>Ga0233425_10010525_pt1 | contig 11232 bp, 11 predicted proteins | sample Watercolumn_Towu_2_FD_181712 | JGI IMG/M metagenome (GOLD analysis project Ga0233425, IMG submission 181712) | Freshwater microbial communities from Lake Towuti, South Sulawesi, Indonesia - Watercolumn_Towuti2014_140_MG | ecosystem: Environmental > Aquatic > Freshwater > Lake | place...
GATCGAGGTCGACAAGACTCCGCATCCGGGCCGGGGCGCCAATTTCGTCCATCCCAAATTCGGCCCGGTCTGGGCGACCGGCCATCTCGGCTCGGAAATGGTCTCGCTGATCGGCACCGACCCCGAGAAGAACAAGGCCAACGCCTGGAAGGTCGTGCAGACCCTCGAAGGTCAAGGCGGCGGCAACCTGTTCATCAAGACGCATCCGAAGTCGACCAATCTCTATGTCGACACGCCGCTCCATCCCGACGCCGATATCGCATCCTCGGTCGTCGTGTTCGACATCAAGAACCTGGACAAGAAGCCCGAAGTCCTGCCGATCGGCCAGTGGTCGGGCATCTCGGAGGGCGTCAAGCGCGTCGTGCAGCCCGAGTACAACAAGGACGGCACCGAAGTGTGGTTCTCGGTCTGGAACGCCAAGAACCAGCAATCGGCGATCGTCGTGGTCGACGACAAGACGCGCAAACTCAAGACCGTGATCAAGGATCCACGGCTGGTCACGCCGACCGGCAAGTTCAACGTCTACAACACCCAACACGACGTCTACTAGGACCGAGCGGGGCGCGGGCGGCTCGAGCCGGCCGCGCCCCGGACCAATTGCCGAGGGGACGATGAAGCGAGGCAAGGTCTACATCGTCGGAGCGGGACCGGGAGATCCGGAGCTCCTGACCGTCAAGGCCCAGCGCCTGATCGGCGAGGCCGACGCGGTCGTCTACGATCGCCTGGTCGCCCGCGAGATCATCGACCTGATTCCGACCGGCGTCATGCGGATCGACGTCGGCAAGCGCGCCGGACTTCATCCGGTGCCCCAGGATCAGATCAACGCGTTACTGGTCCGTCTCGCCGCGAGCGGCCGGCGGGTCGTCCGTCTCAAGGGCGGCGACCCCTTCACCTTCGGACGCGGCGGCGAGGAAGCCGAGTCGCTGGCCGAGGCGGGTCTCGCTTTCGAGGTGGTGCCGGGCATTACCTCGGCCTCGGGCTCGGCGGCGGCGCTCGGCATTCCGCTGACGCACCGGGGCGTCGCGACCAGCCTGCGCTACATCACCGGCCATTGCCGGTCGGACGCCGAACTCGATTTCGATTGGCAGGGCTTGGCCGATCCCGACACGACCCTGGTCGTCTACATGGGGCTCGCCAATATCGGCCAGATCGCGGGCCGGCTCGTTGCGGCGGGCCTATCGCAGGATACGCCGGTCGCCGCCGTCGCGAATGGGACTACGTCGCGCCAGTCCCATGTCGTGGCGACGCTCGGCACGATCTCGAGCGAGGTCGAAGCGATCGCCGAGGACGGACCGGTGCTGTTCGTCATCGGCAAGGTCGTCGGCTTGGCCGGGATTCTCGGCCAGGACTTTTCGGGCGCGACGCGGCAGACCGCGGTGACGCCCCATGTCGTGCCGGCTCTCTAGCGCCCTTCTCGGCCTCGCGACGATCGCCCTCGCGTCGAGCGCGACGCTAGCCGTCGAGCCGCCGCCGGCGCGCCAGAAGGAACTGACGCACCTCCTGATCCACGATTGCGGCTCTTGCCACGGCCTGACCATGAAGGGCGGCCTCGGCTCGCCGCTCACGCCCGCGTCCATCGCCGAGCTTGCGGACGAGACCCTGATCGCCATCATCCTCGACGGCATTCCCGGCAAGCCCATGCCGCCCTGGCGCGGCGAAATCTCCGAGGACGAGGCCCTGTGGCTCGTCCGAATCCTGCGAAAAGGACCCGACCATGCGCGCCTTCCCGCTCGCTAGCCTCGCCGGCGCTCTCGTCGCCGCGAGCCTGACGTCCCTGGCTGCCGAGCTTCGCGGCACCGGCGATCTCGGTCTGGTCATCGAGCGCGCCTCGGGCAGCCTGCAGATCGTCGAGACCACGGGACGCACCAGCCTCGGCCGCGTCGAGGGGCTGGGCGATCTCTCGCACGCGACCGCCGTCTTTTCGCGCGATCAGCGCTACGGCTACGTCTTCGGCCGCGACGGCGGCCTGAGCAAGGTCGATCTCCTGGAACGCAAGGTCGCCAAGCGCATCGTCCAGGCCGGCAATTCGATCGGCGGCGCGATTTCCCAGGACGGGCGCATGATCGCCGTGGGCAATTACGAGCCGGGTGGCGTCAAGCTGTTCGACGCCGCCGATCTCGCGCCGATTGCCGACATACCGGCGATCGCCGCGCCCGGCGAGAAGGCCTCCAAGATCGTCGGCCTCGCCGACGTGCCGGGCCAGGGATTCGTCTTCAGCCTCTACGACGCCGACGAAATCTGGCTCGCCGACACGACCGTGCCGGCCAAGCCCAGGATCACCGCCTTCAAGGGCATCGGCAAGCAGCCCTATGACGGTCTGGTCACGCCGGACGGGCGCTTCTACATGGCCGGTCTTTTCGGCGAAGACGGCATCGCGCTGATCGATTTGTGGCGTCCGCAACAGGGCGCGCGCCGCATTCTCTCGGGCTACGGCCGCGGTCAGGAGCCGCTGCCGGTCTACAAGATGCCGCATCTGCGCGGCTGGGCGGTCGCCGGCGACCTGGCCTTTTTGCCCGCCATCGGACGGCACGAAGTCCTGGTGGTCGAGATGCGCGGCTGGACCGAGCGCGCGCGCATCCCCGTCCACGGCCAACCGGTGTTCGTCATCGCGCGACCCGACGGTCGCCAAGTCTGGGTGAATTTCGCCCACCCCAAGAACGACGTCGTTCAGGTCATCGACACGCTCGAGCTCGCGGTCGTGCATTCGCTCGCCCCGGGCAAGGCGGTGATGCACATGGAGTTCGCGCCGCGCGGCGAGCAGGTCTGGATTTCGGTGCGCGACGCCGATCGGGTCGATGTCCACGAGACCAAGGGCTTCGCGCGCGTCGCGACGCTCGCGGCGGAAAAGCCGAGCGGCATCCTGTTCGCCGCGCGCGCCAATCGCATCGGGTTCTGACGTGCCCGCACCGCGCGAAGCCCTCGAACAAACGCTGATCGAGCGCTTTCAGCGCGGCTTTCCGCTTGTCCGGCGTCCCTACGCCGCCGTCGCCGAGACCTTGGGCGCGAGCGAAGGCGAGGTCTTGGCCGCGCTTCGGCGCATGAGCGACGCCGGCCAGATCTCGCGCGTCGGCGCCGTGATCGCGCCCGGGCTCGCGGGGGCGAGCACCCTCGCCGCCATCGCGGTGCCGCCGGCGCGTCTCGACGCGGTCGCAGCCCATGTCTCGGCCGATCCGCGGGTCAATCACAACTACGAGCGCGAGAACGCCGTCAATCTGTGGTTCGTGCTTCACGCCGCCAACGAGGCTTGGCTCGACGCCGCGCTCAAGGACATCGCCGCGACGACCGCGCTTGCGGTGCTCGACCTTCGCCTCGAGCGCGAGCATCACATCGATCTCGGCTTTTCCTTGTCGGGCAACGCGGCCAAGGTCCGGCACGCGCCGGTCGCGGCGCAGGAACTCGACCCGATCGATCGCGAGGTGATCGCCGGCCTCGACCGGGGTCTCGCGATCGAGATCGAGCCCTTCGTGCCGTTGGCCTGGGCCGCCGAGCTGTCGGTTGAGGCCTATCTCGCGCGACTCGCTCGCCTGGTCGAGCGCGGCTTGGTCCGGCGCTTCGGCTTGGTGCTTCGTCACCGCGCTTTCGGCTACGACGCGAACGCCATGGTCGTGTGGGACGTGCCCGACGACGCGGCCGATCATTTGGGCGAGCGCCTCGCCGACCAGGACGGCGTCACGCTGTGCTACCGGCGCCGACGCGCGCTGCCGGCCTGGCCCTTCAACCTTTACGCCATGATCCACGGCCAGGATCGCGCCGCGGTGACGCGCCGGATCGAGGCGGTGACGCGGGCGGCCGGGCTCGGGCGTTTCCGGCGCGAGACGCTGTTCAGCCGTCGCTGCTTCAAGCAGACCGGCGCGCGACGCGAGGCGGCCTGATGGACGACGTCGACCGCAAGATCGTCAACGCGTTGCAGGGCGGCTTTCCCGTGTCGCCCCGGCCCTTCGCCGAGGCCGGCGCCGCGCTCGGCCTGTCGGAAGACGAATTGATCGCGCGCCTGCGGCGCCTGACGACGAGCGGCGCGCTGTCGCGTTTCGGCCCGCTGTGGAATGCCGAGCGCATGGGCGGTGCGGTGACGCTCGCCGCCATGGCCGTACCGCGGGAGCGCTTCGACGAGGTCGCGGCCATCGTCAACGCCAAGCCCGAGGTCGCGCACAACTACGAACGCGCTCACGCGCTCAATATGTGGTTTGTGGTCTCGGTCGAGGATCCGCGGCGCATCGGCGGCGTCTTGAGCGAGATCAAGGCCGCGACCGGGATCGAAGTCTACGATTTTCCGAAATTGGCCGAATACTTCCTCGAACTCAAACTCGCCGCATGACCGTGCTTGATGCCATCGATCGCAAGATCGTCGCCGCCACCGAAAGCGGCCTGCCGCTCGTCGCCGAGCCTTATGCCGACGTCGCGCGCGCGGTCGGCATCGGCGCGGACGAGGTCATGGCGCGTTTTCGAGCGCTGCTCGAAGGAGGCGCGATCCGGCGCCTCGGCGCCATCCCCAATCACTATGCCCTCGGCTACAAGGCCAACGGCATGTCGGTCTGGGATGTCGACGACGCGCAGGTCGACGAGGTCGGCCGGCGAATCGGCGCGCTCGACTTCGTCTCGCATTGCTACCGTCGGCCGCGGCATGCGCCGCTCTGGCCCTACAACTTGTTCGCCATGGTCCATGACGCCTCACGCGAGGCCGTGCTCGCCAAGGTCGAGACAATCGCCGCCCTGGTCGGTTCGGCGGCGCGCGCCCACGAGGTGCTGTTCAGCACGCGCATTCTCAAGAAAACCGGCTTGCGTCTAGGGAGCGCCTGAGATGTTCCGCATCAGCCAACTCATGCGCGAACTCGTCGCGCCAACCCCGGCCGGACCGCGCCGCGCGCCGCCCGGGCCGGTGGTGATCTGGAACCTGGTCCGGCGCTGCAACCTGAGCTGCCGGCACTGCTATTCGATTTCGGGCGACGTCGACTTTCCGGGCGAGCTTTCGACCGAGGAGGTCTACCGCGTCCTCGACGATCTCAAGACCTGCCGCGTTCCGGCGCTCATCCTCTCGGGCGGCGAGCCGCTCTTGCGGCCGGACATTATCGACATCTCTCGGCGCGCGCGCACCCTCGGCATCTATCTCGCGCTCTCGACCAACGGCACGCTGATCGACGAGGCCTGGGCCGATCGGATCGCCGAAGTCGGCTACGACTATGTCGGCATCAGCCTCGACGGTCTCGAGGCGACGCACGACACCTTCCGCAGGCGCAAGGGCGCCTTCGCGGCCTCGCTCGCCGCCGTTCGGCGCTGCCGCGACCGCGGCATCAAGGTCGGCCTGCGCTTCACCCTCACCAAGGACAACGCGGCGGAACTTCCGGCGATCCTGTCGCTCGCCGAGGACGAGGGCATCGACAAGTTCTACCTCTCGCATCTCAACTATGCCGGACGCGGCAACAAGAACCGGGGCGACGACGCGCATTTCGACATGACGCGGCGTGCCATGGACCTGCTGTTCGATCGGGCCCATGCCGCGGTGGTCGGCGGCATCGAGCGCGAATACGTCACCGGCAACAACGACGCGGACGGACCCTATCTGCTCGCCTGGGTCGCGGCGCGCTATCCCGAAAGCGCCGCCCATATCAAGGCCAAGCTCGAGCAATGGGGCGGCAACGCCTCGGGCGAGAGCGTCGCCAACATCGACAATCTCGGCAACGTCCATCCCGACACCTATTGGTGGCATCTTTCGCTCGGCAACTTGCGCGAGCGGCCGTTCTCGGCGATTTGGCGGAACCTCTCGAATCCGCTGCTCGCGGGCCTTCGCCAGCGTCCCCGCGCGGTTGGCGGGCGTTGCGCGTCCTGCCGGCATCTCGCCATCTGCAACGGCAACACGCGCATTCGGGCCTTTCAGGTCGCGGGCGATCCCTGGGCCGAAGACCCCGGATGCTATTTGAGCGATGCCGAAATCGGCGTCGAGGACGCGGCGCCCCGCCTCGCGCTCGCGGCTTTCGGGAGACGGTCTCATGCCGAAGCGCGCCTCTAGTCTTCTCACCGCCTTGCTGAGCGCGTTCGCGCTCGACGCCTGGGCGGCCGACGCGCCGACGCTCTATCAGGAGCATTGCGCGGCCTGCCACGGCGGCGATCGATTGGGCGGCCTCGGGCCGGCTTTGCTTCCCGAAAATCTCGGGCGCTTGCGCCCGGCCGCGGCGGAAGCCGTCATCCTGCAGGGCCGCGCGGCCACCCAAATGCCGGGCTTCGCGGACAAGATCGGCCCCGACGACGCCAAGGCGCTCGCGGCCTTGATCTACAAGCCGCTGCCCGCTTTGCCGCGCTGGGGCAAGGACGAGATCGAGGCCTCGCGCGTCGTTCACGCCGATTTGGACAAGCGCCCGGCCAAGCCGAAGCACGGCGCCGATCCGCTCAATCTCTTCGTCGTGGTCGAAAGCGGCGATCATCACGTCACCATCCTCGACGGCGACCGTTTCGAGCCGCTCACGCGCTTCGAAAGCCGCTACGCGCTCCATGGCGGGCCGAAATTCTCGCCCGACGGGCGTTACGTCACTTTCGGCTCGCGCGACGGCTGGATTTCGAAATACGACCTCCATGCCCTCGAACTCGTGGTCGAGGTGCGCGCCGGCATCAACACCCGCAACATCGCCATGTCAGGCGACGGCAAGTGGATCGCGGTCGCAAACTACCTGCCGCATTCGGTGGTGTTGCTGGATGCGCGCGATCTCTCGCCGGTCAGGATCGTCGAGGCCAAAGCCGCGAAAAGCGACAAGACCTCGCGCGTCTCGGCGGTCTATCAGGCGCCGCCCCGCAAAAGCTTCATCGTCGCGCTCAAGGACTTGCCCGAGATCTGGGAGATTTCCTGGGACCCGGACGCGCCGCCGGTCTATTCCGGTCTGGTCCATAGCCACGAAAAGGGCATGGTCGAGGGCATCGCCGACGACCGCGGCCTGTTCGCCCGTCGGCGCATCCTGACCGAGGAGCCGCTCGACGACTTCATGTTCGATCCCGGCTATCGCCACGTGCTCGGCTCGAGCCGCGACGGCGCGGGCGCGACGGTCGTCAACCTCAATGTCGGCAAGTCGATCGCCAAGGTGCCGCTCGAGGGTCTGCCGCATCTCGGCTCGGGGATTACCTGGACGGCCGAGTCCGGCCAGCGCCTGCTCGCGACCACGCATCTCAACCGCAACAAGGTCAGCGTCATCGACATGGACGCCTGGAGTCTGGTCCGGGAAATCCCGACCGAGGGTCCGGGTTTTTTCATGCGCAGCCACGAGGGTACGCCTTTCGCCTGGGTCGACGGCATGCTCGGGCCGAAGCGCGACGCCATGCAGGTGATCGACAAGCGCCGCTTCGAGGTCGTCGAGACGCTCCGCCCGGTGCCCGGCAAGACGGTCGCGCATGTCGAATTCGACCGCTACGGCAGGCACGCCCTCGTCTCGGTCTGGGAAATGGACGGCGTGCTGGTGATCTACGACGCGGCGACCTTCAAGGAAGTGAAGCGCCTGCCGATGTCCAAGCCCTCGGGCAAGTACAACGTCTATAACAAGATCACCTTCTCCGAAGGCACCAGCCACTGATCCGCGGCGTCACGCCGAAAGCCCGTTGCCGCCGTAAAGCCATTCGAGGCTGTCGTAAAACGCCTCGGGCGTCCTGGCGCCGAGGACCGCGTTGCGGATCAGCCGCTCGACGCCGCGGGCATGGAACATCATGCCCAGCATGCGCGAGGACAGCACGACGCGGTAGGCGCGGAGGATCCGCTCCTTCTGATAGCGCGCGAAGGCCGCGCCCAGATCGTCGCCGAAGCGCCCGACTTGGTCCGCGAGATTGACCGCGTCTTCCATGGCCATGCAGGCGCCCTGGGCGAAATACTGGAGCGTCAGATGCGCCGCGTCGCCGAGCAGCGTGACCCGCCCGTCGGTCCAGTTCTCGATCGGCTCGCGATCGGCGAGCGACCAACGGCGCCATTCGGTCGGCACTTCGAGCAGGCGTCGGACGATGTCGACCGACTTGCCAAAACGCCCGAGAACCTCGTCGCGGGAACCCGGCACGTTGACGACCGCGTCCATGGATTCGCCGACGAAGACCGCGACCAGATTGAAGGTCTTCCAGCCCTGGAGCGGGTAATGAACCATGTGGCATTTGGGTCCGCCCCAGAGCGTCGCCGCGTTCCAGCGGAGCTCTTCGGGCATTTTTTCGATCGGCAACACGGCGCGGTAGGCGACATGGCCGGTGAGCCGAAGCGGATCGCCGCCTGTGAGTTGCTCGCGGATCTTGGAGCGCCCGCCGTCAGCGCCGATCAGGCCGTCGGCCTCGAAGCGCTCGCCGCTCTCGGTCAGCGCGACCGCGCGCCCCGCCTTGTTTTCGTAGGCAACGACGCGCTGGCCCGTCAGCAGGGTGATGTTCGGATGCGCGCGACAGGCCTCGAGAAAGACGCCGTGCAGATCGGCCCGGTGAATGACCGCGTAGGGGTTGCGAAAGCGCCGGCGAAACGGCTCGTCGACCGGGATTTGCGCGACCCGATCGCCGGTCGTCGCGTCCATCATGACCAGGCGATCGATATAGACCGCGATCTTGCGCGCCGCGGGCCCGATGCCGAGATAGTCCATGGCGTGAAAGGCATTGGGGCCGATCTGGATGCCGGCGCCGATTTCGCCGAAAGACGACGCCTGCTCCAGCACCGTGACCTTGCTGCCCTTGTTCGCGAGGCCGAGCGCCGCGCCGAGGCCGCCGATGCCCCCGCCGGCGACCACGAAACTCGGTCGCGTCGTCGTCGTCATGGCATCGGTCCTCAGAATTCTTCGTAAATGCCGAGCTTGCGATGGAGCGGCGCGTCGTCGACATGAAAGAGGAACGCCGGCGTCTTGCCGCTCGCGCGGTGGCGAACCACGGCATGGGTCGGGATCGCGAGCGTGTCGTTCTCCGTCCAGTCGAAAGTCGCGCCGTCGATCTCCGACTGCCCGCGGCCTTCGATGACGTGAAAGACGCTGCTGGCCGAACGGCGCCGCGGCCTGACGTCCTCGCCCGGGCGCAGCATTTCCGCCGAAAAGCCGAGGATCGGCAGGCATTCCTCGCCGGTCTCGGGGTTGACGTAGGCCAAGCGAATCGCCTCGCCCGGCCCGACGCTTCCGGCCATGTCGAGCAGGTTCCGGCGCACCTCGACCCAGGGATAGCGCGTCAGCGGATAGGCCGCGCGTCGCGCATTGAGCGAGGCATAGGGCACGAGGCCCGAGCGCCGATAGGTGGTCTGCGAACGATCGGCGGCGTTGCGCATCGCTTGCTTTTGGCCCTCGATGGCGTAGGACGCCTCGAGCCCGTAGATCAACGGCAGATCGAGGGCGTCGAGCCAGACGACCGGTCCTTTGCCTTCGTGGCCGTGCTCGTGCCACAGCCCGGCCGGGGTCAGAATGAGATCGCCTTTGTGCATCGGCAATTTTTCGCCGTCGACCGTGGTGAAGCCGCCCTGACCCTCGACCACGAAGCGCACCGCGCTCGGGGTGTGGCGGTGGTTGGGCGCGGTTTCGCCCGGCAGGATCAATTGCAGCCCGAGATAGATGCTCGGCGTCGCGCGCATGCCGTCGACGCCGAAACCGGGATTGGCGAGCACGAGCACGCGGCGCTCGGCCTTTTCGATCGGCGTGAGCTCGCCGGCGCGCAGAAGGTAAGACCGAATGTCGGCGTAGCGCCACTGAAAGGGCCTGGTCGTCCGGCCGGGCTTTTCGTAGGGCAAGACGGTCCTGAGCGAAGGCCAGAGCGGCGCGACGCTCATGGCCGCGAGTTCCTTGACGTAGTCGGCCGGCAGTTCGGCGAGCGTTCCCAAAGTCGACATCGATTTCCCCCGCGTCGATCGGCGTCGGCGATTCTTAACGCCGATAACGGCGCTGGACCAGAAGATTGGCCGCGACGGTGAGGCTGAGGGTCGCGGTCATCAGGATGAAGGAGATCGCGCCGCCGAAAGGCCAATTGCTCTGGCCGGCGAATTGGCCGTAGACCAGCGGGCCCATCATCTGGAATTTCGGCCCGCCCAGCAGCACGGGGGTCGCGTAGGCGTTCATGCCGAGGATGAAGGTCAGGATCGAGCCGGCGAGCACGCCCGGCAGCGCGAGCGGCCAGAGCACGCGGATGAAGGTCTCGAAGGGCCCGGCGCCGAGGCTGAAGGCCGCCTCCTCGACGTTGCGCTCGATGCCCTCGATCACGCTCTGCAGACTGAGCACCATGAAGGGCAGATTGACCGCCGTGATGCCGATTATCACCGCGGTCTCGGTGAACATGATCTCAAGCGGCGCGTCGATCAGCCCGAGCGCCATGAGCGTCGCGTTGACGAAGCCCTTGGCGCCGAAAAGGGTCATCCAACCCGCGGCGCGCACCGCGTTGCCGACGAACAGCGGCAATACGACCAGCATGATCAGCAGATTCTTGTGGCGGCTTTCGGTACGCGCCAGCACATAGGCGAGCGGAAAGCCCATGACCAGGCAGATCGCCGTCACGGTCGACGCGACGCGGAGCGTCCGGACGAAAATCCGGATGTAATACTCGTCGGTGAAGAACTTGACGTAGTTGGCGAGGCTCAGGGCCTCGACCATCTGCTTTTTCGTGCCGATGAACTCGTTGAGGCTGTAGCGAAAGAGGATCGCGAGCGGCAACAGCATGCCGATGGCGACCAGGATCGTCGCCGGCCCGATGAGGGCCGCGGCGGTGAGCCGCGACCCTCCTCGTTCCTCGAGCGCGACCAGGCGCGCCGCCGTGCCGCTCACGGCCTAGGTCCTAGCCCTTGAGCGTCTTGTCCCACCAATCCTTGAACTCGGTGTCCTTGGACGCGAGATAGCCGTAGTCGAGATCGACCAGGCGACGCTCCTCCTCGGGCGTGAAGCCGATGCGCTTTTGCAAATCCGGCGCGACCTTGGCGTTCTTGACCGTCGGGTTGTAGCCCATGTCGACGGCAAAGGCCTCCTGGGCCGAGGTCGCGAGCATGGCGTCGAGATAGGCGTAGGCGCCGTCCTTGTTGGGCGCGTTCTTGGGCACGGCGAAGCCCGAGATGTAGAGCGGCACGCCTTCCGTGGGCGCGATGGTCTCGACGTTGATGCCTTGGTTTTGCCACTGCACCGCGCGCGCCTTCCACATGATGCAAAGCGCGATCTCCTCGTTCTTGAGCGCGGCGGCGAGCGCCTCGTTGGTCGGATAGATGCGGGCGCCCGCCTTCTTGCAGGCGAGCAGGCGCTCCTTGCCCGGTTCGTAGTTCTTCATCGAGCCGCCCGAGGCGAG
>Ga0233425_10010526_pt1 | contig 11232 bp, 12 predicted proteins | sample Watercolumn_Towu_2_FD_181712 | JGI IMG/M metagenome (GOLD analysis project Ga0233425, IMG submission 181712) | Freshwater microbial communities from Lake Towuti, South Sulawesi, Indonesia - Watercolumn_Towuti2014_140_MG | ecosystem: Environmental > Aquatic > Freshwater > Lake | place...
CCCGCGCGCCGCCGGTGACGTGAATGAATTATCCGACGCCATCATCCACTGAAGCCCACGGAGAATGTCCCATGAAACTGCTGCTGCCGGTTTACGCCTTGCTGCTCGCGTTGGTGGCGGCGCGCGGCGCCGAGCCGCTGGAGCCGCTGGCGGCGTTCGGCAAGGACACGCGCATTTTGTTTCAAGGCGATTCGATCACCGATGGCAACCGCGGCCGCAACGCCGACCCGAACCATATCCTCGGTCATGGCTACGCCTTCATCATCGCCGCGAAATTCGGCGCGGAGTTTGCCGAGCGCAACCTGACGTTCATCAACCGCGGCATCAGCGGCAACACCGTGCTCGACTTGGAAAAGCGCTGGCAGAAGGATGTGCTCGACCTCAAGCCCGACGTGCTCTCCGTACTGGTCGGCGTCAACGACAACAGCAAAGGCGTGACCGTCGAGCACTACGAGCAGGTCTATGACAAGCTGTTGACCACGGCGCGGAAGGCCAATCCCAAGCTCAAGCTGGTCTTGTGCGAGCCGTTCGGGATGGCCATCGGCCGGAAGAAGGAAAATTTTCAGGCGTGGTTTGGTACCCTCCAGCAGCGGCAGGTGGTGGTCGCCAAGCTTGCGCAGAAGCATGGCGCGGCGCTGGTCCGCTTCCAGAGGGTTTTCGACGACGCCAGCCGCCGCGTCGCCGCCGAGTACTGGAATTGGGACGGCGTACATCCGACATACAGCGGCCACCAGCTCATGGCCGATGAATGGGTTCGCACCGTCAACGCTTTCTGGCCGGCTCGCTGAAGAATTCAACTTGCGCGGCGGCGGGCGGGGGTGTCAAATCGCCGCGCCAGAACAGGAGCCATCATGAAAACATTGCGGATATTGTTGCTCGCGGGCGCGCTGCTGTGGAGCGCGCCGCAGGGCTTCGCCAAGGGCCCGGAGGCCGTCACCGACCTCGACCAGGCGTTGGAGCAGGCCAAGACCGGAAAGAAGATGCTGTTCATCCAGTACGGCCGCGAGAAGTGCGGCAACTGCCAGGCCCTGAAGGGCTACATCGCCAAGAACGCCGTCCGCCTGGACAAGGACAAATTCATCTACGTGGATTTGAACTGCGACGACCAGGCCACCAGCGCGGCCTTCGGCAAGCGCTTCAAGGTGTCGGGCAACACGCTGCCGTTCGTCGTCATTGCCGATGCCGAAGGCAAACAGCTCGCCGGGCGCACCGGCTTCGGCCAGCCGGCCGAATACAAAAAATTCATCTCGCAGGCGACGAGCAAGAAATCCGCCGACGCCGCCAAGCCGGCGAAGTAGCGCCGGTTTTCCAAGCCTTGGAAATTTTCACGCTGCTTTTTCCAAGGCTTGGAAAGCGCGGACCCCGCCGGTGGCGGGGCAGGCGAGGACGACGACGAGAACGCGGACGATTTTCCAATCCTTGGAAAAACCACCCACCCACGTTTCCAATCCCTGGAACATGCCCGCCACTCAAACACAAGCGACGCGTTTGCTCGAACTGCTGCCGCGGCTCGAGCACGCCGTGCTTGAAGAGAAGCGACCGGCCGATCAGGTCTTTGCCGAAATTTGCCGCGCCCACCGTGAGTGGGGCGCGCGCGACCGCCGGCTGTTCGGCGACGCGCTCTTCGCCTGCTTCCGTTGGCGCGGCTGGTTGATGGGGCAAACGCCCGCCGCGCAACTGGCGCTCGCGGGCTGGCTCGATGGGCTCGGCCAGCTCGCACTGCGTCAGCTCGCGGAACAAGCCGGTTTGAATCTGCCCGTCGCTACACCTGATGCGCTGGAGGAAAAAGCCCGCGCGCTTTCCGCTCTGCTCCGGGCGGAAAAAACACCTGAACAACTCGTGCCGGAGTGGACGCTGCCGTTGCTCGTTGGCGACGTACACCGCCACCGCGAAGCGTTTCAGCACCGGCCGCCGGTCTGGTTGCGCGTTACGCCGGAGCAGGTGCCGGCGGTACTGGCTTTCTTCAATCAAAAAACTCCCCGTACCACGGTACATCAGCGTGTGCCAGGCGCGGTCGCTGTCACTCCGCCGGCCGACCTGCAAGGCTTGCGCGCGGCGACGGGCGTTGCGGCGATCGTGCAGGACCTCGCCTCGCAGGTGGTCGGCTTGCTCTGTGCGCCGCGACCGGGCGAAGCGTGGTGGGACGTCTGCGCCGGTGCGGGCGGCAAGACGTTGCATTTGGCGGCGCAGATGCAAAATCGCGGGAGCATCCTCGCCACCGATGTCCGCGTTGGCGCGTTGCGCGAGTTGGAGAAGCGCGTGGCCGCGGCAGGCGTGACGATCGTGCGGACGAGGAAAGAGGGGCGAGGGGCGGGGGACGAGGGGCGAGTGTCGAAGGATGAGGGGCGAGGGGGAACGGGGAGCGGAGCACTCGCCACCCGCCACTCGTCCCTCGTCCCTTTCGACGGCGTGCTGGTGGATGCGCCGTGCAGCGGTATCGGGACGTGGAACCGCAATCCCGATATGCGCTGGCGCACGGCTGCTGCCGACGTGGCGGCGAAGGCGGCGGTACAGCGCGAGGTGTTGGCGCGCGCGGCACGGGGCGTGCGGCCCGGCGGCGTGCTGGTCTATGCGGTCTGCACGGTGACGGCGGCGGAGACCATGGACGTCGCCGGGGAATTCGGCCGCTCGCATCCAGATTTTGCGGCAGAACCGGTGGCGCATTCGCTGACTGGCGAGCGGCAGGCGGGGAACTTCTGGATCTGGCCGTGGGCTGGGCCGTGCGACGGGATGTTCTGCGCGCGCTGGCGGCGCGGTTGACCGACCTTACTTCGCGATGCCCAGCAGCAGCATGGCCGTGTTGGGCAGGGTATTGGTGACGACGTAGGCGGCATGCCCATCCATATAGAGGGCGTTGTAACCATCGTCATGCGTGTACCTGATCGCGAGGTCATAGGCCAGCATGGCCTGGGTGGCGTCATCCACGATGGCCTGGCTCAAGCCCTGCCAGATGTTGTTGTTGAATTTGTAATCCAGGGAGTTGCTGCTGGTGCTGCCGCCGACCAGCGGGCCTGTGCCGGGGGCGGAGGGGCAGGAGAAGACCTCGCTCAAATAGCGGATATGTGGCAGCAAGGCGGTGGCGCGGTCCGCATCGGCGGGGATGTTGGGAAACCTGCTCTTGTCCTCGGTAAAGAGGGTCAGGCTGGCCAGGCCGATCTGCTTGAGATTGCTCTGGCATTTGCCGCGGTTGGTCTTCTCCTTGATGGTACCCAGCACCGGCACCACGAGGGCCACCAGGATGCCGATGATCGCGATCACCACCAACAGTTCGATGAGCGTGAAGGCCCGTTTGATCTTCATGTGCGTTCTCCCGTTGCCGCGGAAAGCTTCGTGCATCCGCCGCCGGAAAGCAAGTCCCGCGACGGCGGCGCGGGTTTGCAATCGGCGGGCGCGAAAGATATATTCGCGCGGAGCAAGCCATGAGCCTGGACCTGAACAACCTGATGCGCGACTGGACCTATGACCCGCAGCGGGTGAACGCGCGCTGGATCGCGCGCGACTCGGGTCTGCCGGCCATCCAGTTGCGCATGGAGCTGGGCCTGTTCCAGATGGAGCTCTCCGGGCGGCCGGACGGCCAGCTCGCGCATGGCGCGCCCACGCTGCTGCAACATTACCTGACCATGGAGAAGGCGCTGCCCTCCGGCGATGACGCCCTGAAGCTCGACGAGAAAGCCTGCGCCGCGCTCCAGCAGGAGGCGATGCAGTTTTATTACCGCTACATCGCCTACTTCGCCTTGCGGGAATTCGATGGCGCGATCCGCGACACGAGCCACAACCTGAAGATCATTCAGTATGTGCTGCGGCATGCCGCGGAGGAACTGCAGCGGGCCTTCCTGCCCTTCTTCCCCTATGTGCGCATGATGCACGCCCGCGCCCGCGCCGAGAAGGCCACGGCAGCCCGGCGCTTCGACGAGGCGATAGATATGCTGGAGAATGGCCGCACCGAGATCGAGGCCTTCTGCGTGGAGCACGAGTTGCCGATGCAGCCGGTGGCCGCCCCCGCGTTGGCGACGCTGCGCGAACTGGTCGAGCAGATCCGCCGCCAGCGGCCGCGCAGCCCGGCCGAGCGCCTGCGCGAGGAACTGGACCGCGCGATTGCCGCGGAGAATTATGAGCGCGCCGCCCTGCTGCGCGATGAGTTGCACAAGTTGAGCGTGCCCCCCGCGCCGCCGCCGTGAAATTCGCTATTGGCAGCCGTGGGGCAGGGGCCTATAGTCCGCCCCGCATGGACAACGAAGCCGGAGGACAACAATGAAACGACAGGAAACCAGAGGCGTGACGCGGGCTTTCACGCTGGTCGAATTGCTCGTCGTGGTGGCGATCATCTCCATCCTCGTCGGGTTGCTGCTTCCGGCGGTGACCAACGCTAAAGCCCAGGCCAACAAGGCCGCCTGTTTGAGCAATATCAAGCAGGTGGGCACCTTGTTGTTCATGACGGTCTCCGAATCCCGCATCTTCCCCAACCAGAACATCCAGAACCGGATCTTCCAGTTGAGCGGCTACACCAATACCTCCCGGGAAACAAAAGTCTTGGAGTGCCCCAGCGATCGTGGCACGTCGAGCTCGACGCCCATTTTTGACGACAGCAACAAGACCGATCCCCGGGCGAGCTACTTCTACGTCGGCAGTGGCGCGCAAAATCAAAGCCCGCTGCGGATCATGCCCATCGCCAACGTGCGCCTGACCACCGTCACTGCGCCCAGCAAAAAAGTGGTCTTCTATGAGCCGACGATCACGACGGGCACACGCTTCTGGCACAATAAAGCGCGTAGCGGCGCCTGCGCCTTCGTGGACCAGCACAGCGATGTGATGCTGGCCACCAACTCGGTCGGCTCCGGCACGGATAACGCCCTCTTCTACTAGCCCATGAATGTTCCCCTGCTTGATCTCAAAGCGCAGTACCGCCCCCTGCAAGCCAAGATCGAAGCCGCCGTCGCCGAGGTGTTCGCCGCGCAGGCGTTCATCCTTGGCCCCAAGGTGCAGTCCTTCGAGCAGGCCTGCGCCGCCTACTGCGGCGCGACCCACGCCATCGGCGTTTCCTCCGGCACCGATGCGCTCCTGATGGCGCTGATGGCCGAGGGCATCGGCCCCGGCGATGAGGTCATCACCTCGCCTTACACCTTCTTCGCCACCGCCGGCTGCATCGCGCGCCTCGGCGCGACGCCGGTCTTCGTGGATATCGAACCACGCTCGTTCAACCTTGCGCCGCACCTGATCGCAGCGAAGCTCACGAAGAAGACCAAGGCCATCATGCCGGTCCACCTCTACGGCCGCGCCGCGGAGATGGACGCACTCAACGCGCTGGCCAAGCAACACAAGCTCGCCGTCATCGAGGACGCCTGTCAGGCAATCGGTACGGAGTTCCGCGGCCGCCGCGTCGGCGCGCTCGGCGACTACGGCTGCTTCTCGTTCTTCCCGACCAAGAACCTTGGCGGCGCCGGCGATGGCGGTTTGATCACGACGAACGACCCCGCGCGTGCTGCCAAGCTCATCGCCCTGCGCAACCACGGCATGGAGCCGAAGTATTTCCACAAAATCATCGGCGGCAATTTCCGGCTCGACGCGCTGCAAGCGGTCGTGTTGCACGTCAAGCTGCCGCATCTCGATGGCTGGATGGCGGGCCGCCGCCGCAACGCGGCGCGCTACGCGAAGCTGTTCGCCGCCGCCGGCCTCACGGAGCAGATCACGCTGCCCACGACGCCGTGCGCCGAGGCCGGCCACGCCGACGCCGATTCCTGCCACTGCCACGTCTTCAACCAGTACATCATCCGCGTCCCGCAGCGCGACGCTTTGCGCGCATTCCTGACCGAGCGCGGCATCGGCACGGAGGTCTATTATCCCGTGCCGCTGCACCTGCAGGAATGCTTCCGCTACCTCGGCCACAAGCCGGGCGACTTCCCCGAAAGCGAACGCGCCGCCGCCGAGACGCTCGCGCTGCCGATCTATCCCGAACTCACCGACGCGCAGGCCGAGGCCGTCGTCGCCGCCCTCGGCGACTTCCTGCGCCGCTGATCCGCGCGTGGGATTTTCCAAGGATTGATGACGCCGGCATAAGTCATTTGCGCCGGGTCGGAGACCCGGCCTACAGCAGAACACCGCAGGGTTTTTAAGAAATTTCTGTAGGCCGAGTCTCTGACTCGGCGTCTGCTGCTTTCGTCGGTGTCGTCAAAGATTGGAAAAGGAAGCGCCCGTTTTTCCGAAGATTGGACGATTTCAGCCGCACTTTTTCCAGACCTTGGAAAAAATCCCGTTCACTTTTCCAAGGCTTGGAAAACGGGGAAGCGTGCGCTGGGCAGCAACCGGAAACGTCCGTCGGTTTCGCGCAGGATGAATAGCGCGGCCACGTCGGGATGTGCCTCGACCCAGCGCAGGCCGCGATCGGGGCCGAGCACAAAGAGCGCGGTCGCCAGCGCGTCGGCGGTCAGGCCGTTGGTCGCGATGACCGTGACGCTGGCGAGGTTATGCCGCACAGGCTTGCCCGTGGCCGGGTCGAGGATGTGCGCGTACACGGTCCCGTCCGCGGCGCGGAAAAACTGGCGGCTATCGCCGGAGGTCGAGAGCGCGCGGCTGGAGAGCGGCACGCTGGCGCTCAAGGCCGCGCCGGGCGCCGTGCCGTAGTCCGGCCGCTCGATGCCGACCTGCCACGGCCGGCCCGCCTCGTTCACGCCGCTGGCCACCACTTCGCCACCGACCGAGACGAGAAAGTTGGCGCAACCGTTTTCGCGGAGCACACGCGCGGCCTCGTCGGCGGCATACCCCTTGGCGATGGCGCCGAGGTTGAGTTGCAGGCCGGGGATATCCTTCTGCAACTCGTCCCGTGCTGTGACGCACAGATGAGTCGCGCCGCACCGCGCACGACAGGCGGTCACTTGTTCAGGCGTGGGCGGTTGGCGCGTGCCGCCGCCGGGGCCAAAGCCCCACAGGTCGAGCAGTGGCCCGAGCGTGGGATCAAACGCGCCGCCTGTGGCGCGGTGGAGTTCCAGCGACTGCCGCATGACGCTCGCGAACCCGGACGACACCTTGACCGGCGCGGTCGAGGTGCTGGTGTTGAAGCGGGAGAGTTCGCTCTCCGGGAGGTAGTGCGACATCTGCCGGTTAAGTTCGTCGAAACGTTTCTCCACTGCCGCGCGCAGCCTGGCAGTCTGCGCCGCTTCCAGCGGCGCGCCGGCCAGCTTGACGACATAGAAGGTGCCCATGGTGCGGCCCTCCCACGCCGCCAGCGGCAGCGCAGCCAGCCAACCCAGGCACAGCAGGAGCATCCGTCTCATGGCGGCGGCAGTATATACGAACTCCAGAACACGGAACATCCGCTGCGCGCCTTGCTGCATGACGGGGCCTTCTGGGCGATGGTGATTCTGTCCGCCCTCGTCATCGGCATGTTTGCGCTCGCGCTCCTGCTGGGGAACCACTCCGGGCTGGAATCCGGCGGGCCCTATTTCCTGCCGTGAGTGATGAAATCTTGATTGGAAGAAACGCACAGCGGTGCGTAAAGGTGTTCTATGTGCCGCCATGGGGTTTCGGCAAAAACAATACTGTCCAATCCAAATTTAACAGGTGGGTTATTCAACGTCATTAAGGTTGAGTAATGTAATTTGTAACCGTTTGTCCGGTGAGGTCACGTAAAACGATATAATTATCACCAGCAAGTATGCGTGTGTAAATGACGCTGGGTCCGCTACTGGCACTAATGGAGCCGTGGGCATTTGCAAGAATACCAGGACCTGTACTCCCTTTTAGCCACCACTCATAGGGAGTTGTCCCGTCAACTGCTTTCACGGTTACAGGCCCTGTGACGTCGTAAACGATCATACTGTTAGGTGAAATACCCAGGGTGCCTTTTGGGGGTATTACTTTGATGCCGGCAACACCATAGAAACTGCGGTAAAAATCAGGTTCAACCCACATGCCAGACATAACTGCAGTTGAACCACTACCACTTAATGTTCCATTGATTGTGACCGTTTTGTCTGCCGTCGTCTTCCCGTTTAACACGAAAGATGCTCGAGCGTCGGCGCTATTACCACTCATTGTTAAAATATCACCAATGGTTCCTGTGAAATGCATACCGTTGTTGTCTACAGCATCGAGCAGATTACCAAACTGATTAAGCACAAGAGATGTTACCGGTGACCCGCTATTTTCGGCGACCATTAATCCATTGCTAGGACCAATATAGGTGCCAGAAAAGTTGCCATTACCCACCGGTGTTGCATCGTCTAGACTTCCGACCTCGCAGCCCGGCAGCAAATAAGCCGCGCACAGGCCCAACACTCCCGCCGTCATCCACCGTTGCATTGTCTTCATAGATGCTCCTACGCACAAACCGGGCGCGACTCTAAACCGCCCGCCGCCGCGCCGCAAGCCGCGTTTTCCAAGGCTTGGAAAAGGCGACCGTCTTTTTTCCAAGCCTTGGAAACAACGGCCCACCGCGCCGAAAATTGCCGCACTGCGGCAAAAGCAGAAGTCAGAGGGCAGATGTCAGAGACCAGCGGAGGCGGCGGCATTTCCAGAAAGGTCCCTTTCCACAAATCATCAATCACAAATCGGAAATCATAAATTCCCGTGTCACGGCACGTAGCCGAGCCGCTTGAGGATCCAGAAGTTCTTCTGCCAGTTTTTCTCGACGCGAATCCAAAGCTCCAGCTTCACCGCCACGCCGTACATCTCCGCCAAATCCTGCTCCGCCGCCGCGATCACCTTCTTGAACAGCCGGCCTTTCGCGCCGAGCAGGATCGGCTTCTGCGACGGCTTCTCGACGAGGACCGAGCCTTTGGCCAGCCAGCCCGCCGGTCCTTCCTCGATGTTCTCAATCTCCACGGCGAGCGTGTGCGGCAGTTCGGCGCGCAGCTCGTGAAAATATTTTTCGCGGACGACATCGCCCACCGCCAGCTTGCGCGGATAGTCGCTCAAGATGTCCGCCGGAAAAAGCTGCTCGCCGACGGGCGCGAGTTCGAATAACCGGCTGACCAGGCCGACGACGCCCTCGCCGGTGGCGGCCGAGGCGCGCAGCCAGTCGGCCTGCTTTGCGGACTGCTTTTCCTTCGCGACGCTGGCCCAGCGCTGCTGATAGGCGGCAATGTGGTCCGTGCCCTGATCGCACTTGTTCAGCAGCGCGACCACCGGCACATCCTGAAACAGCAGCCGGCGCATCCAGCCTTCGTCCTCGCGGCGCGGCGCGGTGGAGCCATCGAGCACGAGCAACACCACGTCCACGCCCTCGATGGCGGCGCGCGCGGTGCGGTTCATCACGTGGCCGAGGTCATAGCTCGCCACGTGGACGCCGGGTGTGTCGAGAAAGACCAACTGGCCGCGCGGCTCGTTCAGGATGCCCCGAATCAGCCGGCGCGTGGTCTGCGCGACAGGGCTGACGATGCTGACCTTCTCGCCGAGCAGTCGGTTGAGCAGCGTGGACTTGCCGACGTTGGCGCGCCCGACAATGGCGACCATCCCGGCGCGCCGGCCGGCGACCACAGCCGAAGACCCACCCCGGCCTGCGGCCACCCCTCCAGCGGAGGGGATTTGAGCCGATGACTCGCCCACCGTATTCCCGGGGTCCCCTCCTTGGGAGGGGTGCGTCCCGACGGGCTTCGAGTCGGGACGCGGGGTGGGTTCCGTCCGGTTGGCTTCAGGTTTCATGTTTCAGGTCTCAAGTTTCAAATCTCACTTATTACAACTCCACCGCCTCGCCGGTGGCGGGTTCGAGCACCGGCGCGGGCTGGGTGGCGCGCAGGGTCTGCGCCAGCGCGGCGCGAATCTTTGGCTCGCCGTGGACCAGTGCGATGCGCCGCGGCTGCGCTTGCCGGACGTAGTCCAGCAGGTCATCACGGTCGGCGTGCGCGCTGAAGGCGTTGAGCGTGAGCACCTCGGCGCGGCGCGCAAATTCGTCGCCGAAAATTTTCACGCGCTTCTCGCCCTCGACCAGCCGCCGGCCGAGCGTGTGCGCCGCCTGGAAGCCGACGATCAGGATCGTGTTCGCCGGATTCCCGATGCCGTGCTTGAGGTGATGCAGGATGCGGCCGTGCTCGCACATGCCGTTGGGCGCGATGACCACGCACGGCTCGTCGCTGGCGGTGATCCGCTTCGACTCCTCGACCGAGGCGGCGAACCTGACCCAGCCGGGCCGCAGGACGCCGCCGAGCTTGTCGAGCAGCGCCTGCGTCTCGGCGTCGAAGTAGTCGCTGTGCTTGGCGAAGATGCGCGTCAGCTCCACGGTCATCGGGCTATCCACATAGACCGGCACCTTTTTCACGCGCCCGGCGGCGAACAGGTTGGCGAGGTGATAGAGGATTTCCTGCGCGCGCTCCAGCGCGAACGAGGGAATCAGCACCTTGCCGCCGCGCGCAAGCGTGCGGCTGATGGCCGCGCCCAGCTCGTCCTCGGCGCGCGTGGTATCGTCGTGTAGCCGGTCGCCGTAGGTGCTCTCCATCACGAGCAGATGAAGGTCGGTCATCACTTCCGGGTCACGAATGATCGGCAGCCCCTTGCGGCCGAGGTCGAGCGCGAAACCCACGCGCGCGGTCCGGCCGCCTTCGGTCAACTCGAACACATTGACCGCGGAGCCGAGGACGTGGCCCGCGTCTTGGAACTGCACGCGGATGCCGGGCGCGGCCTCGACGGTGTCGCCGTAGCGATGGCCGCGAAAAAGTTTGATCGCCGCCTCGGCGTCGGCGCTGGTGTAGAGCGGCTCGACCGCGGGCAGGCCGCGACGGTTGGTCTTCTGGTTGAGGTAGGCCGCGTCCTGCTCCTGGATGCGCGCGGCGTCGCGCAGCATCACGGCGGCGAGCTCGACCGTCGCGGTGGTGGTGTGGATGGGGCCTGTGTAACCGGCGCGGATGAGCGAGGGCAGATTGCCGCAGTGGTCAATGTGTGCGTGTGAGAGCACGACCGCGTCGAGCGTCGCGGGCGGACATCGCATTTGCGTATTGATGGCACGCGCCTCGTCACGCCGGCCTTGGAACAGGCCGCAGTCACGCAACACACGGTGGCCGTTGGCTTCGAGCAGATGCTGCGAGCCGGTCACCGTCTCCACGCCGCCGAGGAATTGAATGCGCATGGCGGGAACGTAACCGGAAACCGCGCGCAGGGGAAGCACGGAGGCTTTGACGGGCGGCGGCGGTGTCAGGGCCTATGCATCTGCCGATGTTACGCTTCGCAGCGGAAAGCATGAAAGCGAACCGCAGCATATCGAACACCGAATATCCAAGGTGGAATCCCGGTCCTGTCCAGTCGCAC
>Ga0233425_10010527_pt1 | contig 11231 bp, 8 predicted proteins | sample Watercolumn_Towu_2_FD_181712 | JGI IMG/M metagenome (GOLD analysis project Ga0233425, IMG submission 181712) | Freshwater microbial communities from Lake Towuti, South Sulawesi, Indonesia - Watercolumn_Towuti2014_140_MG | ecosystem: Environmental > Aquatic > Freshwater > Lake | place: Indonesia...
GTGAACTCAAGCTGCACAAGCGCATGCCCGCCCTCACCCTGTGGCGCAAGATGCTGTCCATGCTGTTCGAGACCGGCCATCCCTGGCTCGCCTTCAAGGACCCGTGCAATGTGCGTTCGCCCCAGCAGCACGTGGGAGTGGTCCACAGTTCCAATCTGTGCACGGAGATCACCCTCAACACCAGCGACGGCGAGATCGCCGTATGCAACCTGGGATCGGTGAACCTGGCCGCCCATGTCACCGATGACGGCCTGCTGGACGGCGCCAAATTGCAGCGTACCGTCAGTACCGCCATGCGCATGCTCGACAACGTCATCGACATCAATTACTACAGCGTACCCCAGGCACGCCGCTCCAACCTGCGTCACCGGCCGGTGGGGCTGGGCGTCATGGGCTTCCAGGACGCCCTCTACAAGATGCGCATCGCCTATGCCTCGGAGCAGGCCCTGAAATTTGCCGACGAGAGCATGGAACTGGTCAGCTACCACGCCATCGAGGCTTCCACCGATCTGGCCGAGGAGCGTGGAACCTATTCCACCTTCGAAGGTTCGCTATGGAGCGACGGCATTCTCCCCATCGACTCCATCGCGCGGATGGAAGAGGCGCGCGGCGGCTATCTGCAGATGGACCGCAGCCAGACCCTGGACTGGCAATCCCTGCGCCAGCGCGTCCGCAAGGTCGGCATGCGCAATTCCAACACCATGGCCATCGCCCCGACCGCGACGATTTCCAACATCGTCGGCGTGTCGCAATCCATCGAACCGTCCTTCAAGAATTTGTTCGTCAAGTCCAACCTGTCCGGCGAGTTCACCGTGGTCAACCCCTTCCTGGTGGCCGACCTCAAGGCCCGCGACCTGTGGGATGCGGTGATGATCAACGACCTCAAGTACTACGACGGCAGCGTGCAGAAAATCGAGCGCATCCCCGACGACTTGAAGGCGCTGTACGCCACCTCCTTCGAGATCGACCCCCGCTGGCTGGTGGAAGCCGCCTCGCGCCGGCAGAAATGGATCGACCAGGCGCAGTCCTTGAACCTCTACATGGCCGAACCCAACGGCAAAAAACTGGACAGCCTTTACAAACTGGCCTGGGTGCGGGGACTCAAGACAACCTATTACCTGCGCTCCATGGGCGCCACCCACGTGGAAAAGAGCACCCTGGCGGAAGGCAAGCTCAACGCCGTCAAGATCGACCCCATCGACGATGCGTTGCCGGCGGTCAAGATGTGCTCCATCGCCGATCCGGATTGTGAGGCGTGTCAGTAAGCATTTTGCTCCCTCTTCCTCTGGGGAGGGTCGCGACTGAAGCGACCGTTTGCGATTGGAGAGGGTTGGGGTCAATGCCATTAAGTTAAGGCGGCTTGGTTCCCTCTCCCTGCGGGAGAGGGCTAGGGTGAGGGCCAAAACGCCCAATTGTTTCAACGGAGTTCCCGCGAGCACTGACCGCTTGGCCCTCACCCCGGGCATCTCCCAAAGGAAGAGGGAGACCAAGGTGTTCGCTTCGCGACTTTCATGGTAACGGCATTTGGGTTGGGGTGAAGGGAATCAATAGGCTGTGCGAAGGAACGACGCGCACCGGTCTCGAGGGATGCGGTTCCTGACGGCACCGTATCCCACGGCATGACACCATATGTGGTGCCTAAGTGGATGTTAAACTACTTGACGAAGTGATTCAGGCTCTAACCCAAGCTGACGCGTCGATGTGCTGTCAGAACTTGGGACGGCACCTGCAATCACTTGGATTCAAGGTGCACGACGGCAAACGGGGTGGTCACAAGATCATCACCCACGCCGGAATTTCCGGGTTTTTGTCCGCGCCCTATAACTGCGATCACGGCAAGAATCCAGAAATCAAGCGGCCTTACATCAATCAGGTCATCAAAGTGTTGAGAAAGTACGAAACGGAACTGCAGGCTTTCCTCGAGGAACAAGACCATGTTTGACCCCCATCGTTATGCCAACACCATTCGGCAAGCCGAATTCGACGGTCAAGCTCTTTATGAAGCCAAGGTGAGGGAGTTACCCGACATCGCTGAGTACGCGGATACGCACGAGGAAGCCTACGAACTTGCCATCGATGCACTGAACAGGACCGCCGAAGTCCTCACGGAACAAGGCCGGCCCATGCCCGAACCCATTCAGACAGAGGAAGAGTACAGCGGGCGCATTACTCTCCGTCTTCCCAAGAGTTTGCATCGACGGCTGGCGGAAAGAGCCGAAGCGGAAGCGGTCAGTTTGAACCAATACATGTTGAGCGTATTGGCGGTAATTGGTGGACATCCGAGACCATGAAAGGGAAGCGAAGGGTGTGCTGGGGAACGAGGTGCACCAGTCGCGACCGATGCGGTTCCTAACGTCACCGCATCCTACGAGATCTACGAAAAACTGGTGGGTGATTTGGTGGGCGCCTATTCGCGGCGGATCAATATTCAGCAACGGCTGGTGTATCAGGTGCTCGAGGACGAGCTGGTGGTCAAAGTGCTGAGGCTGTGGACGCACTATGAGTGGATTGGTCGATGCAAGACATCCGGTGACAGGCTTCAGCGACCAACGGATTTATAAAACGGATTGCTGGAATTCGCTTCCCTCGTTCCAGCCTATGAGCCTGACTTACGCAACTGATGAATAACGGAGATGGTAATGGATAATTCAAATCCCTTGCGCCTGATCAAGGTTGGATTTTGGCTAGGCATAGGATTCATCGTTCCCACGATAGTTGTTTATATAATCGGCACTATGGTTGTCTATCTTGCAATAACGCCGTTGTTTCATTCAAATACCGCCGAAGCCAAGACGGAGCAAAGCAATTATGCTGAACCATCGTTTCCGGATTTCGATAAAACAGATCAAGTCAGGATACTCGAATACCGGGAGGTAAAAAACGGTGACCAGCTTTTAATCCTCGGTAAAATCCAGAACCAGGGAGCAAAACCGGTCAGTTCTATCCATTTGGAAGTTGAGCTATTTGATGCCTCCAAACAACTGGTATACGAATGCTCCGACTATGTTTCCAGAAAATTAAAACAAGGTGACGTGGAGAATTTTCAAGTGAAATGCGGGTGCGGAAATCAGCCTGCCCCAGCCTATCAATCGCTTACCGTAAGGGTGGTTCAGGCATCGAGCTTTTGATCCGGCCAAATCAGCCCGCGTAGGCTGAAACGACCAACGGAAATTCCAGCCCAAGGCTCTAAACATTACGACGAACCCGTAACCCGTAAGGCGCGCAGCAATCCGCCACTGACCGCAGAGGGTATCCGGCCAGTCTCGGAAGCCCTTTCTTCGAAGCGATGACAGGCTTTGCAGAATCGGGCCCGTCTGGAGAAATCGAATCACTTTTGGCGGATTGCTGCGCGAATCCGCCTTACCTGTTTTTCGGCGGAATTCTTTCCACAAGTTGCGCAACCGACAAACCCCGGACCTAGACCAATACCGTGGCACTCAACCAGAAAACCTTGCAAAAGAAACGCGCCAAGAAGGCGGAAAAGCGCAAACAGGCCAAGCCGGCGGGGAATCCGGACACTCTCGCGCACTTCCAGTCGCTGTGGCGGGCGGTTGCGGGCGAGGCCGCGGTGGCTGATGCTTGGGTGCCCTCCAACCTGTTCGAGGTCGGTTTGGGGACGGTGTGGCTGACCCGGCGGATGGCGGACGGCAGCTATGCCGTGGCCGGTTTTCTGGTGGACGTCTACTGCCTCGGTGTGAAGAACGCCTTGTACAACCTCATCGAGGACTACAAGTATGCGCCGCTGCTGGCCGACTTGCGTTCGAACCTCTCCCGCAGCGGGGGGATGTTATTGCCGGTCGAACCGGCTCATGTCCGCAAGCTGGTGGAGTCCGCCGCGGACTATGCGGAATCCCTGGGCTTCCGTCCCCACCCGGATTACAAGCTGACCAGGCTGATCTTCGGCGATATCGACCCGGCCTCCTGCCCCACCCAGTTCGTTTTCGGGCGTGACGGCAAGCCGCTGTACATTCCCGGAGCGGAGGAGAGCCCGGCCGCACACCGGCAGGTGCTCGCCACCCTGGAACGGCATTGCGGCCCCCAGGGCTACCGGCTGGTGACCGAGGTGTGACGCCGGCAATGGCAACCCATAGTCACCCGATGTATCGACAGTTCCGACAAATCGGCAAACGCATTCCGTACCTGCAGCAGGCGAGGCGGACCGCGCAGCGTGCGAAACTGGCGCTCGGCTATTTTCGCGGACCGGTCGCGAACCTGCTGCACTGGCTGGTGAATTCCCGGGAGACCACGAACTTCACCTATCACCTGGAGGAACGCAACCGGTCCTATCTGGCGGCCATGCTGGCCGATGTCCTCGGGCTGGAATTCGAGGCAATCGCCACCTACATGGACGAACTGGAACGGGATGAGACCTTGCGGGCCCACATCGTCGCGGCGACGCAGGGTAGCCCATTCGCCGCGGTGGCGGACGCCGAGGCCCGTTACGGCCGGCGCCTAGGCTGGTATGCCTTGGCGCGGGCGATGAAACCGAAGGTGATCGTGGAAACCGGCGTCGACAAGGGCCTGGGCGCCTGCGTGCTGACGGCAGCCTTGATGCGGAACGCGGCGGAAGGCCACCCCGGCCGCTATTACGGCACCGACATCAACCCCGAGGCCGGTTTCTTGCTGAGTGGCCCCTACGCCGAATTCGGCCGCCTGCTGTTGGGCGATTCCATCGAATCGTTGCAGCGTCTCGACCAGACCATCGACCTGTTCATCAACGACAGCGACCATTCGGCCGAGATACGAAGGCCGCGAGTATCAGACCATCGCCGCCAGGCTGTCGGAGCGGGCCATCGTCCTCGGCGACAATTCGCACTGCACCGATCAGCTGCTGCATTTTTCCCTGCGCAGCGGCAGGCGCTTCCTGTTTTTCGACGAAAAGCCCCGCGACCACTGGTATCCGGGGGCGGGAATCGGCATTTCCTTCAAGCGATGACGGGAGGTTCGGCAGCCATGTATTACTGGACGGAATCGAGGATGAGCAGGCAACAATCCAGCCGCGACGGCATACGGCCCATGGCAGCGGCGGAACCGGGTCCCGATCGTTTCGCCGGAACCGGTTGGCAGGCTTGGATCACGGTTCGCTTCTGGGCGACCCGGCCGTTGTTTCTGTCGGCCTCGGTACTGCCGGTATGGCTGGGTACGGCATGGGGTTACCGCTCGGCCGGGAGCTTCGATCTCCTGGCGTTTTTTCTCGCCCTCGCTGCCGTCGTCGCGGTGCACGGCAGCGCCAATGTCCTCAACGACGTCTATGACGACCGGATCGGTTCCGACCGTCACAACGGGGAGCGGATCTTCCCCTACACCGGTGGTTCCCGTTTCATCCAGAACGGGGTTCTCACGGCCGAGCAAATGGCGGCCTGGGGCCGACAGCTCCTGATGGCGGGGCTCGCCTTCGGCACCGTGCTGATGCTGCTCAAGGGCCAGACCGTCCTGGCACTGGGGCTGATCGGCATGGCTCTGGCGCTCGCTTACTCCATGCCGCCGCTGCGGCTGAGCGACCGCGGCCTGGGAGAAATCGCCGTCGCCGCAGGATTCGGGGTGCTGCCGGTGATGGGGGCATCCTGGCTGCAGACCGGGGGCTTCGACTCCGGGGCGATGCTGCTGTCGCTGCCGGTCGGTTGCTGGATCGCCAACGTGCTGCTGATCAACGAGATTCCCGACGCGCCGGCCGACCGGATTGCCGGCCGCCGCAATTGGGTGGTGCGCTACGGCATCGAACGGGCGGCGTGGACCTATCTGACGTTCAACGTCGCTGCCGCGGCGTTCGCCGGCTGGATGCTGCTGTGCGGGCTGGTGACCGGCTGGGCCGCCCTGGGACCGGTACTGCTGCTGTTCCTGGCCATCCCCGCCGCGCGCAGCCTGCTGCACCAGGGCAGTTCCCAGATAAAACCGGTCATCCAGATCACCCTGGCCATCCACACCCTGGGATCGCTGTGGCTGACCGGCTGGCTGCTCGCCGCCCGCCTGCTCTGATGGAGCAGACCAGGGCCATCATCGCCTTCGTCCTGGTGCTCGCCGGTGGGCTCGCCTTCCTGTTGTCCGGTAAGTTCGTGCAGCCGGAACCGAACGGCCAGTACGGCGCCATCCTGGACAGCCAGAAGCTGGGTGGTTACGCCCGCGAGGTGTGTGGCAAGGCTCTCCGCGACAAGGTGGATGGGCCTCTGTTCGCGCCGACGGAAATCCGTAGCGGCGGACGGGAGACGGTGATCCTGAGCTGGCAGCCCACCTCCCGCTGGAATCACCGGGCCGAATGCCGCTACCAGCAAGCGCGGGGCATCAGCGCCCTGTGGATCGACGGCAGGGAGCTGGAAACCCGGGGCATCGACATCGGCGGCGACCCGAGCAATCCCGGGGCGGGCAAGCAGACCGAATCCCATTGGGGGCACTGGCAATGAACTCGCCGGAACCGGGCCGAAATCCGCCTCGACCGGCTGCTTCCTTCGGCTCCGGATCCGGGCGATTCGGTGACGGGCGGTGGTTCTGAACGCATTACAACAAGAACGACGATACCCTTTCCCCATGCCTTACCTGGAACCCAACAAAGACTACCGCACCGACTCCCTGCGCCGCGGGACCGAGTTCGCCGGACACGAGATCCGCATCGACACCGCCAAGCACTACGACGATTGCTACTGGGACTACCGAACGGCCTGGTTCGACAACGACAATCTGGCACTGCACTACGGCTACTGGGAAGATGGCATCCGCACCCACAGCCAGGCCCTCATCAACAAGAACCGCATCATGGCCGCCACGGCCGGAATCCAGCCGCAGGATCACGTCCTGGATGCCGGTTGCGGCATCGGCGGCAGCAGCATCTGGCTGGCGAAAAACATCGGCTGCCGGGCCACCGGAATCACCGTCAGCGCCCGGCAGGTGGAACACGCCAGGCGCAACGCGAGCCGCCACGGCGTCGCCGACCGCACCGGTTTCCAGCAGATGGATTTTCTCGACACCCGTTTCCCGGATGGCGCCTTCGACGTGGTATGGGCGGTGGAAAGCAGCTGCTACGCAGTGGACAAGCGCGATTTCTTTCGCGAGGCTTACCGCCTGCTGAAACCCGGCGGTACCCTGATCGCCTGCGACGGCTATGCGACCAAACGGGAGTTCGACGAGCGGGAATGGCAGGCGGTGATGGATTGTCTGAACGGCTGGGCGGTCCCGAATCTGTCGACGGTGGAGGAATTTCGGTCCGGCATGGAGGAATGCGGCTTTGGCGACGTCCATGTCGTCGAAGCCACCCGCGAAACCCTGCCCTCCTCCCGCCGCATGTATCGGACCGCGCTGTGGACGTCCCCCATGCAATGGACCATGCACTGGCTGGGATTGCGCAAGAAGGCCCAGACGGCCAATTACAAGGTCGCCCTGGCCCAGTGGAAGGTGTTCAACGAGGGCATGGTGTGCTATTGCCTGTTCCGGGCCACCAAGCCCGTCTGAAGCCGGCGAGAAGTGGAGGCAGCGATGTCGGACCGGTATGACGTGATTCTCTATGGACTGCGCGGCGAAGGCGCCGCGCGGGAAACCGCCAAGGCCACCATCGCGCGCCTGTTGAAGCTGGATCCGGAAGCGGTCGAACGGGGACTGGCCGATCCCGAGGGTCTGGTGGTGCAGACGGGCGTCCCGGAGACGGTGGTGCGCAAGTATCAATCGGCCATCGGCAAGCTGGGCGGCCTCAGCCGCTTTCGGCCGTCCCTCGCCGGGGCAGCCGGCGTCACGGCAGCGGCCGAACCGGCGGCAGCCACAATTGCCGGCAGCACCGAGCCGGAACCGGAACGCCTCACCGTCAGCTTGGGCGGCCTCAGCTTGGCACCGCTCGCCGGCGAGACCGAGGCCGAAGCGGCCGCCGAGACCCGATCCGGTCCGGCCGAACCAGCTCCGGTCAGCCGTTTCACCGGGATCGAGCTGGAGCTGGAAGGCATCGACGCGACCGCCGCCGAACCGTCAGCGGAGGCCAGGGCGGAACCGCCACCGCCTGCTCCGGCGCCGCCGGGCATCGCCCTGAGCCTGGAACCGGATGCCGCCGACGCAGAGGAAATGGAAGCGGTGGAACTCACCGATCCCTACCCGCCCGCTGCCGAGGGAAGTCACGGCGGCGGCGCCACCTTACCCTTCACCTTCGATTTTTCGCCATCGGAAGAGGAAGCGCCCGGCAGCGATCCGGCTGCGCCGGCGGGTCCGGCGGTTCCTGCCGCAAGCGAAGCGCCGCCGCCGGCGCCGGATCCGCTGCCGCCGGTGGACGAGGACGAGTCAGCACGAATCCGCCGGCGCATGGCCGAATTGCAACAGATCCGGGAATTGCACGCGCTGGAGGAAGGAATCCATCCCGCTCAGCAGTTGCGCCGCCGCCATACGGATTTGCACCCGGAACCAACCCAAACCGTGACCAAGGGCAAGACCCTGTTCGGAATGCCGGTGGTCGCAGGAAGCGCAATCTGGGCCGTGGGGCTGCTGATGGGGGCGGGGATAGCGGTGTCGATGCTGGGACGCGGCTCCGGCGCACCAGCCGGCGCTCCACCGTCCCAGGCGGAGACGCCGGCGTCCGCTCCTGGCAAAGCGACTACCCTCGCCCCCGGCCAGGAAGCGCTGAACCAGCTGGCGGCGTTCGCCGCCGGTCTGCCGGAGGCCGCGGCCGAGCCGCCGGCTCCGCCCTCCGCGGCGCCACCGGAGAGCCCCTCCTCGCTCACCTCGGTACACGCCGAAACCGGCGAGCTGACCATCACCGGCGGGGCCCTAGCCATCATCAAACCGGTGATCCACCCCGCCGCCGCGCTGGAAGACCTGCGCCGTGACCATACCTGGGACCGTCACCTGGCCGATCTCAGCGCCCGGCTGCTGCGTTCCAATCAGCCGGACCGGGCGCTGCAAACGGCCCAGGCGATGGCCGACGGCCGCGCCAAGTGGGATGCCATGATGGCGGTGGCGGAACACTATCAGCGCTTGGGATTGGCTCCGGGCCGTGACCGGGTCACGGCGCAGTTCGAGAGCGGGCTCGACACCATCGACGACAAGCCGCTGCGCATTCAGGCCCTGGGCGCCCTGGCGCGGAAATTGGCGGACTTCGGCGAAGCGGCTCATGCCGCAGAGCTTTCGAAACGGGCCGAGACCATGGCGGGGGAACTTGCAACCCGCTCCGCCAAAATCAGCGGCCGCTGTTTCCTGGCAGGACTGCAGCAACAGCTGGGCCAGACCGATAAGGCCGATCTGGGCTGGCGCGAAGTCAATCGCATCATCGCCGAGGAGACCTATCCGTCGACCCGCCTCGGCCACTACGTCGACCTCGCCAACGGCTACAGCCAGGCCGCCATGGAGGGCACCGCCCGCGGCCTGCTGGCGGCGATCGGCCCGCTCATCCCGCGGCTACCCGCCGCGGAGCGGCCGCCGCTGCTGACCGGCCTCGCCACCGCCTACGCTGCGGTGGGCGACGTCGACGCGGCGCTGGCGGCGATCGCCCGGCTGCCGTCTTCCGAGGAGCGCGATCTCGCCGCACTGGCGCTGGTGCGCGACCGGATTGCCGCCGGCAATCCCTACACCGCGCTACAGGCTGCCGTGACCCTGACCCAGGCGGTCCACCGGACTCGGGCGGAAGCCGCCGTCGGCTGGTCGCTGCAGACCCGGGGGCAGGAAGTCCTGGCCCGAGCCCTGCTGGTTCATGTGGTCGAGCAGATCGACACCATCGGCAACCCGGTGGACAAGGTCGTCGCCATGGCCACCGTCGGCCGCTACCAGTACTGGGCCGACCAGAGCCAGAGCTTCCCGCTGCTGAGCAAGTCTTCTGCAGCGATTCCGCTCATCACCGATCCCCTCCTTCGCGACCAGGCTCTGGCGGTGGTCGCAACGGAATTTGCGCGCTCCGGCCAGGGCCCGTCGGCAAAGGACGTCCAGGCCATGATTAGCGATCCGGCCATCGCATCGTCGACCGCCGACGAAGTGGCACGAATCGGCAGGGCTTTCGAGCCGGAGCCGCAGGAGCCGGCAGCTCCGCGTCCACCGTCTCCACCGCCGCCGCAAGTCAATTGACGAAATCCGGTCCGCCCGGACCACCCGACCCCTTTCCCCGCCCCCCATCAAGCAAGAGGAGACCGCCATGCTCAACTGGGACGATCCACTGTCCGCTGCAAATGCCGCACCGAAACCGACTCCGCTGCCGCAACCGCCTTCGCCCCCGGCGCTCTCCCCCGCCGTGGCGGCAATGCCGGCAGCCGCGCCACGGAGAACCGATACCGCGATTCCGCAGCCGGCGCTCAGCGGTGGAGCGACCGGGCTCGAAAACATCGAGATGGGCGCCCGCCGGATCCAGGTGGACGACAAGAAGATCATCAACTGCCGGGCGGATCTGAACCAGTTGGTGCCCTTCAAGTACCAATGGGCCTGGCAGAAGTATCTGGACGCCTGCGCCAACCACTGGATGCCCCAGGAAATCAACATGAACGCGGATATCGCGCTGTGGAAGAGTGCCGACGGCCTCACCGAGGACGAACGCACCATCATCAAGCGCAACCTCGGCTTCTTTTCCACGGCGGATTCGCTGGTCGCCAACAACCTGGTACTGGCGGTCTACCGCCACATCACCAATCCGGAGTGCCGCCAGTATCTGCTGCGCCAGTCGTTCGAGGAGGCGCTCCACACCCATGCCTATCAATACGTGGTGGAATCCTTGGGAATGGACGAGGGCGAAGTCTTCAACATGTACCGCGAACTGCCCTCGGTCGCGCGCAAGGCGGAGTGGGCGCTGCCGTTCACCCAATATCTGTCGGACCCGCACTTCAAGACCGGAACCGTTGAAAACGACCAGAAGCTGCTGCGGGAATTGATCGCCTTTTACGTCATCTTCGAAGGTATTTTCTTCTACGTCGGATTCACCCAAATCCTGTCCATGGGCCGCCGCAACAAGATGACCGGCACCGCCGAGCAGTTTCAGTACATCATGCGGGACGAATCCATGCACATGAACTTCGGGATCGATGTGATCAACCAGATCAAGCTGGAGAATCCGCACCTGTGGAACGACGAGTTCAAACGGGAAATGGTGCAGATGATCCGCGAAGCGGTCGACATCGAAACCCAATATGCCTATGACACCATGCCGCGCGGCATTCTGGGGCTCAATGCCCCCATGTTCAAGGAATATCTGGAATTTATCGCCAACCGCCGCTGTGCCCAGATCGGCTTGGCGGAACAATATCCCGGTGCTGGAAACCCGTTTCCCTGGATGAGCGAAGTACTGGATC
>Ga0233425_10010528_pt1 | contig 11231 bp, 3 predicted proteins | sample Watercolumn_Towu_2_FD_181712 | JGI IMG/M metagenome (GOLD analysis project Ga0233425, IMG submission 181712) | Freshwater microbial communities from Lake Towuti, South Sulawesi, Indonesia - Watercolumn_Towuti2014_140_MG | ecosystem: Environmental > Aquatic > Freshwater > Lake | place: Indonesia...
CCCCGGCCAGCTCCACCACTCCCGAGACCTGGGAATTGTCGGCGGGCGAAAGCACCGCCACCGACGGCCTGCGGTTGGGCGCCTTGTTGACCGTTATCGAGACGCGGGCCGAGACGTTGTGGCCGTGACCGTCGTTGGCGAAGAGCGTTATCCGGTGGGTGCCTTCCGAGAGCATCCGGGTGAAGGTGGCGTTCGACGAAAGGGGGCCGTCGACGCTGGACGTCCAGTAGAACCTGAGCGGGTCCAGGTCCTGGTCCGAACTGGCGGAACAGTCGAAGTCCACCGGCGTGCGCGTGTCGAACGTGTCGCCGTCGGTGGGCGACGAGATGACCGGCTTGGGCACCGTGTTCGCCGTAAGGCCGATGAACCTTTCCGAGTCGTTCCACATCCCGCCCTGGTCGACCACCCTGACCATGAAGTAGTAGGTCCGGGCGAGCTGGAGGCCCGAGATGCTGTAATCGGTCGTCGGCTTGTTGGAGATTCTAGCGGCCCGCGTGTCATTGGATGCCGTGAAATTCTGCTCCTGGGAGAAATGCACTTCGTAGGACGCAAAATCGTCGTCGGCGCTCGCCGACCAGCTGAGATCGGCAGAGGTCGCCCCCATCTGGGGCGGGTTGAGCACCACGGCCGTCGGGGGCGTGTTGCCGGAGAGGACCTCCAGCTGGTTGGAATCGCTGTACAGTACCGGCATGCCCCTGTCGTAGACGCGGACCTTGATGTAATAGGTGGTCCAGGGCTTGAGGTCCCTGACGACCGTCGAGTTCCCGTTGATGTCCCGGATGGTCGCTGCCAGGGTGGAGCCGGATGGCACATAGACCTTCTGCTGGCTCCGGTGCACCTCGTAGCGGTCGAAATCGGAGTCGCTGTTCACCGACCAGGAGAGGCGCATCGAGTACGGCGTCACGTCCTCCGCCGGGAAGAGCTTCACGGCCTCCGGCGCACCGTTGGGCGTGAGGGTGGTCCCGTCCACCTCGTTGGAATCGTTGAACATCGGCGGGATGCCGTTGTCCCACACCCGGAGCCTGAAGAAGTAGCGCATCGTGAACTCGAGGTTCTTGACCCGGAGGCTGAGCCTGTTCACGTCCGTGACGTTGCCGTCGGGCTGGACGAGCGTCCCCGGAAGGATGGTGAAGCCCGGGGCCTTCGACATGTGCAGCTCGTACCGGGCGAAGTCCGCGTCCGCGTTCTTCGTCCAGTTGAGCGTCATAGCGGTCTCGTTGATGTTGGCGGGGCTCTCGAGCTTCACGGCGGCCGGCGGCTCGTTGGGGATGCCCGGGCCAAAGCAATAGAGCTTCGATTCGGAAGCCCCTATGTAGAGCTTGCCGGCGGCTATCGCGGGCGACGAGCCGATGCCGTACGAGGAGGACCCGGCCGGCCCGGTGTAGCTCCAGACCTGGGACTTGTCCGAGACGTTGAGGCAGACCACGGTCGAGCCGTACCCGAAGTACACCTGCCCGCCCGAGACCGCCGGCGTGCCCCAACAGCCGTTCGGCGCGGCGATGTTGTATGTCCAACCGATGGAGCCATCGGTGACGTCCATCTTGACGACCGCCCCGCCCCCGCCGTTGATCGGGTTGCGGTTGGCGCCCAGGTAGAGCGAGCCGTTGGAGATGGCGCAGGTCGAGTAGGACTCCGCCTGTCCGGTGGCCTTGGTCCAGAGCGACGCGCCGGTCGATGCGTTGAAGGCGTAGACATTGCCGTTGGCGCCCGGGTAGAAGACGCGGCCGTCCGCGGCCGAAGGCGACCCGTAGCCGTGGCTCACGGTGGCGTTCCAGTAGAATGCGCCCGTCGCCGGGTCCATGCACCGGAGAAGGCCGTTGCCGACCGAGTACAGCCGTCCGTCGTACAGCGCCGGCGAGGCGCAGCTCCCGGCTGAAGGGACGGACCACGCCTGGCTCCCGTCGGAGATCCTGAACGAGATGAGGGCGTTGTTCTTCCCGCCGACATAGCTGTCGCCGCTGCCGACGATGACCGTGTCCCCGTATATCAGCGGGCTGCTCTCCCCATAATCGGAGAGGCTCTTCTTCCATACCTGCGAGCCGGTGGAGGCGTTGAGGCAGTAGATGTTGCGGGAATTGGAGAACGCGAGGCCCGTCCCGTCGCACACGAAAACCCGGTTCCGGCCGACATCCACGGCGGGGCCGGACCACGCAGGGCTCGAGAGCGCCGTCCGCCATACGCGGGTCCCGTTCTCGGCCCAGAAGCAATACATCCCCCCGTCGTCGGCCGGGATGTAGGCCTTCCCGCCCGCGATGGCGGGCGACGAGTAGCTGTACGACCCGGTGCTGTTGGACCAAAGCAGGTTGTTGGTCTGCGGGCCCGGCTCGCTGGTGTTCCCGGTCCGGGCGTCGTCCCCGTGGTAGGTCGGCCAGGGCGGGTCGCCTCCCGCCCGCGGCACCCCCGCCCGGGCGTTCTCGCCCGGCGCGGCCGGCAGGGCGAAGTTCAGGGCCACCAGAACAATCACGACTGTCATTGCCTTCTCTCTCATCGGACCGGAGCCTCCAACGCTGGAGAAAGCTGGAACGTTGGTTTTAAACTTTTCTGTACGGGAAACCATGAGCGGGGAGCGGTGAGCCGGGGCCTTCAAACGTTGAGCGGTCGATATATTGATATCATTTGCTTCCCCGCCGTGTTGGTCAAATCGCGAAGAGGAGCCATATTCACCTACAAAGCGGGCTGGCGGGCCGTGCCAGGAGCCGGTCCGCTCGAAGGTGCCCGCCGATGCACTGCGGCAGGATTGGCGCGGTCACCCCTGCCTCGGCCTTTCCTCCGCCACCGGCTCCGCCTCCAGCGGGGCCGTACTATCGCCGGCAACTGCCGCGGGAACCTCCTCCTGCCCGGCCTGCGCCGTTGTTCCCTGGTGCCCGTAGAACGCGCTGTACGCCGGCGCTGCCGGTGGCTGGGCCGCCTTTTCCCCTCCCGCCGGTACCAATCCCTGCTGGACGGCCGCCTCCTCGCCCGATAGAACCCGCGACGCCGGGGCCGCCTGCTCCGGCCCCTTTTTCCGGCGCATGAGAACAACGGCGGCGACGACCGCGATGACGATGACCAGCGCCAATCCGCCCAGCACGAGCGCGCCCGGGCCGGTGGATGTGGCGGGCCCGGCATTGCTCACCGTGAAATTGAGCATGGCGGCGTCCGAATGGTCCGTCCCGTCGAACGCGCGGGCCTGCAGCGAATGCGCCCCGTTGCGCAGCTCCGTCGTGTCCAGGGTGAAAGCCCAATCCCGGGTCCCGAACGCCCTCTGCCAGGCGCCCCCGTCCACGCTGACCTCGACATAGGCGACGGCCCCGTCCGCGTCGGAGGCCGTGCCGGTGATGACCGCGCTCCTGGAGAGCCTGGCGGACGGGAGGGGGTTCAAGGCCACCTTCGGCTTCTGGTTGATGAACACGTTGTTGACCGTCAGGCTGAGGGAGGATTCGGGGGAGTAGAGTTCTCCGTCGAACGAGCGGAAGAGCACCCGGTACTTCCCGTTCTGCACCCTGGAGGTGTTCCACATGTAGGTCCACTCGCCGACGCCCTCGGCGTCGTCCCAGTCCCCCTTGGCTATCTTGACCTGGACGGAGCGGAGGGTGTCGTTCCCGTCGATGTCGGAGGCCGCCCCGGCCAGCTCCACCACTCCCGAGACCTGGGAATTGTCGGCGGGCGAAAGCACCGCCACCGACGGCCTGCGGTTGGGCGCCTTGTTGACCGTTATCGAGACGCGGGCCGAGACGTTGTGGCCGTGGCCGTCGTTGGCGAAGAGCGTTATCCGGTGGGTGCCTTCCGAGAGCATCCGGGTGAAAGTCGCGTTCTGCGAGAGGAACCCGTCGACGCTCGAGGCCCAGTGGAACGAGAGCGCGTCCAGGTCCTGGTCCGAACTGGCGGAACAGTCGAAGTCCACCGGCGTGCGCGTGTCGAACGTGTCGCCGTCGGTGGGCGACGAGATGACCGGCTTGGGCACGGTGTTGGCTGTCAGGCCGGTCACGCTGTTGGAATCGTTGAACATCCCGCCCTGGTCGACCACCCTGACCAGGAAACGGTAGGTCCGGGCAAGCTGGAGCCCGCCCGCGCTGAAATCGGTGGAAAGCCTGTTTTGCAATGTGGCCCGGAGCGTACCGTTGCCCGGCGTGAAGCTTTCGTTCTGCGACAGGTGCACCTCGTAAGAGGCGAAATCGTCGTCGGCGCTCGCCGACCAGCTCAGGTCCGCCGAGGTGGCGCCCATCTGGGGCTCGTTGAGCACGACTGCTGCCGGGGCCGTATTGCCGGTGAGGACCTCCAGCATGTTGGAATCGCTGTACATGACGGGGATGCCGTTGTCGTAGACGCGGACCTTGAGGTAATAGGTCGTCCAGGGCTTTAGGTCCTTGACGACCGTGGAGTTTCCGTTGACCTCCCGGATGGTCGCGGCCAGCGAGGCCGGCGTCGGCGAAAAGGCCTTTACAAGGCTCCGGTGCACCTCGTAGCGGTCGAAGTCCGTGTCGTTGCTTTCGGACCAGGAGAGGAGCATGGAGAAGGGCGTGACCTCGGCGGCAGGATGGAGCTTCACGGCCCAGGGCGCCCCGTTGGGCGTGAGGGTCGTCCCGTCCACCTCGTTGGAATCGTTGAACATCGGCGGGAAGCCCTTGTCCCACACGCGGAGCTTGAAATAGTAGCGGGTCGTGTGCTCGAGCCCGTCGACGCGGAGGCTGAGCCTGTTGACGTCGGTTATGTTCCCCGCCGGGGACAGGAGCGTTGCGGGGCCGGGCTGGAAGCCCTGGGTGTTCGACATGTGGAGCTCGTACCGGGCGAAGTCGGCCTCGGCGCACTTCGACCAGTTGAGGGTCATGGCCGTCTCGTTCACATTCGCCGGCCTCTCGAGCGCAACCGCGGCCGGGGGCCGGTTGGGCTCGCCCAGGCCGAAGCAGAAGAGCTTGGATTCTACCCCCCCGATATAGAGATTGCCGCGGGCAATGGCCGGCGAGGAGCAGATGCCGTACTGGTCGGCGGAGGCCGCCTGGTAGGTCCACACCACCGACCGGTCCGAGGCCTTGACGCAGGCAACCGTCCTGCCGTAGGAGAAGTAGACGTTTTCACCAGCCACGGCCGGGGCGTTGTAGGGGTCGCCCGCGACCTGACAGGTCCAGACTATCCTTCCGTCGGAGGCGTCCAGCTTGATCAATGCCCCCTGGCCCTGAAGCTGGCTATCGGCGCAGACATACACCGAGCCGTTGGCGACGGCCGCCGTGGAGGTCGATTCGGGGTAGCCGGTGGCCGTCCTCCAGGAACGGCTCCCCGTGGAGGCGTTGTAGCACGACACGGAGCCGTCGCCCCCCGGCAGGTACACGGAGCCTCCGTGGGCCGTCGGCGAGCTGTAGAACTCTGACACGGAGACATTCCAGACCGGGCTGCCGGTGCCGAGCTCGAAGCACCAAAGCCGGCTGTTGCCGACGCAGAACAGGCGGCCGTCCTCGGCCGCGGGGGAGGCCTCGCCCCCGGCGTCCGCCTTCCTCCAGTCCTGCGCCCCGGTGGCGGCGTCCAGGCAATAGAGCGACCCGGCCGTTGTCGAGATATAGGCTTTCCCGCCAAGGACCAGGGGGCTTGCGTCGATGCCGCCGTCCAGCGTGGCTGTCCAGGCCTGCGAGCCGTCGGCGACGTTCACGCAGCGGACGACCCGGTTCACGTTCCCGACGATGACACGCGTACCGTTCTCCGTGACGGCCGGGCTCGACTGGATGCCGTTCCCGGTGTTGTGCCTCCAGAGCCTCTCGCCCGTGGTGGCGTTGAAGCAGTATAGGTTGCGGTCCACGGAGCCGATGAAGACCCGGTCCCCCGCCACGACCGGGGAGGAATAGTCGTTCCCGCCGGTGTTGTTGGACCACAGGACGTGGTTGGAAAGGGGGCCGTCGCCGGTGCTGTTGCCCGTCCGGCCGGAGTCGCCGTGGAAGGTGTCCCAGGGGCCGACGCCTCGCGATCGCGGCCCGGCCGCGGGCGCGTCGTCCGCCCCGGCGCCCGGAATCATGAAGCTCACGGCCACCAGCATCATCACAAGCCCCAGCGCGCCCTTTTTCATTGACCCATTCCCTCCGTAATATCAAGATGAATAAAAGGGGGCTTTAAAGTTTATTGTACGGAAACGAACGCTCCGCCGGCGGCGGGCGGGCGGCCACGTTCCTACTCATCCCCGTCCTTATCGGCCGGCCCGGGTGCCTCGCCCCCGCCGGCCGTCCGCCGCCTGAGGAGCAACACCGCGGCCGACGCCACGACGGCGACCACGATGATCAACGCCAGGATGAGCAGGAAAGGCGCGGGTTCGGCCTCCGCCGGCCTGTTGTCGACGATGAGCGAGATGCCCGTCTCAGGCGAGTAGTCCGTCCCGTCGTAGGCGCGCACCGTCACCCGGTGGGCGCCGTTTCGGACCTTGGCGCTGTCCCAGACCGCCGTCCACTGCGTCGTGGAGCTGGCGACGGCCCAGTCCCCGTCGTCGATGCGGTACTCGACCTGGGAAACCTGGCTCCCCAGGCGGGAGGCCCCGCCCTCGAGCTTCACCTTTCCTCGGACGGTGGTGCCGTCCAGCGGGAAGGCCACGGCCACGGTCCAGCCCCAGCCGGGATTGGCTATCCTCACGGAGCGGGTGGTGAGGTTGGATTCGAGCGAGCCGTCGGAGGCCTTCACCCGTATGGTATGCCTTCCGTTGGCGAACCTCGTGGTGTCCAACGAGTAGTTCCAGCCGGCCCCGCCGGCTGCCTGGTCCCACGGGTAATCGTCCACCTGGACCCACACGGTCACGGCCCTGCCTTCCGGGTCCATCGCCACGCCGGAGAGCTCGAACTGGCCCTTGAGGACAGCCCCCTCGGCCGGAACATCGACCGTGACGGTGGGCGGGGAATCGGCCTTCCTCACCGTGATGTTCACGCTGGCGGAGCGGTTGGCGCCCCGCAGGTCGTCGACCCAGACCGTCACCTGGTGGGCCCCGACCGGCAGGGCCCGGCTGAACCGGGAGGCCGCGCCCAGGTAGCCCGACACGTTCGAGGTCCAGTAGTAGTCGAGGATATCGCCGTCCTCATCGGCAGTCCCGGCGGCGTCGAAGAGCACCGGTGAACGGTCGTTGTAGTCGCCGTCGGGGCGGGGCGAGGCGATGGCCGGCGCGGGCGGATGGTTGAGCGGCACGACGTTTATCGAGACCGTCCTGGAAAGGTTGTAGCCCATGCTGTCGTTGAGCCAGAGCGTGATGACATGCGCCCCGATGGAGAGCCGGGCCGTGAACGAGGACGCGCTCCCGAGGTGGCCGCCCCTGCTCGAGGTCCAGTAGAACGACAGCGGGTCCCCGTCCGGGTCGGAGCTTCGCGAAGCGTCGAAAAGGATGTCGTCGGTGTTGTTGTACACGGCGCCCTCCACCGGGGAATCCAGGACGGGCACGGGCGAGCGGTTGGGGGCCAGCACCGTGAAATCCACCCGGGCCTGCGAGGAGTGGCCGGAGGTGTCGTTGGCAAAGAGCGTGACGGTGTGGCGCCCGGCGCCGAGCACCTTGGCCACCCTGGCGCCGTCCCCGATGGGCCCGGCGAGGTTCGAGAGCCACTGGAACGAGAGCGGCAGGCCGAATGCGGGCGTGCTGTTGGAGCCGTCGAACAGTATGGACGACCCCGGCTCGAAAACGGCGTTCTGGCGGGGCGAGGAGATGAGCGCCCGGGGCGAGGAGGGCGCGGCCATCGTGAACCTGAGCAGGGCGCCGGAGTATCCGGCGACGAGGGCGTAGGGCCCGCCGGGCTTCCAGGCGACGTCCCGGAAAACCGCGTCGGTGCCGCTCGCCGGGTGGATGCAGCCGTAGCCGACGTATTCGAGGAGCTTCCCGGAGTCGCCGACGGCAAGGGCGTACCCGCTCTGGGGCATCCAGCCGACCCCGTAGAGCGCGCGCTTCGTGTCCGTTGTCTGCGCGACCACCCCGCTCCCGTTCAGGCGGAAGAGCGCGCCGTTCAGGCCGGACACGAGCGCCTCGGACCGGGCCGGGTCGGGCATCCACGAAACCGAGAAGAAGGACACGCCCGGGGTCCCGCCCGCCTTGGATATGTTGTAGTCCAGCGGGGGCGGCAGGGCGCGCTCCTCGTAGCGGAGGATGTTGCCGCTGACGGCGGCTATCAGGGCGTAGGCGCCGTCGGGCTTCCAGGCCACGTCCCAGCAGTTCACCTGGTGCAGGGGGTTGGTCGCCTGCTGGAGGACGAAGTCCTGGCCGTCGTATTTCACCAGCTTTCCGGCCTCGCCGCAGAGGAGCGCGGAGCTCCCGTCCGGCTTCCAGCTCGCCCCGGTGTAGTTGATGGTCCCCTCGAGCCCGGTGGCCACCGGCCAGGCCGTCAGGTTGGAATGGGTGAACCGCAGGACGAGCCCGCCCCGCCCGGCCACCAGGGCGAAGTCGCCGGACGGGTGCCAGGCGACCGCGTCCAGCTCCGCCACCTCGTTGGTCTGGACCGGCCTGAGCGAGGTGCCGTCGTAGCGCGCCAGGTAGCCCCTCGCCCCGGCCACCAGCGCGTAGGAGCCGTCGGGGCGCCAGCCGACGGCCAGCATGTTGTTCGTCACGGCGGCCGAAAGGAGGGTGAATGTGCCCGCGCTGTACTCGGCCACCAGCCCGTTGGAGCCCACGATGAACGCCATCGTGGTGCCCGGTTCCCAGACGACGTCCAGCATCCGGTCCGTTATGTTGGTCGGGACCTTGGACAGCCCGCCCGGGTCCAGGATCCATACGCTGGCCTGCGTGTACTGGAGGTCGCTCGTGTCGAGCCCGACGAGCAGGGCGGCGGAGCCGTCGGCCCTCCAGGACACGGCGTTGAAGTTCTGGAGGGGGGCGGTGCCCGGGACGGAAAATCCAGCGCCGTCGTAGCTCAGCACCGTGCCGGCGTTCCCCACCGCCGTGGCGTTGGAGCCGGGGCGCCACGATACGTCGTTCAGGTCCGTGGAAACGCCGGAGGCCAGGGTCTCGAACGCCGTAAGATTCGCCCGGCAGGCCAGGCCCTTCTCGCCGACCAGCAGGGCGTAGCCGGATCCGGCGGGCCAGTCCCCGGCGCGCAGGTCCAGGGCCGTCGTGGTGTTGAGCCTCGACACGGACGATCCGTCGAACGCAAGCAGGGTGCCGTCGTCTCCCAGGAGAAGGGCGGCGCTCCCGTCGGGGGCCCACACCGCCTCGTGGAGGTTCTTCTGGGTGCCGGAGGCGAACGCCTGGAAGGCGCTCCCGTCGAAGAATAGCACCGTGCCAAGGTCACCCACCAGGAGCGCGCCGCCCCCGCCGGGCCGGAAAGAGACGCCGTTGAGGTCGTCGGCGACGCCCGGGGAGAGCAGGGTGAATTTCTGGTCCGGGAACGGGTCGAACCTGAGCACGGTCCCGGCGTTGCCCACCGCCAGGGCATAGCCGGGTGACGCCGGCCAGGAGACCGCCGCGAGGGTGCTCCCGGTGGGCCTGGGATTGACCCATTCCAGGACATCCTGGTCGGCGCGGCCGGAATCGGCGCGCGCCGGCGCGCCCTCCGGCCCGGAGGGGGCGCCGTCCGCCGGGGCTTGGGCCGGCGAGATCGGCAGGGAGGACAGCGCCACGAGCAGGGCTGCGAAAACCGGAAGGGCGGCCTTCATGGGGCTCACGGCCGCAAGATTCCCCGGACGGGTAATAAACTATTGCACCCGGCGGGCCCCGCCACTCCCGGGCGCGCTCGGTTGATATAGCCGTATTCCGATGATGGTGCCATGGCTTCCGTAAGCCCGTTCGGGCGTGTTGCCGCGGTCATCCTGGCCGCGGCCTTCCTGCTCGAGGCCGCGCCCGTGCAGGCCCTCAAGATAGAGGCCGACGAGATACCCACCGGCCTGCCCCTGAGCGTCAACCTCTACGCCGTCGGCTGGAGGCCGGACGGAAAGGAGGCGGTCGCAGTGGGCGACAGCCGGGCGGTCGTGGTCTACCGCGACTCGACCGGCTCCTTCCGAAGGGTGGAGGCGCCCTCGGCTCCGGAGTTCCTGCTGGATGTCGCCTGGAAGCCGGATTCGGGCTTCGCGCTGGCCGTCGGGAGCGGCGGAGCCGCCAGCCTCTACAACGGGGAGACCGTGACCACCGTGGCCACCGGAACGACGAGCTACCTGTACGACGTCGGCTGGTGGCCGGACGGCTCTGCGGCCCTCGTGGTCGGCTCCGGCGGGACCGTCCTGCGCTACGCCGGGGGTGTCTTCAGCCCGCTGCAATCGGGGGTGACGGCCAACCTGATGGGCGTGGCCTGCCACCCCATGAACGGCAGCGCGCTGGCCGTCGGCCTGAACAGCACCTTCCTTATGATATCGCCGGGCGGCGCGGTCCAGAAGTTCGCCTTCGAAGGCGACTGGTCCCTCCACTCGGTCGCCTGGAACCCGCAGGGGACGCTCGCGGTCATCACCGGCGGGAACGGCATTGTGGCGACCTATGACGGGACCGCGATCAAGTTCATCAACCGGGACAGGCCCAACGTCTTCCTGGACTGCTGCTGGAAGCCCGACGGCTCGCAGGCGCTCGTCTGCGGCGAGACCGGCATCATCCTCAGGCTGGCGGAGGGCCGGCTCAAGTACGTAGACCCCGGGATACGCATCCAGTTCCAGGGCATCGCCTACCGGCCGGACGGCTCCTATGCGCTGGCCGTGGGGAACAAGGCCAAGTGCGTCCGGTATCCGATGAAGGAGGCGCCGCGCCAGCCCGGCCTCCTCGACAACCCGCTCGTGCTGGGCGGGACAGCCGCCGTGGTCGCGACCGCGTTTGCATACGTGGTGTACCGTGAATGGAGGGACCGGCGGGAACTCCGTTCGAAAAAGAGCCGGGCGGACGAGATCCCCCGGCCTGCAAAAAAGCGGCGCCGCTAGCGCGCCAGGGAGTTAGAGAGCTGCGCTATCTCCTCCGGCGAGAGGCTCTCGGCGCGCCTTTTGAGCAGGGGGTCGTCCGCGTCCAGGCCCGAAAGAATCCCGCCGAGAAGCCGCTCCTCCGACCGCAGGGCGTTGGCGGCGCTCTTCCTCCTGTGGGAGAAAAGCGCCCGCGTGACCGCCGAGAATGTCCCGCCGTCGTCTATCCTGAAGGGGCAGGGGCGCGGCCGGAGCTCGACGATGGCCGACACCACGCGGGGCGGGGGCGAGAAGGCCGACGGCGGCACTTCCTCCAGTATCCGGCATTGGGCCCGGCGGAAGACCTCGACGCCGAGGCGCGAGTATCCTTCCGAGCCGACCCGGGCGACCATCCTTGCGGCGAACTCCTTTTGGTACATGAGGACGGCCAGCTCGAAGCC
>Ga0233425_10010529_pt1 | contig 11231 bp, 7 predicted proteins | sample Watercolumn_Towu_2_FD_181712 | JGI IMG/M metagenome (GOLD analysis project Ga0233425, IMG submission 181712) | Freshwater microbial communities from Lake Towuti, South Sulawesi, Indonesia - Watercolumn_Towuti2014_140_MG | ecosystem: Environmental > Aquatic > Freshwater > Lake | place: Indonesia...
GCTGTTTACGATTGTTTTGTCCGGGGTTAGACCTTTTTTATTGATGTCGCGGCCTTTTGGAGTCAACCATTTTGAGACGGTCAGTTTGAAAATTGAGTTGTCGTTGTAGACGGAAAGCTCCTGAACACAGCCTTTTCCGAATGTGGTTTCGCCGATGATTTTTGCTTTGCCGTAGTCTTGGAGAGCGCCTGAAAGGATTTCGGAAGCTGAGGCTGAGCCTTTGTTTACCAGTACTGCCACTTTAAAATCTGATAATAATCCTGATCCGGTTTCATATTCTTTAACTGTTCCTAAATATTGTGCGTAATATGAGGTTTGCTCGCTGTTTTTGTCCTCCAAAATTACCATTGTTTTGTCTTCGTCAAAGAAAAATCCACCGATATTTATTGCTGTATCGAGATATCCACCTGGATTGTTGCGGAGGTCTATAATTATTCCTAACACATCTTTTTTTGTTTTCTGCCGGTCGTAGATTTGCTGTGCTGTTTCGCGGAATTCATTTAAGGTTTCTTCACCGAATGTTAACATATTGATGTAAGCGATGTATTTCCCGCTTTTTGACAAATAATCCAGAGTTACTGTTTTGTAGAAAATATATCCTCTTACTATTGGGATAGATAATGTTTGAGTTCCTCTTTTTATGGTTAATGTTACAGTTGTTCCGTTTTCTCCTTTTATCATATTTACAACTGTGTCTAGATCCATTCCGTCGACACTTGTTCCGTCAACTTTTGTAACGATGTCTTTTGGAAGGACTCCTGCTTTTTCCGCAGGGGAATCTTTGAATGGTGAAATGACTGTCACTTGATCATCTATCATTTCGACGGACATTCCAACTCCTTCGTATTCGCTTTCTAAAATCGCTACGTCGCTGGTTTCGTCTGGAGTTGTGAAGCTTGTGTACGGATCGTTTAGGGTTCCGACGACTCCTTTTATTGCTTCGTATAGCATTTTTGTCTCATCGATTTCGTCTGTGTAATAATATGAATTTTTTATCGTATCCCAAACACTTAAAAATACGTCATAAGCTTCGTTATCTATGTCTTTTTGATCTGATCCGCCAGCGTTTATTTTTATTGTTATGCTTTGGGTTCCGCCGTTTTTATTTATCTTGTATAGTACGTCCGCGACCTCCGCCCTTGTCATTGTTTTTGCGGCGTGAACAACTTTTGGGTTGTCGCTTTCGACAACTCCAAGCTGGTATGCTTTGTAGGCGTATGGAGAGAATGGGCCGTTTGATTTTAGATCGGTGAATGGGAAGTTTTCTTTTTTTATAAATTTATTTACGCCGACTCCAAGCGTGTCAAAAAGTTTCATTATTATTTCGCGTTTTTTTGGCACTCTTTTTAGGTTTGTATTTTCTTTTATTAAACTGAGCTCGATTGCTTTTTGAATGTATGGGGAAATTTCACCATCCCCTTCTGTTTCTGGCAATTCAACCTCTGCGTACGCGATCATCATTGAATAAAGGTCTTCGACCGTTGCTTTTTTGTCTGGATTGAATGTGTCGCCGAATGTTGTCGGAAGGAGGCCTTGTTCTTCAAGGTAGGTGATTTCGCTTTGGTAATTTGTATCTGAGGTTACATCTGTGAATGCGAAAACTGACTGTTGTGAGATGAAAAATATTGTCGAAAACAGTATTGCGAGGAATTTTTTCATAGGTTTTATGTTTATGAGGGTAAAGTTTTACTTTGTGAATTTTACTCTCTGTCGGCGGATGTGTCTACGTTGATACTTTCCCTGAAATATGGTATAATATATGGATTTAATATGATTAAATGGCCGAAATAGAACCTCAAGAAAATTTGAAAATTCCACGTTTAAAAGCTCTTGTTAGAGCTGTGTTTTTTGCTTTGGTTTGCGGTGGAATTTTGACTGGAAGTTATTTTTTGGAGAGAAGTAATGTTGAGATTAGTGAAGTTGCCTCTGGTGAGGTTGTTTTTAATGAGGATGAAGCGAAACTACCGGACAATGGATATGTTGTTTCTGATGGTAAAAATGTTTCCGATGTTTTGAAATTGAACAAAATTGATGATGCTGGGTATGTTTTTGATCTTGGTGAGGGTAGAATTTGGGGAGATTTTTCCAATTCTGTTTCTAAAGTAAATATGAAGGTAGGCGAGAAATTGGTTGTGATGCCTGCTTTTTCCAGTTTTGATCTTTCTTATGAGGATGGGGTTTTGGGTTTAAGTGTTTTTGAAGGGAATGTTTATGTTGGTTTTTTGGCGGATGGAGTGAAACAGTCGGCATATATAAATGAGTATGATCCAAGTTTTGGGAATGTGCTTTTGGTTCCTGTTGGAGTGAAGATTGAGATCCCTTTAAAAAAAGTTGATGAGAGAGTTTTTAAGCTTTTGCAGTCCAAGCTTGCGAAAGAATTTAGTTACAGTTTTATTCCTGAATCTTCTTATAAAGAGGGTTTTATAAAGAAAAATTTATCTAAAGGAATTAAATTTTCTGAGGTGTTGAAAAAGGCGAAGGAGGAAGAGTTTTCTGATGGGGCTGGAGTTTTGTTTTCATCTTTTGATCAAATCGGCGAGAAAGTGGCGGTCTTTGAGGACAAAAAGAACGACTATAATTATAAAGAGCTTAACAGTTATATTTACTCTGCTCTTTCTGCGCAGAGCCAAGATGAAATTGATACTGCTTTGAATGAATTTAAACTTTCCTGTAGTGATCTTTGCGACGCTGATTTCTTTGAAAAATGGCTTGTTGATCTGTTTGTTTTTGAGCCGAGTGATCCGGAGTTTAAAGTTTTTCTATTTTTGGTTGATCAATCTAGAGAGTTTTTTGATAGGCCTTATCTTCTTTCTCTTTTTACTGCTTCTTATGAAAGGGGGATGGATGAAAAAGGTGCTGCCGGATTTGCCTATTCGGCCATTTACAGTGAACTTGAGAAAGTGTTTGGAACTATTAAGGATGAGGCTTTGTACCGAAAATTTTTGTCTTATTATAATCAAATTTTTCAGAATTTTATTTTGAAATACGGTGATCTTTATAGGCTTGATTATTTTATTTTTAAGGCTGCGCTGGAGGATGAGCTTTTTTCTACTTTTTATGGTGGACAGCTTAAGGATGAGCAAAAGCAGGAATTTGTCAGTGAGAAAATTTCATTTTTGAAGAGGCTTAAAAAGTTTTTCTTTGATAGTGAGGTCGATATTGAAAATGCGAAAAAGGTTACAAGATTTTTGATTGAAAGTATTGATGATTATATGCCTTCGAAGACTTCGCAGAATGCGGTTGTCGGCTTGTTTGAAAAAGAGCTCAATGATGTTGGAGATTTTTGGGGATATATAAATAATGCGGAATATTCAAAGTCGCCTTTGTATGGGCAGACGCATAAAGAAAGATATGAAGTTTATTTAAAAGAGAGGGATCAACTTGTTACGATAATTGATGTGCAGAAAGATATTCTTGGGAGTGATGCTGTAGCTACGGTTACTCTTTCCGATGTGAAAAATGACATTGAGACTATTTTTTGGGAGATTGGCGCGAAGGACGTGAAGGTTGGGGATATTGCTGATGTTCATGATAGGTTTGTGAAAGTTGCCGCGGTTTTGAATGGCTATGTTTTTAATGCTGAGTATGACCGTGAAAACAATTCTGTTCGTGAAGTTTATGCGTATGGGGAAAAATTGACTGATTCCAGCGTGAAACTTTCTTTGCTTGCCGAATTTTTGGCGAAGAATCTTGAGGATGTTGTGAGCGAAGCTAATGTAAAAGAGGGCGCGGAATCGGAAACAAATGCTCAAAAAATAGTTAAGACTTTGATCGCGAAAAAAATTAGTGAAAATGGATTTAATGCTGGTATGGGTGATGTCGATATTCTTGATCCTGTGAATGCTGTTTATCGTTTGAATGAAGTTTCAACTCAGGGGGCTTTAATTAAGGTTTCATTTGATTATTTTGCTAATGATGAGACTGTTAAAAATGTGTTTGTATTTAAGGATAAAGATGGGGTTGCGCTGACGGGAGAATTCCCGCTTGCGGATTTGAAGGGGATTGTGGAGGATGAGCACTTGGAATAATTTGTTGATTTGAGTCTAGGTAGTGTGTTAGAGTCTTGCTTGAATTTTTAGCAAAATTTTTAAGCGAATTTAATTATGGCTGATAATGTTCAAGCTTATGGGGCCGACCAAATTCAGGTTTTGGAAGGGCTTTCCGCTGTTAGAAGAAGACCTGGAATGTACATTGGAACAACTGATGTTGCCGGGCTTCACCATTTGATTTGGGAAGTTGTGGATAATGCTATTGATGAAGCGATGGGAGGTTTTTGTGATTATATTATTGTTACTATTCACAAAGATGGTTCTGTGAGTGTGTATGATAATGGTCGTGGTATCCCTGTTGAAAAGCACAAAAAGACCGGGAAATCCGCTTTGGAAACTGTTTTGACTATTCTTCATGCTGGAGGCAAATTCGGTGATGGTGGATATAAGGTTTCCGGAGGTCTTCATGGTGTTGGTGTTTCGGTTGTTAACGCTTTGTCTGAGGAGTTGATTGCGGAGGTTTATCGTGATGGGAAAGTTTACAGGCAGGCTTATAAAAGAGGGGATGCGAAGGCTGAGGTTGAGGTTGTCGGTAAGACGGAGAAGCGTGGAACAAAGATCCAGTTTTATCCTGATGATGAGATTTTTGAGTCGATTGAGTTTAATTTTACGACTGTTGAAAACAGGCTCCGCCAGCAGGCTTATCTCACGAAGGGTGTTACTATTGATGTTGTTGATGAGAGGGCTGATTTGAAGAGAAAATTTTATTTTGAGGGAGGAATCAGGTCTTATGTCCATCATTTGAATAAGGGCAAAGAGGCGATAGGCGATATTGTTTATATTGATAAAGAGGTGCCCGAGGGGAATATCGAAATTTCTTTGCAATACGTAAATACTTTTCAGGAGCAGATTTATTCTTTTGCGAATAATATCCACACGACTGATGGAGGAATGCATGTTACCGGGTTTAAATCTGCGCTGACTAGGACTATTAATTACTATGCGAGAAAGAATGAATTATTAAAGGAGAAGGATGAGAATTTGACGGCTGATGATGTGCGTGAGGGGTTGACTGTTGTGATTTCTGTTAAGGTTAAGGATCCCCAGTTTGAAGGCCAAACTAAGTCAAAATTGGGAAATGCTGAGATAAGGACGGCTGTTGAAAGTGTATTTAATGATGCGTTCGCGGAGTATTTGGATGAACATCCGAATGATGCGCGCGCCGTTTTTGGGAAATGTCATCTTGCCGCTAGGGCGAGGCTTGCCGCGAGAGCTGCGAGGGATACTGTAATCAGGAAAGGCGCGCTTGAGGGCATGACTCTTCCTGGCAAACTTGCCGATTGTTCCAGCCGCGACGCAGAAGAAAGTGAAATATTCATTGTTGAGGGAGATTCTGCTGGCGGCTCTGCGAAACAAGGCCGCAATCGAGAAAATCAGGCTATTTTGCCTTTGAGAGGAAAGATTTTGAATGTTGAGCAGGCTCGTATGGATAAAATTTTGGAGAATAATGAAATCAAAGCTTTGATTATCGCTCTTGGAGTTGGGATTGGTGAAGCTTTTGATCTTACAAAGCTTCGCTATGGAAAAGTTGTAATAATGACCGATGCCGATGTTGATGGTGCTCACATTAGGACTTTGCTTTTGACGTTATTTTATCGTTATTTCAAAGCTGTTATTGAAGCTGGACATATTTATATTGCGCAGCCTCCTTTGTATAAAATTTGGCATGGGAAGAGAATTGAATATGTTTATACCGATGAGCAAAAAGAAAAAGTTTTAAAAACTTTTGAAAAGGATGTTAAGCCTTCGATTCAAAGGTACAAAGGTCTTGGTGAAATGAATCCTGATCAGCTTTGGGAGACAACAATGGATCCTTCTCGAAGAAAAATGTTGAAAGTTACTATTGAAGATGCTGAGGCGGCTGATAGGGTATTTGATGTTTTGATGGGATCTGAAGTGTTGCCTCGCAAAAAGTTTATTACCGCTCATGCGAAGAAGGTGAAGAATCTCGATATTTAAGTTGACTTTTGGTTTTTCTGATATAGAATCGTTCCGCTTATTTATTAATTATCAAAAAGGGGTGGCTGAAACATGAAGGTTGTAGTTGTAAAAAATTCAAAGGAATCAAATGAGCGTTTAATTACGCGTTTTAATAAAGCTGTTCAAAAGAGCCGAAAAGTTCAGTTAATTCGTGATACCAGATATCACAAGAAAAGTCCGAGAAAATGGTATGTCCGTGATGCTGCTATCATGAGGGAAAAATACCGAGCCAATAGAGAGAAAAATAAGTTCTATTAAAATGACTATTAAAGAGCTTTTGGTCGAAGGCGAAAAGCGTCTTTCTCGTTTGGATTGCGAGGTTCTGCTCTCCTATGTTCTTGGTGTTTCACGAGAGAAACTTTTTAGTGATTTTTTTTGGGAAGTTCCTGCTACAGATGAGAAATTGTATTTTAAATATGTTGATGAAGTTGCCGGCGGCAAGCCTGTTGCTTATGTAACTAACAGTCGTGAGTTTTATGGTTTGGATTTTTATGTTGACGAAAGGGTTTTGATTCCGCGGCCGGAGACGGAAATGGTTGTTGACGAAGCTTTGAAATTTTTAAATGATCATTCTAGTGATTATATTGATCGTGATGCTTTGGTTTTGGACGTTGGGACTGGCAGTTTGTGTATCACTGCAGCTATTTTGAGAAATTTTGAAAATTGTTTTGCTCATTCTGTGGATGTTAGTGAAGGCGCTTTGGAAGTTGCGAAAATGAATAGGGAATATCACGGGCTTGAAACCCGCTGTCAAATTTACCAAAGTGATTTGTTGTCGAATGTTGAAGAGCGGGAGTTTGATGTGATTGTCGCGAATTTGCCGTATGTGGAGGATGGTGGAGCGGATGAAAATGTGAGGAAATTTGAGCCAGTAAAAGCACTATTTGGAGGAGGTGACGGCATCGAGTTGTATAAAAAATTAATACAAGAAATTATTGAAAAAAAAGTTAAATTTGATCTGTTGGTTTGTGAGTTTGGGTTTGGGCAGGAGGCTTCTGTGTGCACGCTGTTGAGTAAAAATTTTGATCAACGAAAATTTAAATGGGAGGTTAAAAAAGATTTGGCTGGTATCCCGAGAATTTTTATTGTTCAGACAGCGAAGCTGTCCTTTTAGAGTCTGTTCGCGTAGACTTTGATAAGTTGTTTGCGATTATGTATAATCTTTGCTGTTATGCTCGAAAAATTATTAAAACTTGAGAAAGAATATCAAGATATTGAGAAGTTTCTTTCGTCCCCGGAGGCGCTGAATGATAAAAAGAAATTTGCCGATATGTCGAGAAGATATAAAGAGCTTGAGAACGCTGTTGCTTTGGCGAAAAAGATGCGTGAATTGGAGAAGTCTGCCGCTGATGCCGAGGAAGTTTTGAAAAATGAAAAAGATGAAGGGATGAAGGAGCTTGCGGCTACTCAAAAAGATGAAGCTTTGGTGGCTATTGGGATATTAAACAAGGAAGTTGAGATCGAGCTTTTGCCAAAGGATCCAAATGATTCAAAGAATATAATTATGGAAATTCGTGCTGGTGCCGGCGGCGACGAAGCGGCGATTTTTGCGAGTGAATTGATGAGGATGTACATCAAATATTCCGAGGGAAAGGGTTATAAAACTGAGTTGATTGATAAGAGCGAGGGTGAGCCTGGTTGTGTTAAAGAAGTTGTTTTTAGAATTATTGGCGAGGGTGCTTTCCGTGAATTTAAATATGAGCGCGGAGTTCATCGTGTGCAGAGAGTTCCTGTCACGGAGGCATCTGGCAGGATTCACACGTCTACCGCGAGTGTGGCGGTGCTTCCGGAGGCCGAGGAGGTCGATTTTGAAATTAATCCGGTTGACTTGAAGATTGATACGTATAGGTCTGGCGGCGCTGGCGGACAGCACGTTAACAAAACAGAATCTGCAATTCGTATTACGCATATTCCGACTGGAGTTGTTGTGACTTGTCAGGACGAAAGGTCTCAATTGAAAAATAAAATGAAGGCGATGTCGGTGTTAAGGTCACGTTTGTATGCGGCTTCGGAGGAGAAATTGGCAAAGGAGCGTGGCGAAATGCGTTCTTCACAGATTGGTACTGCGGATCGAAGTGAAAAAATCAGAACTTATAATTTTCCTCAGGATCGCGTGACGGATCACAGAATCCATCAAAACTACAGTAATATTCCTGGGATTATGGAAGGTGATATCGGCGATATGATCGAAGATTTGAGAAAGGCTGATATTGAGGCGATGATGAAGGGGTGATCTATTTACGAGGACAGAGTGAATTAAATTTTCTAGTTAATTCTTCTCTTCTTTTTTCCGAAACGAAGGCGGCATTTATCGCATGTCTTGTCATTTGGGCAACATCATCTGGTGTGATCTTTAATGCTTCCATGTTGTTTTTCAATAGTTCTCTTACGCTGTTATCGTTAAACATGAGCGGGTCGTCTGTGCTTACTGATGCGGAAAGTCCATATCGTAAAAATTTTCCTAGTGGATGAGAAGCTATTGGCATGTACCCTAGTGCTTGATTGCTTTCCGGACATGCTTCTATGTGGATTCCGTTCTGTCTGCAGTACTCCATGAGTTCCATGTCTGAGATTAATGATGTTCCGTGCCCTATTCTTTTTGCCCCGAGATCGATTGCTTCTCTGATGAATGAAGCCGGGGTCTCTTTAAAATTTGGCGGAGGAGATTGTTCTCCCGCATGGATTGTCATTGGGACTTTTGCTTCTATTGCTGGGGCAAGAATATCTTTGAATTTGGATGGCGGAAAGCCTGGTTCTACTCCTGCTATGTCGATTCCGATGGGGGAATCTGCTGTGTTTGTTTTCACTACGGTGTCAACGACTTCTTTTCCAAATTGCCCTGCTTTTTGTCTGCTGAAACAGGCGATATAGCTTGCGCTTGCTTCGGTTTCATCATACGCCTTTCCCATCCCCGATCTGATCGCTCCGATAATTTCTTCGTAAGGGGGATTATCTTTTATGCTTGATTGGTAAGTATATGGTGATCCGCGAAGTTCCAGATGTAAACATCCTTTTGCGGCTTGTTCTAAGACTTGTCGTCTTGTGGCTTCCGAAAGGTCTTCGAGTGATTTTATTACCGACAATGGAACTGCAAATGATGCTAGGAATTTCATAAATCCGTCTGGAGTTGTTAGTCCTGGAATTAGATTTTTATAATAGGTTCTAATTGAGTCTGGATCTTGTGGATCTACTGGAAGAATCTCTCCTTTTGAAGATTTAATTTGTGTTATTCGGTTCTTTTGTCCGAGTATTGCTATTGTTTCTGGACTTAAGCCGGCTTCTAGGTGTCTATGTAATTCGGCCGTTGGAATGCCGCTGATGTCTTGTTGTTGATTTGGTTCTCTGTCTACCTGTCTACCTGTATTTCCTGATATGGTTTTGCATCCGCTGAGCAAGATTGCTCCTGTTAATAGTGCTGTGTCTTTTAAAAATTCTCGCCTGTCCATTTTTTTGTTAGTTAAATGTTGGAGTGTATTTTAGTACTGTGATTCTTGGTCTGTAAAGTTAGAATGACTGCGGGGGTTCATCATTCCACAAAATGGCAGCCCAGTGAAGTTTTTCTTTTTTGTGCTGCTCTTATTATCAAAAGGCTTGTTTCCAGGAGGTTTTTTGTTTCGATTAAGTCGCGATTGATAATTTTGCCGTTCAGAGATTTTAGTTTTGTTTGAATTTTTAATAATTTTTTTAGGCCTTGAGAAAGTTTTTTTCGATTGCGAAGGATCCCGCAATTTTCCCACATTGTTTCTTGGATTTTTTTGCGGAGATTTTTTGCTTTTTTGATCAGTTCTGGAGAGTTTGTGAGGTGTTCGTGGTGTACTTCAAATATCTTTAATTTTTTTGATGGTTTTACGTCTTTTACAACTTGATTGCTGAACACAACTGCTTCCAAAAGGGAATTTGATGCTAATCTGTTTGCGCCGTGTACACCGGTACATGTTGTTTCGCCGAAGGCGTAAAGATTTTTTAAATTTGTGCGGCCGTGTAGGTCGGTTTTTATGCCTCCGCATAGATAGTGTGCGGCTGGAACAACTGGAATCTTGTCTTTGGATAAATCAAGGCCGTATTTTTTTAATTTTGAATAAATTTTTGGGAAGCGATTTTTTAATGATAGATTTTGTTTTGGAAATTTTAAATGAACTTGCCCGTTTTCTAATTCTTTATAAATTGCTCTTGCGACTATGTCGCGGGGAGACAGTTCATTTATAAATCTTTCCTCCTTGCTGTTTATCAAAATTGCTCCTTCGCCTCTTAAAGCTTCTGATAATAGAAATTTTGGTGATGCGCTTTTTGCGAATGCTGTTGGATGAAATTGAATGAATTCCATGTCTTTGATTGTTGCCCCTGCTCTTGAGGCTATCGCGATTCCATCTCCGGTTGCTATTGTTGGATTTGTCGTGTGTTTGTAAACTTGGCCGATTCCTCCTGTTGCGAGGATTACTGCGTCTGCGAAAATGTAGTCTATGCGATTATTTCTTAATATCACTTTTGCGCCGTGAACTACTTTATTTTTTACAATTAGATCCACCGCGAAGGTGTTCTCGAAAATGTCTATATTTGGGTGTTGGCGGACGCGTTTTACCAAAATTGATTCGATTTCTTGTCCTGTGAAGTCGCCTACGTACACGATTCTTTTTGATTTGTGTCCGCCTTCGCGGGTCAGTTTTAATTTTCCTTGTTCTTTTTCAAATTCGACTCCGAGTTCAATGAGGCGGGTGATTGCTTCCGGGCCTTTTTCGACCATAAATTCTACGGCCTTTTTATCATTGTGGTATGCGCCGGCTTTGAGTGTATCTTCGATATGTTTTTTGAATGAATCTTCTTTGTCAATTACGGCCGCGATCCCTCCCTGGGCACGGTTTGTGTTTGTTTCTGCGATGCGTTTTTTTGTGATAATTGTCACATGCCCTTTGTTTGCTGCGTGAAGGGCAAAATTAAGTCCCGAAATTCCTGACCCGATTACCAAAAAGTTGGTTTGCATAGCAAAGGGTAGTGTAAAGGTGGATCAGTTTAAAAGCAAATTGGCTTTGAGATTAAAATGTTGTATACTGCGCCAGCATTTTATGGGAAACGAACTACTTTTGCCGGCTGGGGATATGAATAAGCTAAAAACTGCGCTGATGTATGGTGCGGACGCTGTTTATATGGGGATTCCGCCTTTTAGCATGAGGAGCAGGGAAAATGAGTTTGATGAGAAGAGTTTTA
>Ga0233425_10010530_pt1 | contig 11230 bp, 9 predicted proteins | sample Watercolumn_Towu_2_FD_181712 | JGI IMG/M metagenome (GOLD analysis project Ga0233425, IMG submission 181712) | Freshwater microbial communities from Lake Towuti, South Sulawesi, Indonesia - Watercolumn_Towuti2014_140_MG | ecosystem: Environmental > Aquatic > Freshwater > Lake | place: Indonesia...
TGACGAACGTGCCGATCAGAGTCCAGATGCTCATGGCGCCTTTGATGTAATCCGGGACCGCCTCGGGTTCACTCGCTTCCCCTACTTCCGCAGATCCCGCAGCTCCGTCCGACCGTCGCTCCAAACGACGGCGACCTCCGTCACCGCGACGGTGCTCCGCCGCACCTGCTCACGGTTGAACGGGTCCTGCTCGAACGTCGTGACCCAGTCCGTGGCCACGGCGCCCACCGCCGTCGGGGCAGCCTGCGCCACCGACTCCCGCGAGCCCAGCAACCAACCTCCCGCCCCCAGGGCGATACCGAGGAGGAGAACGGCCGCCAGCATACCAACGTTACGTATCATCGGGCAAGCCCCCTGTTCCCCACGCGGCGCGTGGGCCATGGAACGTCCGTGAACCGCCAAGCCGCAACCCTAGACGCCGTCCCCGGAGCTGACCTGAGTGACCATCGACCCCGAAGTCCAGGCTCTGCAACGCGAAGTCGAAGCCCGAAGTGCCTTTGTCCCCGCCCTGCGGGACGAGGTCGGCAAGGTGATCGTCGGCCAGCGCGCCCTGGTCGACGGGCTGATCATGGCGCTTCTCGCCGATGGGCATGTCCTCCTTGAGGGCGTGCCGGGGCTGGCGAAGACGCTGGCCGTGCGCACGCTCGCTCAGGCGCTCGACACGGGCTTCCAGCGCGTGCAGTTCACCCCCGACCTGCTGCCCGCCGACATCGTCGGCACCATGATCTACAACGAACGGGAGCACAGCTTCTTCGCCAAGAAGGGCCCGGTGTTCTCGAACCTGATCCTCGCCGATGAGATCAACCGCGCTCCCGCCAAGGTCCAAAGCGCCCTCCTGGAGGCCATGCAGGAGCGGCAGGTGACCTTGGGTGATACGACGTTCCCGCTCCCCTGCCCGTTCCTCGTGTTGGCGACCCAGAACCCGATCGAGCAGGAGGGCACTTACCCCCTCCCCGAGGCGCAGGTCGATCGCTTCATGCTCAAGCTGCGGGTCGACTACCCCTCGCCCGAGGAGGAGTTGCAGATCCTCGAGCGCATGACCGTGGGGGCCCAGCCCGCCGCGCAGCCCGTCATCTCGCCCGACACGATCCTCGAGGCCCGCCGCACGGTCGTACGCGTCTACATCGACCGGAAGGTCGAGCAGTACATCGTGGACCTCGTGCTGGCCACGCGCCGGCCCGCCGCGTACGGGCTGCCCGAGCTCGCCGGGCTCATCCGCTATGGCGCCTCGCCGCGCGCGACGATCTACACCACGCTCGCCGCCAAGGCCCAGGCCTTCATGCAGGGCGATGCGTATGTGACGCCCGACCACGTCCGGGCCGTGGTGCGCGATGTGATGCGCCACCGGATCATCGTCAGCTACGAAGCGGAGGCCGAGGAGAAGACCTCCGACGATCTCATCGACGCCATCCTCCGCACCATCGAGGTCCCTTGAGGAAGAGAGGGGACACCATACCAACTGCGCGAGACGTCCGCGCGATTAGTATGGTGTCCCCCCTTTTCCTCCGTCACCATGATCCCTTCCCATCTCCTCAACCGCATCCATCGCATCGAGATCCGTGCGCGTCGGCTGGTGAACGACGTGTTCGCGGGCGAGTACCGGTCCGCGTTTCGGGGGCGCGGGGTGGAGTTCCAGGACGTGCGCGAGTACGCGGCGGGCGACGAGGTGCGGAGCATCGACTGGAACGTCACCGCCCGCGCCCGCAAGCCGTATGTGCGGCGGTATCAGGAGGAGCGCGAGCTGACGGTCGTGTTCCTGGTGGACGCCTCCCGGTCCACGCACTTCGGGTCAGGGGAGCTGCTGAAGGGGGAGGTCGCGGCGGAGATCTGCGCGGTGCTCGCGCTGAGCGCCGTGCGGAACAACGACAAGGTCGGCCTTGCCGTCTTCACGGACCGGGTCGAGTGCATGATCCCTCCGGCGAAGGGGCGGATGCAGGTCCTGCGGGTGATCCGCGAGGTCCTGGCCTTCCGACCGGAGCACCACGGGACGCGGCTTTCGGCGGCGCTGGAGTGGGCCGGGCGAGCCCTGGTCCGCCGGGCCGTGATCTTCCTGATCTCGGACTTCCTCGATGAGGGCTATGAGCGCGAGCTGAGCATCGTGAACCGGAAGCACGACGTGATCGCGGTGAACATCACCGACCCTCGCGAGCGCGAGCTGGTCGGCGTCGGGCTGCTGGAGTTGGAGGATGCCGAGACCGGTCGCCGGGTCACCCTCGACGCGCGCCCGCATCGGCTGCCGTCGATCTCGCGCAGCGAGCAACTCAAGCGCGACCTCGCCCGCCTGGACGTAGACCTCATCCCCATCGACGCCGCGGAGTCCTACGTCGAACCGCTCATTCGGTTCTTCACGACCCGCGCGAGGCGGTTGAGGTGAGGTCGATGCGTGGCAGCGGCGGCCGACTGGGCTCACGGCGGGCGGACACATGGGTCCGCCCCTACGACGGCGCGGGATGGGCCGCGATGCTCTTTGTGCTCGGCGCCTGCGCTCCGGCGCAGTCGATCACCCCTCGCCTCGCGCCCGCGACGATCACCGTCGGCGACCTCCTGACGTACACCGTCGACGTCCCCCTCGCCCCCGGCGAGTCGGTCGTCGGCCCCGGGGCCGAGGCGTCGTTCGGGAAGTGGGAGGTCCGCGACTACCGGACGCAGTCCGGTCCGGGGAAGACGGCCCTCGTCTACACCCTCACGGCCTTCGAGACGGGCACCCTCGACCTCCCACCGCTCACCGTGTCGATCTCTCAGGCCTCGGGGAAGACCCGCACCGTCCGGACCGCGGCCGCGAAGGTGACCGTGGCCTCCGTGCTGCAGGGCGAGGACACCCAGCCCGCCGACATCGTGCCGCCGTTGTCGTTGCGCGAGAAGCCTCTGGACCTCGGTCTGCGCATCGTCGTGGTCGTCGTCGCGCTGGCGCTGCTCGTCCTCCTGGCCCGCTTCCTCTGGCTCCGCCGCAGGCGCCGCAGGGCTGCGGAGCAATCCCGTCCCGATCCGCCCGACGTGACGGCCCTCAAGGCCCTCGAAGCCCTGCGAGCCGCTCGTCTGCCGGAAGCCGGGCGCGTGAAGGCTCATTACTCGGAGCTCAGCGACATCCTGCGCGCCTACCTGGCGGCCCGCTGGGGCCTGCGCACGCTGGAGGAGACGACCTCTGAGGTCCTCGCGCAGTTGCACGGCAATGACCGCTATGCCGAGTACGTACCTGTGGTGGAGGACCTCCTCCGGGAGGCCGACTTGGTGAAGTTCGCGAAGGCGCGTCCGGGCGTTCCGGCCTGCTGGAGCGCCGTGGACGGCGTCGAGCGGCTCGTCCGCGACACCGCCGTCGCCCTGAACTCGCAACCCGAAACCCGCAACCCGTAACCGCCTTCCCATGACCTTCGCCAACCCGGCCTATCTCCTGCTCCTCCTGCTCCTCCCGTTCGCGGTGTGGTTGCACCTCCGCCGCGCGCGCCGGGGGGAGCCGCGGTTGGTCTACTCGGACGTTCGGGTTCTCCCCCCGAGCCGCCGGTCGGTCCGCGTGCGGGCGCTCGCGCTGTTGCCGCTGGCGCGGCTGTTGGCGGCGACGCTGCTGATCGTCGCGCTCGCGCGGCCGCAGCAGCTCGGCGCGAAACAGGAGTACGAGGGCGAGGGCATCGACATCGTGTTGGTGATGGACGTATCCTACAGCATGAGGGCGGAGGACTTCGGGAGCGGGAATCGGTTCGCGGGGGCGAAGGCGGTCCTGGCGCGCTTCGCTCGGGGGATCACGAACGACCGCCTGGGTCTGGTCATCTTCGCGAAGCAGGCCTTCACCCAGTGCCCGCTGACCCTCGACCACGAGATGGTCGGCTCGCTCATCGATCAGGTCGAGCTCGGGCTGATCGACGGGAACAGTACCGCCATCGGCATGGCGCTCGCGACGGCGGCCTCGCGGCTGGAGCGATCCCAGGCGAAGAGCAAGGTGATCATCCTCCTGACCGACGGGGAGAACAACGCGGGGAGCGTGGCGCCGGCGGACGCCGCCCAGGCCTGCAAGTCGCTGGGCCTCCGCCTCTACACCATCGGCCTCGGCAGCAAGGAGGGCAGTCCGGTTCCGGTGGACACTCCGACCGGCCAACAGGTGTACGCGCGGAACCCCGACGGCTCCATAGCGCTCACGAAGCTGGACGAGAAGCTGCTCACGGAGATCGCGCAGGCTACCGACGGCGAGTACCATCACGCCGCCGACCCCGCCGCGCTGCAGGCGGTGTATGACGCGATCTGGCAGCTGGAGAAGAGCCGGTTCAGGACGCAGACCTTCCGCCAGCGCCGCGAGCTCGGCGACCGGCTTCTGTGGCCGGGCCTCGGCCTCCTGGCCCTCGAGCTCCTCTGCGCCGCCACCATCCTGCGGAAGGCGCCGTGACGGCGACGGCGTCTCGGGGTAGGGCGTTTGGGGATGAGGCGTTTGGGGATAGGGCGTCTCGTCCCCACGGTAACGTCGTTGTCCGAGACGGGAGACGCCTCACCGCGAGACTTGAGACGCCGTACCACGAGACGGTTCGTCGCGAGACACGAGACATGAACTACCTGACGTTCGCCAATCCGTGGGCCTTGTGGCTTGCGGCCGCCGCGCCGGTGCTGGGGTGGCTGATGCACCGGGCTGGGCGGAAGCGGCGGGAGGCGGTGGAGGCGTTCACGTCGCCGGCGGTGGCGGAGCGGTTGATGACGGGGGCGGTGCGGGAGCGCGGGCCTGGAGGGGTGCTGCTGCTGGCGGCGGTGGGGCTGCTGGTCCTGGCCGGGGCGCGGCCGCAGCTGGGGACGCGGCTCGAGCGCGTCGAGCGGCGGGGCGCAGACGTGCTGGTGGCAGTCGACACGAGCGACAGCATGTTGGCGCAGGATGTCTCGCCCTCGCGGCTGGAGGCGGCGAAGCGGGAGGTCTTGGGCCTGATCGCTCGCCTGCAGGGGGATCGGATCGGCGTCATCACCTTCTCGACCCAGGCGTTCCTGTACTGCCCGCTGACGGTGGACTACGACGCCGCCACGATGTTCGTCGAGTCGATTGACGCCTCGGTCACGTCCGGCGCGGGCACGGCGCTGGCCGCCGCGCTGGCGGAGGCCGAGCGGGCTCTGGGGGCCGGTCAGGGCGGCGACCGGGCAGTGGTGCTCATCAGCGATGGCGAGGACTGGGGCCAGGGCGCGCGCGCGGCGGCGCAGGGCCTGCGGGCGAAGGGGGTCACGCTCTACGTGATCGGCGTCGGGACGGAGGCCGGGGCGCCGGTTCCGGTCTATGGCGAGGAGGGGAAGGTCGCGGGGACCCGCGAATATGAGGGCAAGGTCGTGGTCAGCCGACTGCACGCCTCCGAGTTGGCCGAGCTCGCGGCGGCCGGCGGCGGCCAGTACTTCCCGGGCGGCTCCGCCGACCAGGGCGCCGCGGCGGTGTACGCTCGACTGGGCGCGCTGCAGTCGGCCCAGGCGGGCCGCTACACCTTCCGCAGCCGGGCCGAGCGCTTCCAGTGGCCGCTCGGGTGCGCGCTGATTCTGCTGGGGGTCGAGTTCCTGATGCGAGTGCGACCGCGCCGCTTGCCCAAGCTCAACCTGCGTGGCTCGGGGCTGGCCGGAGTGGCGCTCCTCTGCTTCCTGCTGACCAGCGGGTTCTCCCTGTTTGAGACGCCCTCCCGGCTCTGCCGGGCCGCGAACCGGCTCTTCACGGAGGGCAAGTTCGTGGACTCCCTCCAGCGGTATCTGCGCGCGCTGGAGCTCGACCCGGACAACCCCATCCTCCGCTTCAACGCCGGCGATGCTCTCTACCGCCAGCAGGAGTACGAGAAGGCGCGGGAGCAGTTCGGCCGGATCAGCGCCGGAAGCGACCTCAACCTCGCCGCCCGAGCGCACTACAACACGGGGAACTCCTACCTGCAAGAGAAGAAGCTCGAGCAGGCCATCGAGGAGTACCAGAACGCGCTGCGCTGCGATCCAGGCGACGCGCGGGCCAAGCGCAACCTCGAGATCGCCCGCCGGATGCAGCAGCAGCAACAACAGCAGCAGCAGTCAAGCCAGGACCCCCAGGAGCAGCAACAGGACGAGCAGCCGCCGCAGAAGCGGCCCGACTCGTCGGACCAGCCGCGGTCCGACGACCGCAAGCCGCAGCCCCCGTCCTCCGAGCAGGAGAAGAGCGGCAAGCAGCCGGCGCAACCGCAGTCCGTTCCGATGACCGAGGACGAGGCCCGTGCGCTCCTGCGACAGGCGGCCTACGAGGACTCGCAGCTCCGGCGGGAGCTCGCCCGCGTGGTTCCCCGCGCCGCCGAGTCCACCGGGAGGGACTGGTGAGCCGCCTCCTGCCGGTGGCGACCGCCCTCCTTGCTCTCGCCCGCCCGGCGGGCGCCGCGCCCACGGTGACGGCGGCGCTCGACCGCCCGACGGTGCCGTTGGGGGAGACCCTCGTCCTCACCATCTCGGTCAGCGGCGCGGATCAGGTCGCCACGCCCTCCCTGGCCGGGGTCTCGGGGTTTGATGTCGTCTCCTCCGGCGAGTCGCGCTCCTTCAGCATGGGCAGCGGGGGCGTCACGAACGAGACCGTCTTCGAGTTCGTGCTGCGCCCGACCGCTGCGGGCGAGAAGACCATCCCGCCCATCGCCGTCCAGTGCGACGGGCAGGCTCTGCGCACCCGGCCCCTCGGCGTGAAGGTCACTCCGGCCACGGGCGCCGGGAGCACGCCGCCCACGTTGCCCATGCCGTCCGCCCCCTCAACCGGCGAAGGCGCCTCGGACGAGGACGTGTTCATCCGCGCCACCGTGGACAAGAAGCGGGCCTATGTCGGCGAGGGCCTCCTGTTGACCTTCGCCCTCTACTATGCCGCACGGTTGGGGGCCGTGGACTACCAGCCCGCCGGGACCGAGGGCTTCCGGACCCAGGCCCTCCCTCCCCCGAACACGCGGCAGGAGACGGTGAACGGCCGGCCGTACATCGTCCGGGAGGAGCTCAAGCTCCTCTTCCCGACGGCCCCCGGGACCCACACGATCACCCCGGCCCGGCTGCAGTACACCACCGGGTACTGGGACCCGGTGCCCCGGACCCTCACCACCGAGCCCATCCCGATCGTGGTGTCGCGCCTCCCAGAGGCCGGTCAGCCCGCCGAGTTCAGCGGCGTGGTCGGGAACCTCGGTGTGGAGGCGAGCGTCGATCGCGACACGATCCGCATGGGTGAGGCCGCGACCCTCACCGTGGCGGTGCGCGGCTGGGGCAACCTGGACGCGATGGCGCCCCCGAAGCTCGCGCTGCCCGAGGGCCTGCGGCAGTACCAGTCCAGCGAGCACCGGGAGGTCGCGCCCGAGGCCGTGGGCAAAGGGTACCGGCTGGCCGGCGAGGCGCTCTTCGACTTCGTGATCATCCCCTCCACGGTGGGCGAGCTGACCGTGCCTCCCGTCGAGGTCGCCTTCTTCGATCCGGAGACCGACCGCTACCGCGTCACCCGCAGCCGTCCCACGGTCCTCCGTGTGCAGCCGGGCCTGGGCGAGGCCGCTGTGCCCGTGTCGGCCGACACGAGCGCCTTGCGCCCCCTCCCGGATCGCCTGACCGGCGCCCGCCCGGGCCGCCTCGTGCCCGGCTGGGTCGTGGCCGGCCACGTCCTCGCGGCCGCCTGGCTCCTGGGCACGCTGGTCGCGTACCGTGGCCGAGCCGCACGACTTGCCGACCCTCGACTGGCCCGCGCGCACGGCGCCGCGCGGCGCGCCTCTCGGGCCATCGACCGGGCGGCGGCGCGTCCTCCACGCGAGGCCGCGGCGGAGATCGCCTCGGCCCTCGCTGGGTACGTGGCCGACCGGCTCGACGTCCCGCCCGCCACCGTCTCCGCCGCCACGGTGGCCGCCCTCCTTACCGACGCCGGCGCCTCAACCGAGGCGGCCGCCCAGCTCGCCTCCCTCCTGCACACCTGCGACGCCCTCCGTTTCGGCCCCGTGGGTGAAGCCGGTTCGCGCCAACTGGCCGAGCAGGCGCTCGCCTCCCTCCGTGCCCTCAAGCTCTCCGGAGGCCGGCGATGAATGCCCGCCCACTGAGAGCCCCAGTGCCCGCCGTCGTCTCCATCTTCTTCGTGTGTCTCGCGGTTGGCCTTGTCGGGCCCGCCTCCGCTCAGCCCCCCGACCCCAAGGCGTCCTTCCTGGCGGCGACCGCCGCCTTCAACGCGGGCGACTACACCGCGGCCGAGACACAGTTCCAGGCCTGTCGATCTGCTCTGGGTGAGAATCCGGCGGTGAACTACAACCTCGCCTTGACCTACCTCCGGCTCGACTCCCCCGGCGAGGCGCGCGCCGCGCTCGAGCGCTGCCTGGCGCAAGCCCCGGGCGATCGCGAGGCACAGGATCAGCTCCGATTGCTTCTCGCGAAGCTCGGCGAGTCCGAGCCTCCCCCGCCCAGCTGGCTCCACGCCTCGTGGCAGGGGGTGCGCGGCGCGGTGACCCTTCGCGGGGCAGTGCTGCTCGCGGCCGGCGCCGACCTTGCGGCGGCGCTGGTGGTGGGTCTGTGGCTGCTGACGGGCCGCCGATGGATGGGGCGGGCGGGCCTCGTGCTGAGCCTCGCGGCGGTGCTGACCTGGCCCGTCGCGGGGTCGCATCTGGCCCAGGCGCTCGACGGGCGGCGGGCCATCGTGACCACGGAGAGCGCCGTGGTGCGCGGAGGACCGGGGGACGACTTCGGGGAAATCGTGCGCCTGACCGAAGGCCAGGCCGTCACCCTTCTCGAGCGCCCTCGCCTGCGGCTCGGCCCGAGCCTGTCCATCTCCGCCGTGCGCGATGAGCGGGGCCTGTGGTGCGAGGTCCGGGCGCCGTCGGGCGCTCGCGGCTATGTGCGCCGAGGCTTGATTGAGCCCCTCTGACCCGCCCCTCCCCGCGTCGGACGAGCGTCACGGCCTCTCGCCGGCGGCGGTGATCCTCGGCGCGGTGGGGGCGGCGACGGCCTGCTTCGTGGTCTGCTGGGCCGAGTTGGTCGTGAAGTCGATCCAGATCGCCATCTGCCAGTTCGCTCCGGCAGCCATCGGCCTGCTGCTCCTCGTCGTGCTGCTCAACGCCCTTGTCGGTCGACTCGCACGCCGCCGGCTCCTGAAGCCCCACGAGATCATCGTCATCTACGTGATGATCCTCGTCGCCGCGCTCACGACCTCCCGCGGGCTCCTCGAGAAGCTCTTCGCCACCCTCGTCGGGGTCAACTACTACGCCACCGAGGCCAACCACTGGCAGGGGCTCTTCTTCCCGAACATCCCTCAGTGGGCCGTGCCCTTCGACGTGCGCGGCGACATCCAGCAGACCGTCAGCGTGTGGTTCTACGAGGGCGTCCCGCGGGGCGCCGCGATCCCGTGGGGCGCCTGGGCCACGCCGCTGGTCGCCTGGGGCGTCATGTCGCTCGCGATCATCATGGCCTTCGCCTGCCTCGCCACGATCTTCCGGCGCCAGTGGGTCGATAACGAGAAGCTCACCTTCCCGCTGGTCAACTTGCCCCTCGAGATGGCCGGCGCCACCCACATGGCGGGGGAGTCGTTCTTCCGCAACCGGCTCACTTGGATCGGCTTCGCGATCCCCACCTGCGTCTTCCTGCTCGACGGGCTCCACGGCCTGTACCCGGCCGTCCCCCAGATCCCCACCTCTCACCCCCTCAACCCTATCTTCGACGCCTGGGGCAAGCCGTGGCGCGATCTGGGGTACACCACCGCCTACTTCAGCCTCGCCGCCGTGGGCTTCGCGTACTTCCTGCCCCAACAGCTGCTCTTCTCCCTGTGGGCCTTCTATCTGCTGATCCGCCTGCAGAACATCGTCTTCTCCGCCTTCGGCGCGCCGCCCGAGGCCATGCCGCTCTACCCGACCAGCGTCCCCAACGGCTACCAGGTCGCGGGGGCCTACCTGGTCCTCACCGGTCACCTCATCCGTTCCGGCCTCCCGCACCTCCGCGATGTCTGGGCCCGCGTCAAGGGCCTCCCCGGGGCCGCTGATGACTCCGGGGAACTCCTGCCGTACCGGAGCGCCGTGATCGGCCTCGCCGTCTGCTTCGCGATCGCCGTCCTCTGGTGCATGCAGCTGGGCATGGCCTGGTACATGGCCCTGCTTCAGATGGGCGTCTACCTCTTCATCATCGCCATCGTGATGGCCCGCTCGGTGAACGAGGCCGGGATGTTGATGGCCGAGACCTCCTTCCGCCCGGTCAACCTCGTCCAGCTCTTCACCCGGCGCAGCGTCATGGGGAAGAGCACGCTGACCGCCCTTGCGCTCGTCGATCCGGTCTTCGTCCGCGACCTGCGGGGGAACCTGCTCTCCACCTTCTTCGACGCCCTCAAGATGTCCGACAGCGCGCGGCTTAAGCGTCGGCACCTCTTCTTCGCGGTCCTCGTCGCGCTCGTCGTGTGCTTCCTCGTGGGGGGCTACCTGCACCTCACGCTGCCCTACACGGAGGGCGCCGTCGGGCTGTACTCCTACGTCTACTGGGGCAACAACCTGCTGGGGGTCCGCGACTACGCGCCCGTGCTCGAAGCCGGCGATACCTACGACGCTCGCTACCCGCTCTACTTCGGCTCCGGCGTCGTCGTCACGGTCGTGCTCTCGATCCTGCGGGCGCGCTACTGGTGGTGGCCGCTCTTCCCGATCGGCTTCGCGCTCAGCGGCTCCTGGAGCATGATCGTCTTCTGGTGTCCGATCCTGGTTGCGTGGATCGTGAAGTCCTTCATCATCCGCTACGGCGGCATGCAGACCTACTCCCGCCTCCGCCCGCTGTTCCTGGGCCTGATCCTCGGCGAGTTCTCCCAGGCCGTCCTCTGGGCCGCCATCGCGGGGATCTGGCGCACGCCGGCCCCCTTCTTCCCTTGGCCGTGAGAGGCGGCGCCGTAAGCCAGTGCCACTTACCACTGCCCGTCAGCCGTGATCCGTAGGGTAGAGGGATCCAGGGACAGGCACTCGGGGAATCGGTACCGGTGACGTAGTTCCGAGACCCTTTGGGTAGGGGGTGTTCGCCTCGCCGGGGAACCTCGGGTTGTGAGAGCAATGACAGCTCCGGGACGCGAGCGTGCACCGGCCAGCGGTCGGCCAGCCGTGATGTATGGAGTCGGCAAGCGTCAACGGGGGTCCGAACAGGCGCCTCGACTCCCGCTGGTGCGGAAGTCGAGGCTTGGACCCCGCAGTACGACGCGGGGCAGGCAGTCCCTGGCGGCAGCCAGCCGGCTGTGCCCGGCGACCATGACGAGGCCCTGCGAGGCGCCCCGGTGAAGACGCTCTACGCGGTACAGATTGGGCTGGGCGTGCTGCGCCCG
>Ga0233425_10010532_pt1 | contig 11225 bp, 5 predicted proteins | sample Watercolumn_Towu_2_FD_181712 | JGI IMG/M metagenome (GOLD analysis project Ga0233425, IMG submission 181712) | Freshwater microbial communities from Lake Towuti, South Sulawesi, Indonesia - Watercolumn_Towuti2014_140_MG | ecosystem: Environmental > Aquatic > Freshwater > Lake | place: Indonesia...
TCTCCGCCCCGCCGCTCACCGACGCGGCTGCGGCTCCGGTCAGCGCGAGCGCGCCGTCTGCATCGCCGGTCGGGATCACGCCACCCTTCAGCGGGCTGAAGTCCACGCGACCGAGGCTCGGGTCGTCGAGCTTGTCGAAGATCTTCGCATCGATCGCGGCCTGCACGGTGCTGTGAAAGTCGTTCCCCTCCGCCTTGATGTTCCCCGGTGTGCCGTTGATGATGTAGGCCCCGTTGCTGGTGCCGAAGTCGTTGTTGCCGTCATCATCGGTGGCCGCGTTGCCCAGATTCCCCAGGCGACAGATCGTGGACGTGTTCACGCGCACGGCCTCGGAGTTGTCGCGGAAGAGGTTGCTGTAGACGCTGACCGTATTGCCGGTTCCGTTGACCAGCAGCCCGATCCCGGAGCGCGCGATCTGGTTCCCATCGACGCGCGCCGTCGCGCCGTCAATCCAGATCGCGTGGTTCGCCACGGTCGCGTTCGTACCGTTGGGCCGGATGCCGAACCGGTTGTTGCGGATGATCGAGTTGTTCCCGGCGTTGTCCAGCTTCACCCCAATGCTGGCATTGATGGTCGACTGGGGCGTGAAGTGGTTCCGCCCGGCGCCGGTCTCCCCGATGAACTGGCGTCCGGCGCTGCTGCGCAGGAGGACGCACGTCTCCGTCCGCCGCTGGCCGGTGCCCGCGGCGTTGCTGCCGAAGTAGTTCCCGATGATGCGGTTGTCGACCGTGTTGGCGTCCTCCACCGCAATACCCGTCGTCGCCGCCCCGAAGACGTTACGCGCAGCCGCGCTCAGCCCGCCCACGATCGTGTTCCGCGCACCGCCGGCGAGCTGGAGCGCCAGGATCTCGATCGGGATCGACGTGGCTCCGTCGGCTCCCAGCCCGAGGAGGTTGCCGGAGACCCGGTTCCCGTCCGCGTCGCCGAACACCTGGATGCCGAAGTCCAGTCCCCCGACCACGTTGCCGCGGCCCTCGACCGTACCGCCGACCTCGTTCCCGTCGGCCGGGCCGTTGGTGCCGAACACCGCAATACCGAAGCCGCCGGCACCCAGCGCCGCCGTACCCGCCCGGTTCACGCCGATGTGGTTCCCCCAGACGCGACACCCGTCGCTCCCGTTGATGAATACGGCGGTCGGGATCGTAGAGCCCCGGAAGATCACGTTGCGGAGAGGGGGCGCCGAGCCGCCGATCAGGCAGTCATCGGAGTTCTCGAGGTGGATGCCCTGCTCGCCGTTGGGCGCGCGGGTCGAGCCGTTCAGGGCGACGCCGAGGTGGCACGACTGGATCGTGGTACGGGGCGCGTTCTCCACGTGGATGCCGTCGCCGGGAAACCCACCGATGGCCAGTCCCTTGATGGTGCAGTCGGACGCCAGGACATTCAGGCCGTGGACGCCCGCCGCCGTCGCCGCGCCATTGAGGGCCACATCGGGCGCCCCGTCGCTGTTGATGTCGCCGCGGATGACGGTGCCGGGGTTCGTCAGGGCGGGCACGGGGCCGGTCGGACTGATGGTCCGACCGTTCATGCCGGCGCTGAAGACGATGAGATCGGCGGCGGGAGACAGATTGGCGGCGAGGATCGCGTCATGTAGCGACCCGGGCCCCGCGTTCGTGTTGTTCGTGACGGTGAACGTCGCTGCCGACGCGGCGACGCCGAGGACCAGCAGAACCAAGCACACTCCCGTACGGATCATGGGTTCACCCCCCTCGCGTGTCCGGCAGCCGTTCGCCGCCGGATTGGTGCCCCAACACCCGCGCAGCACGACGCGGTTCCGAGAGCCCGGCCCTCGGTCACCGTAGTCGAGCAGGGCCTGAGACGGGGGGGGTTACGCCGGGACGAACTTGCCCTCGCGGCCGATGAGGCCTTCCCGCTCGAGGACGACCTGGTTGGCGGGCTCCGCGACGGCGTGGCCGATGACCTGGGCCTCGCTGCCCTGGGCGCGGCAGACGTCGATCACCGTGTCCGCCGCTTCGGGCGCGCAGATCACACAGAAGCCGACGCCCATGTTGAAGGTGAGGTGCATCTCCGCCGGCTCCACATCGCCCAGCGCCGCGATCAGACCGAAGATGGGGTGCGGTTCGGGCAGGTCGGTCAGCCGGTAGCCGACCGGGGTGTCCAGCCGGGTGATGTTCAGGAACCCGTCGCCGGTGATGTTCGCCAGCCCCTTCACCGGCACGCCCGCCTCCAGCAGCGCCATCACCTCGGGCACGTAGATGCGCGTCGGCTCCAACAGCTCCTCGCCCAGCGTCCGCCCCAGCTCCGCGATCCGCACGTTGAGCGCGAGCTTCCGCCGCTCGAGAAGGACCTTCCGCGCCAGCGAAAAGCCGTTGCTGTGCAGCCCGCTGCTCCGGAGGCCGACCACGACATCCCCCGGCACGATGTCGCGGCCCAGGATGATTCGCTCGATCTCCACCAGACCCATCGCGGTGCCGACCAGATCGAAGCTGCGGCCGGGCCGCACGCCGCGGACCATGTCGCGAATCTGCGCGACCTCGCCACCGGGGATGCTGATCCGCGCCTGCCGCGCGCCCTCGTAGAGGCCCTTGCCGATCTCCTCGAGCAGCACCTCATCGGCCTCCTCCACCGAGAGGCAGTCCAACATGCAGATCGGCTCCGCCCCCACGCAGATGAGGTCGTTGACGTTCATCGCAATGCAGTCGATGCCGACGGTATCGTACTTGTCCAGCAGCTCGGCGATGAGAATCTTCGTGCCCACGCCGTCGGTCGACACCGCCAGCCCCATGCCGCGGCCGATGTCAACCACATTGGCAAAATGCCCGATGGGCAGCACCGACCTCCCCAGCCCGGGCCGAAACTCCGCGGTCTGGCTCACCCACCCAAGCATCCGCCGCAGCGCGCGTCCGCACCGGTCGATGTCCACCCCGGCCTCTGCGTACGTAGGGCGCGTGTCCATCGCAGCACACCTCCGCCAGGACGTTTCGTCGCCCCTACGCTACGCCAAACCGAGGGTCAGGTCAATGGGCGCGAGACGCACGGCGATGGAAGGAGCTGAGGGAACAGCGCCGGCAGGCGAACGGCGGGAGGCACCACACGCTCGGCAGAGACGGCGGGCTAGCCGGTAGCTATGCGGGGGGAGGGAGGGGTGGAGCGGCGGGCGTCCCAACGACGGCGGCGGAAGCGGTCGGCGAGGCCGGGGACGCGGCGGCGATACTCCTCGTGCATGGTCTGCACCGCCAGGCGCCAGACCGCGAGGCCGATGAGCAGCGCCAAGGCGCCGAACGCGATCGTCACGACGGCCGAACTGCTGGGGACCCAGAGCAACGTCGGCATCGCCAGTGCGGCGGCCCCGAAGAGCACCGCCAAGCCTCCCAGTACGGCCAGGCCCACTCCCTGCCAGCGCCCACGGGCCGTCACGCGCTTCGCCTCCAGCATCGCCGCGAGCCGGGCCTCCTCGTAGGAGAGCTCCGCGATCTCGGCCGCAACCTCTTCATCGAGGTCCATTCGCTTGAGCCGCACTTGGACCGGGGGCGGCGTCGCGACGGCCGGTACCGTTACCGGGTGCCGGCACACATCACAGCGGACGCTCTCGCCCGCGAACTGCGGATGGGCCGCCAACTCGGCGCCGCAACGGTCGCATGGGAATCGCACCAGCATCGTCCACACACCGCCCGGGTACACGAGGATGGCCGGCTTCCACGCCTGCGTGCAGCGGCAGAACTGTGAGCCGGGCGCAAGGTTCTCTTACCACGAAGGCGAGAAGAGGGTGTATCAAGATTGCATCGGGGTAACGGCAGGGAACGGCAGGCGACAGGTGACCGGGACGCCGGGACGCGGCGGCGAATCGAGGTGACGTAGCCGGGCCACGCGCGGAGGTCCAGGGAAGGAGCCTGTCGAACGACGCGGGGTCGGGCGGCTCGGGTGGGTCGCCGGGGACCAGGAGGCAGTCGATGCGGTTACAGGCCGGGATGATGCTCGGGGCACTGGTGGCTGTAGCGGCGGGAGTCGCGGCGCAGTCGCCGGATGTCGCGGCGTTGTACGCGAAGCAGGCGACGTGGCAGGCGACATGGCAGACCGCGACTGAGGCGCTCGCGAGGCTGGAGGCGAAGGAGGCGGGCGAACGGGCCGCCACCGGGGCGCCGCAGGGCGTGACCCTTGGGCCGTGGCACATCATCGGCTCGTTCAGCAACGCCGATCATCGGCAGTTCGGCACGGTCTACCCCCCGGAGACGGAGACCAACTTCGAGGCCGTCTACCCGGGGATGAACGAGTCCGAGGCGCGCTGGGCGGCGGGAGACCGGCTCGCCGATGGGCAGGTCATCGATCTGCACCAGCACCTGAAGATCACCGAGGGCGCCATCGCCTACTTGCACCGCACGTTGACGGCGGCACAGCCGACGGAGGTCACGCTGTATCTGGGCAGCGACGACGGGTTGGCGGTGTTCCTCAACGGCGAGCGGATCCACGCAAACGATGTGCCGCGCGGCCCGGCGCCCGATCAGGACGTGGTCAAGGCGAACCTCAAGGCGGGCGAGAACGAGCTGCTGCTGAAGATCGTGAACCGCACCGGGGGCTTTGGGTACTACTTCTCGTTGCAGCCCTACGCGGGCGCGGGTGGCGAGCCGCCGGAGCATGGGAGGCGCGTCGGCGAGCTGTGGGAGCGGCTGCGGCGGGACTTCGCGGACCCGCAGTCGATGCGCGAGATGGACTGGGAGCGCGAGGACGGGGTGTGGGAGAAGTTCGGCAGCCCGTTGGATGACGGGACGCTGCGCGCGCGGTACCGGAGCGCGATGGCGTCGCGCGTGAACAACGCGAGGCAACTGGTGGAGTGGGTCGTCGCGGACGACCCGGAGCGGTCGGCCGAGGCGGTCCAGAGCGCGCTGGAGGCGCTGGCGGGGGTCGACGAAGGTGACGTCCCCGCCGCTCGGGAGGGGTACTACCGGGCGCGGCTGCTCTCGACGACCATGCAGGCGCAGTATGACCTGTCGTGCGCGGGATTGGCGGTGGACGACCTGGCGGCGACGTACCCGGACGCATACGGCAGGGCGGAGGAGTTCCGGGGGCAGCTGCGGGCGCTGTGGGCCGAGGGCGAGACGCTGGCGCGCGAGGGGGAGGCGGACGGGCTAGCGGACTGGCAGCGGAAGGTGGCGGCATTCCGGCGGCTGGCGCTGGTGGAGGCCAACCCGCTGATCGCGGGGATCGACCGGTTGCTGTTCATCCGACGGCAGGGGCACCACGGGCTGCCCCAGAACTGGCACGGCAACGCGAGCCTGCCCCGGATCGCCTACGATACGCGCGTGAGCGTGCTGTCCTCGCCCGCGCGGGACGCGCAGGTGACCGACATCCTGCAGAAGTCGGGGCCCTTCATCGGCGACCTCGATCTGCATTGGACGGGCACGAAGTTCCTCTTCTCGATGGCCGAGGAGGCCCCGCCGAATCCGTTCAACGTGTACGAGATGAACGTGGATGGGTCGGGTCTCCGGCAGGTGACCTCCAGCCCCTACCCGGACATCGACAACTACGACGCGTGCTACCTCCCGGACGGGGACCTCATCTTCTGCTCGACCCGCAACTTCCAGGCGGTGCCGTGCACCGGGCCGGACCGGGTGGGGCTGCTGTATCGCAGCAACCTGCAGGGGGAGTTCGTCCGCCAGCTGACCTTCGACCAGGACCACAGCTGGCATCCGAACCTGCTGCACGACGGGCGGATCGTCTACACCCGGTGGGAGTACAACGACACGCCGCACTACTTCAGCCGCATCGTGTTCAGCATGAACCCGGACGGGACGGAGCAGTTGGCGTACTACGCTTCGAACTCCTACTTCCCGAATGCGACCTACTACACGACCCCGATCCCCGGCAGCGACTCCCGGGTGGTCTGCATCGTGAGCGGGCACCACGGCAACCCGCGGATGGGGGAGGTGGCGATCCTCGATGTGGACCAGGGCTGCAAGGGCGCGGAGGGGGTGGTGCAGCTGCTCCCGCAGCGCCATCGGAAGCCTGAGGAGCTGATCATCGATCAGTACGCCACCGGGCAGTGGCCGCAGTTCGTGATGCCCTACCCGCTGTCGGGGAAGTACTTCATCGTCTCCTGCCAACCGTCGCCGGAGCAGCCCTTCGGCCTGTACCTGGTGGATGTGTTCGACAATCTGATCCCGATCCACACGGAGCCCGGGACGAACCTCTTCGAGCCGACCCCGCTCCGCGCCCGTCCGGCGCCGCCGGTCATCCCCAGCCGGGTGAACTACGCGAAGCAGGACGCGATCGTTCGGCTGGAGGACATCTACGCCGGCGGCGGGCTGGCGGGTGTGGCGCGCGGGACGATCAAGAAGCTGCGGATCGCCGAGCCGATCTATCGGTACTGGGGCAACGGCGATCACTACGGCGTCTCGCAAGACGGCACGTGGGATGTGAAGAAGATCTGGGGCACGGTGCCCGTCTACGAAGACGGCTCGGCGCTGTTCCGCGTCCCGGCGAACACGCCCTTGATGGTGCAGCCGCTGGACGAGCGCGGGATGGCGCAGCAGCACATGCGGAGCTGGTTCACCGCCATGCCGGGTGAGCACCTCGCGTGCGTCGGCTGTCATGAACCCCGCGGCAGCACGCCCCCTACCGCACACTCGATAGCCACCCGGCGGGGCATCAGCGACATCGAGCCTTGGTACGGCGAACCGCGGCCGTTCCGCTTCGAGGTCGAAGTGCAGCCGGTCCTCGATCGGCACTGCGTCAGCTGCCACAATGGGGAGCGAGGCCTGGACCTGCGTGGGAAGCCGGCGCAAACCGAGGTGCGCTACAGCCTCGCGTACGCGGCGCTGCACCCGTACGTGAGGCGTCCGGGGCTGGAATCGGACATCCACATGCTTCCGCCGCGAGAGTTCGACGCCTCAACCAGCCAGTTGGTCCAGCTGCTGCGGAAGGGCCACGGGGGCGTGGAACTCAGTGCGGAGGAGTGGGACCGACTCATCACCTGGATCGACCTCAATGTGCCCTACTACGGCGACTGGCAGGAGGTCCCACAGCAACCGGCGCCCGACGATCTGGTCGCCCGGCGGAAGGCCGTCAACGAGGCGGATGCCGCCGCGCGGAAGGCGCTGGCCGAGGGGAGAGGCGGATGAGCACGGGCGCGGTCGCGGCAGCGCTGGGGCTCGCGGCGCTGGCTGGGGCACAGGAGCGGGTGGTGGACCTGGGGGACGGGGTCACGCTGACGCTGGTGGCGGTTCCGGCGGGGGAGTTCACCATGGGCGCTCCGGCGGAGGAGTCGCCCCTCGACCCGGACGAGAGCCCGCCATTCCCGGTGCGCATCGGGAAGGCCTTCGAGTTGGGGAAGTACGAGATCACGAACGCGCAGTACGCGCTCTTCGACCCCACTCACGACACGGGCTGGATCGACACTCACGGGAAGGACCGGGTCGGACCCGGGGTTCCGATGAACGGGCCGAACCAGCCGGTAGCACGCGTGTCCTGCCTGGAGACCGAGCGGTTCTGCGCGTGGCTGGGCGAGCGGCTGGGGAAGGCGTGCCGACTGCCGACCGAGGCGGAGTGGGAGTACGCGTGTCGCGCGGGGACGCAGACGCCGTTCTCCTGCGGGGAGGGCGCCGACCTGGGGCAGTTCGCCAACTCCGCGGATGCGAACCTCGGGGGGCTGAAGCCCTGGTCGGTGCGCGACAACAGCCGCAATGACGGCGCGGCCGCCTCGGCGGACGCAGGCCGGTACCAGCCGAACGCGTGGGGCCTCCACGACATGCACGGCAATGTGGCCGAGTGGACGGCGTCGGCGTACCGCGCCTACCCGTACGATGCCGCCGATGGTCGCGAGCGGCCCGGCCCGACGGACGAGCGCGTGGTCCGGGGCGGCTCCTGGGACGACCTCCCGCGCCGCTGCCGGTCGGCGTTTCGGTTGAGCTACCAGCCGGACCAGCCGGTGTACAACGTCGGCTTCCGCGTGGTGGTCGAGCCCTGACGGACGCGCGGGATCCGCTCAGGAATCCGTGGAAAAAAGCAGCCGCACCGGGGATACCGCCCCCGGAACAGGGTGTTAGGGTGTCTTGGGGTAGAGGTCTTCGTTCCCGACCTCTCTTACGTCGCTCCACGCTCTACAGGATCGCCTCACCATGAAGCAGAGCATCGCGGTTGCCGGGTGCAGTACCATCTCCGCCGAACTCGCCCAGTGTTGTCGGCAGTTGGGCCTACCGGTCAAGCTCTACGCGAGCCGCCCGGCCTGCCTGTTTGGAGTGGCAAGGGAGGAGTTCGACGCGCTGCTGACGCGCGCCGCCACGGAGACCGACGATCTGCTGGTTGCGCTGGCCCACTGCTGCGGGGAGTTTGAGGTGGGAGGAGCCGACAGGGTGGCGGCGGCGCGCTGCACCGAGATGCTCCTGGGGAGCGGGACGTACACGTGGCTCGCCGAGCATGGAGCCCTGACGCTCCCCCCTCCCTACTTCAGCACCTGGCTGAAGCACCCCGGCGCGCGGGCCGCCGTGGCGGAGGTCCTGGCTTCGCCGCCGGAGCTGTCAGCCGTCGAGTCGATCGCCGCCGTGGACAACCCGGAGCGCGGAGCCGACCCTGAGGGGCTTGCCGAGATCGAGCGGCTAAGCGGGCGGCCCTCGCGGCGGGTCACGACGGGCCTGGGCCACCTGCGGGAGCATCTGCGGCGGGTGGCGGCGGCGGTGGGACTGGAGCCGGGACGCTCCGAACCCCAGCCGCTCGCGCCGGCGCAGCTGGGTCCCGGCGATGACTGCCTCATCCTGCAGAGCGACCCGGCCCTCGCCTGGGACGCGGCCGTCGAGGTCGTGGCACAGAGCGTCGCCCAGGGCGTCCGCTGTGTGTGGGTCACCGACGGGGGCGCGGCCGGGCCGCTTGTGGACCGGCTCTTGGTGGCGGCGCCGGCTCTGCGGGAGGCTCTCGACTCGGGCTGCCTGCGGGTCGTGGAGCCGCCGAACCTGCTCGCGACCGCCAACGCCGAGACTGACCCGCAACTCCTCGTCGCGCACTGGGTGCGGCTCGCGACTGAGGCCCTCGCCGCCGGAGACAGCGGGCTGTGTCTGATCCACAGCGGCGGCTGGTCCGACGCCGTCGGGCTGCCCAGCGAGTGGGTGCTGGCGTACGCCTCTCGGCTCTCAGCGGCCTGCGCGCGCTGGCCGATCAGCGGCTTCTGCGAGTTCTCCCCAGCGGCCGACGCAGCCCTGCTCGGGGAGCTTCCGCGCATCCACCCGCTGCTCTGGCAGAACGGGCTCGTGCACGTGTCGGCCGAGTTCGTCGACTCCGATGAGTACCTGGGCGGCGAGGACCTGCTGCAGGCCCTCGGGCGCGAGCGAATCACCTTCACCTGCGCCCAGGCGCAACCGCTGCTCTCGGCCCTCACCGACGGGGAGCTCGGGGGTCCGGCCGCCGTCGCCCTCGCGCAGCACGCCCAGGACTGCCCCGACTGCGGGCAGCGCCTCCAGCAGCACCGCGACACCAAGCGTTCCCTCGCGACCCTCCGCCACTCTGTCGAGGGCGTGGCGGACGAGCTCTGGGCCCGCATCTGCCAGGAACTGAACGACGGCGGATAGGGGCAGCCCTCAGACCCCGGAACGAAGACCGTAGACGGCGGCGGATGGCGACGCGCCGGCCCCTCGTTGTGGTCCCTTGGCCTGCCTCACTGCCGCTCGGCGCGGAGGAAGTCCAGAACGATGAAGTCCTCCGGCTGGGCGTAGAGGGTGGTCTTGTTGATGGACTGGATGCCGAGGTAGTAGTAGCGGATCCGCAGGGCCCGTACCCCGCCCCCGCCGAGCAGCTCGCGCAGATTGTACGACCGGTATGCATCCCAGGGCGGGTAGTAGTTCTCCTCCAGTAGCAGGCTCTGACCCGAGTTGACGTCATCCACCCGGACGGCGTAGGTGCCCGGCGAGGGGGTGCCGGTGGGCTTCTGCTTCCAGGCGAGAAACGGGAACCGGTCCAGGTCGAGCGTTACGCCCTCGAGGGTCACGTGGGGCCAGTTGTCCTGGGCCGAGGTCCGGCGCATGATGACCACGTCTGAGCCGACACGCTGGAAGGCGAGGTGCTCGGCGTTCCGCCGCTGGGAGGCGTCCATGAAGTCCTGCACGTGCCAGCGAGCATCGGGCCCGGGGAGGAGGTCGACATAGCCGCCGGGCTCCGAGGCTTGTTGGTGCCCCCCGAACTCTCCGCCCGCGGCGTCCTCGGCCGCGGTGGTCGCCTGCGCCCGCACCGCCCGCTGGAGGGCCTCGCGGGCCTGCTCGTCGGACAGGCCGACGGGCGGGAGGGGGTTGAGCTTCGGGCGCGCGAGCCCTGGGGGCAGTCGGTCCGAGCTGCAGCCCGTGTTCCCGGTGGCGGAGAAGCTGAACGAGGCGCCGCCCGTGGCCTGGAAGTAGGTGCTCAGGTCGAGGTCGTCCCGAACGCGGACGGGCACACCCCCGCCGAAGAGGCAGTCGCGAACGTGGAGCTGGTTCGGGATGGCCTCGCACCGGACGGCCGTGCCGCCGCAGATCAGGCAGTCGTCGAGGAGGATCGTCGGACCGAGGGGCAGGTTGTACCGCGCGTAGTTCACCACCGCGGTGAAGCCGCCGCCCTCCCCGCCGAAGCGGCACTGCCGGCAGGTCAAGTTGCCCCCGTAGTTGTCGATCCAGCGCTGCTCATCGCCGTTCACGAGTGGGACGCCGCACAGGTTCTCGATGGTGAGCCGCCCGCCACGGTGCTCGATGGCGGCCCGATCGCGCATCGCGTGGTGGGTCGTGATCCAGCAGTCGCGCATGACGGCCTGGTCACACCCGCGGTTCACCCACACCTGCCCGCACTCGAGGAAGATGCAGTCCCTTACCGCCAGTGTCGTGGACACAATGTCCACATCGAGCGCCACCCCGCGCGCGCCGTAGAAGCGACAGCGGTCGATGTGGACCTGCCCCGTGTCGAGGTTCGGGTTGTGCAGGACGAGGTGGTTCCGCCCGCCCAGGAAGGTGAAGCCGCTGATGCTGAGCCGCCAGGCGGAGTCGGCCGCGAAGACGTCGCGGTCCGGGTTAGTCTGCTCGATGACGGCGCCGTCGCCGATGATCCGCCCGTTCCCGATCCGCAGCGTGTCGCTGATCCGGTAGTGGCCGGGCGGGAAGTGGATGGCCTCCATCTCATTGTAGTACGCAGTGCCGGGGTAAGGTTGGCTGACCCCCCCGACCGCATCGATGGCGGCCTGAATCGCGGCGGTGTCGTCGGTCTGGCCGTCGCCCCTCGCTCCATGGTCGCGAACGTCCTCGCCGGTCTGACCCAGGGCGTGGGAG
>Ga0233425_10010533_pt1 | contig 11225 bp, 7 predicted proteins | sample Watercolumn_Towu_2_FD_181712 | JGI IMG/M metagenome (GOLD analysis project Ga0233425, IMG submission 181712) | Freshwater microbial communities from Lake Towuti, South Sulawesi, Indonesia - Watercolumn_Towuti2014_140_MG | ecosystem: Environmental > Aquatic > Freshwater > Lake | place: Indonesia...
CGGTGAAGATTCTGCGCGCCTGTCTGGACCGCATGCCCGATGGCCCGATTGAGACGAAGGTCGAAGGGATCGCTCCGGGCGAGGGCATTGGCCGCACTGAAGCGCCGCGCGGCGAGGTCTTTCACTACGTCCGTTCCGATGGCTCGAACATGCCGATACGCCACAAAGTGCGCGCGCCCAGTTTCATGAATCTCATCTCGAATGAAGTCGCGGTGAAAGGCTACTCAGTCGCGGATGCCGCCCTGTGCCTGGCTGCGGTTGACCCGTGCTACTGCTGCACCGAGCGAATGGCGGCGTTTCAGGACGGGAAGCTGCGCTTCGACGGCAAAGAGCTTCTGCGGATGTCGGCGGAGAAGACCGAGCGGATACGGGCGAGGATGAGGCGATGATCGCCGGGCGATTGCAGACTGCAGATTACAGATTGCAGATTGTAGATTGCTCTACCTTCAGTTTGAGTTTTGACATTTGCCCTGTGACTTCTGACCTGGTTTCCTGACATGCCTATTCCTTCCTTGAGTATCCTGCTGATGCCGATCATGATTCCGCTGCTGGCAGGACTGTTGAGTTTCCTGATTCCCAGGCTGCGGAACGAACTGGCGTTTACCGGTGCGCTGGTCACGTTCTACTATGCCCTGCGCATTTTCATGCTGGGCCGCGGCGGGGTGCTGACCTATGACTACGCGAGCATCGGCCCGGTCGCGGTGGGGTTGCGGGTAGACGGCCTGTCGGCATTCGTGCTGCTGGCACTTGGATTTCTCGGCCTGATGGCGGTGTCGTTCTCGCTGCGCTACATGCGCGGCACGCCCGGTGTCGGGGCCTACTACCTGTTCCTGCTGTTCACGATTGGCGCGGCGGCCGGCGTGTTCATGGCCAGCGACCTGCTGCTCGTGCTCTTCTTCTGGGGTTTCCTGGCCGCGGTGCTCTACGGCATGCTGTTCCTCGGGCGGAAGGACTCGGCTCAGGTGGCGATGAAGGGATTCGTGATTGCCGCGGCAGCGGACCTGCTGATGATGACCGGGATCGGGATACTGTTGTTTGCCCTCGGCAACTCGCTGGTTGCGCCCGGGTTGCGCATCCCGCTTACGTCCGGGCCGGCGATTGCCGCGTTCGTGCTGCTTGCCGCCGGCGCGCTGGCCAAGGCCGGCTCGATGCCGTTCCATACCTGGATACCGGACGCGGCCGGGACTGCGCCGGCCACGTTCCTCGGGTTCATCCCGGGCGCAGTCGACAAGCTGCTGGGCATCTATCTGCTGATGCGCGTGAGCACCTACATCTTTGACATTTCCTCCAGCATGGCGCTCCGGAACGTACTCATGGGCATCGGGGCCCTGACGATTCTGGCCGCGGTCCTGATGGCGCTGGTGCAGAAGGATGCGTTCCGCCTGCTCTCGTTCCATGCCGTGTCCCAGGTCGGGTACATGGTGCTGGGCCTCGGCACGGGCAATCCCATCGGCATCGCAGGCGGGTTGTTCCATATGGTGAACAACGCCCTGTACAAGTCCACGCTGTTCTATTCGACCGGGGCGATTGAGCACTGGACCAGGGACACCCGGCTCGACCGGCTGGGCGGTCTGGGCAATAAGATGCCGGTGACGATGATATCGTTCCTGATTGCGTCGCTGGCGATATCCGGCGTGCCGCCGCTCAACGGCTTCGCCTCCAAGTGGATGGTCTACCAGGGTGTGCTGCAACTGGGTCAGGAAGGCAACCGGATTTACCCGCTGTTCCTGGTGGCGGCAATGCTGGGCAGCGTATTCACACTGGCGTCATTCCTCAAGCTTCTGCACTCGATGTTCCTGGGAAGCTGCTCACCGGCGTGCGAGAAAGTACGCGAGGTCGGACCTTCGATGTGGCTGCCGAGCGCGCTCCAGGCTGCGGTCTGCGTCGCGTTCGGCGTGTTTGCGCAGGTCTTCCCGTTGCGGATGATGATTCTGCCCGGCCTGCATGCGGACGACATGGCGCTGGCGCAGGGGGCAGGCTGGCTGGGCGGGTTCTACCGGCCGTCGCTGGCGACCGGTCTGCTGCTGGTCGGCGTCGCCATCGGTTTCGCAATCTACCTCGTTGGGACAGCGTTCAAGCCCAGGACGGGCGAAGTATTCACCGGCGGCGAGCAACTCGCCGGCGAGGACGCGCGAATTCCGGGCACCGAGTTCTATGGTCCGCTGAAGCAGCTTGGTCCGCTGCACCAGTTGTACGTGACAGCCGAGACCGGGGCGTACGACTTCTACAACACCGCCCTGCGCTCCGCGCGCGGCATCTCGGGCTTCGTCTTTGCCTATGTCGACCGGACGGTGGACCGGTTCTACTCGGTGGCCAGTGACATCGTAATGATGTTCGGTCGGGGCGCCCAGGCCTTTTCCGCCTGGTTCTACCTGCTGCTGCTGGTGCCGGTGATGGTCTTCGCCGGGACCGGAAATCCGGCCGCCATCCAGTACGCGGCAATTGCGCTGATGGTCGGGGCCAGCCTGATTGCACTGGTCGAAGACGTCTTCCCGCGCTACATGATTCTGATTGCCCTGACCCAGGTCGGGTTTATCGTCCTCGCGTTTGCGCGGGGCGGCAGCATCGGGGCGCTGGCCGGGCTGTTCCAGATCTACAATTCGGCGGTCGCCTACATGTGCATTTTCCTGGCGTGGCGGCTGCTGCAGCGCTCGCACCCGAGCCCGCGTATCAGCGACTACCGGGGCATCGGTGAGCACCTGCCGGTGGTGTCGCTGGGCTTCATCATCGGCGGTCTGGCGCTCTCCGGAATGCCGCCGTCCGGCAACTTCTTCAGCAAGTACCTGCTGGCGTCAATCTATCCGGAGAACATGATCTATACCATCATCATTATCTTCGTGGCGATGCTGATGCTCGCGGTGCATCTGCGCATCATCAGTGAGTCAATGCTGGGCAAGCCGAACCGGGTATTGCCCGAGACGCGCGACCGGTTGTACTACGTGACCATCGGTGTCATCGTGCTCTGCCTGCTGAACGTGATTCTGGCCAAACCGATACTCGGATTGCTTTCGATGGCGCTGGGAGTGCCTGTAGAATGAGACGCATTACGCTTCGCGCCCTGCGCCCTGCGCCCTGCGCCGCACACCGGAGGAGCCGATGCTAGCCGCGATCCTTGTCCCCATCATCGGCGGGCTGCTGGTTCCGTTCTTCCCGAAAGGGCGTGAACAACTGCGGAATACCTATGCCGCGGTAGTCTCCTGTCTGCCGGTGCTGTTCATCGGACTGATGATTCCGGGCGTGCTGGCGATGCCGTCGCGCGTGACGTTGTGGGAACTGCCCATGTTCCGCAGCATCAGTCTTGCGTTCCTGGGCGATGGACTGTCGGTCTTCGTCGCTTTCGCCTCGTCGCTGGTCGGGGCGCTGGTCGTCATCTACTCGATTGACTACGTCCGCAAGTACCCGCACCAGGCCGAGTTCTTCACGCTGGTGCTCATCTTCCAGGGCGCGATGATGGGGCTGGTTTTTTCCGCCAACCTGGTCATCATGTACGTCTTCTGGGAACTCACGGCCATCTGCTCGTGGCGGCTCATCGGGTTCCACCGGCAGGAGACCAAGCCGATTGTCCACGCCGACAAGGCGCTGCTGGTGACGGTCTTCGGCTCGGCGTGCATGCTGCTCGGGTTCAAACTCATCTTCCACGAGTTCGGCACGCTGAGCGTGCTCGAATTGCGCGGGCACATGCTGGCGGCCTGGCCGCTGTTCCTGGTCCTGCTCGGGATGCTGGCCAAGTCGGCCCAGTTCCCGCTCCAGACCTGGCTGCCCGATGCGGGCGTCGCGCCGTCGCCGGTGACCGCGCTGCTTCATGCCGCGGCGCTGGTCAAAATCGGGGTCTATGCCTTTGCCCGGATCTTCCTGGGCACGTTCACGATGCCGCAATCGTCAGTCGAGCTGATTATCATAATGGCGGCGCTGAGTGTGTTCATTGCGGCCTGCTCGGCAGTGGTGGAGAATGACATCAAGCGGGTGCTGGCGTATTCGACCATCAGCCAGATTGCCTACATCGTGCTCGGGCTGGCTATCGGTACGCCGCTGGCGGTCACCGGGGCGCTGTTCTACATTCTGGCCCACGGACTGGGCAAGGCCGGGTTGTTCCTGGGCGCCGGGATGGTCGAGCACTTCACGCACGAGAAGGACATGAACAAGCTCGGCGGGATGCGCAAGGTGATGCCGATTACCTCGCTCGGGTTCTTCATGAACGCGCTGTCGGTGATGGGAATTCCGCCGTTCGGCGGGTTCTTTGCCAAGCTCTTCATCATCATGGCGGCAATCCAGACCGGCAACTACTTCGTGGCGGGCGTGATTGTCCTGACCGCAATCCTGACCCTGGTCTATGTGATGCGGCTCTGGACCAAGGTCTTCAATGGTCCGGTCACCCATCCCGGCGAGCCCGAGAAGCGCAAACTGATGCCGGTGGTGGTGCTGATATTCGCGATACTGTCGCTGCTCTCGTTCCTGGTCCTGCTCTATCCGCTGAATATCGTGGGCCAGGCGGTGGCGGTGACGCAGATGGTTGGGATGAAGTAGGGTGAAGTCAGAATGCGGAATGCAGAGTGCAGAATGCAGAATTCAGGAAGCGAATCCACCGATTACACCTGTTTCTCTTCGTGTCTTTGTGTCCTGGTGGTGAAGAGATGAGACGTCGGATGAAGTCAGAATGCAGAAGGCAGAATCCAGGAAGAGCATCCACCGATTTCACCGATTCTTCCTCCTGGCGTCTTGGCGCCTTGGCGGTTAGAGAATGAGAAAACCGAAGCTGAGAGAACTCGCCGAAGCGATTCGGGCCGTATTCCAGGGCCCGTTCACCATCAAGTTTCCGAAACAGCCGTCGGTGCCGCCGTCGAATGTCCGGTACAAGATTGAGTTCAACGAGGAGAAGTGCATCTGCTGCGGCGCGTGCGTGCAGGTCTGTCCGGCCAATGCCCGCGCCATCATTGACGACAAGGAGATGGGCGTCCGGCGCAATATCCACTATCAGGATTCGTGCGTTTATTGCGGGCAGTGCGTGAACTATTGCACAACCCGGGAAGGCATCAAACACACGCAGCAGTACGAGCTTTCGAGCCTGACTCAGGACGGCTATGCCAACGAGATTCAGGGCGAGCTGGTCTTCTGCGAAATCTGCGGCGGAGTAATCGCGCCGAAGAAGCAACTGCTCTGGATTGCGCACAAGGTCGGCGCGCTGGTCTCGGCCAACCCCAATCTCTATCTGACCCTGTACCGGGAACTCGGACTCACCGAGGATACCGCGCAAAGAGGGGAGACCGGGCCGTTCCGTTCGGATTCCCTGCGCCTGCTCTGCCCGACCTGCCGCCGGGAAACCTACCTCAAAGAGACCTGGGGCGAGTAGCCCCTCTCCGCGCACCGCCGACCGCAGATAGCCGGCGGATGTTTCGGGAACACGCTCCCTAACTCTGTTTGACATCTGTCCGCGATGATGTAGAATTCCGTCATGGGACGACTCCTCCGGCCGAAGCGGCGCGGTCCCAAACCGAAGGCGCGGCAGTAGAGTTGAAGGAAGTGTCCCCGAAATACCGGCAGTTTGGAGGTGAAGAGTGAAACCTGTATTTGTGATGAGTCTTCTCGGGGTGTCACTCGTCAGCGCGAGCGGACTCGTCATCTCCGCGTCCCTGGAGCGGAGTACGTTCCTTCCTTACGAGCCGATATACGTCGGGGTCAAAGTAGCGAACCGCTCGTCTTCTCTGGAGCCAATTCCCCGGCTGACGAACGAAGACTCCTACTCCATCCTCCGATTCACAATCGTCTCCGATCTTGGCGAGCGTCTGATGGGGCCGGCACATGGTGGCGGACTGATTGACGTTCCATTCTGGTACGGCAGGACGCTTGCGTCGGGCGAATCATGCGAGGTCGAGGCCGACCTCGCGTACTACTCCGGGAAGCGGGACCTCGAATCACCAGACGGTGAGAACTTCTGCATACCTCCGGGTCGCTACACTGTTCGGGTGTCGTGGAACATGGCTCTGGTTCCGCCCGAGCTCTCAGTCAACGATGAGAGCTCGAACACGCTTGGATTCACGGTCAGGGCGCCTGACTCGACCGAGGCCAAGGCTCTGAGGATCTACCGAGACCTCCATTGGTGGGCCAGACCTTCATACTCTCTCTGGAAGAAGCTGCATGGTACAGGGACGTCCGAGGACTGGGACTTGGAGATGATGTCGAATGTCGAGAGGCTTTTCGGCGAGATGCTACGCAGTTGTCCAGTCATGCCTTACATACTGCTTGCCAAGCTCGACCTCGCCAAGGCGGTCCATGCTTGGCTTGCCGACTGTGGGCCGCAGACCGTTGGCTCTTCATTCCGCGATTCGCTCCGCACGCTCTGCAAGGACATTGGCTTGAACTACCCGGATTCGCCCATCGCAGCGCATTTCATCGGCCGCAGCGTCTACCTCAGAAACCTGGACGGAGAACAGGCTCATGCTGAGTTCCTGGCCGAGTTGGTGAAGCGCAATCCCGAGTCAATGGTCGGGCTCGCGGCCGCCGAGCTGCTTAGGGCAAAGAGCAAGTAGTCTACGCGGGTGCAGGAGGCAGTGTGAGCAGACTGTGTGTCAGGGCGATTTCCGGGATACTTCCATCAACTCTGTTTGACATCTGCCCGCGATGAAGTAGAATTCCGTCATGGGACGACTCCTCCAGGCGAAGCGGCGCGGTCCCAAACCGAAGGCGCGGCAGAGTTGAAGGAAGTGCCCCCGAAATGCCGTGTCGGAGACGACATGCCGATTGAGAACGGAATCACCCCGGTCGGTGACGGACATGAGAGGGGAAACGAGCCTCCGGGAGCCGATTGAATCAGGCTGGAACCTGGTGTGCTTGGTGTCCTTGGTGTTTCTACTTCGGATTCCGGGTCATCGTCCAGACGCTTGACACATCGCGTGGGGGGTAGTATTATGAATTGCGGGATTGACTCCGGGAACGCAGTTGGCGGCACAGTGACAAGCAGGCTTCTCAACGGGAACCGGCAATGCCCGGCGAAATGCCAGGAGATGCGATGACAAGAGCGATGATAGTGTGTGAGGTAGTCTTGGCAGTTGGGGTGGCATTTGCTGTCGGACAACCCGGAGTCGTGACTTTCCTGAGCTACTCCTCGGCCGGTTCGGCTCCAATCCATGAGCGGGTGGCGCCACCCGCTTCGCTCGGTGGCGGGCCACCTGGGGCAGACCAGATCTTGTACGATGAGGGCGATTCCGGCAATGGATGGTACTTCTACGACCGGCGCTCCAGGTATGCCGTGCGGATGGACCCTGCATATCACCCGGCAATCGTCGCACAATGCGACATCCGTGTTTGTCAGACGCGTCCTCCTGAACATCACGACTCCATCTACGTTGAAATCTGGTTCGACCGGAACGGTGACAGCATACCCGATTTCCCTCCAGTGTGGGGTTCGTGGGCGCAGGAGACCGACAGTTTTCCGGACACCACCGCGATCGTTGTGCCGGTGCCGTTTGGGCAGGTAGTCTGCGACAGCGGTAGTTTCTGGGTCTCGATGATGCAGGATACGGTCAATGGAGGCGCGGGGTTCGAGGCCGTCGAGATGGACGCCTGCCTCAACTACCCGGACCACCAGTACTACTACTGGCCGCCCAGCGGCGTGTGGCAGCAAGGCAGCTACTATGGCAGGGACTGGATGATCCGGTCCTGGACCTACGCCCCGGTACAAGGCTACGCGGTCGGCTGGATTTTCATCCCCAGTGGGCAGGTCTTTGTCGGCGATTCTTTCGCGCCGCGAGTCAGAGTCATGAACCTGGGCACGGGTACGTTTGAGGGTTGGGTTTGGACAAGGATCGAGCACACCTGCTCCACCGACACGTGGCTGGACAGCGCTTGGATGCAGATACCCGCTATGTCCATCAAGGACACGACGTGCCGCGCATGGGCGGCACGATATCCCGGGCTCTACCGGATGCAGTGCTCGTCGAATCGGAACGACACGAATTGGACGTACATCACGGTTCTGCCCCGAGCGGGTCGGAACGAAGGTCGGACGCCTTTTCATAGCGCCCTGACCGGAATCGCGGTCGAGCCCAATCCAATCCGCTCAGCGGCCGTGATTTACTATTCCGTCGCGAGCGAGTCCCGAGTTGACCTGCGCATCCTCGATGCGCGTGGCAGAGTCCTGCGCACGCTGGTCTCAGGACATTCGCCGCCGGGCGAGTACTCGGCGGTTTGGGATGCGCTTGATGAGCAGGGTCGTCCCGTGCCGCGAGGCGTCTACTTCGTCGGGCTGGAGGCAGGGGGCGGTCGAGAGACTCGAAAGGTAGTTCTAACCCGATGAAGTCGAAGTTCACGATACTCACGCTGGCTCCGCGATTTCAGGGACACTTCGCTTAGCTCTGTTTGACATCTGTCCGCGATGATGTAGAATTCCGTCATGGGACGACTCCTCCGGGCGAAGCGGCGCGGTCTCAAACCGAAGGCGCGGCAGAGTTGAAGGAAGTGCCCCCGAAATACCCAGTATCATGTTCCCTGATTCCCTGCGGGTGGATAGGGAGACAAGATGAAGCCTAGTTTCATAGGGTTGTCGCTGATGGGAGCACTGGCTGTCGGCGAGGCGACGACGATGCCGGAGCTCGTCGCACGCGCAGTACCTTCGAGCAACGAACGGGGTTGGGTTCAGTACATGTCAGTCGCGCCGTGCTCGGACGGTGCCTTCTGGCTTGTGTGGTCGACGGAAGGGCTGCCCTCCTACTACTTCAAGCTGCCCTGGACCGAGCGAGAGAATGCTCCGGAAGTCGGGCTCTTCTGCAAGTGCGTGGCATCGGACGGCAAGGTTCTTGTGCCCCCGGTAAGAATCGTCGAGCCAGTATTGGTCAAGATGATGGGAAGCCCGGCCGCCCCGTCGGCTTTTCATGCCCAGAGCCAGCCAAACGGTAACCTGGTTGTCATTGCGAATTTGCGCACGCCGTCGGACGGAGCATCACGTATCATGGAGAAGCGGCAGACTGCGGTGCTCTCAGTCAGTCGCGCAGGAAGGGTCCGGCGCCTTCTGCTGGATTCGGTCGCCGATATCAGCCGAAACTCCTGGCACGACCGGGTCGATGCTGCATTCTGGCCATGGCATGATACTCATGGAAACCTGCACTTTCTTCTGGGGATGTGGGAAGTTCCGGTTCTTCACTTCGAACTGCCCTCCACGGATACCTCGCCGGAGTTACATGCCAGAAGCACGCTGTTCTTCCGCGCCAACGGCCCGGCTGACAGTGCAGCGCTCGTCGCTCAGAACCCCGGTGTTGTAGCGCGCACGTCGCTGACTTGGACCGGAGACAATTGGCGCTACTCAGCACTTCTTCCGTTGTCCGATAGTATCCTGCTCGTCGTATACGACCCCGCCGTGCATGAGCAGAGATATGCCTGGCGAGATCAGAGGCCTTGGGACACAATGGTGGTCTACCGTCTTCGCGTGGACGACCTTTCCGTCGTAGACTCGATCCGGGTTGCTGCCAAGTTGGTGGCGGGCACAGACTATGCGGGCGTCACGATTTCTCGCGCAATTCTCGAGCGCACGCCAGAGGGGTATGTATTCCTCATCGGCACGTCGGATGGGACAATGTCGTACGAGTTTGACCGGGAGGCGAAACCAATGCTTGGGGGGCGACAGCAGGCACAGGCCGGGCGGGCAACGGATGCCGACGTTTCTCTGGATCAGTTGATTTCGATTCTGGACCCTCTTGCACCTGGAGTCCCCCGGCAGTTCCATTGGTTCGGCCTCACGTCGGCGGGCAGACTGTGCCATGAGTCTTACCCCCGCTGAGTCGGGCCGACAGGGGTGTTTCGGGGACACTCTCCTTGACTCTGTTTGACATCTGTCCGCGATGATGTAGAATTCCGTCATGGGGCGACTCCTCCGGCCGAAGCGGCGCGGTCCCTAACCGAAGGCGCGGCGGCAGAGTTGAAGGAAGCGACCCCGAAGTATCGAAACACCTAAGCCGTAAGCCGCAAGCTCAAGCTGGCACGAGCGCGGAAACCGCGCCCCGCCATCTGATGCTTCGAGGTTTCACCCCTTCGAAGCGAAGGGGAGTCACCTCCAGAGCGTCCAGTGGAGCGTCCACCCCAGCGTGGGGTGGAGCGTCCAGTGGAGAGTGGGCTGGAGTGTCCACTGGAGCGTCCAGTGGAGAGCGCATCCCAGCGTCCACTGGAGAGTGGGATGGAGCGTGGGGTAGAGCGTCCATCCCAGCGTGCACTGGAGCGTCCGGTGAAGCGTGTACCCCAGTGTCCAGTGGGGCGTGCACTGGAGCGTCCACCCCAGCGTGGGGGGGATGCTCCACCCCAGCACCCCCGCTGAAACGGGTTCGATTGGCAAGACGCGCAATCTCGGGGACTTGGCGTAGAACCGCCCGAAATCGAGCTTGTGGCTGATGGCAGCCTCATGTAGATAGATTTGTCTACATGGATTGCGCGAAACCCCAATGACCAAGCCCCAGCCTCCAATCGAATCAGGGTTCTGCGCCAGGGGAGTTGCCGAGTTGTGGGGACCGTTGGGCGGCGTCGCTGAATGGTGGTCGGTGGCCGGTGATTTGCCACTTGTGGCTGGCAGTTCTTGGTGGTCTTGACTTGCTACCCATCCGTAGGATAATTCCCCTGCTCCGGCAGCGCGGCGCCGGGCGGATGAAACTGATGATGAGCGTGATTGGGACCAGCTTCCTCTCGGCCGATGCCGAGGGCCCGTCGCTTTCTGTCCGGAGGGAGCGGGTCTGATGTCCGGGGCGAAGCTCCGGCTGCGGCCGTGGATGGTCCTTGTCCTGGTGGCGCTGGCCGGGCTGGTCTATCTGCCGACGCTGAAGCACGAGTTCGTCTGGGACGACCACTGGATGGTCGGTGACAACAAGGATTTGGATGCGGCAACGCCATTCGGTTTCTTCGGACAGAGCTACACCCACGCCTGGGCGAGCCAGGGAATGGGTCCACACGCCTACTATCGCCCGTTGACGGTCGCGAGCTTCTGGCTGGAGAAGACGATGTGGGGCAGGGGACCGTTTGGATTTCACCTCTCGAACGTCGTGCTGAATGCTGTCGCCGGTATTCTGGTCGCCCTGCTCTTCATGGAGTCATTCGGTCTGTCATGGGTTGCGCTGCTGGCGAGTCTCGTGTTTGCTTTGCACGCCGCTCATGTGGAATCGGTAGCCTTTGTCGTCGGGCGAACCGATATCCTGATGACGATCTTCCTGGTTGCGGCGTTTCTCGGGCTGGTGCGTTATCGTCGGGCGGCTGCA
>Ga0233425_10010534_pt1 | contig 11224 bp, 3 predicted proteins | sample Watercolumn_Towu_2_FD_181712 | JGI IMG/M metagenome (GOLD analysis project Ga0233425, IMG submission 181712) | Freshwater microbial communities from Lake Towuti, South Sulawesi, Indonesia - Watercolumn_Towuti2014_140_MG | ecosystem: Environmental > Aquatic > Freshwater > Lake | place: Indonesia...
ATTCAGTCACTAAAGCATTACACGGTCAGTCATACCACTTTCCATGAATTAAAAAAGCACCCGAAACAGGTTCAGAACGTTGATCTTATCTGGTTTCACCGTCCCGACACCTCTGAATTCTCGCCAGAAGAGACAGATCCGGGCCTTCTTGCAACCCTCAGAGAATACCTTTCAGAAGGAGGTTCCATGCTTCTCACTCTCGACGCTTTCCGGTACCTGAACCTGCTTGGGATTGAATCCGTTGTTCCGGGTGTTCGGCATAAATCCTCTGTGGATGAAGGGTATGGGCGAAAGCTTGGATTTCATTCCTTTCGTGAACATCCGGTATTCGATGGTTTGTACGGAGGATCTTATGTGTACACTCCTGCAAAAGATCTCACTGTCAGGGTAAATGGATTCTTCGGTGACACCGTACCTCTCCAGGGGAAGGTTGTTGCCATTGACTGGGATTATATTTTCTTCAGGGAACATTCAAAGATCCTGGTCGAGTATGATTTGGGCGGGGGAAAAGTGCTTGCGGCAGGAGGTTACACATATTATGGCCGATCAAACGGGAGCCGGTTACAGTTGGAAAGGTTCACCGAAAACATGATACGGTATCTTACAGAATCTGTTTCCAATACACGGACCTTCTGGTGGGATTATTCAACTCCCCGGGTGGTTCCCTGCCCGGAGAAAGAACAGAACCGAGATGTCATCTTCCGGAAAATCCCCGATGCCATACCCTGGAGCTTGTCTGATCATCCCATCCAGTTCCCTCCCCAACCCGCTACCAGCAACTATTGCGAGGTTGCAGGTACCAGGATGGTCGTGATGGGAAAGGAACGCGGAGGGATTGAAGAATGCTGGGCTCATCCGTTCATGGCTTTCCGTGACTACCGGGTGGCCATACGTACGAAACCCTCCCACGGCTTAATTCCTGAAACGATCCTTTGGCTCGATTCCATTGTTCCTGTCATCACCATCCGGCCTGATTGCATTATCCGTGAATACAGGTTCGGGCATGAAAAACTGCTGGAGATCGTTACCGCAGATCCGGTACGTCCGGTCTGTGTAATTCACTACGAATATTATGGAACGGATCGGGTGACACTTGACCTCCGTTTTACATGCAACCTCCGGCTGATGTGGCCCTACCCGCCGACGGCCGCAGGAACAATATGCAGCGGATGGGATCAGGATTACAATGCATTTTTTTTCCGTGATAAGTCAGGCGATTTCAATGTGCTGGCCGGAGCGAACCAAATGCCCTCTGTTCACAATGCCGAGCCAGGGACCGGACTGGCGGTTAATGCCATGATCAATTATATTTTACATCCCGGCGGGATGATCGATATGGTCGTCGCTGCAGGAAATGAGGGTTTCGAAAAGGCCCTTGTTGAATTTGACCGTGCTATACGTGACCCGTTCCAAGTGGTTATGGATGCACGGACACATGCGGATCACTTGTTAAACACCTGTACAATGGCCACCTCCCCTGACCAGAATTTCAACCTGGGCTATCGATGGGCGCTGATCGGGACTGACAGGTTCAGGGTTTCCACGCCCGGGATGGGAACAGCTCTCGTTGCAGGATATGGAACTACGAGGCGCGGGTGGGACGGCGGGCAACCGATCAGCGGTAGGCCGGGATATGCCTGGTATTTCGGTCGGGACGGTGTTTGGAGTTGTTTTGCGGTCCTCGATTACGGTGATTTTAAAACGGTAAAGGACAACCTGGAGTTTTTCCGGAATTACCAGGACCTTAATGGGAAGATCTTCCATGAAGCCACGACCTCCGGAGTGGTGCATTACGACGCTGCGGATGCAACCCCCTTGTTTATCATACTGGCAGGCAAATATTTCCGACACTCAGGAGACACTGCATTTCTGGCGGACCTTTGGCCAGCGATCCGGAAAGCGATTCGTTTCTGCTTTTCTACGGATACTGACGGGGATCATCTGATTGAGAACACCGGTGTCGGACACGGTTGGGTTGAGGGTGGTGAATTGTACGGATCCCATGCTTCGTTATATCTTACCGGATGCTGGGCTGCTGCGCTGAAAGAGGCTTCCCTCATGGCCGGGGTTTTACAGGATCCAGTGGCACCGGAGTACAAAAAAGAGGCTGAGCTCATAGAAGACCTTATAGATAAGCTTTTCTGGAAACCCCGTAATGGATTCTATTCCTACGGATTAAATCGGGATGGCTCCTTTCGTTCAGAACCAACGATTCTGCCTGCAGTCCCGGGTTATTTCGGTGTCACCAGCCCCGGCAAATTCCGGATTGTCCTTAATCAATATGCGTCCAACGCATTTTCCACCAACTGGGGCGTCAGGATCATCCGGGAGGACAGCCGGCTGTTCAACCCTGCGGGGTATCATTACGGTAGCGTATGGCCGTTATTTACCGGTTGGACGGCTCTGGCGGAATACCGGTATGGAAATTATCTCCAGGGATTCATGCATATCATGAACAACCTCAATATTTACAATTCCTGGGGATTGGGATTTGTGGAAGAGGTGTTGCATGGCGCTGAATACAAACCATCGGGAGTTTGCCCTCACCAGTGCTGGTCGGAGACCATGGTACTTCAGCCCATCCTGGAGGGCATGCTGGGCATAGAGCCCATGGCCGCCGAACGCAGGATTCGTATTTCCCCCCGGATTCCGGCCGACTGGAATAAGCTGACCGTTAACAAAATACGCGTCGGGGAGCATATCCTGGACTTCCGTTTCAGACGGGATTCCGTTTCCTGTACATGGGAATTCCTGCCAAGTGATGATGACATTCTGTACATTGATCTTCAACCGGATCTGCCGCCCGGGACACGCATTGACCGCTTGACTGTTAACGGAATAGAGTATCCCTATACCTCCTTCAGTACTCCCCGGTTTATTTCATTACATGTGTCACTGGGCATCAAGGGCAAAACCTTTGTCGAGGCAAGGTATACCCATGGCATTTCTGCCCTCCCGGCCATTCAATATCCCTATCCGGGTGATGGGGCCGGTGGAACGAGGATAATTGATGCCAAACTAACCGGCAATGAATATCAGGTTATTCTGGAAGGTCCCCAGGAAACTACGGACACTCTGAAAATCAGGAGCATGCAAAGGATTCTGCCTATGGATGATATCCGGTTCCTTTCCTGCACCGATCATATTTACAGTTTCCTGGTTGAATTTAAATCCCAGGAAAAAAAATACGTGACCAGGAAGCTGATATTTCAAATCCAGGAGATACGCCCATGATCGCCCGTTTTAAGTTCAGACACATGCTGCTCTATCGTATTTTTCTTGCAGGAATGAAAATGTTCCCTCTTCTTTCATACTTAACTATTTATCAGGTCTCTCCCTCACAGAACCTGAAACCGGTTGAAGATTATCTCAGGATCGATGCATGTGGCACGGATCCTATATATACCACGTATGCCGCTGCAATGAGCAGATCACGGCTATACGGAGATAAGGCCTATAAGATGGATTATTATTCCGGTTGCAGGCCTGTTACCTATAGCTCCGATCAGGCGGGAAGTTTGTTTTGTATCTGGAAGATCGATGAAGTTGCGATCCGGAACATTGCGGAGTATTTTGCCCCGCCGGTTTTGATTTATTCATTTCCTGATATGGTTATTCATGAATATTCCCCGATCCGGGGAGTGCGGGTGAAGGAAACCTTTTTCGTCTACAGCTCCTCGGCTGCATTGGTTGAAATGGAAGTGATCAATTGCGACAGGTTCGTGCATGAGATCGAAGCATATCCGGTTTTATGGCTGGGCAATGATTCCCTGGGTATTTCGTGTTGGGACAGCAGCCGAAGCCTATACATCACGAACCGGTACGAAAGCCCTTACCGGTTGATCAGCAGTCTGAAACCCGAATACGGTTATCCCACCCGGACAAGGGATATATTCACCAGTAATATTCCTGCAGTATCACATGGAGGATATCGTGGCACGATTGAACAGTTTATAAACCATATCAAGACTGATTTTTACAGCACATCAAGGATGTCATCATTGAATCTGCAAGATACTGGATATGTTGATTTTGTTTCATTACATTTAAAGCAACGATTGAGGCCTGGTGAACATACCAGTCTCAGGTACATCAGAGGCGTACAGAGTCAGCAGGAAGACATGGAAGTTCTGCTCACAGAAGTGGATAAACTACGGAAAGAATACCTGAAGACCTATTTCGAAGACAACCTGATTTTATTTTCCAGGATTCCCCGTATCCGGTTTCAAACGGAAGATGAGAAACTGGTTTATCTCGGCGCCTTCAACCTGCTCCGGGGTTCGATGTATCCTGCATCAGGGAAAACCACTCATAACTTTTACGCTTTCAGCCGGAATCCGCTATGGGGTTGGGGGCACGGCCATCAGGTTCTCCATGAATCCCTTAGCATGCTGGCGTATGTTTTCCTGGATCCCGTTTCGGCCCAGGAGTCGCAGCGCGTTTACATGGAACAGCAGCGGGGTGACGGGCTGATCGCATATCGTCACGGCCCGCGGGGGTTACAGGACTATCCCCATAAGAACATGTCGACTACGTCGGCACCGTTTTTCAACTGGATCAACCTTGAGGTTTTCCAGGTAAGCGGGGATCGTGCTTTCCTGGAGGATGCGTATACAGCAGGGTGCAACTACACCAGTTGGCTATTGCAAAACAGGGACAGAGACGGGGATGGGATGTTAGAATGGGGGCCATACGGAATCATTGAGAACGTAAGAGACTGGTACAACGCAGTGTTTCAGGTTTCCGCCGAGCGATACCTGGATGTTGACAAGGAAGATATCTCGGATGAGCTGGAATGCCTGGACCTTTCGCTGATGATCATCAGGGAGGAAAAAAGCCTGGCAAAGATGGCCCAGCTGCTCGGCAGACAGGAGGAAGCTAAGCAATGGAATGCGAAAGCTGAAAGCACTGGCCTACTGGTGAATACCCGTATGTGGGATGATTCTTCCGGCTTTTATTATTCCATTAACAGAGATGATCATGGATGGTATTTTCTGGACCGGGACCTGCGCCGGCAGGAGATCATCGGATTCCTGCCCTTGTGGGCGGGAATCGTTTCGCCTGATCGCGCCAAGAGGCTTGTTGAAGCGCTGACCGATACTACGCGTTTCTGGAGGAGATACGGGATTCCCACGCTCTCGGCCGGCGATCCATGGTACAATCCAAATGTGGATTACTGTTGCAAGTGGAACGGGCCGGTCTGGCTTTTATGGGAATACATGGTTTATGACGGGCTGAAGCAATACGGATATGATTCCCTGGCACATATACTTGCCGGGAAGATGGTCCATTGCGTTGTCACTCAACTGAAAAAAAACCATAATTATTGGGAATCATACAGTCCTGATAATGAGGCGCTTAATTGTCCGCCGAACTACATATGGGACGGGATTATGGCGAAGATTCTGATTGAGGAATATGGTCGTAAAGAATGAAGTACAGAGAATGCAGACAGAAAAATATGTATAGATTACGCTTTGGGTCTTGTCAGTGGTTTTTTCCTGACCTTTGCACTCTGCCTTTAGCGAAACCAGCATCGTATGAAAAGGAATCAGGTTCTACTCCTTGCACTTTCGGGAGTTTTTGGCATACTCTCCTGTGATCCATCCACAAACAAGGCCGATCTTGAACGTATTCTATCGCCCGCTTCCCTCCCCTATTCCAAGCCCGGCAAACTAATCCAGGTGGCCAGTACCGATTCTGCCGGGCAGAACAATGACCGGATCACCCTGGCACCCGGAGCATCGGCAGTGATCCTGCGGGCAACGGGTCCCGGGATCATAACCCGTATATGGTGCACCCTGGACTCGAGAGATCCTTTCTTTTTGCGCAGGGTTGTCGTGCGGATGTTCTGGGATGATGAGAAAACTCCTTCTGTCAACGTTCCGCTTGGAGATTTCTTCGGATGTGGTTTCGAGTATAAACCTTACGTTTCCCAGTATCTAGGAATGACAAGCGGGGGATACATATGCTATTTCCCTATGCCTTTTGAAAAATCAGCCCGGATTGAAATCGAAAATCAGACCCCCCAGGAGATCTATGCATTCTATTACCAGATAGAATACATTAAACTGGAAGGTTACCTGGACCGGAGCGTAGGGTATTTTCATGCTTCCTGGCGGCGCGATATCCGAACCAGTTACGATTCCAATTTCACTCTACTGGATATTCATGGTCAGGGACATATCGTAGGCGTGAACATGAACATCCAGTCTTATGACGGCGGGTTTGCCTTCCTCGAAGGGAATGAAAAGATATTTGTGGACGGGGAAAAGAAACCATCTATTGTAGGAACGGGCACTGAAGATTTCTTCTCCGGTGGCTGGTACTTTAACCATGGCGAATTCTCCGGGCCATTTCATGGCCTGATTTTAAAGGATGAGCGGCTTGGGCGAATTGCTGCATACCGGCTGCTGATCATGGATCCTATCCCCTTCAAAAAGCATATTGTGTTCACCATTGAGCACGGGCATGCGAATACAGAGATCGCGGACTATAGCAGCACGGTTTATTGGTACCAGTTAGGGGAACACATACAGATTCCTCCACTGCCACCTCCCGGTTACCGGATCCCGCTGACACAGATCACTCCGACTAATCTTATCGAGGCCGAAAACCTTCCTTTACTGACAGGTACGATCCCTGCGGAGGTCTGCGATGTTTCCACTCTTGCTCCTGACTGGAGCGGGGGACGTCACCTCCTTCTCCGGACCGGAATCGGATCAGTGTTTGATATGCGGCTGAGAAATATGTTTGAGTCAGAGTATACACTGAATCTGTATTATTCCACCGGGCCTGATTTCGGTGATGTGGCGATCTCCTGCCAGGGGCAACCGATCGGGGAAATACATGGCTATTCCCCAACCCTCAGTGCGGGAGGCAAAGTCACACTGCCTGATCTTACTCCCTGGTACGGGGTGTTGAACTTTCAGATGAAAGTTACAGGAAAAAGCCCACTTTCCGCCGGATACCTGGTCGGCCTGGACGGGCTGGAGATTCTTCCGAAGCGGGACTTTATCCCCGGCTGGAACATCCTTGGGCCATTCCCGAATCCACGGCTGACGGAGACAAGGCGTATGGGTCTGGACTCGGTATATCTTCCCGAAACCACTGCCGATACTATGCGTACCTACCTTGGAGTCGGTGGACAGGAGATATCGTGGAATTATATCCGGACTCCGGAGAACGGGTGCGTTTCGCTCAGAGAAATGGTGAAACCTTACGAACTGGTTGTTACATACGCCAGAACCTATGTGTATTCCACAGCGGCAAAGAACGTGCTGGTACTGGTCGGGAGTGATGACGGTATGAAGCTCTTTGTGAACGGAAAACAAGAGTACCGGTTCCTGGGTATCCGTATCGCAGAGCCTGATCAGGATACAGTGGCGGTTCACCTGGTTGAAGGATGGAATACCCTGATGCTGAAAATTGAAAATAACCTGGGAGGATATGCGTTTTATGCGCGGATCCTGGACCCGGGTAACTCGTTATATTACAGTACCGACAAACTGGGCCCCCCGGCAGTATGGCTGCAAAGGCAAAAATCATCGTTCTGACCTGTATAGTCCTGATCGGGATTTCCCCGGAGCTCTTGTCCCAGACAAAGATAAAGCAGGTCACCGAAGTTCCTCAGGATTTTTGCATCTCGGAAACTGAGATGACACTGTACAGGATGATCAATGAATACCGTCATCAATATGACCTGACTCCTATTCCGCTATCCAGATCCCTTTGTTTTGTAGCCACCACTCATGTGCGGGACTTGTTTTTTAATCACCCGGATCAGGGAACATGCAACGTACATTCCTGGTCGGACAAGGGCCCATGGAAACCATTCTGTTATCCGGGAGACGAGGATAAAAAGAAGTCCGTTTGGGATAAACCGATGGAACTGACCCGATATCCCGGAAAAGGATTCGAGATCGTTTACTGGGAAAACAACAAGGTTATAACCGATAGTGTAATCAGTCTCTGGAGGTCGTTCGATTATTTTAACAGTTTCCTGATGAACACTGGCAAGTGGCAGGGAACCCGGTGGAATGCCATCGGGATCGGTATCTGCGAGAACTATGCAGTGGCCTGGTTCGGGATACAGGCCGATCCGGAAGGAATTCCCTGGGTGTGCGGCAGGAAACCGGTATCTCTTACAGCCGACAGTGCGGGATCAAAGCCCGGAACACCAGTTCAGCAGCAAAAGCCGGTACAAACCACACCCGGAACAGGCACCAGCACTCCTGTGCCGAAAACCTATTATATCATCATCAAAAGCCAAATCCCCGCGAAAGAGGCAGAAGCCATTGTTCTGGAATTGCGAAAAAAGGGATACACCAGTGTAAAAGTCCTTGCTATGGATGGAAAGGTAAGAATCTCCCTGTCTGAGGACCCTGATCGCGTGAAGGCGTTGCAAAAACTCAAAGAAGCCAGGCAGGTATACCCTGATGCCTGGCTGTACAAACCGGATTAACGGCCCGTATCTTTCACCAGTCTGAATCCCACCGTAGCATTCCGGTTCAATCCCGGGCCCACGAGCAGCAACATCTCCGGGTGGTAAGCTGGCAAAGGTCCACCCGCTATGTACCAAATACTCGAGGTAGGGTGATAGTAACTCCCTCCCCGGATGATCCGGTAGTAGTAACACCCGTTATCATAGACATCCCCGGTCATCTGCCATACATTCCCGATCATATCCTCCACGCCAAACGGGCTCGCGCCTGTGGAAAACGTCCCAACCGGTGTGGGAACATTCAGGTTGTAATTACAGCGTGTGGAATCCCAAGCATCTCCCCAGGGATATTTCCGCATATCGGCTCCCTGTGCCGCATACTGCCATTCCTGTTCAGTAGGCAACCGTTTGGACTGCCAGGCAGCATAAGCGCTGACATCCTCCGGACCGACAAAGACAACCGGACAGTCTTCGGACCCTGGTGGGATGGAGTGGTTTTTCCAATGCCGCAGGTAATTGGTTGTATCGGCGGGCAGGTAATGGGTTTTATCCATGAATTCCTTCCATTGCCGGTTGGTAACCGGGAAACGGTCAATATAAAAACCGGGCATCACAAGATCAATGGTATCCGAATAATCCGGGAATGGAATAAAGGCTTCCAGTGCTGCGGAATCACGTTTTGTATAAAACCGGAACATCCCCGGCGGAATCCTGACCATTCCATCCGGAATTTCAACCGACGGAGTCGTTTTGTTTATCGTTGTTATCAGGTGTGGGATATTGTGGTGCATGAACAGCACCTGTTCATCCAGGAGCTGCCCGTTATTGAAAAGCTGGACCACGATCTTCTCAGTGGATCGCGGCAGGGAATCCCTGTATGCCAACCGGCCTCCGGAAGCAGGGAAAGTGAAGGCCTTTGCCCGGTAGCCGGGATCACCCCCGGTTACTCTTATCAGGTCACCTGCGGTGGCATGGATGGAAAGATAGTCGGTCGACAGATCCACCTTAAGGCAGAGCGGTAACAGAGCAATGCATCCAACGTTTCCCTCTCTGCGGGTATGGATCCATTCCCGCGAAAATGAATCTACCTTCACAGGAAGGAACGTTTTGCTATCCTCTGAAACCGGCTCGATTTCCTGATGGTTCCAAATGTCTACATAATGGTATCCCTGAGGGGATTCAGGCGCTTCAAATAACGGGCCTGTGCATCCTTCCGGGTTCATACTGAGTATGGTGTAGAGGATTTTGGTTCCATCGGTCCATCGGTTCACATATATGCTATCTACCCGGGATGGTAGCAGGAAAGAGAGGTTGTAATTATGAAATACGGTGGTGTTCTCACGCAGGATTTTCGTTGTCCGCCCCAGATATGCATATTCTTCATTAATCCAACCTGGCCGGCCGGGCCGGGCGGTGTTTATTTCCACGCCGTACCCGTTGAAGAAGGCACAAGCCAGTTCCCTGTGCAACCGGTCATCGGCCAGTTGAAGTACCCGAAAGATGGCAAAATCGGGTTTGATCAGTTTGTTCAGGTTTACCGGAGGAGGTAAAACCAGTGCATCATGGACCCGGCCGGAAACGATGCCGGGCATATCTTTTGCGATTGCCATTCCCTCGCTGTACATGATGATTCCCGGTTTGACCCGGTCGGCGGTGGCCTGCAACTCAAAGCTGGAGGCTCCCCGCGTGTCCAGTACCACTCCATCGGCGTCGGTTTCCCGGAGCAGACGCTCCATCCCCTGCAGGTGATCCTCTTTCCTGCCGGACTCATCCCACGGATTATAAGAAATGAAATACCGTTTCCCGTGAGCGTGAGCAAAATCAGCTTGCCGCCGCAGTTCAGGGATCCCCCCTGGCAGGTCGCGATACATGTCCCATTGGTTCCGTTGGTCCAGACCAAGCCGTGGCCAGGTTGGCCACAGGGTAAAAATATCGTACCCGCCAGTGAGGGAATCGTACTGAAAAAGATTTGAGTAAAATGTGTAGTCCGATTTCCTCTCATCCCAATATTCCTGATCCCAGGCGAACTGCAGAAGCATCAGGTATGCATGTTTCATCCAGGCAAGATCCGGGCGGTCAAACAGCGTATGATCAAAGGAGGTCAGATCATACAGCCATCTTTCCTGAAACATCAACCGTAATCCTTCCTGCCATTCACCCCGGTGGATATCAAACCATAACGAGTATTCCACCCAGCCACCGGATTTCAGGGTGATCGCCCACCGGTCGGGCTGGGTCCTTTCCTTATCGCGGCTTGTCCGCCTGGCCAGCGCCACCAGGGAAAGGGAGTCGCTGATTTTCCAGTCGGCAAATCCCAGGTGCCATGCATTATCGGGAAGGATTACTCCCACCGGTCCGTATCCAGGCCGGTATAATTTTGTTCTGCAGAGGTAGTCGGGCCAGTCCTTTGTTCCTTCGGCGGTTATAAAAACCTTGTCTGCTCCATCACCCAGGGGAACCAGGTTTTCGATCCTGCGTGGCATCTGGCCGGTGTTGACAAACCGGATATTATATTTCAATCCGGGGCGGAAGAGGGTATCGAAAGTCACCGTTCCCTGGATGGAATCTCCCAGGATAAAGGAGATCTTCCCTTCACAGTATTCAGGTGGAGAACAGGATGAAACGTAATATTGATCATCAAGGAGCAGTGAATACAACGGGACCTCATAAGGCAGTTTCAGTACCGATGAATCCATCATCGGGACCTCCTTCACCAGGAAGGCATCAGGCTCATGAAACCGCAGGAAGGCTGGTTGTGCATAATTGATTTGCAGATTCATG
>Ga0233425_10010535_pt1 | contig 11224 bp, 12 predicted proteins | sample Watercolumn_Towu_2_FD_181712 | JGI IMG/M metagenome (GOLD analysis project Ga0233425, IMG submission 181712) | Freshwater microbial communities from Lake Towuti, South Sulawesi, Indonesia - Watercolumn_Towuti2014_140_MG | ecosystem: Environmental > Aquatic > Freshwater > Lake | place...
AGGCGGCTGGTGACCCAGATGTTCGTCGCCGGCGAGGCGCAGAACGAGCGCGATTTCCTTTACCGTGCGCTCGACGCTGAGGCGCGCCGCGCCGTCACCGTGGCGCTGGCCCCGGCCGCCGGGCAGCCGTCCGGCACGCTGGCCGGCACGTTCGACATCGTCCTGGCGGGCTAGCGCGGAGGACCTGAGGGGATGAAGACGAGCTGCATGTGGCCCGCGGCGCTCGCTCTCGGCCTCGCCCTTGTGGCGCCGGCGGCGGCGCAGACGCTGGAAGAAAACCGCTACGCCGACGAGCTCAAGGCCTGCGCGCAGCGCCCCGAGGCCGAGCGCAAGGCGTGCGAAGACGTGGTGCGGGCCAAAATCAAGGCGGAATGGAAGGCGCGCATCGAGATCGAATCGCGCCGGCGGCAAACCCGCTAGACGCCTCGGCGCCGGCGCGGCTTCCGCCTGTCCGGCCGGTTTTTCTTCGCGCTCCGCCGCGCCGCCTTCGCGCCCAGCGCCGCATCGACCGCCTTCCGCGCCCAGGCGCGCATGACCTCGGCGTCCTCCATCGCCTCGGGCGGCGCCTCGTAGTACGACATGCTGACCGGGCCGCCGTCGGAATCGTAGGTGAACGCGCCCATGCCCGCGGATTCGAAATCGGCGCGGTTGCGGCCGTCGACCTTGAGATAGAGCGTGTCCTCGAACACCAGGGCGAACATCGCGCCGGCATGGTAGAGCCCGGCGCCGCCGAACATGCGCCGCACGCTCACCGGCCCCAGGCCGGACATCAGGTCGACCAGGTGCGCGCAGAACTCGGGACTCGCGGTCACGGGCGGCGCTTGCGCATGGCTGCCATGCGCCCACCATAGACTCACGCCCTCGTGAAATCGAGCCATCCCGGGGCCACGGCGTTTCCACGTTTTCGCCGCATTGCGCCGCCACTGGTTCGCCTCCCGACCAAGCAAGCAAGGAGAGGGACGAATGACTCGCATTGCCACGTATGCCGGACTGACCGCCGTCGCGCTCGGCCTCGGCGCGTTCGCCGCCCAGGCGCAGCAGCCCACCGAGGCGCAGATGCTCAAGCGCCAGTCGATCGAGCGGGCGCAGCAGGCCGGCGCGGCGGCGCCGGACGGCCGCCAGCTGATCGCCGAGCTCAGGGCCTGTGCGGAGCTCAGCCCGCAGTCGGTGCGCGAGCGCTGCGAGATGCAGGCGCGCAAGACCGGCGGCCAGGGCATCGTGCTCAAGCTCGATCCGAACGCCAGCCATTGGGTGCTGGAGCAGGACCAGTTCGAGCGCTTCAGCAACTAAGCGCGCCAAGCGCCCGAGAGCGAATGCGAAACCGGCCCGCGGGCGACCGCGGGCCGGTTTTTGTTTTGGGCCGGGCCGACCGCGGCGGACGAGGTACAGTCGCCCGGTTCAGCGCCGGACCGGCTCGTCCACCTTGCGGATCGTGACGGTCGCGCTGCCCTTGTTGTTGTCGTAGAAGAACGTAATCAGACGCGGATTGATCAAGGCCGCGTCGTTGACGTAGAGGAACAGCTCGCCGTCGGTGCGCGCCGTCAGCATCGTGCCGCGCGGCCCCAGGGCATACTCGTCCATCCCGATGCTCCCGATGCGCGCGATCGGCACGAACCACTTTTCCATTAGGTGCCGCCGCATGATCACACCGAGCCACATGCGGGCATTGCGCGGAGGCGTGTCGAACCCAGCCGGACCGATCGTGATGCCCTGGGCCGTCAGGGTTCCGTCCTGCCAGGGTTCTTTCACCTCGATGTCGATGCGGTAGGTTTCGCCGCGCTCCAGTTTCACTCCGGCGGGCTGGCACGGACGGCGAGTGTCGAATGCGATATTTTGCGGTCGCTCGGTCACGGCCATGGGCCTATCCGAGCCGCTGCACACCAAGCCGCTGGCGGTCGTGGCGTTGACGACTAGGCGATTGGCCAGAAAGCAAAGCAGCAACACGGCCAGGACCACTAGACCCGCCCCGAAAACAGGCAATACCCACTTTACGAAGAATCCGTGCAGCGCGACCGAGATCGCGTTGGTGCGCAGGAAGCGCGCCATGCGCCGGCCCCATTCCGACCCCGCGCGTTCGTCGCCGGGGGTGAGCGCGCGCCGGAACGACCAGACCCACAGCGGCACGATCAGGACCATGAGCAAGGGAAAGGCGAAGGTGAGATCGCTGATTGCCTGGCCCAGCACCGGTGACAGTTCGGCGGCGAACTCAGGCCAATTGGCGAGCGCCATGACGGCCAGAACAAGCAGCACGGCCGCCAGATTGGTGCGCCGCCGCGCGCTGGTCTTGGTCCATGCCTTCATGCCGCCGTCTTGGGCGAGGTTCCATGCCGCGCGCGCGCGGTCGTGCACGCGGCCCTGTAGATCGGCGCTCCAGAGCCACGCCGCCGCCAAGGCGACCGCCAGCATCAAGAACAGCAGGGGGCGTTGGCCGTAGGCATGGATCCAATAGTCGGAATAGGCGGGGAACAGCAAACCGGCGATTGAAAGGACCGAGCGCAGCATGCCCGAGACGACCAACTCCGCCTGCCGGACCCCGCCGAGGATTCTGGACAACATGTCGCCGGTGCCGCTATCGCCGTTGACACCGTTGGCCGCGCCGTCGCCGGCGGGCAACAGTGGGAACGCGATCAACCCAAGGCTTATGGCCAGGAACGCAAAATATGCCACGCGGCGCCACCAGACGACGTCCCATGCCTGCCTTATGGCTGCGCGTCTGGGACGCGACGGTTGCCGGCGATGCGGCGGCACCGTCAATTTGCGCATGTAGGTGTTGCCGGGCTCGACGCCGGTGGGCGTAAGAACGACGAAACGCCGCGTCAGCGCGATCGGCGCGTAGTGGTCGGTCCCATCGGCCATTCGCGCGACAGCGCTTTCGTGGATGACCGGCAGGATCGCGGGATCGCCCATGTAGGTCTGGCGCGGCCCGTAGCGGTAATAGCCGGCGAACCCGCCGCGCGAGTCGTACAGCTTGCCGAACGGCGACGCCGCGACCGCCAGGTTCGCCTTGGCCTGCGGCGTGAATCGGAGGTCTGTCTTCTCCGCTTCCTCGATCATCCACAGCAAGGGCACGTGCGCCAAGCGGTCGTCGGCATAGCCGCCTCCGACATTGGCGTGCATGCCCGCGAACCACACCTGCGACAGCCGGTCGCCTGCGACCTGGCCGTTTTGGACCATGCGCCGTTCCTCCACTTCGTCCCACAGGACGGGATGGAAGGTCGTGCGTTCGTCGTCCAGGGCCAGCGCGTGGCAGCCGCGCCGCACGCGCGGCGACAGGATTCGGTCGTCGAAGGTCAGCGGCCAGACGAAGCGGTCGATGCCTTCCTTCATTTCGTCCACGGGCAGGCCGTAGGCGTCGACCGTGTCCCACACGCCGAGGAAGCGGATGGTTTCGACGTGCACTTCGTCCGCGGCATAGGGCTCGCGGCCGCGCAGGCGGTGCCAGCACCACAAGATCCCGTCACGCAACAGCCGGCCGATGCGCGCCGGCCACGCTGTGCGCCTCTTTGCGCTGCGCCATGCAGCCGTGGCGCGTTGTTTGAACGTCTGGCCGGCTTCCGGCGGGCCGGGCGGTACCGGGTCGGGCCCCTGGAATTGGGAGCCGCGATAGGCGCGATAGGCTTGCTTGACCTTGTAGCGCAGGTCCTCCTCGGACGTGTACGTCACCAGGCCCTGGCGCAGCACGAAGCCCGCCAACAGGCGAATCGTGAACGCGCCGCGGCTGAAGCCGAACCCGTAGATCGTATCCCCTGGCTCGTAGGTCCGGCACAGGAACGTGTAGAGGCGGAGCACGTTGCGCTTCAGCCCCCAGCCGAACGCGCCGCCGAGAATCGCCAGGTACTTGTTGGTGGACGAGCCGACGCCGTCGTCGTACATCGCGATCTGGTCGCCGCCGCGCAGGTCGAGCGCCTGGTACAGGCGCCAGACATTGCTTTTCTGCTGCCGGGCGGCGCTGTTGCCCGTGCCGTCGGACAGCAGCACGATGTTCTTTGGCATAACCCTCCCCCTTGATTATGCCGGCGGGAGGAGGATGCTAGCAAAAGTATAGGATGTGCGCCACGGCGCGCGTCCGGCCGTGACGCCCATGGGTGCGCGCGAGCGAACGCTCAGAGATTCGCGAAGAAGTCGTTGCCCTTGTCGTCGACCACGATGAAGGCCGGGAAATCGACCACCTCGATGCGCCAGATCGCCTCCATGCCGAGCTCGGGGTACTCGAGAAGCTCGACCTTCCTGATGCAATCCTTGGCGAGCCGCGCCGCCGGGCCGCCGATCGAGCCGAGATAGAACCCGCCGTGCTTCCGGCACGCCTCGGTCACCCGCTTCGAGCGGTTGCCCTTGGCGAGCATCACCAGGCTGCCGCCCGCGGCCTGGAACTGGTCGACGTAGCTGTCCATGCGGCCGGCGGTCGTGGGGCCGAACGAGCCCGAGGCGTAGCCCTTCGGCGTCTTGGCGGGCCCCGCGTAATAGACGGGATGGTCGCGGAAATAGCCGGGCAGGCCCTGGCCCCGGTCCAGCCGCTCCTTCAGCTTCGCGTGCGCGATGTCGCGCGCCACGATCATCGGGCCGGTCAGCGACACGCGGGTCTTGACCGGATGGCGGCTCAGCGCCGTGCGGATTTCGCCCATCGGCCGCGTCAGGTCGACATTCACGACCCCGCCGCGCAGGAGCCGCTTTTCGTCAATGTCCGGAAGGTATTGCGCGGGGTTGTTCTCGAGCTGCTCCAGGAACACGCCCGCGCGCGTTATTTTTCCGAGCGCCTGGCGGTCGGCGGCGCACGACACCCCGATGCCCACCGGGCACGAGGCGCCATGGCGCGGCAGGCGGATGACCCGCACGTCGTGGCAGAAATACTTGCCGCCGAACTGCGCGCCGATGCCGCATTTGCGCGCCAGGTCCATCACTTGCGCTTCGAGCTCGAGGTCGCGGATCGCATGGCCCGCCTTCGACCCCCTGGTCGGCAGCGCGTCGAGATAGCGCACCGAGGCGAGCTTGACGGTCTTGAGCGTCAGCTCGGCCGAGGTGCCGCCGATCGCGATCGCGAGGTGGTAGGGCGGGCAGGCGGCGGTGCCGAGCGTGCGCATCTTTGCGTCGATGAATTGAAGCAGAGTCTTGGGATTGAGCAGCGCCTTGGTCTCCTGGTACAGGAACGTCTTGTTGGCCGAGCCGCCTCCCTTGGCGATGAACAGAAGCTTGTAAGCGTCTCCCGGCGTTGCATAAATCTCGATCTGCGCCGGCAGGTTGGTGCCGGTGTTGACCTCCTCGTACATGGTCAGCGGCGCCACCTGGCTGTAGCGCAAATTGTCCTGCGCGTAGGTCTTGAGCACGCCTTCGGCGATCGCGGCCTCGTCGTCGCAGCCGGTCCACACCCTTTGGCCCTTCTTGCCCATCACGATCGCGGTGCCGGTGTCCTGGCACATCGGCAGCACGCCGCCCGCCGCGATGTTGGCGTTCTTCAGGAGGTCGTAGGCGACGAAGCGGTCGTTGTCCGAGGCCTCGGGGTCGTCGAGGATCGCGCGCAGCTGCCTGAGGTGCCCGGGGCGCAGCAGGTGCGCGATGTCGTGGAACGCCTGGCGCGTGAGCTCGGTCAGCGCCTGAGCTTCGACCGTCAAGACGGTCTCGCCGTTGAATTTCGCCGTGCCGACATACCGGTCGGTCAGCTTGCGGTAGGGCGTCGCGTCCTCGCCCAGCGGAAACATGTCGTGCGCGGAAGTCCCGGCCATGGCCGCCCGATTTTCCTCTTCCTGTCGCGCCCCCGACGGTGCGCGCCCACGCCCACTCTTAGCAGATCGCAAGGCCGCGATTCAGCCCCGAGGGCAGGTGGGTGTGTCCGGCGGAATTTTCTTGACAGGGCGGCGCCGGATTGTATCATGTATCGGCACGATTGGAATTATTCTGTCACGGAGGTTGACCTTTGTTCGCGGCGTTCGGGCGCGGGCCCTTTTCCGACCATCTGTTGCGCGGCACGGCGATCAAGCCGTTCCCCACCCTGACCATGGACTTCCCGGCGCCTGTGCCGGCGGCGCATGAGCTCGATACCGACGCACCCGATGCAGCGGCGGCCGAGCAGGTCGTGCGCTCGTACCACAACCGCCTCGGCCGCCCGCCCTCGCTCGACGAGCTGCGCGCGGCCCTGGGGCTGGAGCCGGACGAGCCGATCGTGTTCCAGGCGCCGGAACCGGCGGCCTACGCGCCGCCAAGCCAACCCGCGTCGTCCACGGCCGCCGAGGAGGTGATCCGGTCCTACCGCAACCGTCTCGGCCGTCCGCCCAGCATGGACGAGCTGCGCGCGGCCGTGGGGCTCGAACCCGGCGGGCAGGGAACCGACGCCGAGCCCTCCTCGGAAGGCGACGTGGGCTGGGGATTGATCGGCGCCGCGCAGGCGAGGGCCCCCATCCCGAGGACTCCGAGGCCTCCCGTAGCACTGCCCATGCCGTCGCCCGGCGGTGGCGGATTCGCCCCGCCGGCCTCGCGCGAAGAGCCGAGCCAGTCGTCTCTGCCGCCCGAGCCGCCGGCGCCGTGGCACCGCTGGCAGACCGTGCCGGAGGCGCTCGCCCGGTCGCTGCATCTCGGGCTTAGCCTGCCCGAGATCGCGGGGCGGCGCATGGTGGAATGGCTGAGAGGGGAGGAGATCAACGACGCCTACGGCAAGTGGCTGAAGGACCGCACCGACGCCGCGCTGCGCGCCCAGGCGCAAGCCTGGGACTATTGGCGCTCGGACCGGGACAGGTCGTACCAGACCTATACAAAGGAGCGGGAAGACCTTGGACCTTGCAGGTACAGCGACAAGCTCGATCCAAACTCGCCTTGCTACTATGCAGGCCACACGGGCAACGTCTTCGAGCCGGCGCGCAACGTCGATATTCGCAATGCGGCAAGATACCCCTCTGACAGATACAAAGCTCCAAGACTCGACTGTTCGACTAGCAGCCTAATGGCTGCACGTGGGAGGGAGCAGAAACTGATAGACTACCATCGTGACAAGTCGGTCTCGGACAACCTTATCGACGCGGTCGGAGCAAGCCCGTGGCGTCGATATTTCGAGGAAATGGCTGAGCAGCAATGCGGCAATATTCCATTGCCTCCGATCAACCGGCGTTGAATTTCCGGCGGAGACGGCCAGGCAGCTAGGAGCGACACGGCGGGAGAGAATGCGGCGCATCGGCAGCAAATGGAGGCTCGCGAAGCCGTTTTCCCGGATGACGCGGGAGGAAATGCAGACGTTCGACGTTGAACACGCCGGTGATTTCGTTGCGGTACCGCTCGGCGACGAGTTCGCTTTCGGCCGGTTTCTGCCGGCCAGCGGTTTCGCGTTCTACGATCTCAAGCTTCCGCAGGTTCCTCCGCTCGACGAGATCGAGCGGTCGCCGGTCTTGTTCATCGTGCATGTTGAGCTGCACGCGGTGACTTCGGGACGTTGGCGAGTCGTCGGCAACAGGCGGTTGCCGGAGCTCCTGAGCGCGCCGGTTAAGTATTTCCGCCATCCCATGGGTTCAGACTTTCTGGACATCTATGTCGGCGGCAAGTTTCAGCCGTACGCGGGCGAGGACCTGACCAAGATGGAGATGCTGGCGGTATGGGGGCCAAGACATGTGGAGCGGAGACTCCTGTGCCACTTCGCCGGTGTTCGCGACGATCACACCGAAGAAATGCGGATACCGCGCGGCCGGGCGGACAGATTTCGCCGCGAGTATTTCGCGCAGCTGGAAGCGGCGAGGGGGAAGAAATAGCCGCGGCTTCCTTGTGAAGTTGGCGGCGGCGACGGATTCGCGCCCCCGCCTTCGCGCGAAGCGTCCCCCGAGCCGCCGGCGCCGTGGCACCGCTGGCAGACGGTGCCCGAGGCCTACGCCAAGTCGCTGTTTCTTGGACTTCATCTCCCCGCTATCGCGGCGCGAAGGATGGTGGAATGGCTGAGAGGGGAGGAGATCAACGACGCCTACGGCAAGTGGCTGAAGGACCGCACCGACGCCGCGCTGCGCGCCCAGGCGCAAGCCTGGGACTATTGGCGCTCGGACCGGGACAGGTCGTACCAGACCTATACAAAGGAGCGACGGGACACGGGTCCGTGCCGGGACAGCGAGAAGCTCGATCCCAATTCCCATTGTTACTATTCCGGCTCTACCGGCGGGACGGGCACAGCCGAGCAAAATGTATTTGGGCGGTTTGCAGATGCCTACCCGACCGCGAGCTACATGCCGCCCACGGTAGACTGCTCGAGCAGCAGCTACATGGCCATCCGGGCGCGCGAGCAGCAACTGATCGATCACTTCCGGCGCCTGGGACTGTCCGATAACATCGCCAATGCGTTGGCTGGCGGCTTCTGGCGGCCGTATTTCGAGGAGATGGCGCGGCAGCAATGCGGAAACAAACCCCTTCCAATGCCCCGCGGCGACTGACCAGCATCGACGAGGGCTGGAATCGGACTGACGGGAGCTTCCGACTCGACCGCCGGCCGCGGCGGCGCATCCGCGCCGGCGCCAAATGGGTAGCGTCCAAGCGACCGCGGGATTTCACGCCTGAGGAACGGAGGAAGTTCTATGCGGAACACCAGGGAGATTTTCTCGTTCTTCCGATCGAGCGGGATCTATTCGGCTTCGGACGAGTCATCGATGCGGAAACAACGGGATTTTACGATTTATTGTTGTCGGCGATCCCATCTCTCGAAGAGATCGAACGGCATCGATTTCTCTTCGTTGTAAATGTTCCATGCGAGCCGGTATTCTCCGGGCGGTGGCGGGTCCTGGGCCAGAAGCCATTGCCCAAAGGTATCCGGTCCCCGGTTGACTTCTATCGCCATGTTGAAGGAAGCGATTTCGTCGAGATTGTCACCGGCTTAGGCAGGTCTCGCAGGCCCTATGGCGGTGAGGACTTGACCAGCATGGAGAGTGTACACGGTTGGCCTCCATGGGACGTGGAGGAACGCTTGCGAAGCCACTATGTTGGGCGTCCGCATAGGATGACTGAGCGTTCGAAAATTCTGCCTGCCGTCGCAGACCGGCTACGTCGCGAGTATTTCGAGCGGCAGAAGACGGCCAAGGACAAGAAATAGCCATCGCATCTTCGCGAATTCGTGGAGCGGCGCAACTTTCCCATGGTTATTCGCGGAGAGGGCGCGCGAGCAGCAATTGATCGACCACTTCCGGCGTCTCGGGCTCTCCGATAACATTGCCAACAGCCTAGCCGAGACATTCTGGCGCCCCTATTTCGAAGAGATGGCTCAACAGCAATGCGGAAGCAAGCCATTGCCAATGCCAAACCGGCGCTGAGAAGCATCTACGAGGGGTGGGAACGGACCGATGGAAGCTATCGGCCGGACCACGGGCCACGACGGCGCATCCGCGCCGGCACGAAATGGAAACTGCCAAAACCAGCGGCCGCTCTAACTCAAGCGGACTTGGAGGCTTTTCGCAGGGAGCACGAGGGGGAGTTCGTCGTGCTTCCGATCGAGCGCGAGCTTTACGGATTTGGCAGAGTTATTCGTGGCACACGGCTGGGATTTTACGACTTGCTGTCACCATCGATACCGTCCGTCGACGAGATCGAACGCCACTCGATTCTTTTTGTCGTCGATGTCCTTTATGGACCGCTGTTCACAGGACGTTGGCGGGTTATCGGCAAGAAACCATTGCCCGATGACCTCAAGCGCCCCCTCAAGTTCTACAGTCACGTCCAAGGCACCGACTTTGTGGAGATTCACATTGCTGGTGAGGCGCGGCCTCGATCCTATGCAGGCGAAGATCTCACCAAGATGGAAAACGTCAACGGCTGGTGGTCATGGAGTGTTGAAGAACGGTTGCGAAGTCATTTCGCCGGGCGGCCCGACCTTCAACTTGAGCGATTGAAAATTCCCGCCGCGAGGGCCGAACGCCTGCGCCGGGAGTATTTCGAACGGCAGAAGGCGAGAAAGGGCCGATAGGCCGGCAGCCGCTGCGCCAACGCTCGGCAACGGCGATGCGCCGACTAAGGGGCGGGGAAGGGTTTGGCTCCATGCAAGAAATCGCGGACCGCATCCGGCCGCAGTGGCGCCAGGCATCGGCTAGAGACTAGGATGACGGCGAGGGGCTCGGGGAATCCATGATGCGTCGGCTTTCGGTGTCGGTCGCCGCGGCGTTGCTGATGGGGGTGCACGTCGGCGCGGGCCTATCGGCCGTGTTTGCGCAGAGTACGGAGGCGGCCCCGTACCAAAGCAGGTACCCGAGCGAGGCGGCGGCCGGGTTCGCTCCCGTCGCCGACTGGCCGGGCTGCGTCCCGTACCGCAATACGCAGCAGATTACCAAGCTTTGCAAGGAATCGAGCGGAACGATCGACACGAATGCGTTCAGCTACTTGAGTACACGATTGCGCGCCTATCCGAAATATCTGGCGTCGCTGTGCGAACTCGATGCCTCGGTCGTCCAGGCCCAGCACGACTGCCGCGGGCCGCGAATTGCCGGAACGATGCAGTGGTTGGGCGACGTTTGGAAGCAGCATCAGGTCTACGAGCGCGCGGAACAACTCTATGCGCAGGCATATTTTTTTTGGGGCTGTCCTAGATAAGTTCAGAGCTTAGCCCATTTGCGCAGCAAGGCGAGTTGCTGTTTTGGGGTTCCGTAGTTGAAGCGGAACTCGCACTCCTTGAGGAACAGGTAGAAGTTCTTCCGCGGGACGCCGTTGTACTTGCGCAGCACGCGCTTGGCCTGGTTCCAGAAGTTTTCGATGCCGTCGATGTGATGGCCGCGCCTGCCGACGAACGTCTTGCTGTGGTTCACGCGGCGATGCTTGAAGCCGGCGATGCCGAGGATGTTGTAGCTCGGCAAGCTGTCGGTATAGACCGCGGAATCCGCCGAAACCCTGGTTTGCAGGGCGGTGAGCAGGGTTGGGCCGCTGGCGTCGGCAACCGGCAAGGCATGGACCTTGCCGCCGCGCTTGAGAATGCCGAACACCAGGACCTTGCCGGCGGCGCCGCGCCCGCGCTTGCCCTTTCCGACCCCGCCGAAATAGCTTTCATCGACCTCGAACGCGCCAAACTCGGGATCGGCTTCAGCGATCTTGTAGGCAATCAGCTCACGCAGCTTGCGATAAAACAGCGCCGCGCTGTTCCGGTGCAGGCCCACCAAATCGGCCGCCGTTCGGGCGGTGGATTCCGCCACGAACAATTCCGCCAACCGCAACTGCTGCTTCTTGCCGATCCGACAACGCTTTACCGACATCCAGCCACCCTAAATAACCGCCGTTATCTAGGACAGCCCCT
>Ga0233425_10010538_pt1 | contig 11223 bp, 7 predicted proteins | sample Watercolumn_Towu_2_FD_181712 | JGI IMG/M metagenome (GOLD analysis project Ga0233425, IMG submission 181712) | Freshwater microbial communities from Lake Towuti, South Sulawesi, Indonesia - Watercolumn_Towuti2014_140_MG | ecosystem: Environmental > Aquatic > Freshwater > Lake | place: Indonesia...
GTATCCTCCGGCTACATTGCCGCAGTCGCCTGGTGGCAGGTGATCTGGCCGAAGCTGGTTTATCCGCTGGTATTCGGCTCCATGCTCGAAAAGGTTTTCATGCTCGTGCCATTGACCGGCGCGATCCTGATCTTTATGAAAATATTCCCGCGGCTGGCCGGTCTGGGGCGCATCGCAATGGCGTTCATGGTCGGTGCAGGCGCGGCAGTGACGATCGCCGGCGCTGTGGCAGGGACTCTCATCCCGCAGGTGCTGGGCAGCATTGAAATATTTGACCTGCTGGAGGCCGGCGCGCGCAACATCAGCCCGGTTGAGGCCTTGTTCAACGGCTCTGTGATTCTGGCCGGCACAACCTTTACGCTCGCCTATTTCCACTTTAGCGCGCATCCCAAACCGGACGGCTCCCTGCACCGCATGAGCCTCATTGAAATCTCGGCGTGGGTTGGGCGCATCTTCATCGGCATCACGCTGGGTGCGGTATTTGCCGGCGTATATACCGCCGCATTGACCGCATTCATTGAGCGCCTCATGTCGCTGATTAATTTCATCGGGAGCTTTTTGTAACATGCCTTCATCATTGGTTGACGGAAACTCCCTGCTCGCAATGGATATCGGCGCGGTCAATACGCGCGCAGTTTTGTTCGACGTGGTCGAGGGCGAATATCGTTTTGTGGCTTTGGGCAGCGCGCCATCCACAGCGGAGGCGCCGTTCAAGGATGTCAGCGAAGGCGCCCGCAATGCCATCAGAAATTTGCAGGCCATCCTCGGCAGGTCGCTGCTTGATCCGCAGGGCAGCCTCATTACGCCGGGCCAACCCAACGGGTCGGGCGTGGATGCGCTGGTTGTCACCATGTCGGCCGGGCCGGCCATCCGCACTGTTGTTGCCGGGCTGTTGAAGGATGTCTCGCTTGAAAGCGCGCGGCGGCTGACCGAATCAACTTATGCCCGCATCGTTGAGACGATCGGCATGAACGACCTGCGCCGCCCCGAGCAGCAGATAGACAGCATCATCAAAATGCGCCCGGACCTGCTGGTGATCACCGGCGGCACAGACGGCGGCGCCACGCGCTCGATCAAGAAATTGCTTGAACCGGTCGGCCTCGCAAGTTATTTAATGCCCGAGGAAAAACGCCCCTCTGTTTTGTTTGCCGGCAATGAGAAGATCGGCGACGAGGTCAGAAACTCATTTGGACCGATCACCAGCTCCCTGCATCTCAGCCCAAACGTGCGCCCCTCGCTTGAAACGGAAGACCTCGAACCCGCTCAGCGCGAACTGGCGCACATGGTCATCGGAATCCGCAAGCGCCAGATCAAAGGCGTGGATTTGCTTGACCAATGGTCGGACGGGCACATCCTTCCGACTGCCTATGCCACCGGGCGGATGGTGCGCTTCCTGTCCCGGGTATACGGCTCGAAAAAAGGAATACTGGTCGTGGATATTGGCGCGTCGGCGGCGCTCATCTCGGCCGGCTTCAAGGATAAATCCACGCTGAACGTGTACCCGCAATTTGGGCTGGGTGAAAACCTGGCAGGCATACTTAACCACACAACGCTGGAAGACATCCTGCGCTGGTCGCCGCTCGATATTTCAAACGGCGTCCTGCGCGATTACCTGTATCAAAAATCCCTGTATCCCTCATCCATTGCCGCAACGCGCGAAGACCTCGCAATTTCGCAGGCCGTTACCAGGCAGGCACTTTACCTTGCCATGCAGTCTGCGCGCCGTGATTTTCCGCGGAACATTGCCGGCATCAAACCGAACCTGACTCCGCTCTTTGAACCGATCATTGCGGGAGGCGGAGCATTGAGCGACGCTCCGCGCCCCGGCCAGGGCCTGCTCCTGCTCCTTGACTCACTCCAGCCTGTCGGTGTGACCACCGTCATCCTCGACCAGAATAACCTGCTTCCCTTGCTGGGCGCTGCGGCTTCGCAAAACAGCATCCTGCCTGTGCAGGTGTTGGAATCCGGCGCCTTCCTTAGCGTGGGCACGGTGGTCTCGCCGGTGGTTTATGCCAAATACGGCACACCCATCCTGCGCGGAAAGCTGACTTACGAAAACGGCGTCGAGGCGCAGGTGGAATTAAAGTACGGAAGCCTTGAAACACTACCGTTGCAAAGCGGTGAGGCAGGCAAATTGTCCATTCAGTGCCTGCGCGGAGCAGATGTGGGCTTCGGCCGCGGCCGCGGCGGAACCATCCCGGTCAGCGGCGGCGCGCTTGGCGTGGTCTTTGATGGGCGCGGTCGTCCGCTGGATTTGCCGGCAGATGCCGTGCGGCGGCGCGAACTCATCAAGAAATGGAACTGGACCATTGGAGGCGAATAGCCCATGCAGGCGCCTGTAAACCACATCGTCGGCCTCACCACCATTGTGCGGGAACGGCTTTTACCGTTTGCCGGTTCTGTCGTTGTGCGCCTTAATCAAAAGGTCAGCCCGAACGATATCATCGCCGAAGCCAACTGGTCGCGCGAGCACACCCTGTTAGATGTTGCGCGCAGTTTACGTATCAGCCCGTTGGCGGCAGAACGCCTGATAAAACTCAAGGTCAACGACCGCATCCCGGCAAATACGGAAGTGGCGGTTGGCCGGGGAATTTTCCCGCGCACGGTCCGCACTCAGCGCGAAGGCCGCGTGGCCGCAGTCGGCGGCGGACAGGTGCTGCTTGAGGTCGGAGAAGCGAAACTGGAAGTAAAGGCCGGGCTGCCCGGCACCGTGGTTGAGATCATCCCGAATCGCGGCGCGGTGGTGCAGACCGCCGGCGCATTGATTCAGGGCGTGTGGGGCAATGGACGAATTGACACAGGGTCGCTGGTAAATATTGCAGAGGCGCCGGACGGCGTGCTTGCCGCAGGCCGTTTGGATGTAAGCCTGCGCGGATCGATCCTGCTGGCGGGAATGGTAAAGGATGCCGAGACCTTGAAGGCTGCCGCTGAATTGCCGGTGCGCGGATTGATCCTCTCCAGCCTGTACCCTTCCCTCGTTGCATTGGCGCGCGAAATGCGCTATCCGATCATGGTGACCGAAGGGTTTGGCGCCCTGCCGATGAATTCAGCCGCCTACAAGCTGCTTGCCACCAATGCCAAACGGGACATCACCGTGAACGCCGAAATTTATGACCGCTACAGCGGCGCGCGCCCGGAAGCGATCATCCAACTGCCGACTTTTTCCGACCCGCCGATTCCGCATGAAGTGGTTGATTTTGTCCCGGGCCTGCAGGTGCGGATGCGCCGCCCGCCGGCGCTCGGGATGATCGGTTCGATCGTCTCTGTGCCGCGCGGCCTGACCACACTTCCCAGCGGATTGCGCGCCCCGGCGGCGGAAGTAAAGCTTGAAAACGGCGAAACCGTAATTACGCCTCTCGTAAACCTTGAAGTTGTGGGATAATAACGCGGAAAATATCCCATGTATTATGACCGCAATTCTTGATCACACCTAATCAGGAGAGTGCTCCATGTCTTTCGATGAACCCACATTTGATAACGGCGGCGATGGCCCGCTTCCGGAAGAAACAGACAACAACCGCACGTTTAAGATCGCGGTCGGTATTTTAGGCGGATTCATCCTGATCTCGATTGCGTGTTTTGCGGCGGTCTATGTGTTCGGGCTGCGGGGAAAGAGTTCTGCGGCGCAGGCTCAGGCAAATGCCAATGCAACTGCCACGGCGGCTGTCGCCTTTATTAATGATGCGCTCACTGCTACAAATCAAGCCCTGATCAGCCTGCCTACCACCACATCCACGCCTGTGCCGACCTCGGTCGTCAAACTGGCAACCGCCACTGAAGCCGTCACGCCGCAGGCTCCTCAAGCCGCGCTGGACAGCACCTCTGTTGCCAATACAGCCACGATCGGCGCAGCCTACACCCAGGCCGCCGCCGCCCAGGCGTCTGTTGTGGTCACAACGACCGCCCTGCCCAAGACAGGCATCGCAGATGAGTTTGGCCTGCCCGGGCTTGTGGTAATGGCGCTCGCTTTCGTGATCGTGATCCTGCTTGCGCGCCGCCTGCGGACAGCGCCGTCCATGAACAGGTAATTCCATTGAAAATAAAAAATTGGGCTGTCCAAAAGACAGCCCGTTTCTTTTTAACAACTCACCTTACGCGGTGTCGTTCTGAGCGCAGCGACACTTGCGCTGCGCGCCAGTGCAGTGAGAACCTCTACGATTGTCTAGGAGACCCTTCGCTCCGCTTTCTTAACTGATGTTACGCAGTTTACTCGTAGCGCGACATTCATGTCGCCTGAAACCACGAGATAAATCTCGTGCTACCGCGTAACATGAATTCTTAAGTGGATCTCTTGCAAAAGCGCGCTCGAGAGCGCACAATACGCCTTTGCGTAAGAGACGTTCTCTAACGTCGGCTGACTTATGCAAGAGGTCAAGTCAAGACCAGGGGCAATTTACACAGTTACTCTGTGGTAAAAAAGGAACTTAAGAAACAGTCTCTCAGGGTGACACGACTAAAGCGCGTAACATCAGTTAACAACTTATATCCGCAGAGGATTAATGCTTTTCTCTGTGTGGGTCATTCCATTTCGGGTTTCCAGATGACCACGCGGTTGCGTCCGCCGGCTTTGGCGGCGTAGAGCGCCTTGTCTGCGCGGTGAAGCAGTCTGTCGAGGCTGTCATTTTCACGGGAACCAAATTCAGCCACGCCCATGCTGGCGGTGACGTTAAACTTGGCTGAATCGGAGCGGAGGCTTGTAGTTTCAACCAACGCCCGCAGTCGCTCAGCAAGGTCTGCGGCAGTCTGTTGCGGGGTTTCAGGGAGTAATAAGGCGAACTCCTCGCCGCCCAGCCGGGCGAAGATATCCACTTTTCTCGAGCCGCGCGTGCAAATTCTGGTCAACATGATGAGGGCTTGATCCCCGGCGGCATGACCATAACTATCGTTGATGTTTTTGAAGGCATCCATGTCCATCAGGACCAGGGAAAGTTTCCTCTTGTAGCGCATGGTGCGCTGGATTTCCCTGCCGGCCAGATCCATGAAATGGCCGCGGCTGATGGCGCCTGTCAGGGAGTCGTTGTTGACCAGCAGGTGAAGTTCGCTCTGGATCTGTTTTAGTTTGGTAATGTCGTGCAAAATGATCAGCCGCCCCAGCCCTTTTCCCTTGCCATCTGTTATGGGTGTGACCTGCATGTCCACATATTTTTTTGATTTTCTGCCCAGTTCAATTTCGATCTGTTCTTTTTTGAAGTTGGAAGAATCTTTTTGGTATTGGGGCCATTTCCGGATGGCCTCCTCCACCGGGCTGCCAAGCGCGTCCTTGTTGATGTTGAGCAGAACCTGGGCGGCGGGATTCATGTCTACAATGCGATTGCGCGAATCGATGACCAGAATACCGTCGGCCATTTTTTCGATCAGGCTGTCTCTGGCCACCGGAATAATATCGAGCAGGTGATACCTGCCAATGCCAAAGGCGAATGCAACGGCTGCGATGGTGAACGAGAAGGGGGTGTTGTCTGCGCCGGGCAGCGGATTCAAGCCTGCCACAAAGATGATGCTGTTTAACCAGGTGACGGCGATGCCTGCCAGGATGATCCCGAACTGTTTGCGGTAAATGCCTGAAGACCGGTGGAAACCCTGAACGATCAGGATGGTTGAAAGCAATGTCAGGGCGTAGGAATAAGCCACATTGAACCAGAAGACAGGCCCGGCGTTAAGGATGACCGCGCTGTTTTCCGCGCGTTTGCCTGCAAAAAAGAGTCCATGATATGGATCGGTGAACAGACAGGCCAAAACAAGGATCGGCTCAAGGTACATGAATAAAATCAACGGACGCTGAAGCCAGTTCCCCTTGTTGGTGAGTTGCAGCGTAAAGATGAACAGGGACGGCGGAACCATGACCGTGCCGAGGTAGGTGATGTCAAGCCAGAAGTATTTTGTCGGCCCCGGGGCGCCGGCCCAAAATATTGCGTATGTGATATCCCACCAGGCAAGCGCAAACAACAGGAGGGTTAATGTAGAAGCTCCTGCCGCGGCCCGCCGCGACTGGAGGATGATGACAGCGACCAGAATGCAGATCGCTCCGGCAATTAATAATAACGAACTATAGGCGGTGTTGAGCGGAGACAACAATATGATTTTCCTTGCTCTTATTGTACTGCCTGTGCCTGCCTGTGACATTACGTTTTTGTTTGGAATTATGTGCGCGTAATGCGTTTATGTTTCTTTTGGTGAATGGGGAGCATGGTTTCGTTCCAAAAATATTATAGCACCCGCTCCCACCTGAAATTTGATATGTCCAGTTGCGTGAATGGTCATAAAGTCTTATAGTCGGTTAGTCTGATGGTGTGCGGGCTTCCCTGCGTATGCGTTTGAGATATGAGACTATCCATCAAAAAAACTACGCTCATGTGTAAAGAGTGTGCGGGCAAGAGCAAAAATCTTAACGCGAATTTCCCGAATGAAGCGAATTACGCGAATATGCGAAAAAATTCGCGCCATTCGCCCAATTTGCGTAATTCGCGTTAAAGGGTTTGACTTATTGCACAGAGTCTACACATGAGCCAAAAACTACTCGACCATTCGACCGGGAGACTAAATTATGCACTACGGCTGGTTCACGGCAATGCGTCAGGGCGACGAAAAACCCAAAATAACACGCGAGCTTTTACTGCGCGTGCTTGCATACGCCAAACCCTATTGGCGGCATATCGGCGGAATGTTGTTGACCATCCTCTGCAGTTCGGCGTTGAGCGTCGTCTCGCCGTTGATCTTCCGCCAATTGATAGACAACATCCTGCCCGGTAAAGACCTGAATAAGTTGATGATGTTCGCCATGGCGCTTTTCCTCGCCCCGCTGCTGAACGGCGGCATCAGCGTGGTGCAGCGCAAATTAAACGCGACCGTCGGCGAAGGCGTGATCTATGACCTGCGCGTGGCGCTCTTCACCCGCCTGCAAAGGATGAGCCTGCGCTTTTTCACCAACACCAAGGTCGGCGAGCTGATGAGCCGCCTCAACAGCGACGTGGTTGGCGCGCAGAACGCCATCAGCAACACCATCGTCGGCATTGCCACCAACCTGATCGAAGGCGCGGCGATATTGATCGTCATGCTCTCGCTCGAATGGAGATTAACCCTCGGCAGCGTTTTCGTCCTGCCGCTGTTTTATTTGATCGCGCGCAAACTCGGCGAACGCCTGCGCGACATCGCCCGCGAAGGCATGGATCTTAATGCACAGATGAATGCGCACATGAACGAGACACTCAACATTGGCGGCGCCCTGCTTGTCAAGTTATTCGGGCGCAGTCATGAAGAGGGTGAAAGATTCCGTCAGCGCGCAGGAGGCGTGCGCGACATCGGCGTTCGGCGCGCCGTCCTCGGCTCGTCGTTTTTCGTCATGATCGGTTTGGTCGGCGCGGTCGGCACGGCGCTCGTCTATGGCCTCGGCGGCTGGCTTGTCATTCAGGGTAAATTCACGGTCGGCACCATTGTCGCCTTCGGTTCGTACCTCGGCACATTGTACGGCGCACTGCAAGGTCTCGCCGGCGCGCCCGTTGAATTCAGTACCAGCATGGTATCCTTCGAGCGCGTTTTTGAAATCATTGACCTGCCGCACGACATCGAAGAGAAAAAAGACGCGCTCATTCTCAAGGATGCAAAAGGCGAACTTGCGTTTGAAAACGTGGACTTCAAATATTCGATCAACGAAAACATCCTGCTCAGCACGGTCAAACGCTATGGCAGCATGGCGGATGTGGGCGCGGTGATGTCTTTGGGAGAAAATGCCAAAAGTAAGAATCGGATGACGAATACCGAATCAACTGTCGGGGAGGTTGATTCGAAATCCCAGGCAAGGGATGTTGCTCTGGAGGGCATCTCCTTTACCGCCAGGCCCGGACAATTGATCGCCCTCGTCGGCCCATCCGGCGCCGGCAAAACCACGCTGACGTATCTCATTCCAAGATTGTACGACCCTGCCAGCGGAGTCATCCGCATTGACGGACATGACCTGCGCGATGTGACTCTCGACTCTCTCGCCGCTGCGATCGGCATGGTGACTCAGGAGACGCATCTCTTCCACGACACCATCCGCACCAACCTGACCTACGCAAAAATGGACGCCGCGCAAGCCAAGATCGAAGCCGCCGCGCGCGCCGCCAACATCCACGACTTTGTGGCCGGCCTGCCCGATGGATATGACACCATCGTCGGTGAGCGCGGCTACCGCCTGAGCGGCGGCGAAAAACAACGCGTGGCTCTTGCCAGAGTCATCTTGAAGAACCCAAGGATTTTGGTTTTGGATGAAGCCACCAGTTCGCTTGACAGCGAATCTGAATCCCTGATTCAAGACGCGCTAAAACGGGTCATGGCAGGCAGGACCAGCATCGTCATCGCACACCGGCTGAGCACGATCCTGGCCGCTGATTTAATTTTGGTCATGGATAGGGGAAGGATTGTCGAACGCGGCACGCATGATGAGCTTCTCGCAGCCGGCGGGCTATATAGCCAATTGTATGAGACGCAGTTTCGAGGCTGAGTCAGCCCGTTTCCTTTATCGTATTCCGCTGTCTATTTTGATTTCCAATGCCGTGTACCTGCCGTCTGCCACACTGAACTGGATGTCTTTTGCGCCGCGCATGGGCTTTGGCGATTCCAGCCGCAGAACAAATTCCCCGGCTGCCAGGCTGACTCGAAAGCGTCCCTGCTCGTCAGTTTGAAATTCGGTTACCCTGCCGCCTTCCGCAGTGAGGATTGTGAATGTCCCTTGAAACGGCTCGTCCGGGCAGGGGACATTTTCCTGTACAACGGGGCACATCGGCCCAATGACTGCGATGCCTTCAACGCCGCTGCCGGGGGGTTCGAGCACGGTCTCATCCGGCTGTGAAGTTAACGAACAAGCCGCAAGAACCAAAGAACACAACAGAAGAACGGATTGAATTTTCATTGTCTCTCCTTTTCAAAGCAAGACTCCGCGCAAGAGGCCGGAGTTCCCTGCCGTTACCGGCTGTAAAGTATCAAATCATTCAAAATAATACAAGAGCAATTGCAAAATAAAAAAGCTCCCCAAAGCGAAAACCTCGGGGAGCTTTTGTTTTCAGGTGAACTGGCGGACCACAAACGTCAGGATTTTGCCAGAGTGAATTTATCCTTTCCAATGCGGTAGTTGCCGTTGTGTTTTAAGACCTTTTCAACCAGCGCCTCGGGAATGTCCACATAAGTGAATTTGTCTTCGATGCGGATCTTGCCGATGGAACTGCCGGGGATGTCGGCGTGGTGCGCGATCGTGCCAACGATGTCGTTCGGGCGCACGCCGTGCTCCCTGCCTTTATTTAACTTCAAGCGCACCATGCCTGCTTCATGTGACATGCGCTTATTGCCGGCATCGCGGCGGTTGTCGCGTCCCTGCAATTTGCCGCGGCCATAATCACGCTCCCGCTCGCCGCGATACGATGGACGGCTTTCAACAACAACCTCGGCGATGTTTGCCACGGGACGCTGCTTTTCGGAGGAACGCGCCAGCTTCAAGGCAGCCGCCGCGAGTTCCATCGGGTCATTGCCTTCCTCCACCAGGCGCGCGATCAGTTCACGCTCGCGCTGATACCGTCCGCGGCCAAGCCAGATTCTCATTTGCTCCAAAACTTGATTCTCACGGTGCTGCATGATGTCTGACGCGGTGGGCAGTTTTGCCAGCGTAAGCGCCTGTTTGGTCATATGTTCGATCTCGCGCAGGCGGCGTTTCTCGCGCGGCGCGAATAATGAAATGGCAATGCCGGTCTTGCCGGCGCGGCCGGTGCGTCCAATACGGTGGACATACACTTCGGCGTCATCAGGGAGGTGGTAATTAAAGACATGCGAAATATTGTCAATATCCAGACCGCGCGCGGCCACGTCGGTAGCGACCAAAACTTTGATCTGGCCGGCGCGGAAACGACCCAGAATCTGCTCGCGGGCATTTTGCTCGAGGTCGCCGTTCAAGGCTTCGGCGGGGAAGCCGCGCGCTGAAAGTTGACTCGCCAGTTGGCCGGTCTCCACGCGCGTGCGGACGAATATCAACGCGCTGGTAATGGGTTCGATTTCAAAGAGGTTGGTCAGCGCCGCAAGTTTATCGCCCTCATGGACGAGGTAGTAGCGCTGTTCGATCGCCGACACGGTCAGAGTCGCTTTTTTAATGGTGACAGACTGCGGGTCACGCATGAAGCGGTCTGCCAGCGAACGGATTCTCACAGGCAGGGTCGCGCTAAAGAGCGCAGTCTGCCGGCTGGAGGGAGTCGCAGAAAGGATTTCCTCCACTGGTTCGATGAATCCCATGTTGAGCATTTCATCGGCTTCATCCAGCACAACAGATTTGATCATGCTCAGGTCGAGCACCTTGCGCTCCAACAAGTCAATGATGCGGCCGGGCGTGCCGACGACGATATCCACGCCGCGTTTAAGCTGGTTGATCTGCGGGCCGTAGGGCTGTCCGCCGTACACGGCCAGCACGCGCGCTTTAAGGTGCCTGCCATATTCTTCCATGGCGGCGGCGACCTGCACGGCCAGTTCGCGTGTGGGCGCAAGCACCAAAGCCTGCGGTAATCGTTGATGAATGTAGTTATGAAGAATGGGGAGAGCGAAAGCGGCGGTTTTGCCGGTTCCGGTTTGAGCCTGGCCGATCACATCCACACCGGTCAGCATGAGGGGGATCATGCCTTCCTGGATCGGAGTGGGGGTTACATAGCCAAGTTCGGTGATGGCCTGCTCCAGTTCGGGGCGCAGGTTTAAAGAAGTAAATTCGGTTGTCATCATTTAGTCCTATAGTCTGATAGTCGTTAGTCAGATAATCGGTGGTTCGCAGGCAGTTAGGTCCAGGCTATCAGACAACAAGACCAACCAACTACGAGACCAGTTTTGATGACTCCGATAAACTTGCTTCCTGCCAATCAGGCCTGCTTTTGCAAGCAAACCCGCCCAACAAAAAAGCCCGACCAAATTTCATCGGGCTTACAGTTCAGAGTGACCAAAACAATTTCCCAAAAAATTTGCCCTCCGTTGAGAGCGGCAGGAGTTTACCACAGATTTTTTGGATTCTGAAAAATTGACCGTGTGATTTTATTGCAGCGTGATGTCTTCCACCTGCCAGCAATCCTCGCCCAGTAGTTTCCGCAGGCGCGAGAATAACTCCGGGCTGATGCGCGTGGTCTCGCTCGGGAAATCAATCAGGTGGCCTTTGCCGTTCTCAAAAATTTGAAATGAAAATTTATCGCGGCCATGAAGCGAGATCAACGTGCCGTGCAATGTTTTGAT
>Ga0233425_10010539_pt1 | contig 11223 bp, 6 predicted proteins | sample Watercolumn_Towu_2_FD_181712 | JGI IMG/M metagenome (GOLD analysis project Ga0233425, IMG submission 181712) | Freshwater microbial communities from Lake Towuti, South Sulawesi, Indonesia - Watercolumn_Towuti2014_140_MG | ecosystem: Environmental > Aquatic > Freshwater > Lake | place: Indonesia...
GGCGTCGAGGAGCTCACGGTTGAATGTCCAGCGGCCCCGGCGCCGGTCGGCCACGTCGTCGAGCCGCTCCGGAACCGCGGACGCCACGAAGTCCTCGATGGCCCGGATGATGAGCGCGAGCCTGCCGCTGAAGAAGCGCGCCCTCGCGCGCCACGGATCGCGGAGGATCCCCTCGGCGGCCGGACCTTCGGGGCCCGCGGAATCGACCGCCTCGCCCGCGCGGAGGACCGCGGGCGCGGCCAGGTCGCGCGGCGTCCGGGCCGCGAGCTCGGCGCCAAGGCGGTCCGAAGGCTCGATCCCGCCCGCCGGTAGCGCACCGGGGAACGCCTCTCGGAGCCGGGCCTCTGGTGTTTCGTCGTGTGGGACGAGCGTGACGAGGCCCCGGAGCGCGCCCGGACCACCGTTCTCGACGACCGGTTCGATCCGGGCCTCGAGCCGGTCGGACAGCATCGCTCGAAGCGAGAACGAGCCGGGCGGCACGACGATGACGAGGGCAGTGCCGCCCCGGACCTCGCGGAGATCCGGCCCGAACAGCGGTCGCGCCCGGACGAGGAGCTCGCCCGCGGTGTGTTCGGGGACCCGCAGGACGACCTCGCGCACCCCGGCCGGCACGACCTGCTGGTGGATCGGCACGAGGTTGTCCGTTTCGCGTCCGAGCAGCGTGAGCACGACCGGGGCGGACCGAACCGCCGCGGCGCGTTCGAGGTCGACGGTCACGTCGCTCCCCGCCCGTGCCACGAGCGGCGAGACCCTGACCCGGACTGTGCCGTCGAGGTCGAGGGGTACGCAGACGTCGAGCTCCGTGTCGTTGCCGACAGTGACCGTCGCTGCCGCTGCTCCGCCGCCGCCGCACCGGTCCGTCATTGCGCTCCCGCCGGTGTCCGGGGCGCGGACATCGAGGGCCACGACGCCGTTCTGGCCCACGACCCCGTCTGCGTTCCCGAGCCGGGCAGAGCGCAGCGACACCACTTGGCCGGGCTCGGCGTCCCGGCCGTCGGCGCCGACGACGTGGATGAAGACCCGCCCAGGCACGCCGGGGACCAGCCCTCCCCCCTCGGGAGTGACGCCGACGTAGAACCGATGTCGTGCGAGCCGCACGCGGGCGAGGGCCGAGCCTCGCCCGTGCCCCGGACGAACGGCGGTCACCTCGGACTCGACGTCCTGGGGATCGCCGGCCCCGGCCCCCGGCTCGGGCTCCCACAGGAGGCGAGCCCGGCCCAGCTCGTCGGTCCTCGCGGTGGTCCGGTCCCGGTCGCCGGAACCCTCGCGAGAAGGTGGTCGCAGCCCCTGGACGACCGCGCCCGCCACGGGCCGGCCGTCGGGAGCGCGCACCACGACCTCCACGGCGACCGCATCGCCCGGCGCGGCGACCTGGCGCTCGGGCACCGCCAGGACCACGAGATCGGGCCGGGCGACCGGCGTCACGGCCACGACCTGCATGGCCTCGGCCTCGTGGTCCTCGAGCCAGGCGCGGACCCACAGTGTCCCCACTTCGTCCGGAGCCGTGATAGACGGCGAGAACAGACCCAGCGCGTCGGTCCGGAATCGTCTGTCGGCGACGTGGAGCCGTCCGCGGTCGTCAGCCACCGACACGAACACATCCTGGCCTCCGAGCGGGCGCCCGCTGGCGGCGGACGTCACCTGTCCGACGACCTGGACAAGCTCACCCGGGGCGACCTCCTCACGGGGCGCGACCAGGGCGATCCGCCGCGGCGCGAGGGTGTTCACCTCGAGCTGAAACCGCCGGCGGATGCGGCTCGCGGACACGGCTTCGATGACGACGTCGATGTCGCGCTCCTGGTCGGCGGGGACCTCGACGGCGACCTGAGCCCGGCCGAAGGCGTCGGTCTCGACCTCCGCCACGGGGCGGTCGCGCCGGAACGACGCGAGCACACGGAGCGACGCACCGGCCGCCGAGCGCAGGTCGCGTTGCCCCACGACCTCGTAGAGCGTGAACAGGAGCCGGAAGGTGCTCCCCGGGGCGACGTCGGTCACGCCCTCGATCGACATCTCGAGGCCCGAGACATCGCCGCGGTCGAGTCGCAGCCGGGTCGTGCCCTGGGCCAGCGCGATGGGCGACCACGACAGAACGAGGAGGGCGAGGATCGTTGTCAAGACGTGGAGTCTCATCGCCCACCTCCATCCACGCGAGCGCCTGTCTCGTCAGGCCCGCGCACCACCACCTCGCGCGACGGCAGCACCGACACGTCGCGCGGCCTGTCGGCGGCGAAGCCGACCACGCCGAGCCCGCGGAGCCGGCCTGCCACGGACAGCCGTACCGGCAGATCGATCGTCACCCGCGCTCCAGGCGACATCGGGAACAGGGAGAGGGTCAGTATCCGCCCCTCGACGACCGGCGGCGCGGCGGTGACGCGTCCGAGCTGCTCACGCGTGGCCTGCTCCAGCTCCGCGCCAGCCGGCAGGTAGACCTCCACCACCGGCGCGGTGATGAGCCGCGGCGATCGGTTGCGCACCTCGAGCTCGAGCTCGGACACCTCGTCGCGCGGGCCGGGCTCGCCGCGCACGGCAAGCTCGAACGGTCTCACCGCGGGGCGCGGCGCGCTCCAGGGCTGGCCGTACTCGAGCCTGGCCGACAGGAACGACACGGCGCCGGGCGGCGAGCTCAGCTCCACGCGGTGGTGGCCCGGCGCGCCAAGGCCGGGGTCCGCGATCGACGCGACGCCGTGGTCCAGGTCGACTCGATGCTCGCGGCCATCGACGACGACAACGACGTCACCCGGCTCGTCGCGCCCCGAGAGCGCCGCGACCGCGGCGAGCGCCGGGCCGAACCCGGCAGGGCCGGGTCCCGTCCTGGGGGCACCTCTGCCCCCCCTTCCGCTCCCGCTGGTCGCTCCCCCCGCCGGCACCACGGCCTCGCCAGCCCGAGCGAGCCGGCTCAATGTGGACAGGAGCGACAGGGCTCGCGCCCGATCTCCACAGCGTGCCTCGGCCAGGGCCATGACCGCCGTGCCCTCGATCATGCGTTCCCCGTCGTCTCCGCGACCGCCCTCGAGCCAGAGGTCGTCGCCGACCTGGACGAGCGAGCGCCGGGCGCGGCGGAGCAGCTCCTCGGCCCGCCGGCTCGGCGCGCTCGCGGGCGACGACCAGCTCAAGGCCGCGGCCGCGTGCGCCCAGAGCCACGGGGCGTCCGCCGCCTGGACCGACAGCTCCTCGACCTGCTCGCGGAGCCCTCTGACGAGCTCGAGGAGCTCCTCGCGCAGCGCCGGCCTTGTCTCGGCCCGTGCGACCGCGGGCGCGAGCGCGAGCAGCCGCTGCGACGCGTTCCAGGCCTGTCCCGCGCCTCCGTGCGGGCTCCAGACCTCGTCGTCACGCGTGGCTCCGGCGTACCCCGAGCGGCCGAGCAGGTCGCTCATGCCCAGGATGACCTCGCGCAGGCGTTCGTCGTCGGCCGCGTCCTGGCCCCAGAGCGCGCCGAGGGCGAGGGCGACCGCGACGTCTTGATAATCCCAGTCCTCCTCGTCAGGAAGCTCGGCGAGCACCGCATCCGCCAGGGGGCCGTCGAGCCGCTGGCCCGCGAGCGCGCGCGACCAGGCTTCCCAGACGGCGAGCTGCTCGCGCTGCGCCTCGAAGAGCGCGATCCCGGTCGCGACCCTGACCTCGCTGGTCCCCCACGGCGAGGCGTCGAGCGGCACGTCGAGCTCCAGCGCACCCGGGCCCACGGCGAGCGATCGCACCTCGTCCCGTACGCGCCGGTGGTCCGCCACCACGCTGATGGGGCGCGCCATCGCGTCGATCGGGCTCCCCCCGCTCTCCTGGCCCGAGACCGTGACCACTCCGTCGCCGGCGCGATCGAGCCGGACGCGGACCGGCACCGCGGCGGTCCGGCCCGGCGGCACGTCGATCTCGGGAGTCGTCGCCTCGGCGATCCCAAGGTCCGGCGCGTCCAGCGCCAACCGGACCCTGCGCGCGGCCGCGGACCGGTTCGCCACGCGTAGCGGCAGGTCCAGCTCGTCACCCACCACGGCGATGGCGGGCACTGGTGCATCCACCACGAGGTCCTGGTCCACGCGGATGTCGTGGCGGGCAGACCAGGTCCACCCGTCCACGGACCAGACCACGACCTCGACACGGTAGGTCGTCACGGCGTGCGCGAGGGGGATCTCCACCGCGGTCACGCCGGAGGGATCGACGCTGACCTCGGGCACGAACCGCAGCGTGGCCGGGAAACGCTCGCGCATGAGCGCCGAGAGGATGCCCCTCCCTCCGCCCTGCACGATGGGCGGGCTCCCCATCCGCACGGCCGGAGCCGCCGCTCGCTGGCCGCGCAGGCCGCCCGCCCCGCGGCCGTATCCCGCACCCGAGCCGCCGCCGCCGCCGTGGCCGATCGTGCCAAAGCTCCCGAGGCCGATCTCCATCGCCGACCTGTAGACGTCGATGCCCTGGACGTCCTCGCTGACCCCGGCCGTGGCCACGTCCCCCAGCTCCTCCTCGGACGCCTCGCGGTTCATCCGGCCGAACGCGGCGAGCATGGCGGCCAGGGCGCCGGGGCCGGCGGACAGGGTCGACAGCCGCTCGACGAGCAGGTCCTCACCCGAGGCCACGGCGTAGGGCGAGCCCGCGGCCACGACCCGAGCGAACGGGTCCCGGATGTCGTCGGCGTTCCCGGCCACGCCGTCGGGGCCGGGCGAGACGAGCTCCCAGCCAGTAGCCCCGGCGCCGAGCGAGATGACACCCGCGCGCCCGGGCCGCGACGGCACGAGGACGAACGTCCCGCCCCACGGGTCGGCGAGCTCCCCGGGCCGCACGACGCCTCGCCGTACCAACACCGACAGCCACCGGTCGGGCGGCTCGGCCGACAGGAGCCGCGTGATCTCGTCGTCATCGTCCCTCGAGCCCGCGTATCGGTGCTCGGTGCGATCGGTGCGCAGGAGCTGGGTCAACAGGAACACGAGCTGCTCGCGGGCTACGCGGCGCGCGACGCTCTCGAACGTGAACGACGGGTCGTTCCTCGTCAGGTGCTCCACGGTCAGCGGACCACCGCCGAGGGTCAGCGGCGGCTCGTCGTCGGGCCAGACCAGCTCGACGGCGTCGTCGCGGAAGCGGCGCGCTCGACCCGCGCCGACCGTGATCCGCCCGATCGTCCCGGCCGGGAGCTCTCGTCGCAGCGCGCCCTCGAGGGCGACCATGACGCGGCCCACGCCCCTCCGGCGCAGCTCGTGGGCCAGCGCGACGGGGTCGCGCAGGTCGCCGCGGGCTGTCGCTTGCGCTGGCGTGTACACGTCGTCGATGTCGTGCCCGAGCTCGTCCGTGAGCGGACGCGACGTCTCGGGCCGCGAGTCGGGCTCGAGGAGCGCGGCGAGCGCGGCGCGGATCAGCAGCTCGGACGGCTCGTCGCGCGGATCGAGGAGCGACCGCTCGAGTGCCTCTCCGAGGAACCGGAGCTCGAAAGGCTGCTCTCCCTCGTGCGCGGCGAGGTCGCGCGCAAGGACCGTCATGTACGACGTCGCGGCCCGCGGGTCGGTGCGCACCGAGATGCGCGCGTGGCCCCGGACCTGGTAGACCTCGGCGTCCGACTCGACGGCCGGGAAGCTGACGTGCACCGGCCGCACGATCACGGCGTCGGACGACCCGGCGCCCTGGGACGCGTCGTCGAGCCCGAGCGGGCGCGCCCGCACCACGAAGAGTCCGACCCTTCCGCCGGGCAGGTCGAACGAGACCGCGTCCTGGCCGGGCGGAGCCACGGTGGTCGCCACGACTTCGCCGCGGCCCTGGATGACGTCGAGCAGGTCCACGGCCACCGGGAGGCGCGCCACGCCGGCCCGCCGGGCGATCCCGACCTCGATCGGCTCACCGGCGAGCACCAGCGGGCGGGCGACGGTCGCCGCGACCAGCGCGTCGGCCGCCACACGCACGCACAGGTGCGCGGTCCGCGGGGTGGTCCCGAGGATGGACACGTCGAACGAGGTCGCCGTGACCCCGCGGCAGGGGTCGCCCTCCGTGTCGAGGTGGGCGCTCGCGGCGGCGCGCGGGACCCGGACAGGCACCGACACGAGCCCGTGCCGATCCGTGCGTCCCCGGAACGGACCCGAGATGCCCGGCCCCGTGACCTCCACCTCGGTGCCCGCCTCGGGCGGCTCGCCCGCAGCGTCGAGGACGGTGACGACGAGCGTGTCGTCGACCTCGGGCACGAGGCCCCCGTGCATCGGCACCGCGTCCACGCGGAGCGTCGTCGGCAGCGCCAGGTGGAACACGGCCTGGACCGCCTGCCCTCCGTAGGCCGGGTGGTCCACGCTGCCCGCGACGACGACCTCGCCCGTGGCGCTCGACAGGAAGGCCGGGGCCTGGGTCTCGATCTCCGCCAGACCCCGGTCGTCGGTGCGTCCCTCGATCGAGCGGCCCTCGACCTCGAGCTCGACTCGCGCGCCGTGGACGGGCGCGCCGCTCGCGGACCTGACCTCGACGCGGACCGTCATCTCCCCGGACGGTGGCACCACCTCTGGGTCCACCTCGACCGAGGCCAGGAGCCGCTCGACACGGCGCCGCCCGACGGTGATCGAGAGCGAGCTCGTCGCCCGGACCGCGCCGCGGTCCACTTCGACGACCACGCGCCGCTCGCCGCCGGCCGCGGCCTCGGACAGCTCGTGGTCGAATGACGCCACGCCTCCACAGCTGGTCGCGACGACGTGCGAGACCTCACCGCCGTCTCCCTCGAGCGTGAATCGCAGCGGCACGCGGCCGGCCGGAGCCTGCGTCGCGGCGTCACGGAGCAGGGCCCAGACGTGGACCGTCTCGCCCGGCTCGTACAGGTTCCGGTCGGTCCGGACGTGGAGGGTGTACGGCTGGCCCAGGACCACAGGGACCTCGACCTCGCGCTCGAGGGGATCTCCGTCGCCCGAGGCCACGGCGATCTCGAGGCGCGACTCGCCGTGCGCGTCGTCGGGGACGCGGACCTCGAGCACGAACCGACCTCCGGGTCCGGCCGTGGCCTCGGTGACCGGGGTCTCGGACACGTCGCCGGCCTCGCTGGCATACCTGGCCCGCACGCGCGCCCCAAGGAGCGGCCGGAGCTCGGCGAGGCCGAGCACCTCGTATGCCGTCCCACGGAGCACGAGGGAGCGTCCGGCCACGGCCCGGGGCGTGCCGTGGAGCGCGACTTCGTATCCCGTCCGGCTCGGCCCCGCGCCGCGAGCCGGCTCGGCCTCGGCCCGGAAGGCCGCGAGGCACACCGAGGTGACGACAAAGGCCCAGACCGCGATCCGTGGTGTTCGACTCATGCTCTCTCCCGACACCACGGACGCTCGCAGGTTTCGACGACGCTGTCACGAGCGATGCGGATCCGGTTCGAACCGCCACACGGGTCCCCCGTCTCATCGACAAGCCGGTTCGAACCGCCGTGCAGATGCCCCAGACCCACCGACAAGCCGGTTCGAACCGCCGTGCAGATGCCCCAGACCCACCGACAAGCCGGTTCGAACCGCCGTGCAGATGCCCCAGACCCACCGACAAGCCGGTTCGAACCGCCGTGCAGATGCCCCAGACTCATCGACAAGCCGGTTCGAACCGCCTGGGGGGTCCTGGGAGCACGATGCGATCGGAAACTGCTCCCCGCCTTGTCCTCGGAGTTGTCGTGCCATACCATGTAAGGCATAACCGCCTTACGCGAGGACATGATGAGCAGGGTTCTCACCGTGACAGCCAAGGGCCAGGTGACATTGCGAAGAGAAGTGCTGGAGCACCTCGGGATATCGCCGGGAGACAAGCTCATCGTGGAGCTCTTGCCTTCCGGACGGGCCGAGGTCCGGGCAGCCAGGACGCCCGGGAGCATCGAGGGCTTCATCGGCAGCTTGAGAACGCCGCGGACACGGTCACTGTCGATCGACGAGATGAACGAGATCGCGGCACGGGGCTGGGCGGGTCAATGAGGATCACGGCCGACACCAACGTCCTGGTCCGTGCAGCCCTCGGAGACGACCCGGACCAAGCACCACTCGCGGAGGAGGCGCTGCGCGAGGCAGAGATGATCGCGGTGCCTGTTCCAGTCCTGTGCGAATTCGTCTGGGTACTGGCTCGCGGGTACCAGCGTGAACGAGCCGACATCGCGGAGTCGATCCGGCGGCTGATCGATAGCGCCACCGTGGAGGTGGATCGTCCAGTCGTCGAGGCTGGTCTCCGGTTCCTCGAGGAGGGTGGGGACTTCGCCGATGGAGTGATCGTCTTCGAAGGCCGTCGCCTGGGCGGTGAGGTCTTCGTGAGCTTCGACGAGGGCGCCGTGCGCCTCGCTCGGGAGGCCGGTGCCAGGACCCGCCTGCTTCCCCGGGGGTGAGTCCTCAGTCGCCCTACGAGCCGGCGAGCGAGACGATGAAAAAGAGCACGCCCACGAGCCCGAGCAGGAGGAACGCGATCACCGACAGCCAGATGATGATGCGCACCAGGAACGACGTCCCGAGGGACCGGAGCGCTTCCATCATGTGGAAGACGTCGAACCCCCTCGTGTCCGCGACTCGCTTGAACGCGCTGGCCGCCGCCAGGAGCGGGACCGCGATGACCACCATGACCGCGACGTTGAGGAGGTTGCAACCCAGCAGCGCTATCCCCGCGTTGACGAGCATCGTGATGCCCAGGACCTTGGACCAGAACGCCAACTTCGTGATCGTCTCGTTCTCGAGCTGGCTGAACTCGTACTGCGGCGCGCCGTGACCTCCAACCGGCGGCGCACCGTAGCCTCCGACTGACGGCACGCCAGGACCTCCGGCCGGCGGCGTGCCGTAACCTCCGGCCGGCGGCGTGCCGAAACTTCCGGCCGGCGGTGCTCCGAAACCTCCGCCCGCGCTCATGGCGTCCCTCCCGCTGCCGAGGTGAGGAAGCTCAACATGATTAGCGCGATCTGGAGCAGGATGCCGAGCGCGAAGGTGACGGCGATGAATATGACCTCGAGCCGGAACGCCCCGGCCACCTTGTCGAGCGCGGTCATCAGGTGCGCGACGTCATTCCCCGAGGTCTCGACCACGTCCTGGAGCGACCTCCCCGAGGCAATGTAGTACCGGCCCGTGATCACGTTCACCACGGCGATGGGCCCGATCACCGCGACGAGGACCAGGGAGAGGATGACGGCCGTGGTCGCTACGGGGAACCGTGGGGAATAGATCAGGATCGCCACGACGCCGGCGACGACCATCAGACCGACCAGGGCGCCTCCAGCGACTGCGATGATGCCCCAGGCACGAGCGAGCTTCGCGGCACGCGCGATGACCGTGTTCTCGGCGGGTGTGAACTCGTACCGCCCGTCCGAGAGCTTGCCGTCCGGGTCCGCCGCGCCGAGGTTGGCGGTCGGTGGTGCGTAGGGGTTGACCATGTCCCGTTTCTATCACATCCGGCGTCCATTCACCTTGACGGTGGGATGCGACGGCCCGTAGGATTCGCGGGCACAACCCAGGAGGAAGACAATGCCCAGCCCGCTCGACAACCTCGAACCCAGGTCGCTCTGGAAGCAATTCGATGACATCCGCAAGATCCCGCGGCGCTCCGGACAGGAAGCGAAGATCCGCGAGCACATGCGGCGCTTCGCCGAGGAGCACTCATTCCGCTGTGTCCAGGACGCAGCCGGAAACGTCTGCATCAAGGTCCCGGCCACGCCAGGCCACGAGGGTGCGCCCACCATCGTGATCCAGGGCCACATGGACATGGTCTGCGAGAAGAACTCCGACACGGTGTTCGACTTCGAGAACGACCCGATAGACGTGGTCGTGGACGGCGACTGGGTGAAGGCGAACGGGACCACGCTGGGCGCCGACAACGGGCTCGGCCTGGCCGCGGGCATGGCCGCCGCGACCGACGTGAGCGTGGTCCACGGGCCGCTCGAGCTGCTGTGCACCGTGGACGAGGAGACCGGGCTGACGGGCGCGATGGAGCTCGACGGCTCGATGATCACGGGCCGCACCATGCTGAACCTCGACTCGGAGGACGACGGCGTGCTCTTCGTGGGCTGCGCCGGCGGTCGAGGCGTCACGTACACGCTGCCCTTCGAGCTCCGGGATGCGCCGGCGGGAAAGACCCAGGTCATCACCGTCAAGGGGCTCAGGGGCGGGCATTCCGGGCTCGACATCGGCGAGAACCGCGGCAACGCGATCAGGATCCTCGCCCGGACGCTCGAGTCGGTGCGCAAGCAGATCGGTCTGTCGCTCGCCCGCATCGACGGAGGCAGCGCGCACAACGCCATCCCTCGCGAGGCGTCGGCCGTATGTGTCGTGCCGAACGACAAGGTCGAGACGCTGAAGGGCCTCGCCCGGGCCCAGCACGACGCGGCCATGTCCGAGTACGGCTCGATCGACCCCGGGCTCGTCATCGAGGTGACGGCCGCGGAGTCGCCCGCGACGCGCGTGATGAAGACCGACCAGGCAGACCGGCTCGTGGACGTCCTGTGCGCGGTGCCTCACGGCGTCCTGGCGATGAGCCGCGACATCAAGGGGCTGGTCGAGACGTCGAACAACCTGGCCACGATCAAGACGCAGGACGGCAAGGTCGAGATCAAGCTCTCGTCGCGCTCCTCGGTCGCCGCGGCTCTCGACTCGACCATCGGCCAGCTCTGCGCCCAGGGGCGGCTCGCGGGCATCGGGGTCGAGGTCGGCTCGGGCTACCCGGGATGGAAGCCGAACATGAGCTCCAAGGTCCTCGGTCTCGCCAGGAGCGTGTTCTCAGAGATCTGGGGCAGCGAGCCGAAGGTCACCGCGATCCACGCGGGCCTCGAGTGCGGCCTCATCGGCGAAAAACTCCCTGGCATGGACATGATCTCGTTCGGCCCGCAGCTCAAGTCGGTCCACTCCCCCGACGAGAAGGCCCAGATCAGCTCCTCCGCACGCTTCTGGGAAGCCGTCAAGATGATGCTCGCCAGGATGGCGTAGCGGTCGACGCATTCCCTTCGATCGCCCGGGAACGGTCAGAAGCAGTGTCCTCGCCCGGGGCTCGACCTCGAGACGCAGACCGAGCCGGCCCAGTTGCCTTCCGTGTCTCCCCCGGCGAGGTCGACCCTCTCCATGCTCGTGCCGTTCCCGGGATCGAAGGGATGGGAGCAGCTATCCACGAGGGACACGCCGTTCGACTCGTACAGGAGGATGGGGTCGTCCGTGGCGAGGCCCGACGCGATGGCCGCGTCGTCGGTGGTGAGGAGGAGAACGTCGGGCAGCAGGGAGTACTCCCCCGCATAGCCCGAGTCGAGGACCACGGCGTACGCGCCCGGCTCGAGCAGGGTATCGCCGGGATCGGAGA
>Ga0233425_10010540_pt1 | contig 11222 bp, 12 predicted proteins | sample Watercolumn_Towu_2_FD_181712 | JGI IMG/M metagenome (GOLD analysis project Ga0233425, IMG submission 181712) | Freshwater microbial communities from Lake Towuti, South Sulawesi, Indonesia - Watercolumn_Towuti2014_140_MG | ecosystem: Environmental > Aquatic > Freshwater > Lake | place...
TGTTCGATGATGCGCGGCGTGAAAAAACATGATGCCCGCATGACTACTTCGGCGATGCATGGCGCATTCCGCGCCAACCTTGCCTCGCGCGAGGAGTTTCTGGCAAATATCTCTCGTGGCGCGGGACCTTTGCATATTTAGCCTTCGACGTTTTTCGTCCGCTCGACTTCCACCGCCACACTATCGGCTTCGGGAACCGCTCCGGGTTTGTCCACCCGCAAAATGACTTTGAGCACCTTCGGATCCCGAAGGCAGATTTCAGCCAGGTCGTTTGCCAGCGCTTCGACCGTCATCCGCGCCGCGCTTTCTGCATGGGCGCGGAGTTTTCTTGCCGTGTCGCTGTAACTGACACAGTCAGCAATGTCGTCGCTTTGGGCGGCGGGCCAGGTGTCGGTGAACAGGGTTGCGTTGATGACGATCTCGCGGGGTGTGACCCGTTCCCAGTCGTGGATGCCGAGGATGCCGCGCGCGCGCAGGTTGTTGATGATGACCTTATCCTTCATGATTTTCCTTTAAGCGGTATTCGAGTAAAACGAAGATAATCGCCAGCGAAATCCAAGCCATGACCTGTCCCTGCCGCAAGCCGTCGAAGATCAGTGCGCTGTCGCCGTGGAATGCCTGGATGAAGAGTTGGGCGGCGGCTGTGAGCGCGGCGTAGGTGAGGAAGTGAATCCCCGAAAGGGGATTCTGCTTCTGGAGCCAGACCAACCCGAAGATGAGAAGCGAAGCGGCAGTCTCGTAGATTTGGGTCGGGTGACGAGTCGCGTTCCACAGGTTGATTCCCCAGGCGGCGTCCGTCTCTAGTCCAAACGCAGTCCCAGCCGCGAGATGACTTAGCCCGATCCCGATGGACAGGATTGCAAAGAACGGCGTGAGCGCGTCGAGCGAGTTCCAGAGCTTCAGCCCGCGTCGCTGACCGTAGACCACTGCCGTGATGACGGCGACTGCCATTCCGCCGAGCGGGTCGAAAATATCGGGGTTGACCGAGAGGATGCCGAGCGGACTTTTGAGGAAGGCGGGCATATTTTGCAGGACGAAGGAGAGCCGCCCGCCGATGACGAAGGCAAGCAAGCCATAGTAGGTGAGGTTGTTGAGATCATCCTTGCTGACACCGTAACGTTCGGTGCGTTTTTCGGCAAGGGTTAAACCGATCCACGCGGCGAGCAATAACAGGATCATGTGGCGGGGTGGCGAGAAGAGGTTGCGGAAGAGTGTGAGCATGTTATTCGAGAATTTGTTCGATGCGGGTGCGGAGCAGCGCTTCGGACATCGGTCCGCCGATGACGACTTCCTGAATGATTCCAAAGCGGTCGATGAAATACGAGGAGGGCAGGGAACGTAACTGGTACATCCCGCCGACTGCGCCCGTTTCGTCGAGCAGGATGGGGAAGGTCAGCCCGTATTCCTGGATGAAGGGAGCGACATCTGCGGGGTTGTCCTGATAAGTCATATCGACGGCAAGGACGACCAAGCCCTGATCTTTATATTCCTGGTACATCTTTTCGATGGCGGGCATTTCGGCGCGGCATGGCGGACACCATGTTGCCCACAGGTTGACCAGCACCGCGCTGCCCTTGAGTTCGGAGAGGGTGTATTCTTCACCGTCGGGCGTTTTTAGGGTGAAATCGGGCGCGGCAAAACCGACCTGCGGCGCGGCGGTTGCGGCGGTTGCGTTGGATGTGTCGGCGCTGGCGGCGATCCACGCTGCGCCTGCAATCAGAATGAGAAGGTAGAGGGAGATTCGTTGGATTTTTGACATGGCTTTCCGAGTATACATGAATTGATGTGGGGGGAGCGGCATTTGATACAATATCCCGTCTATGAACCTTTCCTTCCTCCGTGACCGCGCTTTTCTGCGCGAACTGCTTGTGATTGCAATCCCCATTTCCTTCCAACAGCTCATCATGGCTTCGCTCAACATGATCGACGTCATCATGGTAGGGCAGTTGGGCGAGACCGCCATTGCCGCATTGGGGCTGGCGAACCAGATTTTCTTTGTGTTGATTCTGATCCTTTTCGGCGCAACCAGCGGCATGGCGATTTTTACCGCCCAGTATTGGGGAAAACAGGAATTTGAACCCATCCGCAAGATATTGGGCATGAGCCTGCTCGTTTCCATGACTGTGGCGTCCGTTTTCACGCTTGCAGCTTTGTTGATTCCCGAAACCGTGCTTGGGTTTTATACGAAAGATGCCGAGGTCGTCAGGCTTGGGAGCAGCTACCTGCGCATCGTTGGGATTACCTATATTCCCGTTGCCATCATCACCGCATATGTCGCCGTTTTGCGCAGCATCCGATTGATTCGGATGACGGTGATTGTCACCGTATCCGCCCTGATTTTCAAAACGGTTTTGGGATACGGGTTGATTTTCGGCGTTGCGGGACTTCCTGCTCTGGGGGTTCGTGGCGCGGCAATTGGCACCGCTGCGGGCTGGGTATTGGAACTGGTGCTTCTCCTCACCCTGGTTTATACGCTGAAGACCCCGCTTGCCGCCAACCCGTTGACTTTTTTCTCCTTCGACACGCCCTTCTTTGCCCGTGTGTTGAAGACCGCCCTGCCTGCCACGGTCAATGAGTTGTTTTGGTCTCTCGGCATTACCACTTATAACGCCATCTATGCCCATATCGGCACGGATGCGATCGCCGCCATCAACGTCAACGCCACCATCGAGGAACTTGGCTTTGTCGTTTTTCTCGGGCTTGGAAACGCCTGCGCGGTGATGGTGGGCAACCGTATCGGCGCGGGACAAAAGGACGAAGCGTACGAACTTGTGCGGCGGGTCATTGTTTTGGGGCTGCTCTTTGCAATCGGCATTGGTGCGATGGTTTTTCTCTCGCGCGGCGCGATTGCTGGCTTGTACGAACTTTCGCCAGAAGGTGAGAATAATGTCCGCTTGTTGTTGACCGTGATGGCGGCGACTTTGTGGCTTCGCATGTTCAACTTCACCGTTTTCATCGGCGCATTGCGCGCGGGCGGCGACACCCGTTTTGCCCTGCTGATGGAAATTTGTTCCATCTGGCTGATTGGCGTCCCTGCCGCGTATGTCGGCGCTTTCGTTTTACACCTTCCCGTATATCTGGTATACCTCATGGTGATGCTGGAGGAACTGGCAAAAGTCTTTGTCAGCGGGTGGAGGTATGGCACAAAGCGCTGGATCCATGACCTGGTGAACACGGAGTTTGGAAGTTCTACTGCCGAAACTGCGCCGCCCGTTTGAGCAATTCCTTCAATGCCTTCATATCCACATCCGCAAGTTTGTTGATGTACAGGCAGCCCTTGCCTGTTTTGCACTTGCCGAGTTTTTTCAACAGGTCGGTTTGCATCCAATCTCCCATACCGTACAAGGTGAGGTTTTGCTTGCGCGGGGAAAACCCGATGAGGAACCAGTCGAGTTCGCGCCCGCTTTGGTATTTGAGGTGAATGTTCCCAAAGCCGACGATACTCGAACCCCACATCTTCGGTTCCTGTTTGGTAATTTGCCGCATCATCTTCAAAATCTCGAAACTATCCGTTCGCTGCCCTTCATCCTTGATTCCGTTCAGAAAATCGGTCACGTTCGCGTCGTTGAGTTTGGTCTTCAATTCAGCCATGGGATTCTCCTATCTCTAAAATAAAAAACCTCGGATGTCTCGCAGACATCCGAGGTTTTAGACGCTTACAAAACCTTGAAATATACCCGCGGTTCTTTCCTTTCCACGACCCGTTCCGCGTTGACCGCCAGCCGCAGCAGGACGTTTTCCTGCCAGGGGCTTCCGATGGCTTGCATCCCGATGGGGAGACCCTTTGTCGTGTAGCCAACAGGGAAGGAGATGGCGGGCAGTCCCGTCAGGTTGCCAGCGGTGACGAAACGCATGATCTCCACCGTCACCGAGAGGTCGGAGTCGCCCTCTGGCAGGGCGCCAGGCTTGATTTCAGGCGAGGCAACGGCGGTGGTGGGGGTCAGGATCATGTCCACGTCTTTGAGCGCATTTTCAAAATTGCGGATGATTCGCGTGCGAGCGCGTTGTGCGAGCAGATAATCTCCCGCATTGAAGGCGCGTCCCAGCGCAAGGTTGATGCGCACATCCAGCCCGTGCTCGCGGTGATGTTCGGGGTAGGTATAACTCATCGCCTGCACCATCTCGCTGACGATGGTGATGGTGTGCGCCACGCGGTTCAGTTCCAAGTCGGGGATTTCGATTTCGACAAGCTCCGCTCCCATTCCCTTGAATTTTTCAAGCATAGCTTCACAAGCCGCGACCACTTCCGCGTCGGCATGCTGGAACCATTTCTTGTAAACCCCAAGCTTGATCCCGCGCAGGTCGGCTTTGTCCCAGCCTTCGAGCGTGGGCAGGGGCTGGTGGAGCGAGTTCGGGTCGCGCAGGTCGGGACCTGCCATCACGCCGTAGGCGAGCGCCATGTCGGTGGCAGTCGCTGCCAGCGGACCGACGTGGGCGACGCTCCAGCACAGCGGAGCCGCTCCGAGTTCGCTGACCCGCCCGAAGGTGGATTTGATCCCGAAGACGCCGCAAAATGCAGCGGGGATTCGAATCGAGCCGCCGCCGTCCGCGCCGATGGCGACGGGGACCAGTCCCGCCGCGACAGCCGCCGCCGAGCCGCTCGAACTTCCGCCCGTGTAGTGGTCCACGTTGTACGGGTTGCGCGCCGTGCCGTGATGCGGGTTCAGCCCCGTCACGTTGATTCCGATCTCGTGCATGTTGGTCTTGCCGACCAGCAACGCTCCCGCCGCCCGCATCCGTGCCACCACCGTTGCATCCTCCGTCGCTGGAGATTGACCCAAAAACGAGGTGCCGACTTTTGTCGGGTAGGGAGTCATGTCGAGTTCATCTTTGACCGCCACAGGTACGCCGTCGAAAATGCTGAGCGGCTTGCCCGCCTTGATTCTCTGCGTGGATTCACGCGCCTGCCGCATCACATCCTCGCGGTCACAGAAAATCACAGCCCGCAGGGGAGGCGTGGCTTTGTTGCTGGCTTCGATGGCGTCCAGCAATTTCGACGCCACTTCTTCGGGCGTGGTCTTGCCGTCGCGGTAGGCTTTGGCGTAATCGAAGACCGTGGCAAAATGAAACCCGCGAGACTCGACTGCGGCGGCTTGCGGCAATTCCTTTTCTGGCACAGTCGCGTCTTTTGTGGCGAGCATACCTGTGTGATAAATCGGGTGGTGCGTCGGCGCTTCATCGATGACCTGCTTCCGCATCCAGGCAATGCCCGCGCTTTCGAGCAGGCTGGGAATCAACAACCCACCCAACGGGCTTTCAACAAGCGAAGCAAACAGTTTCAACAGTCCGCCCGAAAGATAGGGCAGTTTGACAGACTTCAGATCGTACACGCTTTTCTTTTCCATGTTTTCCTCTTCTCCTTCGCGCTGAGTGTGGTCGAAGCGCAAATTGGAATTTTTTGAAACGTCACCTTTTTAACCACAAAGACACGAAGACTCCAAGACTCCAAGATTCAAAAAAACTTAGTGACTTCGTGTCTTTGCGCCTTTGTGGTTGGTATTCAGATGCTCTCTTACATTCTCAACACTTTCGAACCATGAATTTTTCCTTGCTTTATTTCGAGCAATGCCACGTTGGCATCCTTCAATTCATATTCTTGAAATTCGGGCTTGATGTCTGCCTCCGCCGCCACCTGCAAAAACTCGCGCACGTCGGCGCGGGTCACATTGGCGACCGACTTGATTTCCTTTTCCATCCACAACTGCGAGGGATAATCCAACTGGCTGAGGATGGACTTGTCGGACTCTTCCTTGCGAATGGCGTTGATGACCACCCTGCCGCCTGGTCGGACCCGTTTGAGCGCTTCGCTGACCGCGCCCCAGACTGGTGTGGTGTCGATGACTGCGTCCAACTCCCCAAGCGGACTCTGATCAATGCCGCCCGCCCAAGTCGCTCCCAGCGAAAGGGCGAACTCGCGCTCCTTCGGGCTTCTGCTGAAAACGAAAATCTTCGCGTTCGGAAACTTGTGCCGCGCCAGTTTCAACACCAGATGATTCGACCCGCCGAATCCCATCAGCCCCAACGACTGACCATCGTGCAAGTTGCTCAGTCTCAACGAACGATAGCCGATTGCGCCCGCGCACAGTAGCGGGGCGGCTTCTAAATCGGAAAATGAATCAGATATCGGGTGGACGAAGTCCGCGCGGACTTTCATGTACTCCGCGTAGCCGCCGTCCACATCCCGTCCCGTCGCCTTGAACTGCGGACAAAGATTCTCCTGTCCGCTCGTGCAAAAGTCGCACTCGCCACAGGCAGACGCAATCCACGCCACGCCCACGCGTTGACCTTTCTGTTCGCCTTCTTCTACAATTCCCACCACCTGATGACCCAAGACCACAGGCAAGCGCGGCGGAGGCGTGCGCCCTTCGATTTCATCCAGTTCAGTGTGGCAGACTCCGCAAGCCGTCACGCGCAGCAACACTTCGCCAGCGGTAGGTGCCGGCTCTGGGATTTCGCTGAAAGTCAGCGGCGTTGGGTTTTGTGGGAGTTGAGTAATCTCCCGCAGGAGCATGGATTTCATGGGTCTCTTGGAAAGAGACCCTAAAGGTTTGGGAAACCTTTAGGGTCTGAGGTTAGAAAACATACGGGATGAACATCTTCGACCGCTTCATGTAATCCTGATATTGACTGCCGAAGAAGCGGGTGCATTCAGCTTCGTCCGCTTTGGCGGTTAAGACCAGAAAGACAGTCGCGGTGACGGCAAGCGTGACGACGGTCAACGTGATGTGTTTGAAGAAGATTCCCCACGTCAGCAACAACAGCGAACAATACAACGGGTGACGGATGTATTTGTAGATTCCGCTCGTGACAAGTTGGGTGGTTTTCTCGAAAGCCAGCAGTGATGGATCGCTTTCACGTTTTTCAACCGCCTTTCCCCGCGTCCGCAGAAAGTGGACGCCAAAGCCAAGCGGGATGAAGGAGGCAAACAGCAAAGTCCAGGCGATGAGCTGGTTCCATGCCAACGGCTTGTCGATCCAAAATTTCACGTTGAGCGCGAATAAGCCCAAAATACATTCCCACGCCAAAAATCGGTAAAACCCATGCGACTGCGGCGAGGTCAACGACTTGCGCGAGATGTAGATGATGGCGGCAGACCCAAGCGCGAAAAGCCAGACTTCCATAATCAACCTCCTTGCGTCAGAAACTTTTGGAGCGGAGCGATGTACTCGTCGAATTTTTCGTACATTGGGAAGTGTCCGCACTGGTCGATCAGCACAAGTTGCGCGGCGGGCAAATGCTCTTTGAAAAGATGAGCCTGTGCGATGGGCACTGTCCCGTCCTGATTCCCAAAAATGACCAGTGTAGGCGCGACGATGTCTTTCAACAGCGGAGTCAGATTCGTGGCGTTGAGCGATTCCCACGCTTTGATAGCAGAGTAGGCAATGGCTGGATTCATGGCGTAGCGTCTGTCTTTTTCCCAGTCAGCGAAAGGCAATTCTTCTGGTTTATAAAGCCAATGATCGAACGCCCAACAGGCAAAAGACTTTGACTTGCACAACGTTCTCATGAGTTGAAGCAGCGAAGGGATGTAATACCCCGCAGCTATCGGAATCCGTTTGAAATTTTGCACAACGGCGGTGAGTTCGCCAGTCACCACGCCGTCCACGCTGACGAGTTTTCTCACACGCTGTGGGGCGGCGCTTGCGGCAATGTACGCGGCAATCTGTCCGCCCATCGAATGCCCGATGACGATGAACCTGTCAAAGCCAAAATGGTCGGCGACTTTCAATGCGCGTTCCGCTTGCTTTTGAATCGAGTAATCCGCGTCTTTTGGCTTGTCGCTGTCCCCGAATCCCAGATGATCGAAGGCAATGCAATGGAAATCCTGCTGGAGACTCTCCATCGTCCGCGACCAGACCCCGCGATGGGACGTTAATCCATGCAGGAGCAAAACAGGCGGATTCGACTCCGAACCCGCCTGGGTGTATGCGATTTGACAACCTTCGATTTCGATCTTTCCCGTCACCATGGTTCTCGCCTCACTGACCACTGATTACTGCTTATTGATCGCCGATTACTGAACTACCCCGTCCCGAACTGCCTGTCGCCCGCGTCGCCCAAACCGGGCACGATGTAAGCGCGTTCGTTGAGGTGGTCGTCGATGGCGGCAAGGTGAATGGGGATATCGGGATGCGCCGTCTGCATGGCTTTCACGCCTTCGGGAGCGCCGATCAACCCGACAAATTTGATTTTCTTCACGCCCCAGCGTTTGAGCACCTCGGCGGTGGCAGTGGCAGAGCCGCCTGTGGCAAGCATCGGGTCGAGGATTAGGCAGACCGAAACGGTGGGTTCGAGCGGAAGCTTGTTGTAGTATTCGACAGGGCGCAGGGTGTGTTCGTCGCGATACAAACCGATGTGCCATACCTCGGCGCTGGGCATGAGTCCCCATACGCCTTCGACCATGCCAAGTCCCGCCCGTAGGATGGGGACGAGACCGATTTTTTCTTTCAACTCTGCGCCCGTCGTCCGTGCCAGAGGGGTGTCAAACTCGCGCGGAACCGTGATAAGGTCGGCGGTCGCTTCGTAAGCCAGCAGCGCGGCGATTTCGCGCACCAACTCGCGGAACTTCTTGGGCTCGGTGTTTTTATCGCGCAGGCGCGAAAGTTTATGGGCAACCAGCGGATGCTTGGATGCAAAGACGTTGGACATCATAACCTCCAGAAATGAGTTACTTTATTATAGCCCGCAAGGTGATTTTTGACCCGTGACTCATGTCCCTGTTTTTTTGTACAGTTTAACAGGAACAGGACACAAAAATGAAACTCGAAGGCTTGCCGACCTATCCGTAGACTTGCGAGCGCAACCATTGTTTCGTGTGGGGTAGACCATGTTACTTCGAAGGCGGTGGGTATGTGCTGACACAAAACGCGCCCAGACCAGCGGCCGGGCGTGTTATTTTTTTCTGGCGCAAAAGTTAGATGGTGAGTGTGATGATTCCTGCCAGGGTCAGCAAGGCGCCGATGGCGATTTTCCAGGTCAGCGGTTCGCCGCCCAGGATGATGCCCATCAGGATGCCGAAGAGCGGGGAGGTAAACGCAATTGGCATGACCATGTTGAGCGGCGCCCCCTTGATGGCGGCGTAGTAACACAGCATCCCAACTGAACCGGCGACAACCCCGCCGCCGATGACCATCATCAGCAGGGCTTTTGGACCCGCCTGCGGCACGGTCTTCCATTGGGGAAACGAGACAATGCCCAATACAACCAGCGCCACCGCCGTACGGATGGTGATTCCCATTTGTGGCGAAAGTCCGCCGAGATGCAGACCCTTTTTTTCGAAGTAGCCGCCGATGCCCCAGGCGGCTGCGGTAAGCAGGGCGAGCAATTGTGGATTCATGATTTTCTCCTGTTTGTGTTTTTTGCGCGCGGGAATTTTACATGAACCAGTACCTGACTGAAACCGTATAAAGTCATAAGAATGCCTTGCCAAAGGATATGATTTTCCAGAAACCTCCCGCCTGTTGTACGAGGGAAAGCAGTGGGGTGGGAAATTCATGGGACCGTTTTTCCTTTTTTGGGATTTTCAGATAAAATCCCCTTTATGAAACTTAAACGTCTTTCCCTATTCTTTCTTCTGTTTGCCTTGCTTGCCGCGCCGGCGCAGGTTCAGGCGCAGCAGCCGGTTGTCCATGCAGTCATGTTTTGGATGGACGGCTGCCCGCATTGCGAGGATGTCATCGAAAATGTCCTGCCACCTTTAACGGAAAAATACGGCGACCAATTCGACCTTTTCATGATCGAGGTTAAAGGTTCATCCGATGTGGATTTGCTCCTCCGCGTCGCCGAGTCCTATGGATTTCCCAAAGAGGAAACGGGCGTGCCTTTTATCGTCATTGGCGACCATGTTTTGATCGGCTCCGATCAGGTGCGGAATCAACTCCCCGCTTTGGTGGAGGATGCCCTGACGAACGGCGGGCTGGACTTCCCCTCGAATCCCCTCCTCGCTGAAATTTTGCCGCTCCCCGCTGCAACTTCCACCTCGGAACTGGCTGCCCAGCCCGCCGCGGAGGAATCCACGCCCGAGCCTGCGCCCGCAGCCGCATCTCCATCTCCATCCGCAGAACCATCCGAAGAGCCTGTCAAGAATAACGGTTTTACGCTTGCGGCAGTGGTCATGGCTTTCATGGGATTGGTTACATTGTATGCGCTGGCGAGTTTGGCAATCGGCAAACTCTACTTCCATGCTTCATGGATGGATGTCGCAATCCCCGTCCTTTCTGTGATCGGTTTGGGCGTTGCCATTTACCTGACCTACATCGAGACCCAGTCTGTAGAAGCGTTCTGCGGTCCTGTGGGCGACTGCAATGCGGTGCAGAACAGTTCGTATGCAAAGTTGTGGGGAATTTTGCCTGTTGGTTTGCTTGGCGCAATCGGCTATGTTGGCATCCTTGCCGCGTGGTTTGCCGGGCGACAGCGTTGGGGCTGGCTCTCGAAATATGCGCCTGCCGCCCTGTTTGGCATGGCATTGTTTGGCGTGGTCTTCTCGATCTACCTGACCTACCTGGAACTGTTCGTTATCTTAGCCGTGTGTATTTGGTGCATCAGCTCCGCCATTATCATCACCCTGCAATTGCTGTTCAGCCTCGATGCTGCCTTGAAGGCATTGTCCTCAACGGAGGACGAGGATTCGGACTAATTCACGACCCTTCAAAATGACGAGACGCGGAAAAAATTCCGCGCCTCGTTTTTTTTTAACGATAGCCTGTCGAATTCTCACCAGGTACAATCTGGGGCAGTTGTAATCCCCGCCGACTTTCCCACCTGCTTGTACATCGTCACATTCGTAAACGGCTCGCCGAGGATGCCGTCGTGGATTGCCCAGGAGCGCTTGCGGATGCTGTTTGCCGCCTCAGGTTGTCGAAACGGGTTCGATCCATCGAGTTGAGACAGCAGGTCGCCGCCGGGTTGAAACCCCGCGTGGATGCTGTTCATCAGGCGTTTGCCCATCTGATAGTTGAAACCGTAACGCTCGAAGACGACCGCCACATGGTAGTACAGCGGCTCGACGAAATACATCTCCTGCCCCAGCGCGGTAACGAATTTTTCGAAGGCTCCGACTGCCTCCCCCAGCATCCGCAGTCCGCGCCGTACCTGCCCTGGAGCCAGACCCGCTTCGAGAGCGCTTTGCTCGGCTTCGATATTCCTTCTCAAGGTGCCGAACTTTGTCGGCAAGCCATCGGGCGTTTTGTCCACGTCAAAGCGGGGAGAATCGGGGTCGTTTA
>Ga0233425_10010541_pt1 | contig 11221 bp, 14 predicted proteins | sample Watercolumn_Towu_2_FD_181712 | JGI IMG/M metagenome (GOLD analysis project Ga0233425, IMG submission 181712) | Freshwater microbial communities from Lake Towuti, South Sulawesi, Indonesia - Watercolumn_Towuti2014_140_MG | ecosystem: Environmental > Aquatic > Freshwater > Lake | place...
ACAGAGTCAGGGTGCGAGAGAAACAGAGTCAGGGTGCGAGAGAAACAGAGTCAGGGTGCGAGAGAAACAGAGTCAGGGTGCGAGAGAAACAGAGTCAGGGTGCGAGAGAAACAGAGTCAGGGTGCGAGAATTTTTATATTTCTCGCATCATGTAGCGTATACTGACTTGTAGCCAATTTTAAGATCATGCCATTTACGGCCTGAAATATCTCTATCAATGCCTTTTACCAGCCCCATCTGTTTTTTATTTTATGAACGCCTATTTTAACTAGTTTTTAATATATAAAAACATGGCTAAGAAAAATTTGGTTGTGCAACATAACAAGATTATTGAAGCACGATATAAACTATCAGTTACCGAGCAACGCCTAGTTAAGATGCTTGTTTCCATGATAAGCGTTAATGATGAAGCGTTTAAAATTTATAGAATAAATATATCTGATTTAGCAAAAATCATTGGAATAACTGGTGGCTTTATATATCCAGCAATAAAAAAAGCAACAGGTAGTCTTATAGGAAATGTTATCAGCTTTGAAATGGATAAGAGAACAATTCAGACTTCTTGGTTAGCATCTGCTGATTACTATGATGGCGAAGGATATGTTGATTTGCAATTTGCTCCAGTACTCAAGCCATTTTTGCTGCAACTAAAGAAGCATTTTACTGCGTATGAGCTTGTTAACATAATAAATTTGAAACACGTATATTCAATTAGAATATATGAAGTATTAAAGCAATACGAGAAAATTGGAAAACGTAAATTTACGATCAGCGATTTTCGTAAAATTTTAATGATAGAGGATTATGAATATAAAAAGTTTAGTGATTTTAAAAGATGGGTTTTACTCCCAGCACAAAAAGAGCTAAATGAAAAAACAGATATTTATTTTGTATGGTCGGAAGAAAGAGAGGGGCAGGTATGTGTTGCGATTGAGTTCGTCATACAATCTCAAGATCGAAAAATTTGTCAAGAAGTGGAAGTTTTAGTTAAATCAAATCAATTAGCCGATATTGGAAAAAGAGAAGAAACTATTGGACAATTGGTAAATATTGGTGTCACCAAGAGAACGGCGCAGAGAATCGTCAAAGAGTACGACGAGCAGCGCATACGAGCCGCCATCGCCTTGACCGAATCGCAGCAGAAGCTCGGCAAGGTGAGCAACCCTGGCGGCTTCCTGGTCGAGGCGATCAAGAACGAGTACCGCGACAGCAAGGCCGAGGAGAAGCAAAGGCGGCAAAAGGCGAAGAAGGCCGGTGAGGAGAAGGAAAGGCAGGAGAAGCAGCGGAAGGAAGACCAGGCTTCGCAGAATAAGCAGGCTGTTGAAGGCTACCTGAGTTCGCTCACTCAGGAGCAGCGCACGGAATTAGAAGCCGAGTTTGTCGAAGCCTACAAGGACAACCCTTTGCTCATGCAAAGGTATAACAAGCAAGGCTTGAAGAGCGTGATGGTGAAGGGATGCTTTGATGATTTCGTTTTGAAAAGGCTATCTCAACTTACAGAGGCGAACGCATGAATACCGTCATCACAGGCCATGTCGTGAATAATCAAATCGTAATTGATAGCAAAGGCATCGCGCTTCCAGAAGGAACGCGAGTCAAGATCACCGTGTTACCAAAGCCAAGCGAGAAGGCATCTGGCCTATGCGGAATTTGGGAAGACGAGCGATCAGCGCAGCAAATCTCTGACGAAATCAGAGAGGCCAGAACGCAAGGCAAGGAACTTGATCTGTGAAATATCTGCTAGATACCGATACGCTCATTTTTTGGCTCAAAGGCAATCAGAGCATCGAGCGAAAGGCATTAGAAATAGGCTTGGAACATCTTGGCTATTCGATCATTTCAAAAGCCGAGTTGTTTTACGGTGCCTATAACTCACAGAACGTTCAGCGGAATTTGGGGAATCATCGATCAAGCATTGACGCTTGTTTACCTAGAGGAAACGGCGGCAGAGTGGTTCGGTAAGCTCAAGGCCGAGCTAAAGCAACAAGGCAACATCATCATGGATGCCGATCTTTTAATTGCTTCCATCGCCATCGATAACGACTTGGTGTTGGTCACCAATAATACACGTCATTTCCAGCGAATATCGACGCTAAGATGCCGTTAATACTAAAATAAATGGGTGCTTCGTGTTCAAAATAACATTCAATTAATATCAACTTTTCAATAGCTTCATCTTCTGTTCAATTTCCTCTAATTCATTAATGCTATAGTTAATATAATATAAGTTAAAAATGATAAGATAAAATTTGTTAAATTTTAAGTCAAGCTTGAACTCCTTGGCATAAAACTCATCCATCACTTTTGCAAATTTAAATGCAATTATCACGTAGAAGACAAACAAAGCAATTTGCGCTATAAACATTATTAATATAAACTTTGGTCCCAATCTTGACATTGCGGCATTTAGTCCAAAAACAATCGTTGTCCATATAATTAATTTATTTGAAACAACTTCCTTGCCCGCCAATCTATTGAATACCTTGTATCTCTCAACTATCCATACAATTGCGTATACACCAAAAGATGCAATAACAAGAGAAATCATATTGACGGTCTTTTGCCCTATTTCATTTTTAAGATCACTGATATTCATTTTGTTCACCTTATAGGTTGTTGTTTTTAACGGTTATTTTTTCAAAGCCAGACTTTCACAGAATCAATTAATATTTATTTTGAAGTGTTGGTTTAATCATAACTCAACTACTGATGTTTTTATGGTTAAGTTATCTTAAAAAAGACAAAGCTTTGATGGTCTTGAATCTATAATCCATATACTTCGACAAATACATCACCGTCGTCTGTGTATTGAGTTGTATATTTAATTGTGGCTTCTTTATCGTTTACTAGAAGTTCTCCTTCACATTCTGATTTCCTGACTTTCTCATTTACATCATTTGTTCTTATATTTTTGATAGATAAATCAATATCATCTACAAAATCATTTACGTATTCAACGTATTTCTTCAAAATATATTCTTGGCTCTTCCCTGAAAGCTCTTCTTTGTTTTCAGAAATGAACTTAAAATATAAGTCTGCTCTATCATTTAAATACTTATTTTTTAGCTCAGTTTTTGTAATGTCAAAAACTGTATCTTTTACGTCACCATCAGAACAGTCTGGAGGGCTATTCCCGCCGCAACTAGCTAGCAGTAGCGAATAAACAACTATAGAGGCTGCTATTATTGTTTTCATTTCTCTAAAGACCCTTTTTGAACAAAAAGCGACGACGCTTGTTTAATTACAAGCGTGGGTGTAATATGGGTTTCACCTAACAAATGACTTGGATTTTTTGTCTTGTAGTTAGGATTTCCATACTTTCTTATGAAAAGTAGTCGATCTTTTTAGCTTGTCAACCAAGTATTTATATTGCAAATTAAAATAAGCATTGATTCATAAAAGAATCATAGTAAATAACTTGATTGCTCTATTGATGATTCATATCAGGTCGATGGCATTTGGCTAGCGTAACTTCTTCACTAGGTTCGCTAATCGCTCGGGGTCTTCCTGCACGTAGATCGCCGTCGTGTTGATGCTGGAATGTCCCATAAGCACCTGCAAATCCTTGATGCTCGCGCCGCCATTTAATACGTTCGTCGCGAAGGTACGTCTACCTGAATGCGAAGTGGCACCTTCGATGCCCGCGAGTTCCTGGTACAGCGTGCTGAATAGCCTTTGCATCGAGTTGGGCGAGAACGCGCCGCCTTTCTGCGAGAGGAACAACGGCCTACCGAGCGCGTCGTTCCTCCGTTCCTCCAAATATAGACTCAAAATTTGCCTTAGCTTGGCGTTGACGATGTAGGCCATGCGCTTTTTGCCGTTCTTCGTCGTCGCCGTGCGCAGCGTCACTTCGCTCTTCAGCTCTCGATCTGCCGTCAGCACGTCGCTCAGCAGCATCCCCGCCATTTCCTTCGCTCTCAGCCCGCAATAGTAGCTTATAGCGATAAGCGCGGCGTTCCGCCTGCCGTGCTTCTCCATCGCCAGGGCCAGCGTCATCGCTCGCGTGTATTCCTTCTCGCTGAGCACCTTGGCCTTGCCTTCGTGGGTGCGCGCCATATGTGTTGATTCCTCATGATAGTGATATTTTCACACATAGTTACGCGTACTGCGGCCTGAAAGTCAAGCCTTTTCCCTTGCCGATCAACGGCCTGGGCCTAAATGTGTTGCTATTGCGATTTGAACACATTCCGGAAGATGGAAGCGAGCGGAGCGAGTCGGGCATGAACAATGTTCGCTAATGCCGGCCTCTGCTCCGATTGCTTGGGTGTTCATGCCCGACGGCGGTAGATGCCGCTTTCTCTCACGTGAGAAAGCTTCTTATCGGCCTTCGCTTAGAAACGCTTCGAGAAGCTCTTCCGTCGCTTTGCTCCACCTTTTGTTCCAGTCTTCCTGGCAGGCGAAGAGTTGAACGTCCTTTCGCCGAGCGAACCGCTTCACCTGGCGTGCCAGGGACTCGTCAAGCAGATTGCACGCGCCGTTGAATCCTCTCACTAGGCAGGAATCAGCGAAGGTGACTGGTAGCTCTGAAAAAGCTTTCACAATATGCGACATTAGGAATATTCGGCAGTGTTCAAAAGGATTAGGCAACGACGCGATGTCTTTCAGAAGCAAGCTATGCTTACCTCCCTCATCTGTCGCTATTCCTGAAGGTTTCAGCCTAGCCTCGAACCTCGTGAGTTCTACATATTCTTCGATGCTGCCGTCACTCCTTTTATAGTAGGCAAACCTTGACCTAGCCCGTTTATCGCCCATATATACGGTTTCGATCACAGTATCGCCAGTCACCTTGCTCTTGTTCAAAAATAACCCCCTCTTCTGAGAGCGCATGGTTCCTACGGCAAAGTCGGTCAGTTCGACTTGCATGAAATCAATAGCCACATCTATTCTTGTTATGTTTGCCTCTGATATGGCCTTGGCGTATTCATCTCCCAAAATATACTCAAGATCGCTCCTAAGCTTAGCCATCCCTTCGGCTTTTAGGTTGTTTGGATTGAACTCGACACGTAGTGGCTTCATGCGGCTTTTCTTGGTTTCCTCATACTTACCGTCTATACTGAAACATACTGCGTGAGAATTCTGCTTTGAATCTGCACCAGATGAAACATCATATTTAATCGCTACTGTTTTCGCGTACATTCCTCTACTCTCAGGATAGAATGCCCTTTCATTCAAAAGCATATCAAGCCTATCTCGCATTGCGTACTTGTCTAATACTTGAATTGTTAGCGATAGCTTATCTGCGATCAAATTCTTGATGAGATTCCTGTCAAACTGATACTCTTCCATACCGTCACCTTTATTCGCAAGAATGTATAAAAAAGCACACATAGAACAATATGGCGGTTGTTCTATGTGTGTGCTATATAAGTAACCCTACTAGCCGTTCTCTTTTATGATCTTGCAAAGGTCACGGAATACCATCTTCAAAAGCGTTTCCGCCTCCTTTTTAGTGGTGACATCCAGCTGGTTATAGATTGCTTTTGCAATCTTGCGGGCGTTCTTCTGGAATTCCGCTAACGCTTCGTTATCCATTTCCTCGCTATCTTCCTCAATATCCTTGGCATCGTCCTCGGAATCGCATTCCTGGTCATCATCGCGCTCCTGCACATGCGTATAGGCTTTGCCTGGCTTTTTCTCGTCCTTTTCCTTCGCGGATGGCTTTGAAGCATCAGCATCGACCTTTTCTATGCAGGAATTCTGCTCCTCGTAGTTGGCGTTGCGCTCCTTTTCGGCCTCCTTCTCCTTAATCTTCCGCTCAATCTCGCGCTTCTCGTCCCTCACCATAGGCCCTGTGATCTCACCCAGGTCGCCTCCGGTTTTCTTCAAGCACGCCTTCACGACGGTTTTTTGAAGCTTCGGCTCGCCGATCCTGTGGATCGCGTAGGCCGCGCTCTGCGATATGTCGAAAACATCGTGGCCGGGGAAATACTCACACGCTACCTGGATATGCTTGCGAATCCTGTAGAGGGTTTCCAAGGAACTCCGTTGGAGCTTCTCCTTCATGCAGGCATGAAAGCTATCGTAGCCTAGTGCCGTATGCCCATTACCAAAGTCGAACGCAGCCACCAGCTTATAAAGATTTTTGCTGCGCTCAGTGATGTCATCGAAGCCATCAATCACCTGAGATACCAGCACACTGGCTTGCGTTTTATTTAATCCGCCAATCTTACTAATTTTCTCAAAGCTCATGCTGCAATAGTCTTTGCCAGACGATTGAGTTTTGCCTTTGCTCTTAGCCTGATCTTTTGCGTTGGATTTGCTTGTCATAAAAAAACACCTTATTGCGAATGCCTGTCGAAATAGGCATAAAAGTAAAAACCGGTTGCCTTGCACTGCGAAGCACCTAAGCAATCGAACCTAATCGACCAGATCGAAAAGCCGTCAGCTTGTGGATGGAAAGCTAGCTAAGGTTTTCCTCTGGCCTAATTCAAATTACCTAGGCACTCAGCACAATATGGAAACCGTGCCTATGTTTTCTCACGTGAGAATAAGCGGAATACAGTATTCCGCTTTTTTTGGCTCAGTAATCGCTTATCAAGCAACCAGGCTCAAGGGCTTTCTCACATGAGAAAGGCAAAATGGCATGAAATAGATAAGAACCTCACGGCGTTCTCCATACTCCTATAAATAAAGCATGTAGCGTCCGCCACGGATTCCACCGTACTCGGCGTGCCTCGGTGATGCGTGGGGAAGGTAGCCCGGACAGAAGCCGCCGAACCGACAGCGTTCGTCCTCGGCAATCCCGTTTCTCAGCGCATGAGTTCCTATGCTCGCCTGCCAGAATGCCTTGGCGTCAATTCAAGGCTGAACCATGGGTTCCGGCCTGGAACTGCGTCGAAGGCGACTTTACGTGAGCGCAATGAGTGGCCTCATTCGCCGTCGCGCATAAGGTTCCATGGCAATGAAGCTTGACTTTTCGTGGATTTTTATGAATCGACTTCCGCTCCGAACCTGCCAGGTTCGATCAGCGTTCGCCGTGGCAGGGATTCCGTGGAATCGTCCTGGCTGGCAAGGTCTATCCTTCCTTGGACGACTCCGCGCTTGTGGTGCTTGTGGCCTGGCTACGGAAGCGCGTGGCAGTCGTCATGAATGCCAAGAAGGATTAAGTAACGGCCAACTGGGTTATCAGCCATGTCATCAGAAAACCGCGTCGTAGTAAGATTTCCTGAGTCTCATTCCACGGCCTTGGATAAGGCGGTTGCAGAAGGCCATGACAGCAGCCTCGTTGGAATATTTTCTTCCATGGCATTGCTAAACTACAACAATATTGAAACCACGATAAGATACGTTAATTCAAACCTACAGGATATTTACCACCTGCATATAAATTCAAAATACCATCCAGAACATCATAATATACACGATGGATTCATATTTCACTACAATCAGCCTATTACAAATGAAGACAAACTAAAAAACATAGCCAACATGAATAAGTTGCGCGCGCATAGAAAGATCAAGCCTCACGCTAAGCGATCTGCGGATAAAAAGGGAGCGGGCCTTGACGTGCAAGCCCTCTTTGCCTATCAATGCCTGTATCTTTTTCTACATCCGCTACGCGGCTCAATCGAGTATCTCTACAGGCATGGAAAATGGGCATCAGGAATCGGCGACCTGAACCTAGAGCATGACCTGCTGCTCGATGTCTATGAGGCTATGGAAACAGGCATGTCGGAGGACGAGTCGCTACGGCATGTAATTGAAACCCGCTCCAAGAAGAGGGGTTGCCGCTACGCTGAGCAATGGAGCGATAAGGAAATACGCAAGGTGTATATTAAGATCAAGGAGGAATACATGGAGTTTTATCGCGTGTGGAATCCGATATTCGACAACTTAGATTACTATGTCGATGACGGCGAAGAAGGCCATCAGCCTTTTTTTCCAGGAGAGGAAGAGGGCACGGAAGACGAGGAAAATACAAATTCGGTTGCGCGCGCCCGCAATCGAGTGAGGAATTACCTTGAAGAGTTCAAGCAAAGGATCAAGCAAAAAATACAGACGCGGATACCGCAAAACGGAAAGCCGACGAATACCTAGCCAGCCCACTGAAATCAACTCAGCGCAAGGCCACATTGCGGTTCTGCAATGCCCCAAGGAAGACTTTCTTGAACATCAACACAAATAGTTTACATATGGTAACTATTGTGTTATATTAACATCAAGCATTATGCCTTTCGCTACTGGCCTAATGCTTTCCTACCCTTCCTCCCTTTCCAGACTTCTTCCGATTCACACGCGCGCACCGCAGGCTCAGCCTGGCGGTGCTGGATTGCGCGTGTCTGTCAGCCAAGGGAAGGACCATTCAATCTTTCTTCAAGGAGACTCACCATGACTCAAGCGACCACAGCACAAACCTCTGTCGAGCGATGCCTGGCGCAGGTCAACGCCGCCTACCTGGAACTGCTGCGGCAGCCAGGCCAGTTCGACCAGTGCAAGGAAGCAGGTAGAACGGTTCGCCACCTGGCTCGCTGCCTGTGCGAGGCCGATGGCTTCGATACCGACGATCTGGACGACGAAGAAGCCGAGCTAGAGACGGACGACCTGTAGCCAACAGGCGAGGCCGTGGTGAACGTCGCTTGCCACGGCCTTGCCTACATCTTCGTATCAAGAGAGAGACACCCAGCCATGAACGCCAAGACCAATAAGCCAGATGCCGCCACCTCTGACCAAGAGGCTGAAAGCCAGGCCAGCACCAACGTCGAAACCACAACCAAGCCACAGAAGAAAAAAGAGTCTGGTCTTTCGCCTGAACTCGCCGAACTGGTGAGCGAACTACGCGAGGCCGTGAAGCGTATTGATCCACGCAAGCACACGCCCAAGAGCCTCAAACGTGCCTTGCTGCTGGCGAAGGATGTCATCGCCGACATTGACCGGCTGACTGCCTTGTAGTGCTTGCGGCAACGAATTGATGAACCCTGGAAAGGCCGTGGCTGAGCGATTGGCTGCGGCTTTTTGCTTTGCACAGACCTTATAGATCGAGGACGCACCATGAACAGCCGACGCATTTCCAAGTTTCCATTAGGCCAGTGCTGCATGACGATTGGCATCTCCACGCTGGTCGAACAGCACAACCTACCGGTCGCCGAGTACCTGTGCCGTCATCAATCCGGTGATTGGGGAGACCTAGACAAGCACGACCGTCAAGCCAACGAACTGGCGTTGAAGGAAGGGACCAGAATTCTATCGGCCTACCACTTCCAGCTTTCGGCTGATCTCAGAATCAAGCTGTGGGTGATAACCGAGGCTGATCGAAGCTCGACCACTATACTTTTACCAGAGGAATACTAAACAGTATATATGCCAAATATCACAAATGGCTTTAATCATTGCATGTTACCAATATTAGTACAACGTATACCGTTGCTACTCTCGCTACTTTTCTGCCTATCAGTAACCAGAAATTTGTTTTCAGAAACCAGATTCAGATTCGCTTATCGTAGCGTGGTAGCAAAAGTAGCGGAAGTAGCAGGCATATAAGGTTTGGTTGCTGACAAGCCAAGGTAGCCTGCTAGCCATAATCAGAAACCGCAGCCAAACCATGGAAGGCAAGAGCAAGTTGGTCCAGGCAGAATTTGGCTCTGAGAGCAGCCAAGGCGTAAATGCTTTGCTATTTGACGTAGCAAGACCTTTGACATGAAAGCCTGCGGACATGGCTTGACATGCGGCTTTCCACCCACAAGAATTCATGAAATGCTTTTTTCAAAAAAGATGATTTTCATGAAAACAATCGTAGTCGCATCGCAAAAAGGCGGAAGCGGCAAGACGACGCTCTGCGCCCATCTGGCAGTGGAAGCCGAACGCTCTGGCGATGGTCCCGTGTGGCTCATCGACACCGATAAGCAAGGCACGCTGAGTATGTGGCACAGCCGCCGTGAAACCGAGGCTCCACAGCGTGCCGATATTCAGTTCGCCCAGCTAGAGAGAGGGCTAGCCGCCTTGGCGAAAAGAGGAGCGGCTTACTGCCTGATAGATACTCCGCCGACCATTTCAGAGCAGAATTCCAAGGTATTGGAAATGGCTGATCTTGTTCTGGTTCCGGTGCGTCCCTCGCCAGCAGACTTGTGGGCGGTGTCGGAAACGGTGAGCCTGATACGGCAAGCCGAGAAGTCTTTCCTCTTCGTCATCACACAAGCCAAATCGAACGCCAGCATCACCGCGCAAACCATAGCGGCACTCTCTCACCATGGTCGTGTGGCGAAGACGTTCGTGTCAGACCGCGTGCCTTACGCGGCGGCGATGACTGGCGGGCATTCGGCTCCTGAACTCGCCTCGCGAGGACCAGCCTCACAAGAGATCGCAGGCGTATGGCAGGATGTGAAATCATGTTTTAATGAAAAGAATATTTCATTAAAGAAGAAAGGAAAAACGCAATGGCTAAGCCTGTAGCCCTGACCGCCGACGACCTGAACCCGGCACCGAGCAAGCAGAAGCCGAAGGCGGCGATTCGCCAGCGCGGCGAGGTGCCTTCCAGCGAACTCGTGCCTTTGCAGTTCCGAATGCCTCCCGAGTTCGTGCGAGCCTTCAAGCAGGCCGCGCTCGATTCCGACATGAAGCTGAACGAGCTTCTGAAAGCTTCCTTCGAGGCTTACCAGCGGCGGCAGTGAGGCGGTTTGTTTCGTGAATGCTTGCTTGGCTTTTCGGCTGATCGCTTCCTGGTCCGCTGGTCGCCAGTGACCATGGCTTTCCAAGCCTCTAGGAAGCGTTCTAACGCACGCTAAGCGTCCTGCCGCTACCTACCTACCAGCTTGCCAGCAAAGCGTGTCTGAGGCCGTTCCTGAGCGGCCTAAGCGCGCTAGACCAAGGCTAGCTGTGAAGAGCGTGCTAGAGCGTTGCGCTCTAGTGCCGTCAGGGATCATTTCGACAGGCTGTATTTGGTCTTCTTTCTTAGAAGATTTATCAAGAAAAACAACAACAAACGACTTGTTCGTGGCACCAGGCTTGCGGTCGCCGCTGGCTTCGTGCGCGCGCGTTTTGTTGTTGTTTTCCGTGTTTTTCAAACACTTTTGTTTGTTTTCGGCACCAAAATTCTCACTAGACTCAAGAAATTTCCATATAAATATCAAATAGATATAGTTAAAGGGTGCGAGAGAAACAGAGTCAGGGTGCGAGAGAAACAGAGTCAGGGTGCGAGAGAAACAGAGTCAGGGTGCGAGAGAAACAGAGTCAGGGTGCGAGAGAAACAGAGTCAGGGTGCGAGAGAAACAGAGACAGGGTGCGAGAA
>Ga0233425_10010542_pt1 | contig 11219 bp, 10 predicted proteins | sample Watercolumn_Towu_2_FD_181712 | JGI IMG/M metagenome (GOLD analysis project Ga0233425, IMG submission 181712) | Freshwater microbial communities from Lake Towuti, South Sulawesi, Indonesia - Watercolumn_Towuti2014_140_MG | ecosystem: Environmental > Aquatic > Freshwater > Lake | place...
CCGGTGGCAGCACGCACGAGGAGACCCCCCAGTGACCGGGATCATCCAGGGCAGCCAGAAGCGGCTGGTGCTCATCGGCGGCCGCTCGCACCCCGAGCTGGCCGAGCACGTCGCCAAGGAGCTCGGCATCGAGCTCGTCCCGACCCAGGCCTACGACTTCGCCAACGGCGAGATCTTCGTGCGCTTCGAGGAGTCGGTGCGCGGCTGCGACGCGTTCGTGCTGCAGAGCCACACCGAGCCGATCAACAAGTGGATCATGGAGCAGCTGCTCATGGTCGACGCGCTCAAGCGCGCCTCGGCGAAGCGCATCACCGTGATCATGCCGTTCTACGGCTACGCCCGGCAGGACAAGAAGCACCGCGGCCGCGAGCCCATCTCGGCCCGCCTGCTGGCCGACCTGTTCCGCACCGCCGGCGCCGACCGCCTCATGGCCGTCGACCTGCACACCGCGCAGATCCAGGGCTTCTTCGACGGACCCGTCGACCACCTGTTCGCCCTGCCGCTGCTGGTGAAGTACGTCGCCGAGAACTTCCCCAACCGCGACGAGATCACCGTCGTCTCGCCCGACGCCGGCCGCGTGCGCGTCGCCGAGCGCTGGACCGACCTGCTCGGCGCCCCGCTCGCGATCATCCACAAGCGCCGCGACCCCGACGTCCCCAACGAGGCCAAGGTCTTCGAGGTCGTCGGCGAGGTCGAGGGCCGCACCTGCGTCGTCATCGACGACATGATCGACACCGGCGGCACCATCGTGAAGGCGGCCGACCAGCTGTTCGACAACGGCGCCAAGGAGGTCATCGTCGCGGCGACGCACGCGATCCTCTCCGGCCCGGCGCGCGAGCGCTTCGAGAACAGCCGGGTCAAGGAGGTCATCGTCACCGACACCCTCCCGATCCCCGACGAGCGCCGCTTCGGCAAGCTCACGGTGCTGCCGGTCGCGCCGCTGATCGCGCGCGCGATCCAGGAGGTCTTCGTCGACGGCTCAGTCACGAGCATGTTCGAGGGCGACCGCGTCTGACCCTCCCGGCCGCGCAGGACAGCGGCGCCGAGGTGCGGCAGGCTGTGCCTCGATGATCAACGACGACGCGGGGGAGGCGGCGGCGCCGGCCAGGCCGAGCCGCGGCCCGCACGGGCCCATCCCCACCGCGCTCGTCGTCATCTCGATGGTCCTCGCGGCCGCGTTCATCGTTCCGCTGCTCCTGCTCGAGCCGCTGCCGCCGATCGAGTGGTGGCCGCTGGTCGCCGCCGTCTCGGCCCTGCTCCTGTGGTGGGGCGAGCGCCAGCGCAACCCGGTCGGGCGCGGCAGCCAGGCCCAGGTGACCTTCTCCGCGGCGTCCGCTGTCATCACGGCGGTCACGCTCCTGGTGCCGCCCTGGATCCTGCCGGTGGTGTTCCTGGCCTACAGCGTCGCCCGCACCTGGCGGCTGGCAGTGGTCAACTACGCCCTGCTGATCGGGCCCCAGACCGCAGCGATCGTGGCGATGTCGGCCGTGGGTCTGCTGTGGCGCGACGACTCGCTGGAGCCGTCGGAGTTCATCGTGCTGGCGCTCCTCGCCGGCGTCGTCCAGTTCTTCGTGTCGGGCTTCCTCATCACCCTGCTGGTGATGTGGTCGGAAGGCATCCGGTTCCGCGAGTCGCCGGTGTGGGACCGCGACCGCTCGGCCATCCTGCTCAGCCAGATCTCCCTCGGTACCGTCGCGGCCACCCTGCTGCGCACCTCGTGGTGGTACCTGCCCCTGGTCGTCCTCGTCGTCTGGTGGGCCTTCCGCTACTGGCGGCTCGAGCTGCGTGCCGTCACCGCCGACGGCAGCGGGTTCGGACGCGTGGTCCGGCTCGACGTCCTGCGCGAGGCCGTCCACTACGAGCAGGGCCGGTCCCTGGAGACCGGCCGGCCGCTGGCTCTCGTGCTGCTCGACATCGACGAGCTGCGCACCGTCAACGAGACCCTCGGCGAGGCTGCGGGCGATGCCGTCCTCAAGGCGGTGGGCGAGCGCATCACCGCGGGCTGCCACTACTCCGAGGTGCACGCCCGCACCGGCCCCGACGAGTTCACGGTGCTGCTGCTCGACCTCGGACCCGACGAGGTGCTGTCGCGGACGCAGCGGATGGTCGACGCGGTGGGGGCTGCGCCGATCGCGACGCCCGCCGGCGACGCCTCGGTGACCGTCTGCGCAGGCGTCATCCGCCTCGCACCCGACGAGCCCCTCGACGACGCCCTCGCCCGCCTCGACCGCACCCTCTACGAGGCCAAGGGCGAAGGCCCCGCCTCCCTCGCCATCGCCCCCTGAAGATCCATGGGTCCTAGGCCGGCATGGTGGCGATGAAGAAGCCCTCGGCGAGGTGGCCCTCGGGGAGGCCTGCGCGCTGGCCGAGCTGGGTGCCCCAGCCGCGGACGAAGCCCTCGAGGTCCTCCATGTGGGCCACCTGCGAGTCGTGGCAGCGCAGCGCGGCGATCTTCTTCGGGAACGTCTCGGTGATGTCGACGAAGTGGGTCGCGCTCGGGTGGGCCATCACCCACACCTCCTTCACGCTCCAGGCCTCGAGGCCCTCGTCCTGCAGCAGGGAGGCGTGGGCGAAGGGGTTGCGCGCGTCGGGGTAGACCGACTGGATCGCGGCGTCGCCGGCGGCCATGTGGTCGGGGTGCGAGGCGCCGATGCGCTCCCAGTTCCGCTCGGGCGACTGGATGAGCATGCGCTCGGGCCGCACCTGCCGGATCACGCGCGAGATGTCGCGGCGCAGGCCGTGGGTGACGGTGAGCTCGCCGTCCTTGTAACCGAGGAACCGGACGTCGGTGACGCCGACCGCCGCCGCTGCGGCGGTCTGCTCGGCCCGGCGGATCCCGGGGATCTCCGAGCGCGGGACATCGGGGTCGAAGCCGCCGGCGTCGCCGTCGGTGATGATGCAGTAGGTGACCTCGATGCCCTTCTCGACCCACTGGGCGACGGTGCCGGAGGCTCCGAAGTCGACGTCGTCGGGGTGCGCGGTCACCACGAGCGCGCGGGACACGTCGGCGTCGTCGAGCACAGGTCCTCCTGGGGCCACGGGGAGCGTCATCCGTCCGGCATGCGGAGCAACGGCTCTGGGAGCGTGCGCTGATCCCCCGGATGGGTCAACCGACCGTACCGCCTGGCGAAAGTCGGCGCTGTCGCGGGCCGATGCACCTCCTATGAGCCGGAACGCCTCGCTGGACCCCGCGCGCCCCCGTGCGCTGCGCGCCGTCGTGGCCGCCGCGGCGGCCGCCCTGGTCGTGGCGCTCGCCCCGTCGCTGGGGTCGCCGGCCGAGGCCGCGGTCGCCGTACCGCCCACCCCGGCGCTGTCGGGACCGGTCGACGACTACCCGACCTACCAGGAGCAGTCCAGCTGCACCCCGACGCCGAAGCCCGGCGCCGCGAAGCTCCGCGACCTGCTCAAGCGCGTCTACGGCTCCTACAGCATCGGCATCTACCGCGATTGCTCCTACGGCGGCATCAGCGAGCACAAGGAGGGCCGCGCCCTCGACTGGATGGTGACCGTCCGCAACGCCACCCAGAAGGCGAAGGCCGATGCGTTCCTCGCCTGGCTGACCAAGCCCGACGCCCAGGGAAACCCGGCCGCCAACGCCCGCCGCCTCGGGATCATGTACATCGGCTGGAACGACCGGATGTGGCGCGGCTACGACGTCGGCCGCGGCTGGACCGAGCTCAAGGGCTGCTTCGACGCCGCCAAGAAGTCGACGGCGTACGACACCGTGTGCCACCGCAACCACGTGCACCTCTCCCTGACGTGGGAGGGCGCGATGGGCATGACGTCGTACTGGACCGGCAAGGCGCTCGCGCCGACCTGCGACCTGGGCTGGGGCGGCGACGCCGGCGCGCCCGTCGCCGGCACGGGCCTCATCCCGGTGACGCCGGTCCGCGTGCTCGACACCGCGGCCGGCACCGGCCTCGACGCGCCCTGCCGCCTCGGCCAGCCCGAGTGGTCGGGCGACACCCGCATGCTCTCGGTCCGCGTCACCGGCGTCGGCGACATCCCGGCCGACGGCGTCGCCGCGGTGGCGCTGCGCACGACGACGTGGAAGACCAGCGCGCCGTACCCGACGGTGCGGCTGCGGGCCCGGACGTCGTCGGCGTCGGTCCCCGCCGTCTCGACCTGGACCACGGCCTCCTACGGCTCGACCGTCGTCGTGCCGGTGGCCTCCGACGGCACCGTGCGCGTCTCCCTCGACAAGGGCACGGCCGACGTCCGGCTCGACGTCGTCGCCTGGTCGCCCGCGGCCTCCGTCGTCGTCGGCCCGGCCGAGTCGCTCGCGGGCGGCACGGCCCGGGCGGTCCGGCCCGCGACGGTGGCCGCCGGATCCGCGCTGCAGCCGGGCGAGTCCCGCACCATCGACCTCTCCGGCACGGCGGGGATGCCCGCCGACGGCCTCACCGGCGTCTCCCTCAGCGTGCTCGCCGGCCGGACGACGACGCAGGACGTCGTCACCGTCGCCGGTCCGGGCGCCCGCCTCGCCGCCAGCTCGCTGCGGACCTCGACCGCCGCAGCGCGCGTCGCCCAGGCCCTGGTGCCCACGGCCGACGGCCGGGTCGTCCTTCGCAACACCGGCACCTCGCCGGTCGCCGTGACGGTCCGCGTCCACGGCTGGTGGACGGCGTCGGCCGTCGAGGGCGGCGGCGCCACGACGACGCTGGCCGCACCGGTCGCCGTGGTGAACACCGAGACCGGCCTCGGCCTGGCCGGGGCGTTCACCTCGTCCACGGCCCGGTCGCTCGTCGTGACCGGCAAGGCCGGCGTCCCGGTGGGCGCCAAGGCGGTGCTGCTCCAGGTGTCGGTGAAGGCCGGGACGACGGCCACCACGCTCTACGTCCGCGGCTCCGGGGCCATCCCGGCGGTGAGCGCGATCGCCGGCCGCTGGGCCCACGACCTGGTCCTGGTGCCGCTCGGCCCCGACGGCTCGGTGGCCTTCTCGACGCCGTCGACGGGCACCCACGTGCGGGCGCTCGTGGTCGGCTACACGGCCTGACCTGCGGCTCCGGCCGGGCCTGCGGACCGGGGTCCCCGGGGCCCGCACGCGGGCGGAGGGGCGTCGGTCGCGCCGCCTAGACTGCTCGGCGAGATGACCTCCCTCTTCGACGACCTCGGCCTCCCGACGCCCGACCCCGTGCCGGAGCCGGGCCCCCGCCGCACCGACCCGGCGGAGCTCGTCGTCGACCTCAACCCGCAGCAACGCGCGGCCGTCGAGCACCGCGGCGGCCCGCTGCTCATCGTGGCCGGCGCCGGCTCGGGCAAGACCCGCGTCCTCACCCGCCGCATCGCCCACCTGCTCGCCACCGGCGACGCCCGGCCCGGCGAGATCCTCGCGATCACGTTCACCAACAAGGCCGCCGGCGAGATGCGCGAGCGCGTCGTCGACCTCGTCGGCCCTCGCGCCCGCTCGATGTGGGTGTCGACGTTCCACTCCGCCTGCGTGCGGATCCTGCGCCGCGAGGCCGGCCGCCTCGGCATGTCGTCGTCGTTCTCGATCTACGACGCCACCGACAGCCAGCGCCTCATGACGCTCGTCTGCCGCGATCTCGACCTCGACCCCAAGCGCTACCCGCCGCGGTCGTTCAGCGCGCAGGTGTCCAACCTGAAGAACGAGCTGATCGACCACGAGACCTTCGCGTCGCAGGCCACCAACCACCAGGAGCGCACCCTGGCCGAGGCCTACGCCGAGTACCAGCGGCGGCTGCGCCAGGCGAGCGCGTTCGACTTCGACGACCTCATCTCTTCCACCGTCGCGGTGCTGCAGCTCTACCCCGACGTCGCCGAGCACTACCACCGCCGGTTCCGGCACGTGCTCGTCGACGAGTACCAGGACACCAACCACGCGCAGTACCAGCTCGTCCGCGAGCTCGTCGGCACCGGCGACGACGGCGTCGCGCCCGGCCAGCTCTGCGTCGTCGGCGACGCCGACCAGAGCATCTACGCCTTCCGCGGCGCGACCATCCGCAACATCGAGGAGTTCGAGCGCGACTACCCGGACGCCACCACCGTCCTGCTCGAGCAGAACTACCGGTCGACCCAGAACATCCTGTCGGCGGCCAACGCCGTCATCACGCGCAACACCTCGCGCCGGGCGAAGCGGCTGTGGACCGACGCCGGCGAGGGCCCGCGCATCGTCGGCTACGTGGCCGACAACGAGCACGACGAGGCGTCGTTCGTCGCGCAGGAGATCGACCGGCTCTCCGACGAGGAGGGGGTCCCCTCCCGCGACGTCGCGGTGTTCTACCGCACCAACGCGCAGTCGCGGTCGCTGGAGGAGGTGTTCATCCGCGTCGGCCTGCCCTACAAGGTCGTCGGGGGCGTGCGCTTCTACGAGCGCAAGGAGATCCGCGACGCCGTCGCGTACCTGCGCGCCCTCGCCAACCCGGCCGACGACATCAGCCTGCGCCGCATCCTCAACGTGCCCAAGCGCGGCATCGGCGACCGCGCCGAGGCCTGCGTCGAGGTGCTCGCCCAGCGCGAGCGCATCACGTTCGGCGCAGCCCTCGAGCGGGCGGAGGAGGCGCCGATGATCGCCACCCGCTCGCTCAGCCAGATCAAGCAGTTCACCCAGCTCATGTCCGACCTGCGCACGCTGGTCGAGGCGGGCTCAGGCCCGGCCACGGTCCTCGCCGCGGTGCTCGAGCAGACCGGCTACCTCGCCGAGCTGCAGGCCAGCACCGACCCCCAGGACGAGACCCGCATCGAGAACCTCGCCGAGCTCGAGTCGGTCGCCCGCGAGTTCGAGACCGACCAGCCCGAGGGCACGCTCTCGGACTTCCTCGAGCGCGTGTCCCTCGTGGCCGACTCCGACGAGATCCCGGACGCCGAGGAGCACGGCGGCGTCGTCACCCTCATGACGCTGCACACCGCCAAGGGGCTGGAGTTCCCGGTCGTGTTCCTCACCGGCATGGAGGACGGCGTCTTCCCGCACATGCGCTCGCTGGGCGACGCCCGCGAGCTCGAGGAGGAGCGCCGCCTCGCCTACGTCGGCATCACGCGCGCGCAGAAGCGGCTCTACCTCTCGCGCGCGATCGTGCGCTCGGCCTGGGGTGCGCCGTCGTTCAACCCGCCGAGCCGCTTCCTCGACGAGGTGCCCGCCGACCTGCTCGAGTGGAAGCGCGAGGACCCGATCTCCAGCGGCGGCGGCTACGGCTCGCAGCGCGCGTCGCAGGGCGGCTTCGGCTCGGCGCCGTCGCTGCTCGCGGCCGCGACCCGTCCGGGCGCGAAGAGCCCCGGCAACCGCGAGGTTGTGTCGCTGTCGCCCGGCGACCGCGTCACCCACGACAAGTTCGGCCTCGGCACCGTGGTGTCCACCAGCGGCATGGGGGAGAAGGCCGAGGCCACCATCGACTTCGGCGAGGCCGGCACCAAGCGCCTGCTGCTGCGCTACGCGCCGGTCGAGAAACTCTGACGCCTCCGTCGGCTAGCCGCGCGCTGCCAGGCCGGCGCCGGTCCACTCCTCGTCGCCGCTGACGTCGCGGACGACGTCGAGCCACTCCGGCACCGCGGCCGACGGCTGGTCGGCGTCGTCGATCTCGGCGAGCAACGTGCCGTCGTCCAGCTCGTCGATCGCTACGACGGTCCCGTCGCGCTCGACGAGGTGCCTCGTCTTGCGGAGCTCGGCTCCCGGAAGGCTTTGCAGCGCAGCCCATTCGGCGTCGTCGAGGTAGAGGTTGGTGCATGCGACCTCGGCCGGGCTGTCGCCGAGGCGGACCTTGTGCGTGAGCTTGCGCGTGACCGAGCCGTCGACGTCGACGACCTCGCGCAGCCGGAGCCGGGTGCCGGTCACGTAGCGGTCGACGATCCGCCTCGTGCCGACGACGCCGTCCGGCACGCCGCTCACGAGGAACCGCCGCTCCCGCTCGACGACCGCGTACTTCAGCTGCGCATCCACCACCCGAGGCTAGAGCCGGGGGGCCGTCACAGACGAAGCGTCTGTGCGGCCGAGAGGTAGGCCGCCGCTGCTTCCGCGGGATCGTGCATGCTTCCGGGCTCGGCCGTCGTCCTAGCCGCGCTCTCGCGCAGCGCCTGGCCGGGGTCGGCGGCCACGAGGTCCTGGGCGATCCCGTCGATCACAGTCGCGAGATCGCGCTGGTCGACGGCGTCGAGAGCAAGGCCGTCGTAGAGCATGGTCGCGGCCTCGGCCATGAGCTCTCGGGCGATGTCGCGGTCGACCTCGGGCCTCTCCGCGGCAACGGCGTCGGCGGCGGCGCGGAAGCGCTCCTGAAGGGTCTGGCCGTAGTCAGTCACCCGCGCAGGCTCGCACCGGCGATCGCGGGTCTCAAGCGGGTTCTCCTGCCGCTCCCAGCGGCTCCTGCATCGCCGGCGAGGCCTTGCTGACTTGCCGTAATGCCATGAGTACCAACGGTTTTCACCATTTCGAGTGACGCGATGAGTCTTGCTCGGATCGCACGTGTGTTCTATTCTGACTGCATGTTCTTCACCGCTCCCACCACCTCGCCGGGTCTTCCGGCGTCGGTCGTCGAGGAGCGGTTCGCAGAGCTGATGTCCGAGCTCGCGGCCGACGTGGTGCAGCAGATGCTGGCGCGCCCGCCGAGGGTGGACGACTACGCCGTGCTGGAGTCGCTGAAGTCGGCGGAGCTGCCCGACCGGGGCGCGCAGATCGCGCGGCTGGCCGCGGGCCGGCGGATGACGACGTTCCAGCAGGCTCAGGACCTGCGGGCCCTGCTCGATGTGATCGGGCCCGACCACGGCTCGAACCGGATGAGCGACCGGCAGCTGTTCCAGGCGATCGGCGAGGCGCTGGGCCGCTCGAAGGAGTCGGTGGAGGTCGAGTGCCACCGTGCACGTCACCTCGATGCTCATTTCCCGACACTGTTCGACGCGCTCGCGGCCGGCTCCACCACGCTGGCTCACTGCTGGGCGCTGGTCGATGCCACGTACGGGATCACCGACGAGGAGATCCTCGCCCGGATCGGCGAGCTCGCCGTCCCTGCGGCGCAGACGGAGAAGCTGCGCGACTTCTACGCCACCGTCGCCGCCCTCGTGGTGCAGTTCGACCCGGGTGCGGAGGAGCGGCGGAAGAAGGCGCGCAAGGCGCGCGGCCTGTCGGTGGTGAAGCTGGGGGACGGGCTGTCGATGCTGCAGCTGATCGACTCGTCGGAGACCATCGACGCCATCAACGACCTCGTCGACGACGCCGCCCGCGAGCACCTCGCGGCGATGCGCGCCCAGCGCCGCGCGGCCGAGAAGGCCGCTGCTCGAGAGGCCGAGGATGCAGCCCGGGCGGCAGCGGGATCGGGCGAAACCAGTGACCCCGTGGCGCAGCCCGACGACGCCGACGCCGTCCCTGCGCCGGATCCGGATGCGGGGGAGAGGCTGTCGCGGACCGAGGCCCGCGGCCTGGCCGCCGTGGCTTTCTTCCTCGGCAAGCGCACCGCCGACGGCGGCGTCGAGTACTGCGAGAAGGACGCCACCCAGGTCGTGGTCAACCTCGTGGTCGACACCACCACCCTCGCCGGTATCGAGAACAACCTCGCCCTCACCGGCACCGACCCCTTGGTCGCCGACCTCGCCCGCGCACTGGCCGTGTCACCCGACGCGCTGCGCCGCCTCCTGGTCGACCCGTCGCGCGGGCACCTGCTCGACTACGGGCAGACCCAGTACCTGCCGCGCCGGCTCCGCCGACACGACCTGGCCCGCGACGGCGGGCGGTGCCGCTGCTGCGGGCGCCGGATCCGCCGCGGCGAGATGGACCATCTCGTCGACTTCCGCCTCGGCGGGCCGTCCTCGGCCGGCAACTCGCGGATCCTGTGCCCGGAGTGCCACCAGCGCAAGACCGCCGGCCTGCTCGCGGTGACCGGCGACGCCGGCTCCGCCGAGGGCGTGCAGATCACCTTCGACGCGGGGATCACGTTCACGTCCTACCCGCCGCCCGTCCTGCCGCGGCCGGAGCGCGACGCCCTGCTCCACGCCCAGGCCGAACCCCTCCGGTACACGCCCCGACCACAGCGGCGCCGTGCCGAGGAGGCCAGGCGAGGAGCAAGCAGCGACCTCGGCGGAGGACCGGGATCGAGTGACGGCCGCAGGTCAGGAGCTGCGCTGCCCGAGCCCGCCCCGGACGTCCTCCCGCGCGCCGGGTCCGACGACCCCCCGCCCTTCTAGCCACCCATCTGCTGCGAGCCCTCCACCGATCCGATGCGAGGGCCACAGCCACGTCACCACATCGGCGCAACCAGCACCCTGCCCCGCGCGATATCCGGCATTAGGCATCGCCTCATCGATGGCATGCTGCGCCCATGCGATGGTTCAAGAAGTCGAAGCCGGACCCCGACGTGGAGTGGGCGCAGCAATCGGCTGCCATCGCCGCCGCGCGGGTGGACCGCGAGTCGGCCCTCGTGGGCCAGGAGGCCCTCGTCTCTCAGGTCGAGGCCCTGCTGTTCAGACACGACCCGATCGGGATCAACTTCGAAGACAACACGGACGAGTACCGCGCCGAAGCCCAGACCATCGTGATTCGCATGCCGGAAGCCTCTTCAGTCGAAGACCTACGCGCGATCGTCCACCAGGAGTTCGTCCGATGGTTCGACGCTCAGATCGCCGGGCCACCGGAGCGCTACTCGACCATCGCGGCCGAGATCTGGGCGCTGCGCACCGAGAGTGGCCCGGACTGATCGCGCGCATACGTGCCGTTCGCGCGCGCCCCAGCGAGTGTGGATCCGGCTATGGAGATCGCCGCGACCGATACGTTGCGACGGTGGATGATGCCGACCTTTCGCGGGCACTCCGCCCGGGAGCGCCTGCCGACGAGTTGCTGCGCCAGGCCTTGCTCCGGGGGCGTTTGACTGACTACGCAGACACGGGTGACCTTGCGGCAGAGGGCCAAGCGGACTTCATCGCCCGCACCTACCGGCGACGTGCGCATCACCTTGCCGGACGCGAGCTGCTCCTGGTCGACCTGGACGCCTTCGACGAGGACCTCCGGCTACTGGTCGAGACGTCCACCGACGTGCGCGTGGTCGTTCGAATCGAGCCGGGGCAGGGTGAGAGCACGGTGTACACCGCACTGGGTTCAGGGAGCCCCTGGCAGGTGGGCGCGTGCCTCATCCACCGTCTTCCCGACTGAGCCGAGCCGAAGTGCCGTTAGGACTCGCGATCATGGTGAAGCCACCGGCAATAGGGGTCGTTTCCTTACGCGCCGTCTCGGTGGCGATACAGCCCTTGCAGTCTTCGATTGACCATTGCTAGGTCGCGCAGCC
>Ga0233425_10010543_pt1 | contig 11219 bp, 4 predicted proteins | sample Watercolumn_Towu_2_FD_181712 | JGI IMG/M metagenome (GOLD analysis project Ga0233425, IMG submission 181712) | Freshwater microbial communities from Lake Towuti, South Sulawesi, Indonesia - Watercolumn_Towuti2014_140_MG | ecosystem: Environmental > Aquatic > Freshwater > Lake | place: Indonesia...
CCTGGGCAGATCAGCACGACATGGCACATCGAGCGTGGGCGCGGGCACTGTTGCAGCGTTGCCGATACTGTCCCCTAGCGGGAGGCACCGGCCACCTCACGTCTCCTTCGTGTCCTTCGTGCCTTCGTGGTGGATACCCCTCTCGCGTTTCCACCAACTGCAATCGCACCGCCTGACGCCGCCCGCGGGATTGCGCCCTCGCGCAGGGCTGGGGTACAATGGAGGCATGTTCAGAGCGGCATCCGCCCGGCTGCGCCCCTCGGCAGCGGCCTGGTTGGCGGCCGGCTGGGGTTGGGCGGCGCTCGCCGGCACGCCTGCGCACCTGCCGGCTGATGTCACCTGCCGCGCCGGCGGCGCCCGCGCCGTCTGCGTGTTCGATCTGCCGGAGTTGTCGCTCGACGCCGACGTCCGCCTGAACGTTGCCACGCCCGGGCTCGCCGTGAGCGAAAGCACCGGCGAACCCGTCCTGCCCGACGCCGTCGTCGTCATCCCGCTTCCGGCCGGCGCCGCCGTCACGTCGTGCACCGTCACGCCCGACCTGACCCTGGCCGACGACTGGCCCGTCCCCGTGCGCCACGGCCGCGCGGCTTCGCCGTATTCGCGCGGCCCCGGCCCGCCCGCCGAACCCGACCCCTCCATTTACGCGCTGCACGCCGCCTGGCCGCCCCTCGACCCGCCCGACTGGACCGTCGAGCGGCGCGACGGCCAAGCCCGGCTCGTCGTGCACCTCCGGCCCGTGCAGGTCGTGCCGGTCGAGGGCCGCCTGCTGCTGCACGGCCGCCTCACGGTGGATGCCGCATGGTCGCTGCCGGCGCCGCTCGGCGGCGACGGCGGCGGCGCGGCGGCCCCGGCGCCGGAAATCCCTGGCCCGCTCGGCGGCGGCAGCCCGCTGCCGTCCTCCAACCGCTACGACTACGTGGTGATCACCTCGCAGTCGCTGCTGCAGACGCCGCCGCCGTTCAACTTCCAGGCGCTGTGCGCCGCGCGCAGCCGCGGCGGCCTCGCCGCCACCAACGTCACCGTCGAGTGGATCTACGCCAACTACGCCGGCACCCGCCCCGACGGCGGGACGGACAACGCCACGCGCGTGCGCGGCTTCATCGCCGATGCCCGCGCCAACTGGGGCACGCGCTACGTGCTGCTGGGCGGCACCGCCTACAGCCCCGTGATCGTTCCGGCGCGCGTCTTCACCGGCGTCGTCGTCACCGCCTCCGGCCCGTTCCGGGCGTTCATCGGCGCCGACATGTACTACGCCTGCCTGGACGGCACGTTCGACGGCAACAGCAACGGCGTCTACGGCGAGTCGTCCGACGGCCCGGGCGGCACGGACGTGGACCTGCTGTCCGAGGTGTTCGTCGGGCGCATCCCGGTCGCGAACACGGCCGAGGTCAGCCGCCTGGTGCGCAAGACGCTGTCCTACGAAGCGGCCGATCCGGAGACGCTGCGCCGCACCTGCCACATGGGCGAATACATCGGTTTCGGCGGCATCAGCGATTACGCCTCCACCTCCATGGAGCAACTGCGGCTGGGCGGCTCCTACGACGGCTACTCCACGGCCGGTTTCGGCAACACGGCCTTCGGCAGCTTTTTCGACAACGCGGAAGTGGTGTACGACACGCCGACCTACGCGTGGCCGAACAGCGAGGCGCTGCGCCACTTCAACGGTCCCTACCATGTCTTCAACCACCTCGGGCACGGCAACTGGTATTACGACTTCAAGCTGAACATTTTCTCGGGCAGCGACCTGGGCGGCATGCGCAGCCTGACGAACTCGAGCTACTTCCTGGCCTACTCCCAGGCCTGCCTCGCCGGGCGGTTCGACGACTGCCCGGACTGCTTCGCCGAGACGCTGATCACCGCCACCAACGGCCCCGTCGCGCTGATGATGAACTCCCGCGAGGGCTGGGGCGTGGGCAACTCGACCGACAGCCCGTCGCAACGCTACCAGCGCCGCTTCTGGGACGAGCTGCTGAGCGGCCGCACGGGCCTGCTCGGCCCGGCCCACCAGAACTCCCGCGAGACGCTCCGCCATCAGATCGCCGATTACGGCGGCGCCATGCGCTGGTGCTACTTTGGCCTGACGCTCTTCGGCGACCCGGCGCTTCCGTTCGCCGCCCGCGCCTCTCCGCTGCCGGCGCAGATCGTCCACGCGCCCCTGGCCAACCAGGCCGAGACCACGGTCTGCTACCGCGTCAACGCCACCCTGGGACCGCCCGGGATCTACGACCCGGACACGCCGGCGATCGTCTGGCGCACCAGCCTGGCGCCCGACATCGTCCACACCGACCGGCTCGCGCAGGTGTGGGGCACGGCCCACCGGTTCGACCTTCCCGCCGTGCCCATGGACACGCGCGTGTTCTACCGCCTCACCGCCTCCACGCGCGCCGGCCTCGCCGCGGCCTTGCCGGCCGACGGCTCCGAGTACTCGTTCCGCGTCGCGCCGTTCCTGCCGCTCGCCATCGGCGGCCAGCCGGGCGAGTACGGCGCCGTCGCGCCGCCCTACGGCGCGATCTCGGTGATCTCCGGCAACACCGTGCAGGCCAGCGCGTCGTGGCGCGAAGTGCTGCCCGGCGGCCTGCTCGCCCGCCGCTGCACCGGCTGGATCGGCGGCGGCAGCGTGCCCGCCTCGGGCACCAGCAACCAGGTTGCGTTCCGCATGGACAGGGCCTCGACGCTGGTCTGGCTCTGGACCAACGAGTGCCTGCTGGCGCAATCGTCGTTGCCGCCCGGCCTGCTCGCCACCAACGTCTGGCTGGACGAAGGCTCCGTGGCCGCCACCGTCCTGGCGCCCGCGAGCCGCGCGGCCGGCGGCACGAACTGCAACTTCGCCGGCTGGTACGTGGACGGCATCCGCCAGCCGGCCTCCGGCCGCGCCGCCAATCCCGCCGCGGGCCTCGTGATGTCCGCGCCGCGCGCCGCGGTGGCGCTCTACGTGCCCGCCGCGGAAGACGCCGACGCCGACGGCCTGCCCGACTGGTGGGAGCTGTTCTGCCTCGGCACCACCGCCAACGGGCCTTCCTCGGACGGCGACGCCGACGGCTGGAGCCTGCTCGACGAGTATCGCGACCGCACCGACCCGGCCGACCCCGCCAGCCGGCCCGCTCCGCCGGAGATCGCGCTCGCGCCCGTGCCGGCCGTGCAGGGCGTGCCGCCGCCCTACACGGTGACGGCCGTCATCACGGACACGTCGCCCCTCGTCGCCACGCAGCTCGTCTGGCGCCGCAACGCCGGCCCGTGGCAGACCAATGCCATGGCCGCCGCGGTTGGCGTCACCAACGGCTTCCAGTCCGCCGTCCCCGCGCCCGGCGCGCCGGGCGACGCGTTTGCGTGGTGCGTGCGCGCGACCGACTCGGCCGGTCTCTCCGCCCAGAGCGAGACGGTCGCCGTGTTCCTCCAGTATCCGCTGCTGATTCCGCTGCCGCCGTTCAGCCGCGGCCACACCACGGCGCCGCCGGCTCTTGTCTGGGACACGCTGGCGATCTCCAACGCCGGCAATGCGGCGCTGGTGTGGCGCGGCTTCGTGGGGTGGGGGGAGTATGCCGACGCCCTGCCGCCCGACTGGAATCTGGCGGCCGGCGCAGGGTCGGCCTGGACCTGGACCACCGGCCGCTGCTCCTCGGCGCCGGCGTCGTTCCGCGCCGCGTTCGTCTCGCCCGTGCCGTACAACGGCAACAGCCAGCACGCGCGGGCGGACACGCCGCCGCTCGCGCTCGGCTCCAACGCCGTGCTGCGCTTCCGCCACTGGATCGCCTCGGAACTCAACGACTACATGCCGGCGATCGCCTGCTGGGACGGCGGCATCGTCGAGATCTCGACCAACGGCGGCGCGTCCTTCGCCCAACTGCCCGGCCCGTACGACCACGTGATCACCGGCTGGCAGGCGTCGCCCTGGCCCGACGGCACGCCCTGCTTCGCCGGTTCCGGCGGGGGCTGGCGCGAGGCGACCTTCGACCTCGCCGCGCATGCCGGCCGCACGGCGATCCTGCGCTTCCACTACGGCGGCGACGACAACACCGACCGCGAGGGCTGGTACGTGGACGACGTGCGCGTGGCGCCGCTCGCCGCGCCCGCCCCGGCCGGCGCCGCGCTCGGGCCGTCGGCCGACACGCTGGCGGCCGGCGGCAGCCAGGCGATGGTGGCCGCGGTGGACACGGCGGCTTTCGCGCGGCGCTGGCTGCGCCTGCCCGTGCGGCTGACGAGCAACGACCCGGTCGCGCCGGACGCCTGGTACGACCTGGCCTTCGAGACGCGCCGGCCGCCGCTGCTGGCCGTGTCCGCGGCGCAGTCCACCAACGGCGACGGCCGCGTCGCCGTCACCGGTTCCTTCGTGGACCCGGACGCCGAGCCGCGCACGCTTTCCTTCCAGTACTCGTGCGACGACGGCGCCACATGGAAGGCGCCGCGCCTCAGCGCGCCGTCCTTCGGCCACGGCGGGGCGGCGCTGCGCACCAACGAGGCGGCGCTCGACTGGGCTCCGCTGGCCGGCGAACCTGGGTTCGCCACCAACAGCTTTGCGCTTTCCTGGGACACCTGCCACCCGTCGAACGACATCGCGCTGGCCATGCGCACGCTGCTGCGCGCCGCGGCCACCGACCCCCTGTTCCCGAACGTCCAGGCGCTGGCCGGGCCGTTTGCCGTGGACAACCAGGCGCCGCCGGCGCCGGGGTTGCAGGTCTTCACGCACCTGCCGCAAGCCTGGTCGGCCGCCCGGAGCCTGCTGTGCGCCTGGAATGCGTCCGACGGCGCCGGCACGGGCATCCAGGGCCAGCAGCTCCGCTTCTGGCGTCCGGGCGAAGGCGGCGGCACAAACCTGTCGTTCGGCGCGACGCCGCCGCTGCTGGCGGGAGTGACGGCGGACGCGGATTCGAGCAACTGGTGGCTGCAGGTGACGGTGCGCGATGCGGCCGGCAACGCGGCGGCGGCGAGCGCGGGGCCGTTCTGGATTGACGCCACGGCGCCGGACGTCTCCGGCGCGTCGCTGACGACGTTGTGGGGCCGGTACGGCGCCTACGTGGTCGGCGCGCCGGTGGTGCTGATCTGCACCAACGCATCCGATGCGGCGTCGGGCATTGCGGCCTACCGCTTCGACAGTCTCACGCAGCCGGGCGCCGGCGTGCTGGCGGTGCCGACCAACCGCGCGAACTGGATCGCGCTGGCGTGGGGCGCGACCAACACGTTCCGCGTCGTCGTCGCCGATGCGGCCGGCAACGTGGCGGGTCCGCTGTGGCTGGACGTACTGGCGATTGCTTCCGGTTCCGACGCCGACGGCGACGGCATTTCGGCCGGCGAGGAGGAACTGGTGGGTTCTTCGCCGTTCGTGGCCTCGCCGCGGTTCGCGGTGACGGGCGCGGGGGCCCAAGCCGGCGGGCTGTCGCTGCAATGGCCGGGCACGGCCGGGAGCCGTTACACGGTGGAAGGTGCGGCCGGGCTGGCGGGCGGGGCGTGGGCGGGCGTGCCGGGACTGGTTGACATTCCCGGCAGTAATGGCACGATGTCGGCGTCCGTACCGGCCGGCGGCTGGCGATTCTTACGTGTGCGCGTCAGCCGCTGATCCCGCGCCCGAGTGGCGGAACGGCAGACGCAGCGGACTTAAAATCCGCTGACCGCAAGGTCGTGAGGGTCCGACTCCCTCCTCGGGCACCATGGGAAATCACGCAGAAATCAAGGATATCCTGACAATTGACGTGCTTCCGATGATCGGCCTGCCTTCCCCTCCCTGCACCTCGTCGCCCCTATCAAGCCGGGTCGAAACGTAATCAGAACGTAAACAGCCATCGCCCGTGTGGCGTCGCCGGACTCGCTGGAAGCCCGCCATGCCGCCCAGGATGCCCGCCACGGCGTTTTCAGGTGCCGGGACGTGTCAGCACCCGCCCGGCGCGGCGACGCCTTTACGGGGCTGCTGACACGCCCCGACTTATTCTGTACGCTCTGCCCGTCCTGCTGTGCCGCCAATTGGCGCGACGACGGTCGGGTCTCGGGGCAGGGCCGCATGTGTGCGCTGGTTGTCTTGTCAGCGTTTGCCGTCTGGATTCCTCGTTGTCCGTGTACCTTCCGGGCGCTACCATGACCCCGCCGCCGGCATCGTGGATCTGGCCGGGTTGGGCCGTCCCGGCCCGGCGGGGTTTGTCCGCCTGCTGCTGCCGTAGAAATTGGGAAAGAGGTCAACCGATGAGCCATGCACCGAACATCGTTTTGATTGTCGCCGACGACCACGGCCGCGAGGCGGTGGGCTGCTACGGCAACCCGGTGGTGCGCACGCCGAACCTGGACGCACTGGCGGCCGGCGGCGTGCGCTTCACGAACGCCTTCTGCACGACCGCCTCGTGCGCCGCCAGCCGCGCGACGATCCTGACCGGCCTGCAGAACCATGCCACCGGCACCTACGGCCACACGCACGGCGTCCACCACTTCGCCTGCTTCGACAGCATCCGCACGCTGCCGGCGCTGCTGCGGGCCGGCGGCGTGCGCACCGGCCGCCTCGGCAAGCGCCACTACGCGCCCGAAAGCCTCTTCCCGTTCGACTGGGAGCGGCCGCAGCACGCGTTCGGCCGCGACGACGTGGCCATGGCTGAAGAGGCACGCGAGTTCGTGCGCGGGCCGGAGCCGTTCTTCCTGCACTGGTGCTCGATGAACCCGCACCGCGCGTCGGTGCTCGAGACGCACCCGCTCAAGCCGGACAACTTCGGCAACCCGCCGGCCGCGTTCCCCGGCGACGCCGAGCAGCCGTTCGACGAGTCTGCCGTGATCGTGCCGCCGTTCCTGCCCGACACGCCGGCCGTGCGCGCCGAACTCGCGCAGTATTACCAGTCCATCGCGCGACTCGACCGCGGCGTGGGGCGCCTCCTGCGCGTGCTCGCGGAGGAGGGCCGGCTGGACAACAGCGTGGTCCTCTACGTCTCCGACAACGGCGCGGCGTTCCCGCAGGCCAAGACCACGCTGTACGATCCGGGCATGCGGCTGCCGCTGATCGTGCGCAGCCCGCTGCACCGCGGCCGCGGCACGACCTGCGACGGCCTCGTGACCTGGGCCGATCTGACGCCGACGATCCTCGAATTGGCCGGCGTGGCCTTCGACCCGGCCGCCTTCCACGGCCGATCGTTCGCGGGGATCGTCGACCAGCCCTCGCCGCCGGATTGGCGCGAGGAGATCTACGCCGCGCACACCTTCCACGAGATCACCAACTACTACCCGATGCGCGTCGTGCGCACGAAGCGGCACAAGTTCATCTACAACATCGCCTGGAAGCTGGACTACTCCTCCGCGGCCGACCTCTGGCGGTCGGCCTCCTGGCAGGCGGCGCTGGCGGCGGGGAACGCGCGTTTCGGCTGCCGGACGATGGAGGCCTACCTGCACCGGCCGCGCTTCGAGCTCTACGACCTCGATGCCGATCCGAACGAGACCGTCAATCTCGCCGATGACCCGCGGCACGCGGCGCTGGTGCAGGCGTTCGCGGACAAGGTGCGGCGGTTCCAGGAGCAGACCGCCGACCCCTGGCTGCACAAGTGGACGTACGAGTGAGGCGCCGCGCGTCGGGGCGTGTGGAGCAGGTCGGAAGGACAGATATGCCGAGTTCGCCGAGCCAGCCGGTCGCCTGGTGCCACGCGTCGGCGCTTCGGGTCTATGCGCGCCTCTTTCCGGACCTGCGCTGGGAGACGGTGCCCGCGGAAAGCGGCAGCGGGGACATCGTGACGGAGCTGGAGAACCGGGGGACCACGCTCGCGCTGGCGCCGGTGCGTTTCGAGGACTTGCCCAGGCTCGCGCAGGAGGGCTGGATCCGCCCGCTGGATGCCTGGTTCACGCCGGAGCAGTTGGCAATCTATGCGCCGGAGGCCCTGGCGCTGGCGACGGTGGGCGGGCGGCTGTACGCCATTCCCGACGACATCACCCCCTTTGCCTTCTTCATCCGCGCCTCGGTCCTGAAGCGACTGAACGTCGGCCCGCCTAGCACCTGGGACGAGTTCGAGGTTCTGGCCGACCGACTGGCCCGGCACCGCCTGCCGCTGGCCATGCTGGCCGGCGGGTTGCGTTTCCGACAGGCGTTTCTGCTTTCGCTGCTGGAGTCCAACGGCGTCACGACGTCGGACGTTGCCGGCATGCTGAAGGACGCGCGCCGCGCGGTCGAGGCGTACGATTGGTTGCGGCGCCTCGCGCGCGACCGCCGCCTGCTGCCGCTGGACGAACTGACGCATCCGCGTTCGCTGCGCACGGCCTCCCCGGACCGGCGCAAGCTGGCCGCCGGGTTCGGCTGGCTCAGCGGTTTCGGCGCGTACAGCGCCGCCGGCCAGCGGCCCTTCGTCTTTCTGCCGTTTCCTCGCGGACCCTCGCTGCCGGCCGGCGCGGTCCCCCGTTTTCCCATGAAGGGCTCAGGCTGGTGCATGCCCCTGAGCCGGGCACAGCCCGATGAAGCGGTCGCCGTCCTGCGGTCGATCCACGCGCGGCAGACACTGCGCCAGCTCGGCAACGCCGAGCAGCACCCGTTCACCGCCGTGCGAGCGCGCTGGGAAGACCCGGCCGTCCGACGCCGTTATCCGGTCTACCGGTACGCCGCCGGCCTGATTGGCGCCGCCGAACCGATCCTGCCGGACATGCCCGCGCACGTGCGCCGGCTGGAGGTCACGTTCCGCAACGCGCTGCTGGACGGCCGCGACGGGCAGGCGTGGCTGGACGACTACGGCGGCGGCCTGGGCGGATATTCCGGGTCGGGATCGCCTCCCCCCATCCGTGCCGTGTTGCGGGCCATCGAGTCGCGCATGGGCCAGGTCCGCGGCATCGGCGAAATCGGCCGCTCCCTCGGACTGCACCCCGTGCGGCTGCGCCGCCTGCTGCGGAGAGAGCTCGACGAGCGCGCCGGAGCCTACTTCCGGAAGCGGCGCCTGGAGGAAGCGCGCGCGCTGCTGGCCGCCGGCGGCCGCTCCGTCAAGCAGATCGCCAAGCAGGTCGGCTACCGCAACACCTCGGCTTTCTGCCGCGCCTATGCCCGTCACTGGGGACATGCGCCGCTGGCCGACCGGCAGGGCGCGAAACGGCAATGAGATGGGCGGGCTGGAACACAAGGCCGTGGCGGCGGGCTTCCAGCCCGCCGGGGATTGAGATGGGCGGGCGCAGAGGCCCGCCCCCACGGCGGTGGATGGTCACAAGGCCGTGGCGGCGGGCTTCCAGCCCGCCCATCCCCTTCAGGTTCGGCTCGTGGCCGGGCCGCAACGCTTTCACACGAGCGGCGGCTTTTTCAACGGGCTGCTAGCGATGAGAACAGAATCCGGTTAAACGATCGACGTTTTGCCGTTCATGCTCGTTATTGCATCCAATAGTTGTCAACGGACGGATGGTGTGTTAGATTACTGGCATGAAAAGAGACGTGTACAAGACCTTGCTGGAGTGGCGGAATGCGCTCAGCCGTAAGCCGCTATTGATGAACGGAGCTCGGCAGACCGGCAAGACGTGGCTGCTCAAGGAGTTCGGGCGGCAGGAGTTCAGGCAGGTTGTGTACTGCAACTTCGAGGAGGAGCCTCTTCTCGAGGACTTCTTTCAGCGGACGCTCAAGCCGGCCGACATCATCCCCAAACTGGCGATTCACGCAGGCATTGACATCCGGCCGGGGGAGACGCTGCTAATCTTCGACGAAATCCAGATGTCGAACAATGCCCTCAACAGTTTGAAGTACTTCTGCGAAGAAATACCGGGTTTGCATGTGGCGGCGGCGGGTTCCCTTCTTGGACTGAAACTTTCAAAACCACGCTCCTTTCCGGTCGGCAAGGTGACGCTCGTGGATGTGTTCCCCATGACGTTTCTGGAGTTTCTTGACGCCGTGGGCGAGTCGCGACTGCGGATGATGCTCGAATCCCTTCCGTCGCTGGATAGCATCCCCGAACTCTTCCACGGCAAACTCACGGACCTGTTGAAGGTGTACTGCGTTGTGGGCGGCATGCCCGAAGCCTTGGACACCTACGTGCGCGAGCAATCGCTGGAACAGGTGCGTGCCGTGCAAAGGAACATCCTGAATACCTGCGCGTTGGATTTCGCCAAGCATGCGCCCAAGGAGGATGTGCCCCGGCTGGGGATCGTCTGGGATTCGGTTCCGACGTACCTGGCCAGGGAGAACAAGAAGTTCATTTTTTCCGCCTTGGCCAAGGGGGCCCGGTCTCGGGAGTATGAATCTGCCCTTCAGTGGCTGACGGACGCCAACCTGATCCATCGTTCCTATGCCGTCGAACACGTGCAACTTCCCATTGCGGGCGCCGCCGATCGCAACGCCTTCAAGGTGTTTCTCCTCGACGTCGGGCTGCTGGCCGCGCAGGCCCGCATCCCCGTGGAGGCCGTGGTCCGCGGAGATGAACTGTTCAGCACCTACCGGGGCGCTTTTGTCGAGAATTACGTTGCCCAGCAACTCGCGGCGCGGCCGGGCGCGGAGGCGGGCGGCCTGTATTACTGGCGTAGCGAGAGCCGCAAGGCCGAGGTCGATTTCCTTGTCAGTGTCCGCGGCCTGATCCTGCCGCTGGAAGCCAAGGCCGGCGTGAACTCGAAGAGCAAGAGTCTCGGCGTGTACCGGGCGCGCTTCAACCCGAAGCTGGCCCTGCGAACGACGTTGCTCAATCTGAAACAGCAGGACGCGCTCGTCAACATCCCGCTCTATGCCATTGGCGTGATGCCTCGCCTCGCCGAGCTCACCGGGTTGCTCCAATCGATTCACCCTTGACGGAGCAGTGGGATCTTGAGGCCGTGACGTCGTGAAAGCCCAGACGTATGGGCGCCTGTTTCCGGACAACTGTCGCGTTATGCGCCAGAGGCGCTTGAATTGGCCACGGTGGGCGGGCGCAGAGGCCCGCCCCCACGGCGGTGGATGCATAGAAGGCCGTGGCGGCGGGCTTCCAGCCCGCCGGGGATCGGGATGGGCGGGCACAGAGGCCCGCCCCCACGGCGGTGGATGGACACAAGGCCGTGGCGGCGGGCTTCCAGCCCGCCGGGGATCGGGATGGGCGGGCACAGAGGCCCGCCCCCACGGCGGTGGATGGTCACAAGCCCGTGGCGGCGGGCTTCCAGCCCGCCGAAAAGCAGGTTGATGGAACAACCTGACTATTCTGCACACACAAATATCTGTTCTGCACATGTGGCGGGTTCATTGGCGGTTGCGCGCGGGCCGGGATGCGGTGATAATAGTGAGTGTCTGGTTGGCGTGTGTCCACCGGCGGGAGTTCCCGGAGAGGAAACTGGAGGTTGCCATG
>Ga0233425_10010544_pt1 | contig 11219 bp, 5 predicted proteins | sample Watercolumn_Towu_2_FD_181712 | JGI IMG/M metagenome (GOLD analysis project Ga0233425, IMG submission 181712) | Freshwater microbial communities from Lake Towuti, South Sulawesi, Indonesia - Watercolumn_Towuti2014_140_MG | ecosystem: Environmental > Aquatic > Freshwater > Lake | place: Indonesia...
AAAAATCTTACTTTATCTAAAGGCGGGGCCATGGTCCCCGGAAAAGGAAAGGAAGGAGATTTTATCCTTGTATCTGAGTACGTCTCTGACGATGAAATCGCATGGCTAAAAACTACGACCGGCATATCAGAAGTTGAAAGGATAAAAAGCGGATTTGTTACGATAAAAAATAACGGCACTTTATATCATTCACTAACCCTCGGGCATATTGATTCTGTAATAGGATTTGTACCGTCTGAACTAACCACAGACAATCGGGCGAAATTGCTCGTCGACCCGCAGTATTTTAACACCTATCCGGCGGAAGGTGAGAAGATTAGAGCCCTCGCTTTAAGACAGGGATTAGAAATAGTATTTGTAGCGGAAAATGACCTAAATCTACAGATGCCGAATTTTTCCATAGTAGAAGACCACATAATCATGAATAAAGGCGATGAGACAATTAAAAGATTAAAACTACGTCGAGAAATTGTAATCACGCCTGATAACCCTGACGAAACTACATCATTCTTTTTGGGCAGTTACCGCTGTCTAACAGCAAGGCTCCCCAAAAGCATGGTGAACAGATATTACTATAGAGTCCAACCGGCAGGAAAAAGAGAAGCCGAAAGGCTAACGATGCAGGCGGTGTAAATAGATGAAAATATTTTTTAATAAAATCGTTTCACAAATAATTACGATAATTTTTCTGACGCAAGGTGTTGTACTTCCATACGCGGAGAAAGACCTCCTTAGCCCAAGCTCGCCTTTCAATCCGGAGGGCCGCAATAAAGGAATACCTTCAGAGCACAGTATCTCCGACGTATTAAAGTTGAGAAAAGAACACCGCGCAAGAATAAAGTGGTTCATCGGCATTCAAGACTGGAATATTCAATTAGTTAAAAATGGCACAATTAACAATGATTATAAAGACAATATTTCAGCCGCCGTTCCATTTCTATCCGCGAACGGAAGAAGATTCCTTGCTGAACAAAGTATTACAGTAATGATGTATAAAGATTATGATTCTCCCTTCCACAAAAAAGGAAAAGCGTTTTTGCTGGCCAATCCAAAAGAATTTGATACAGCTGTCGTAGGACAAGCCCTATGGAAGAAAATTCAAGATATTCCCGAAGCGCTCGCGGAATGCATCAATGCCTATGCCGAATGGTATTACGATTGTCCATCCTCATGCGGCCCCTTAGCGGAAATTGAGTTCGTCGAAAAATTAGAAACCCCGCTTTTAGATGAAATTTTTCTAGGAATACGCGTCGAAGCCAAGGCTAGCGCCATTAGTTTTGCCTATGCTATTTCGAAATTAGTTGAAACAAACAAGGACACTAGAACATCTCTCGAGGAAATAAAAAGCGCGATTATGGAATTTATCGGAGAATACCTAAAAAGCCCCGGCAGATCCAGCGCGAAAGCGGCCGCCCATAAAATATTAGCCGAAGAAACTGTCTCTTTAAATCTTTTGCATCTTGTTAACGAGATGTATATATCATTTCTGCGGTCGCTTACGGACGAAGATTTTCGAACAACACTGAAATACTTAAGGACGTTAAACTCAATAAGGAGTTTAGCTATTCTCACACTAAGGTCTTACAATTTAATATTAGACAATTTATCCGATGAATTGTCCGCGTGTGACTTATATACGGCAACTTCAGAAATATTCGAGTCGTCGTTAAAATTGGAGTGTTTTCTTTATGAATTCCCATTTAGAAGCGGAGACAAAGAAATAGTTACTATCGCGATGCTCCCCATATGTAATGCCTTAGAGAAAATAAAAGACATGCTAATTAGAACCAGCGGTCATAATCCTCAAATTTTCGACACAGGAATCTCAAACGACCCGAAATCAGTGACGATGACGAAAGACATGATGACATTACATACACTGGCGGACTTTGGGGCATGCGGATACATCGTTGAACACGTTGAAAGCGCTCAGGACGGATCTGAACTTTTAGATACAAACAAACCTGTCGTGGCATTGGCGTGCGGCATGAACTCAAACGATCTCGCGCTACTTGATACGGCAAGAAGAAGATATCCTCAAGTAAACTGGATACTTTGCCCGTTAGCCGTTTCATCCACAGACGGAACATATCTTGGTACAGCGCGCCGAAACAATTTTATGTTTTTTTATAATCAGGAAGGAAAACTTACTTACGCCAAATTAGGACATCCCCCGACAGTAGATTCGATTATGTTGCACCCGGAAGGCCCAATGCCGGAAGGAGAAATCGCCGTGGTAAACTCAAATTTCGCAGAATCCATCGCGAGAAGCAAAATAAAAACTTGTTCTATTATTGGCAATAAAGATTACTTGCCTCAAACATTAGCGGTCGAGCCGTCACCAGCCATATCAATAAATGAAAGAAGAAAAATCGCGAGTTTTGTCAGAAGGCTGGGTAATCAGGCCGTTGTAAAATCCGATAGCGGAGCGCGCGCCGAAGGTGTTTATATGGTGCGTTCACCCGAAGAAGCGATTGAAAAAGCAGAGATGTACGCGGACAGGGGATTTGTAGTACAAGAGAGGATACTTCCTCCGCGATTTGTAAATGGCGACGTAAATCAGGACTGGGTAATAAGAGCTTTTGTGGAGCTTATGCCCGACGGAACTACAAAAGTGACAGGTATTGTAGTTAAAACATATGCTAACGGAGAGGCACTTGTGGAGGACGAATATTTTCTTTTAGAAGACATTTTGCGCAATTTACACGGTGTTTCATTGCCAGAAGAACAAAGAAGACAAATAAAAAGTGATATTGAAGCAGTAGGTCTAGATGTTTTTAAATCTCTAAAAAAACATGTCGCCGCGAACTGTCCAAAGCCAAAACATCTTTATAAATCCTGCGCGGCCGCCGGCCCGACTTTTATATCTATCGACCTGATTTTAGACGCGCGAGACATAAAACCAAAGGTTCTTGAGATAAACGGCGCCAATTCCGGCAGGATACAGGGACTGCGGGAGCTTTTACCGAAAGAAGATTTTGAGGTAGGAACCGGATTTTTGGGCATACTGGCAAAAGACGCCGCGACAGCCTTTACGAAGAGAACACAGGATAACGCGCAAGGCATAACAAGCAGAGTGGATAACACCTCCACTTCCCGCGAAGTGGAAGAGGCATATTACACAAGGTTGGCCGATGAAGTAGAACAAAACATAATTACTGCTTTAGGAATTAATGAAGATCAATTATTTCGTTCCGCGGCGGAAGTTGGAGGACAAACATACAAATTCACACAGTACAAAAATAGAAAACGAGAAGATGTTCCATATTTTAGGGCTGGACCTTTTATCGTTATTCAAAATAAATATTTACCCAAACTGGATCCGGACTCAATAAATTATCCGTTCTTAATCGTCACTAATTACAAAGGTTTTCGCGCTAATTTTGATTACGAGAAGGGATTTACTAAATACACAATAGGCGTGCTTTTATCAATATGGGCTTACAGGGATTGCGTGAAGGATAGCCCGTTTATTGACATAGGGGCTGGAAGAAGCGGAGTCTTTGGCATCGCTGCATCCAAATTGGGCGCGTCAGAAGTCATATTCATAGATAAAGAAGATGACGTTGTAACAGAACTCCGCGGAAGTATCGCGATAAACAATGTTCCAAAATATAAAATTTTTGCTAGCGATATTTTAGATATTAGAGGCATGGGTCCTGAATGCGTTGAACCAAATCCAAGATTCCCTGTTCTGGCGCTAAATCTGCCTTTCTATGGGACCGCGAATGAGGCGCTAGACAGCGCGCTGGAGTTTACGGATAAATTACAATTGGCGATAATTTCCGGCGGCGCCCATCCGGCGGATAGCTCTCCGGAGGCTGTTGAAGACACTGCCCGCGAAACCCTAGCCAAGTTCGGATCAAAAATCACGGACGAGTGCCTTATCCCTAAAGAAAGCGGATCAAAAGAACTGCCTTATCGCAGATATAAAACTATAGTCGGAATATCTCTGATGGGGGAAAATCACTGTTTCGAACAAGCACGCGACAAGATAAGGTCTCTAAATACACCTTTTGGCGACATATCAGCCGCTTTCCCCGGATTTGAAACTGCAAACGATATGGCTGTATGATGGACAAGCATTAAATCACTCGGCATTTTGGCGGATGTAATTTCTAATACTTTCCCATCCAAAATCTAAAGCAACTTTATTTTTCATTTTGCATTAAAATATTTTCGTAAATACGCATATGAAAAGAATATACCAAAACACAGTCATGGAAAATTCAAAAAAAGATTTTCTTCAGATCTTCATCCTTCAGCTCTTCAGAACTAACATTAGTTCTTTCACTCTATCTTAAACACCACTTTCCCGTTTTCCATTTCAGCGCGGATTTTCTTGTTGGTGGTCTCTTTTTCTCCACCGGCCTTAGCTTTGAGAAGTTCTTCAGCCAAAGGATCCTCAATAAACCTTTCTATCGATCTCTTAATCGGCCTCGCGCCAAATTTCGGATCATATCCCTTTTCTATCAAAAACTCTTTGACGGAGTCGGCAAGCGTAAGGTCCATTTTGTGAACCTTTAGACGTTCTAGGACAGTCTTGAGCTCGAGGTCAATTATTTGTTTTAACTCCTCTTTATTGAGCATCCTAAAAACTATAATGTCGTCTATACGGTTAAGAAATTCCGGCTTAAACGTCTTTTTCACCTCGTTCATCAACTGATCCTTCATCTTGTCAAAATTCGCGTCTTCGCTTGCCTCTTGAAAGCCTATCGAGGTTTGTTTTCGGATTAGGTCCGCTCCGACGTTAGAGGTCATAATGACGACTGTATTTTTAAAATCTACCGCCCTGCCGAAACTGTCTGTGAGTTTTCCTTCTTCCAAGATTTGAAGCAGTAGATTCATTAAATCCGGATGTGCCTTTTCTATCTCATCGAAAAGCACAACAGAATATGGCTTCCTTCTTATTGCCTCTGTCAACTGCCCGCCCTCTTCATATCCGACATATCCCGGAGGTGAACCAGTTAAACGAGAAACATTAAATTTTTCCATGTATTCTGACATATCAAGCTGAACTACCGCGTCCTCGTCGTCAAACATAAATTCCGCCAGCGCCCGCGCTAAGAGCGTTTTCCCAACTCCCGTGGGCCCTAAGAAAATAAATGATCCTATCGGCCTTCTGGGGTCTTTTAGATCCGCTCGCGACCTGCGTAAGGCTCGTGAAATCGCGGACACCGCTTCGTGTTGCCCTATCACGCGCCTATGAAGTTCTTCTTCCATACGGAGGAGTTTTTGTGTTTCTCCCTCCTCTAGCCGCCTGATTGGAATACCAGTCCATTTCGCGATAATATGGGCAATATCTTCTTCTGTAACAACAACCTCTTTCTTCGACTTGGCCCCTTTCCACTGGGCAATAAGTTTTTCAAGCTCTTCCCTAGCCGCTCTTTCTTTGTCACGCATCCCGGCGGCAAGTTCGTAATCCTGTTTAGCGATCGCCTGTTCTTTCGCTTTTTTGGCCTCTTCTATCGCCGCCTCTAATTGCTTCACGTCGGGCGGACGCATCATCGCGTTTATTCTTGCTTTAGCCCCTGCCTCGTCAATAAGGTCAACGGCTTTATCAGGAAGATATCTTCCGCTCAAATACCTGTCTGAAAGTTTTGCCGACGCCTCTATCGCGCTTTCAGTATATGTGACTTTGTGATGGGCCTCGTATTTTTGCTTTAGCCCTTTTAAAATTTCTATTGTCTCTGAAACCGAATTCGGCTCAACCTTAATCACCTGAAATCTTCTCTCAAGAGCGGCGTCTTTTTCTATGTATTTTCTGTACTCATTCATCGTTGTGGCGCCTATACACTGCACCTCGCCTCTGGCAAGGGCAGGCTTCAAAATATTTGACGCGTCAATGGCACCTTCAGCTGCGCCCGCACCCACAATCGTGTGAAGCTCGTCAATAAAGAGAATAATATTTTTAACTCTGCGTATCTCGTCCATTACCGCCTTTATACGCTCCTCAAACTGCCCGCGGTATTTTGTCCCGGCAACCATGAGGGCAAGATCAAGCGTAATAAGCTGTTTATCAATCAACACCTCCGGAACATTACCGCTTTCTATCCTTTGGGCCAAACCTTCCGCGATCGCGGTCTTACCGACACCAGCTTCCCCTATTAAAACAGGATTATTCTTTGTGCGCCTGCAAAGTACCTGCACTACGCGCTCTATCTCATTATCCCTGCCGATCACAGGATCAAGTTTTCCCTCTTTAGCAAAATCTATCAGGTTTCTCCCAAACGCCTTTAAGGCCGGCGTCTCGATACCTTTTTTCTTTGCCTCTTCGGTCTCGCCCGGAGGCATAATCCCAGCTTCAAGTTCTTTCAATATTTCCGCGCGCACCTCATCCAGGTTAATATCAAGATTTTTCAGTATTCTTGCCGCGACACCCTCGCCTTCCCTCAAAAGCCCAAGAAGAAGATGTTCAGTCCCGATATACGAATGATGAAGCTGTTTCGCTTCCTCGACGGCGTATTCGATCACTTTCTTGGCGCGGCTAGTTAGAGGTATCTCTCCGACAATCTTTGTTTCAGGACCTGTGCCGACCGCCTTTTCTACTTCAAGGCGCACCGTTTCAAAGTCCAGGCCCATTCTTCGAAGGACATTGACGGCAACACCCTCGCCCAATTTCACAAGACCCAGAAGTATATGTTCCGTCCCAATATAATTGTGATTAAACCTGTCGGCCTCTTTACGAGCCAAAACAATAACCTGCCTCGCCCTATTAGTAAATCTATCAAACATGGAACCTCCTTATTTTTTCAGCAGTCTTTCTCTCACTAAATCCGCCCTTATAATATCGCGTTCTGTCGGGCCAAGTTTTTTCCCCGATAGTTTTTGTAAATGCGCGGGTTGGGTAATCATGAATAATTCGTTTATAGTGACACGCTCAACTTCTTTTAAAAGCCCCAAATCTACTCCCATTCGAAGAGCGCTTAAAAGATCCACAGTTTCCTTAGAAGAAATAGTCCGAACATTTGTTAAAAGTCCATAAGCCCTGCAAACCCTGTCCTCAACCTGTTTTAGTTTTGTTTTTAAAAGAAGATCTCTGGCATTTCTTTCGTGCCCTACTATCTGCCTTATCACTCCGTCGAGATTATTTAATATTTCTTCCTCGCTTTTACCGAGCGTAACCTGATTAGAAATCTGGAAAATATTACCGCTTGCCTCGGTGCCCTCCCCGTAAAGTCCGCGTACCGCTAAGCCAAGTTTTAGAATCGCCTGTATCACCTGCTCGATCTGTTTCGCCAAGACAAGTGCCGGCAGATGCATCATTACCGAGGCCCTTATTCCGGTACCAACATTTGTCGGACATGCCGTAAGATACCCGAGTGACGGCAAAAACGCGTAGTCAATATGATTTTCAAATTCAGTATCTAATTGGTTGGCCAGCTTAAATACTTCAGTCAATTGAAAACCCGGATACAGTACCTGCATACGGATATGATCTTCTTCATTTATCATTACGCTTACTATTTCTTTCTCGCTAATCGCGACACCGGTTCCGCCCGTCCGTGTGGAATGTTCTCTGCTTATAATGCGCCTCTCGACAAGAAACTGCCTATCAATGGCGTCCATTTTATCAAGTTTTAGAATCAGGGAACCCTGCATATACTGGCTGTTTTTAACCGCCTTTTCGACTATATTAAACACCCTCACCTTTTGTTTTGAATCGGCGCGATGGGGAAATGTAATCCCTTTAATATTTCTGGCAAAACGCATCCTGCTTGTGAGGACTATCTCCGCGTCCGGCCCCTGCCCCGTCATCCAGTAGCTTGATTCATTGAGTAAAATATCTATCATAAAATCCAAGATCCCTTAACTATTCTCTTCCCTCAACAACTTATATTCTACGCTGTCAACAAGCGCCAGCCAGCTTGCTTCGATAATATTTTCACTCACTCCCACGGTATCCCACGTATGTTTTCCGTCGGTAGATCTAATTAAGACCCTCACCTTTGCCGCGGTCGCCTCTCTTGGATTTAGAACTCGCACCTTGTAGTCAACAAGCCGAACCTTAGAAATAACCGGGTAAAATTGTTCAAGCCCTTTTCTCAAGGCATTATCCAAGGCATTTACAGGACCGTCGCCTTCGGCCGCCGTGTGAACGACCTTGTCGCCGACCGCGACCTTTATCGTAGCCTCGGTGATTAGCCGGCTTCCTTCTCTTTTTTCCACCATCGTCCGAAAACCCTCTAGATGAAAGAATTTTTTATGTTTCTTTAACGCCTTTTTTATAATCAGCTCAAACGACGCCTCTGCCGCCTCAAATTCATACCCCTCATGCTCCAGGAGTTTTATCGTTCTCAATATCTCTTTTACCTGCGGGGTATCCTTTGTAAGGTCCATTCCCAGCTCCGCCGCCTTCATTTGAATATTTGTTTTCCCGGACAGTTCCGAAACAAGGACCCTTCTCTCATTCCCCACAAGCTCCGGCTCTACATGCTCAAAACTTCGGCTCACCTTTTGCACCGCGTCCACATGCATCCCGCCTTTATGCGCGAAGGCGCTGTCTCCGACATACGGAAGCTTCGGATTATGTATTAGATTCGCAACTTCATCAATATACTTTGAGACCTCTGACAATTTAACCAGCTGTTCGTTTGAGATGCACGGAAACCCCAGCTTTAATTTTATGTTCGGGATAATAGTGCAAAGGTCGGCGTTCCCGCATCTCTCGCCGTAGCCGTTAATAGTCCCCTGCACCTGCTTAACGCCCAGCTCCACGGCAATAAGCGAATTCGCCGCCGCCATGCCGCTATCATTATGGACATGCACTCCCAATGGATTATGAATATTGGATTTTACCGCCTCAATAATCTGCCTAAATTCGGCAGGAAGTGTGCCCCCGTTCGTATCACACAGGATAATGCAATCCGCGTCGGCCGCCGCCTTCAAGGTCTTTATCGCGTATTCAGGATTGTCTTTAAAACCGTCAAAAAAATGCTCGGCATCGTAAAATACCTCCCTTTTCTTAGACTTCAGGTATTTTATCGTGTCGGAAATCATTTTTAGATTTTCTTCTGGAGATACGTGAAGCACTTCCAGGACATGAAGAAGCCAGCTTTTCCCGAAAATGGTCACAACCGGCGTTTCCGCGTCCAGCAATTTAGCCACATTTTCATCGTCGGAAACCTTAATATTCTTTCTTCTTGTGCTACCAAACGCGGCGATCTTTGAATGTTTTAGTTTGCTTTTTCTTATGAGCTGAAAAAATTCTATGTCTTTCGGATTAGAGCCCGGCCATCCGCCCTCAATATAATGCACGCCCAACTCATCGAGCTTCTCCGCTATCTTTACCTTGTCCGTAACGCTAAAGCTAATCCCCTCTCCTTGTGTCCCGTCACGAAGCGTAGTGTCATAGATTTTTACGTCATGCATATGGCCTCACTTTGTTCGGCAGTTTACGGTTTACAGCGTACGGTGTACAGTTTACAAAAACTATTAACCGTAAACCGTCCACTGTTCACCTGCAGGCTACGCCTGCTTCATGCTTCTATCTTATCCAGCTCAAATTCCTTATGAAGCACGTTCATTGCCTTTCTAGCATTTTGCTTTTCAATCACCACGGAAATTTTAATTTCGGAGGTACTTATCATTTCTATGTTGATACTTTCGGCGGCCAAAGCGTTAAACATCCTAGCCGCTACACCCGTATGGCCGCGCATTCCTATTCCCACGACGGAAACCTTCGCCATATTCTCATCCGTCACAAGTCCGCCCGCGCCTATCTCTTTTACATAGGGAGTGAGCACTTCCTTTGTCTTTTTTAGGTCATCCAAAACAACCGTAAATGATATATCGGTAACACCCTTATCGCTTATATTCTGCACAATCATGTCTATATTTACGTTCGCGTCTGCTATCTTTTTAAACAGCTTTGCCGCGATGCCCGGTTTATCAGGCACATGCTGAATTGTTATTTTTGCCTCATCTTCCTGAAGCGCTATACCCCTCACAACTATCTCTTCCATATTTTTTGCCTCCTTCGTCATCAATGTACCCGGCGCGTCGCTAAAACTGCTTAAAACCGCCAACGGCACGTTAAATTTCGCTGCGAACTGCATAGCTCGCGCGTTCATCACCTTGGCGCCCAACTGCGCCAACTCAAGCATCTCCTCATAACTTATCTCCTGCATCTTCTTCGCTTCCGGCACAATCCTCGGATCCGCCGTATAAACACCGTCGACATCCGTATAGATCTCGCACCTGTCCGCCTTTAGTGCCGCGGCCAAGGCAACGGCAGTCGTATCCGAGCCGCCCCTACCAAGAGTTGTAATATTCTGCTCCTCGTCTATTCCTTGGAAACCGGCGACTATCACAATATTGCCCTTTTTTAATTCCTTCACGATATTATCCGGTTTAATATTTAATATCTTCGCCTTCCTATGCACATCATCGGTAAAAATACCGCCCTGCGCGCCCGTAAAAGATATCGCGTTCTCGCCTTTCGAGTGAATAGCCATAGCCAAAAGAGCTATAGATATCTGCTCACCCGTAGAAAGAAGCATATCCATTTCCCTGTCGCTGGGATTCTCCGTAATCTTTGCCGCTAGCGCCAATAAATCATCCGTCGTATCACCCATAGCGCTAACCACGACCACGAGCTCGTGACCCTTCTTCTTTGAGGCAATAATCCTATCCGCCACCGCCTTAATCCTATCCGGCGTACCCACGGAAGACCCGCCGTATTTTTGAACAATAATCGACATCGCCATAATCCACCCCTTTAAAAATAAAAAATGAAAAACAAAAAAAACCAAAAACAAATAAATCTAAAATATTCGACGGAGTAGTTTACCTTATTAGAGAGGAAAAGTAAATGATATATTTGAACCACAATTTTTCCCGTAGCCTTCACTTCAATGCTTTTATACCTAAAACCTATCACAAACATTCCATAGCCCTATAAGAGTATAGCCAAAAGCCAATATTTATTGGTGTCCGTCCTTAATTCCCTTGAGTTTCCCCAAAAAATAACCAGTAGAGCAAATATTTGTTTTTGGGACGTCTTTGCCGGCGCATTGCCGTGAGATATTATTGGATCAAAAACTACTCCGCGACGGCAAAATCGAGCGAGCCGGCATCCGTGTCAAAAAACCATTTGAAAAATTGGCGAGCGGTCCCAAAAATAAATATTTGCTCGATGGCGCAGATAATGATTATGCTAAGCACCAAAATATCAGCAACTTACACTATATTAAAAAGAAATTATGGGGAAACTCCAG
>Ga0233425_10010545_pt1 | contig 11217 bp, 13 predicted proteins | sample Watercolumn_Towu_2_FD_181712 | JGI IMG/M metagenome (GOLD analysis project Ga0233425, IMG submission 181712) | Freshwater microbial communities from Lake Towuti, South Sulawesi, Indonesia - Watercolumn_Towuti2014_140_MG | ecosystem: Environmental > Aquatic > Freshwater > Lake | place...
AGACTTTCAGGTCAAGACAAAAACCTTAGTCAACCAAAGCAACCTTAGTAAAAAATCTGTTCTATTGAGGACTGGCAACCTTATTACCTTATTCAGGCTGGATGCGAACGATCTTTTGGAATAAAGTAATAAGGTTGGGTAGTTTGTTCTGACGTTTCTTCTACTAAGGTTTGTGGAAGGGACTAAGGTTTTTTATCGATTTAAAAAAGACTTTCAGGTCAAGACAAAAACCTTAGTCAACCAAAGCAACCTTAGTAAAAAATCTGTTCTATTGAAGCTCAGTGACCTTATTACCTTATTCAGGCTGGTAATTGTAAACCTTTGAAATGAGGTAATAAGGTTGGAGGTATCCGGGTTAATTGCATTCCTACTAAGGTTTGTGGAAGGGACTAAGGTTTTTTATTGCTTATTACTAAGGTTTTTGGAAAGGACTAAGGTTTTTTATCGATTTAAAAAAGACTTTCAGGTCAAGACAAAAACCTTAGTCAACCAAAGCAACCTTAGTAAAAAATCTGTTCTATTGAGGACTGGCAACCTTATTACCTTATTCAGGCTGGATGCGAATGATCTTTTGGAATAAAGTAATAAGGTTGGGTAGTTTGTTCTGTTGTTTCTTCTACTAAGGTTTGTGGAAGGGACTAAGGTTTTTTTATTGTTTTCTATAGAAATCCATCTAAAATATTTATTCACAATCCCAAAATCCTCAATCCGAATTTAGGTTCATACACCAATTCCCCGCATTCATCATCCAAAACCCCCGATCCGTACAATAACTCCCCATGTTTGTCGGAGCCGAATTTTCTGTATATATTTTTGGTTCAAATTATTTCCGGCAGTTATGGCATACATCCTGAACAATAACACATCCTGTACCGGTTCCTCCGGTTACGACCTGACAAAAGAAACTGCCATTGCCGGAAATTTCCGGTCAGCTCTCAGCATTCATACCTCAGTTCCTCAAAACTAACCTACAGATATGAATGCCGGGCGCCGGATTAAAGAATATCCGATGGTCGTAAATATTTTCAATTACCCTGTTCGGAAATTACGGAATGCCATTATTAATTGTAATAACACCCTTCCCTTTTTACGGATGGTCATAAATAAATCTCATTGCTCCTTTCCGAAATTATGGATTGCTATAAACATATTTTACTATTCCTTTCCGCATTTACGGATAGCAATAAATAAATTTGATCGCCCCCTTCCGCAATTACGGAATGCCATCATTAAAATTTTTCATAGGTTTCCTCAAAATGGAAAGGCATATATAAGTCCATTCCAAAAAGCCAAAATTATTGTTTCCTGCAAAGAGGCAAAGACGCTGAGATGTAAAATGTTGAATATCTATGTAGATTTTCTTTGCGACCTGGCGACCTGGCGTGAAAAACTACTTTTCGGAGGAGTTTCATCTGTTAAAGGAATAAGTTATAACAATGATCAAATGGCAGCAATTCAAAATATAAATCCCTAAACCACAGTAATTATGATTGATCTGACAAACATTTTCGAAATCCATTTTGATGACAAGAACATCAGCGATGAAGATATTAAGAAGTTCGCCCAAACATTGCTCGAACGGCTGCGGGTTAACAATGAGAACAACAAGTACACACCCATGATCACGCTTACGCAAGCCGCCTTCGACGGGCATTTCAACATCATGTCGTCCGAAACATACGATGAGGCGGTGAAGCAATCGGCTACCATGGCGGTGGATGGCATCATCGCCCGGTTCAAGGAAGAGGTGGATTACATCGAGGGCGACGTAAAAAAACATTTCAGGAGAAACAAAAAGGTAATCGAGGAATTCTTTCCTTACGGCATCACCGAATACAAACAAGCCAATAAATCGAATATCGAGCTGCTGATGAACCGGCTTATCACAGCCAGCGGCAATCATGAGAATGAACTACCTGAAAATTTTGCCCAGCCCGTTATTGACCTCAAGGCTGAGTACGACCGCGAGCGGCAGAATCAGCTTCAGAAAATAGGTCAGGTTAAAGATGATAAAGCTACCGGTAAAACCCTGCGGGCAGTGCTCGAGCGCCAGCTTTGGCTCGATGTGTTAGACCTGGCAAAGGAATATGTCGGCAACCCCATCGAAGGCATGAAGTTCTTCGACCAGACAATCATCCGCAAGTGGAAGCGGAACAACAAGCCCGCCGGCCAGGTTACAGTATATACCGGCGAAGTGGAAGCCGAAGCCAAGCTAACGATCATCGAAAAAGAATTTGCCGAAACCCAGAAATTCATCATTGAGAACTCCGGCGAAACCATACTGCACTTCTATCTTGCCGCCGCCCCGGCTGACGAAGTACCCTTGACAGCCATCGTCCTCCAGCCCGCCGACGAAGGCGAATACACTGCCCTCCAACTCGGAGCTAAAGGCAATAAGTTTTTGATGGTTTATAACCCGGATAAAGAGAATGCGGGGGATTATGTGGTGGAGATGTAACGGAATATTAATGACTTTAAAAATATTTTCTTATGAAGAAACTAATAATTATTTCAATTATTCTGGCAATTATGCTTAAAGTATCTGCTCAGATCCTAACGCCAGATGTTTATGCAATTTCAGGTGGTTCAAATACTGTCGGAAATATAAATCTAACCTGGACGATAGGTGAACAATTCACAGAAACATTCTATAATAATGCGAATTATCTTAATCAGGGATTTAATCAGGTAGATACTGTAATAATCACTGTAATAAAAACTAACTTTAATATTCCTCATAATATTATAGTATATCCGAATCCGACAAAAGGAATCATAAATGTTGATGTAGATGCCGTCATTAAGAGAACAAGAGCTATCATGTTTGATCTTAATGGTAAAGAAATACTGAATCTTCAAACAGATGATAGGAATTACAATTTCAATATTTCTGCTTGTCAGAAAGGTATTTATGTACTGATCATTTACGATGACCAAAATAATTTCATAAAGAAGTTCAAAATAGAAAAGTTATAAAAAATAAAAATCAACAAAGATGAAAAAGCTATTATTAATTTTCGCATTTGGTATTTGTACTCAAATAATTTTGAGTCAGACTCCACAAGCCATAAAGTATCAGGCTATTGTAAGAGATAATTTGGGCAATTCTATTAATGACCAGGATGTCTCTTTTAAATTTGATATTAAACAAGGTAGCCCTACTGGAGCAACAATTTATTCCGAATCACATTCAGTTACCACCAATTTGATAGGTTTAGTAAACTTAAACATCGGTCAGGGAACGGTTATTTCAGGAAATTTTGAAGAGATTAACTGGGCAGCAGATGACTACTTTGTAAAAATATTCCTTGATGAAAATGGAGGTACAGTATGGACTGAAATGGGAACATCTCAGCTTCTTTCAGTACCTTATGCCCTGTATGCTATAAATGTATTGAATAATGATGATGCAGATGCTGATCCGCAAAATGAAATCCAAATCTTAGATTTACAAGGTACTTCTACTCCTGAGATTTCCTTATCACTAAATGGAGGTAATGTTTCATTTCAGGGAGCAGGCGCTACAAGTTTATCGACTTCCGGAAATATGATCACCATTACCTCAACGGATAATAATACAACCTATACAGCAGGAACAGGAATTAATATCACAGATCAAAATGTAATTGAAAATACAGGAGATACAGATGCTACTGATGATATAACTAACAATACTACTGCCGGTGGAGATTTAACAGGCATTTATCCAAATCCAACAGTCTCAAAGATTCAGGGTAAAAATATTTCCAGTATTGAACCATCCAATGAACAGGTAATGAAATGGAATAATGCTAGTAATATGTGGGAACCAAATACAGATAATAATACTACTTATTCAGCCGGAACTGGTCTGGATCTTTCGGGTACTACCTTTAGCGCTCAAAATACGACTGCTCTTTGGAATGCTTCCAAACTTTATGATAAGGACATTTCATCTACTGCACCAACTAGTGGACAAGTGCTGAAATGGAATAGTACTACAAATAAATGGGAACCAAATACAGATAACAATACGACCTATTCACAAGGTACTGGTGTTGTAATTTCTGGTACTACAATTTCTGGAGATTATGATAATGCTCTCTGGAATTCCAAAAAACTGCAAGGAAAGGAAATTTCAACAACTGCTCCCACAAACGGTCAGGTAATGAAATACAATAATACAACAAGTAAATGGGAACCAAATACAGATAACAATACGACCTATTCACAAGGTACTGGTGTTGTAATTTCTGGTACTACAATTTCTGGAGATTATGATAATGCTCTCTGGAATTCCAAAAAATTGCAAGGAAAGGAAATTTCAACTACTGCTCCCACAAATGGTCAGGTAATGAAATATAATAATACAACGAGTAAATGGGAACCAAATACAGATAATAATACTACTTATTCAGCCGGAACTGGTCTGGATCTTTCGGGTACTACCTTTAGCGCTCAAAATACCACTGCTCTTTGGAATGCTTCCAAACTTTATGATAAGGACATTTCATCTACTGCACCAACTAGTGGACAAGTGCTGAAATGGAATAGTACTACAAATAAATGGGAACCAGGTACAGATAATGGAGGAGCTACCCCCAATTTGGCATCAGTATTACAACAAGGAAATAGCGCAGGGAGTTATATGATAAATATGAATGGTCAGGATATTGAAAATGTTGATGTTCTTGAATTAGGTACTAGCAGTTCTTATATTGATATGCAAAATTCAGGTAAAATTATGGATGATAACGGTAGCTTAGGTAGTAATGGTCAATTTTTGTAAAGAAGTACAAATGGTGTTTTGTGGGTAAATACGACCTCAACAACCCCGAATTTAGCTTCAGTTTTAGCACAGGGTAATTCTGCGGGAACTATTGACATTGATATGAATTATAATGATATTAATAATATTGGCTATTTAAATTTTAATGCTTCTACTGGGACGATAAATAATGTAAAAACAGTTTCAATGTCTACAGGTTCTGGGTCAATGATTGATATGAAAAATGCAAGTCTTTACGATAAGACAGGAAGTAATGGTGGCACAAATAATTATTTATTGAGGAATGATGGAAATGGAACATTGAAGTGGAATTCTGCTATAAGAGACAATGGAACGGGAATAGGGATAGGTATTTCGCCATCTTCAACCTACAAAATTTATTCTCCTGGAGGTTCTATAGTTGGTGGATATTTTTCAAGTGATTCTGAGGACGGTTCAAGATTTTACTCATATTCAACATCAACCTCTGACGGGGCTATCTATGCCTATGCTAATAGTGGTGCCCGTGCAGGTTGGTTTGCTGGTGATGTTTATATTAGTGGTAATTTAATTGGTGGCAAGGGATCTTTTATAATTGACCATCCTGATGATCCAATCAATAAAACATTATCTCATAATGCTGTTGAGTCACCTGAAAACTTATGTATGTACCGAGGTATTGTTCAAATTAATTCAAATAGAACTGGTTCATTTAAAATGCCATCCTATTTTAAAGGTTTAACAAATGAAAAAGAAGCAACTGTTTCATTAACCGTCATAGGTAAACCATTCAATGTAGGTTATGAATGGAATTCAGATTTCACCGAGGTTTTAGTTTACGGAGAACCAAACAGGAAAGTAAGTTATATTGTACTTGCTGATCGTGATGACCCTGTTATCAGACAGTTAATAAAATCCGTTGAAGAAACGAAAAGTACAAATTCTATTTGTCCTAAAGGTAAACTATTATTCCCCAAAGCATTCGGATACTCTGAAAGTTATGGTGTAGACTATGAAAAAATAAAATCATTGAATCATTAATCAAATATAATTCAAATCTGTAGTAAAAGCGTGCGGTCGGCTGCACGCTTTTTAATTTTGCAAGCCGAAAAGTATTTCTTGATCCTTTTGCTACCTTTGCACTTAATTAGTTATAAATGGATCAGGCAATTTCAAAAAATGGAGTACCCATAAGGTTGAGCAATGAGAGATGGCTGCATATTACAACAGGTCATCCTGAAACTGCCGGGCTATATTTTGAAATACTTGAAACGATTGAGAATCCTCTTTGTATTTATCAAGGCAACTATGACGAACTGATAGCAATTGGCAGGATTGGAAATATTCAGGATAAGTTTATCGTTGTAGTTTATAAAGAAATAAAGTTATCGGATGGATTTGTCATTACGGCATATATATCGAATAAAATGCAGTCGTTTAAAAAAAAGAAAATAATATGGAAGCAGCGGTAATTAAAGATATTAAGAAGATTTTGCCCTGGTTTATCAGGCATAAAAACATTTGGTCGGATTATGATTCGGAGGCGGATACGCTTTATCTTCATTTCAAAAAGCCAAATCATGCCGATCATTCGGAAATGACAGAAGATGACGTCATTTTAAGGTACGAGAAAGGCGAACTGATCGGGATGACGATTTTGAATGCAAGCAAACGCCTGCCAATGAAGTAAATTCAGGTTTAATTGACATTTTTCAGGCTAAAGTATTAGGTTACATCAGTAATGGTGCTACTTTGGTGCATTTGAAAGCTATGAATAAAAAATTTGCTTTTACTGTGGTTCGAGCAAAACCAAAAAAAATGGGACCAGAGGTGGAGTTCAAATATTCAAATGTTTCGATTGCAAGCGACAATTTTTAGGTGGCAATCGTGTTCAGAATAATTGTCTTTGGGAGGAGTATCATTCTGGTAAGCAAACCTTTCGGCAATTATCTGAAAAATATGGACTATCCCTTAAAACCATTCAACGCCGACTTGATTCGGTTATGATTAATCCTTTTAGCTTTAGATTACCTGAGCCTCAAGGTAATCGATTAATTTTAATGGATACGACTTACTTTGGAAGAAATTTCGGAGTCATGTTGTTGAAAGATACACAGGGGTATAATCTTTACGTAAGATTTGTTAAGTATGAAACCATAACCTTATACATAGAGGCAATAAATCATTTGAAAACACAGGGAATACAAATCAGGGCTATCGTATGTGATGGTCGTAAGGGACTGATTAGTGCCCTGGGTGAATATCCTATTCAGAGTGCCAATTCCATCAAATTGCAAAGGTGACCCGGTATCTAACAAGAAAACCACGCATCCAGGCATGCATTGAACTGAATGGGATCGTACACTTGCTATCCAGAACTGACAAAGAAAGTTTCTTTAGTGCGCTTGAAGCATGGGACTGTAAATGGAATGACTTTATTCAGGAACGAGCAATTAATCCAGATACGCGTAAAAGCCGTTGCATACACAAGCGATTAAGAAGCGCCTATATGAGTTTAAAACGAAACAAGCAATACTTCTTTACTTGGTATGATCACCCTGAACTTGAAATACCAAATACTAACAATCTTTTGGAAGGAACATTTACGGATTTGAAAAATAAATTACGGTGTCATAATGGACTAAGCAGAATACGCAAGGAGAAGTTCATTGTTGGTTTTTTAAAGGCATCAGCGAGAGGAATAGACATTAAAAAGGACTGACTTAAGCCAGCCCAAATGACCATTCCAGTCGGTCAAGATATTCCTGACAGGTTGCTCCCCAGCAGAGCCTGTTTCTGCTTACTTGACAGTCTAAAGTTCTACAACTTATAAATTCAAATGACATTGAGTGAAAAATAAAAAGCCTGAAAAATGTCCATTACGCCTAAAATTATTATCATCAGCGATCTGATTGTTTTAAATGCACTTTTTATCATTGCTTTTTAAAATTATTGTTACCGATAATTAGTATGTCATTTCCACAAAAGGTAACCTCCAATGATCATTTAATGAAAAAGCCCCGCACATTGGCGGGGCTTTTATGTACATTTAACAGCGCAGTTATTTTTTTCCGGTCGCTACTTTGGTCACTGTATTTTTTTCATAGATATACACATATTTCCCGTCGAGACTCATATCGGTTCGTGCACCTGTCCTGGCTTTATACTCCTTGTATGTACAGGTATTAAGATCGTATGCAGCCATATCGGCTTTGTCCGTCTTCATGATCAGGAGATCATCGACCCTGTCTTCAAGGCTTGATGATTTGTAATCTCCCTTACAAATCAGATCGCCTGTCTTTGCATTGAAGTTGGAAATCCCTTTTTCACCCACAACGACAATGGTATTATCCTTAAACTGTAAAATCAGCTGGGCTTCGCCAACACCTCCTTTTGAAACGGGAACTTCGTACTTTTCAGCTCCCGTGTTCATGTCGAGCGAATATAATGCTTTTCCGCTGCTGACAACAAACTGGTCACCGACCATAACGGCATTCGTAATCCCCTTTTTAAACCTTTCCGATTCCCAGGCAAGAGATCCGTCGCTGGTATTAAATGCCTGTATTCCGAAGGGTTTAACTTCCGGATGGGCTACTCCCCAAATATAATAAATGTAATCGCCGCTCTTGATCTGACGGTAAAACTGTGTTTCGACTCTACCGCCAATTTGCAGCAATACCTTATCTCCAACAATGTACATTCCCGGAATGACCCTGGCATCCTTTATCTCCTTTGAAGACCAAAGTAATTTTCCGGTATTCTTGTCATACTTTTTTACGAACTGATTCTTCTTGTTCGACATATCGAGAATATAAAGGTCATCACCAACCGTAACCGGTTCGGCAACGGTGCCGTAAGCGCCAAATTTGATTGTTCCTGCCGGCTTGGGAACCAATCCTTCCGGTACGAAGTCGAAGGCGGCTGACCACAGGCTTGCCCCTGTTTTATAGTCATAGACCTGGTAGCCATTGATGCGAAGTATCACCTGGTTACCTACTACATCCAGATCAAAAACGAATTCACGGGTAAGCACTTTGCGCTCGGCTCTTCCGACGTAGGTGTTTTCCCAGATAATCTCTCCGTTTTGAACATTGATTTTGGCAATCTGGTTTTTAAAGCCGGTAAATAACGAAGCAACTGCCCCGGGAACAAAATTCACCATCACCATTGCGCGTTCGTTCACATCATACACATATTTTCCGACAACCCCTTTGAATTTATCGGTTTGCCAAACTTCTTCACCGGTCCTCATTTTAATGAACACCAGTGATTTTTTCAGGGAAATCGCAAAGCCTTCCTCTTCGGGGATATAGCGTATTACATCATCGGTCACATCCTGATATTTATCAGTTGACCAAAGGTAGGTACCCTTTTCAAGGTCGATGCAAGCCATCTGATCCTTGCCCATTTTGCGGTCGAACAGGAAAACAGTGTTGCCTTCCCAGAATGGAATCAGCTCATCGATCTTGTTGAGCTTTGGAGCCAGTTCCTTGAAAGGCTTTGTCCACAATGTCTTTCCATCTGCATTTTTGAACACGGTCATCTCCTTGTCCGAAGCTGCAAAACTGTAACCCCGGTCTTCCATTCCGGTTCCGGTGTAGACAATCTTGTGCTCCAGTTTTGATAGCCACACCTGCGTCATTTCTTCCTGCGAATATACCAGGGTAAACCCGGCTAACAGGATAACGGTAATAATTATTCTTCTCATAATGTCATTTTTTAAAGTAGTTAAACAATATCTGTTTATTTGAAAATATTTATTAAAGTTAATTCCCCGCCCTTAAAAATTAATCCTCATTAACAGGGATGAGCCCATACTTATGATTGCAGTTCAATCACGGCTCACTCCTGGTTGACTCTGCCTTGTCGAAATTCAGGATATATTGAAATTTATACGTCTTTCCTTTCGGCATTTTAAAACTAAATTCGAAGTTCTTCACTTTGTCCTTTACGAGGTTTTGCTGCTGAATGGTACCGCCTTCGTTCCCGGCAACAAACACCGAAGCAACCTCACCTTTCTCCCGGATGGTAATATCGAAAATATACTCGCCTTTGATATTGAATTCCTGTTTGAAAAGATAAAGCGATCCTTCCGGGGGTTGCATGGCAAGGGTTAGCTCTTTGGTAGCCATTTCGATGATCTCATCCTTCGATTCGATCAGTATTTTCTTTTGAGCCTGGGCAGTGAGCGATATGACTGCCAGAATTGCAAGGATTGTCAACCTCATATTCTTATTCATTTAAATTAATTTCCCACATCACCAGGTGATTGCCCATGGTCAGCAAAACCGTATTGTCATCCGGAAGAAACACAAACGAAGTCCTCATTTCTCCAACGATCAGTTCGTCATCGTGTTTTTCGAGTAACCGGGTTGCCAGTTCAAACCGTTTCATCAAAATCCCTGTTTCAAAATCATAAATGTGGAGTTCTGGAAACCGGGTATTCTGTGAAACCAATCCGAAAAGCTTTCCATTGTGGCTCAGCTTGAAATCGGGTTCGTAAATTGCCCTTGAAGTAAATCCTTTCCTCAAGGCATTACCCGTTGCAGCATCGATGGTGTTGATATAAGTGATCCTTTCGAGGGCGGTCTGTGCTTTGAGGTGGGGAATATTCAGGCAAAACAGTGTACGTCCATCCGGTGAATATTCCAGCCTGTAGATGATATCATACAGTTCATTGACGGTTGATTCCTTCGAAAAGGTTGCGGCGTTATACATGCTTACCTGCTGTTTGTAGTTCAGAGCAATTTTCAGCGCCTTTTTATTCTTTGAAAACTTCGGATCGGTTTTCAATTCAGCGGCATCGGGTCGGTGTGAGACTGCGATTTGCTTTCCGTCGGGAGTGATTGCGATGGCATTTGTTGCTCCCGGCACAAAGAACGACCTGTCTTTATTTCCCGATTGCAGGTTCCAGAATGCTACTTCACCAGCTGTAATGGTAACCACAAACCCCTCATCGGGCGAAAAAGTCGCTGCATGGATCTTTTCGAAGCTCTTTACCACTTTGCCTGAAGAAGCCTCAATCACCTTAAAATTTACTTCCTTGTCTTTGTTTGGAGCCCAGTCGATATAAAACAACTGCTGCACCAGGATATACTTCCCTCCCGAGGAATATTTAACCGACGATCCTGCGTACCAGTCTCCGACCTCATACTTGTTCACGAGTTCGCGCTTCGACCAGTCGAAAATGTATAATGGAAAGCTCTTGACACTGCTGATGGCGAGTTTCTGCCCGTCCGGCGCCAAATCCATACCGCAGATAATATTCTTTACATCGCCGATTTTAATCCGTTCGAATTCGTAATTCTCTCCTTGCGAAAAGCCATTGACTACTGACAGCGTAAGCAGGATCAAAGAAACGAAATACAGTCCGGCTTCCGTTAATTTCTTGGGTGTAGGTTGACATTTCATAATTTGAAACTTAATCAATTGCGAATGATGTTATTTCTGAGCCAGAAATAATGGCAAAT
>Ga0233425_10010546_pt1 | contig 11216 bp, 9 predicted proteins | sample Watercolumn_Towu_2_FD_181712 | JGI IMG/M metagenome (GOLD analysis project Ga0233425, IMG submission 181712) | Freshwater microbial communities from Lake Towuti, South Sulawesi, Indonesia - Watercolumn_Towuti2014_140_MG | ecosystem: Environmental > Aquatic > Freshwater > Lake | place: Indonesia...
CCTCGGTCGGCGTGACGCCCTCGACGGCGACGATCACGCCGCCGGCCGGCTGGACGCTGGTCCGGCGCATCGACAATGCCGGCCCCACCTCCAACGCGCTGGCGGTCTACCGGCGCGTCGCCACCGGCGCCGAGCCGGCCAGCTACGTCTGGAACCTCGCCGGCGTGGATTACGGCGTGGGCGGCATTCAGGCCTTCTTCGGCGTCGACACGGCCAATCCGATCAATGCCGAAGCCGGCCAGGCGACGCCGTCGGGGCGGGACCACGCCACGCCCGGCATCACCACCACCGTCGCCAACACCATGCTGGTGGGCTCCTACACCTATGCCTCGTCGCAGAGCTGGACGCCGCGCACGCCGCCCAATCCGGCAATGACCGAATCCTTCGACCGGCCCAGCGGCGCGGCCAGCGCCACCGGCCAATCGATCGAAGGCACGCGACTGCTGCAGGCCGCGGCGGGCGTCGTGCCGGCCTACACCTCGCGCGCGGCCGGGGCGCCGGCCACCTACGATGCCGGGGCGACGCACATGCTGGCGCTGCGGCCGGCGGGCACCACCCTGACCATCCCGCTTCCCGCCGGCACGGTCGCCAACGACGTCATGATCGCGTCCATCGGCGTGACGCCGTCCTCGGTGACGGTGACGCCGCCGGCCGGCTGGGCGCTGGTGAACCGGCGCGACAATGCCGCCGCCACGAGCAACTCGCTGCTGGTCTTCAGCCGCGTCGCCGGCGGCGGCGAACCGGCCGCCTACAGCTGGACCATTTCCGGAAACTTCATGGCTTCCGGCGGCATCCAGAGCTTCAGCGGCGTCGACACCGTCACGCCGATCAACGTGCAGGTCAGCCAGAGCACGAACAGTTCGCTCAATCACGCCACGCCGAGCGTGACGACCACCGTCGCCAACACCATGCTGGTGGCCTCGCACACCTTCGCTTCCGCCGCCACCTGGACGCCGCCGGCCGGCATGGCGGAAGGCTTCGACGCGACGGTGCCGGCGGCGAACTTCGCGACCGGCCAGGCCACCGAAGGCAGCTATGCGCCGCAGGCCGCCGCCGGCGCCACGGGCGCCAAAACGGCGACGGCCTCGGCCAACGCCGATCGCGGTAACGCCCACATCCTTGCGTTGCGCCCCGGCGGCAATCCCGGCAGCTTCAACGCCTTCGAGCAGCCGACCGGCCTGACCTGCGCCACCCTGCCGAACACGACGATCACCGGCCCGATCAAGACCAAGATCGCCGGCACGTCCTACTTGCTCTGCGTCGTGGCGCTCAACAACGCCACGCCGCCTCAGCAGATCCTGACGGCCTTCAACGGCACCGTGAAGGTCGATGTGCTGGCCAACCTCAACACCGGAGTGGCGCTCGACGCCAACGGCTGCCCGACCACCTCGACGCAGATCTACACCAATTCCGCCGTCGCTTTGGCGAACGGCAAGATCGCGCTTACCTTCAGCGCCGAGGCGAATGCCTGGCGCGACGTGCGCGTGCGCATCGGCTATCCCGCCGCGGCACCGACGGTGACGCGCTGCTCGGCGGACAATTTCGCTATGCGGCCGAACACGCTGGCGGTCGCCGCCAGCGACAATGACGCGCAGACGGCGGGATTGCTGCGCAACCTGAACAACACGGGCGCGCCGGGTGGCACGGTGCACAAGGCGGGGCAGCCGTTCACACTGCGCGCCACTGCCTACAACGCCGCCGCTACGCCGGCGGTGACGTCGAACTACGACGGCACGCCGACGGCCAACATCACCTCGCACATCCTGCCTGCCGCCTGCCGCAACGGCGGCGGCTGCACGGTCGGCGTCGGCGCCTTCAGCGCCAGCGGCGGCACGGTGCGCGCGGACACCGCGAGCTACAACGAGGTTGGCGCCTTCAATCTGGAAATGGTGGACGCCACATTTGCCAATGTCGACGCCGCCGACTCGAGCGCCGTCGAGCGCGAAGTCCGCTCCACGCCGGTGGGCGTCGGGCGCTTCGTGCCGGACCACTTCGCCCTGCAGGCGGGCAGCGCTGTGACGCCTGCCTGCACCGCCGGCGGATCGGTCCTGAGCCATATGGGTGAGGGGTTCGGCGTGGCAGCCACGCTGGTCGCGCAAAACGCCTCGAACGCGACAACCTGGAACTACCATGCCACGGCCTATGCCCCAGCGGTCGTCAGCTGGGTGGCGGAGAACAGCGATGCCGGCACGAACCTGGGTGCGCGCCTGAGCGGACTCACCGCCGCCTGGGCCGATGGCCTGCATGCAGTGAGCACGAGCAATGCGCTGTTCGGCCGTCTCAGCCCGGACAATCCGGATGGCCCCTACGACAGCCTGCAACTGGGCGTGCAGCTGACCGATCCCGACGGGCCTACATTGAGCGGCCTCGACATGAATCCCGCCACGGTCGGCAATTGCGTGGTGTCGAGCAATTGCAGCGCCAGGGTGGTGGGGGTGCCGAGCAGCATTCGCTTCGGCCGCCTGCGCCTGGGGAATGCCGCCGGGTCGGATCTGGTTCCCCTGCAGGTTCCGCTGCGCACCGAGTTCTGGAACGGTGCGGCGTTCGCCACCAACACGGCGGACAACTGCACGACGCTGGCGGCGAACAACTTTGCCTTGGGCAACTGGCAGGGAAATCTGAATGCCTGCGAGACCAGCGTCTACTTCCAGGGCGGGGCGACGCCATTCGCGGCCGGCCGGCTGGATACTTTGCGCCTGGCGGCGCCTGGCGCCGCCAATCGCGGCAGCGTGCGGCTGACGGCGAACGTGGGCGCAGCGGGCAGCGGTACGACCTGCCTGGTGACCGGCGGGGCGACTTCCCCGGTCAGTGGCGCCAATCGGCCCTGGCTGTTCGGGCGCTGGGACGACGCCTCCGATCCCGACGCCAACGCCGGCACGAATTACGACGACAACCCGTCCGCCCGGGCCACTTTCGGCGTTTTCCGCGACAGGGTGTTGTATCGAAGGGAAAATTTCCAATAATTCATTGACTTTGCAAATCAGATAATCTACCTTAAGGACACTAGCTAACTATTTGTCAGGACTGAAATTTGTTTAAGGCGGGGAAAAGACAAGGGTGGCTCGCCTTTGAATTCGCCGACGGCGCTGTCAGTATTGCCAACGTAATATGCAGAACGGGTAGCCACCCGCGCGTCGACAGCTGCGATTCCTATCGCTGCGAAGGAGGGGAACTCGACACTCTCATTCGCCTGCGCAAATCCCTCAAGTTCGACGCATTCCGCTGCACGCTCGTGCTGCGCTTCGGCGACTACCATTTCCTGCAGGTCGAGCCGCCCAACGTGCCGGAGGCGGAGCTGAAGGAAGCCCTGCGCTGGCATGTCAAAGGCATGGTCGATTTCCCCGTCGATCAGGCCACGCTCGACGTGATCGAGGTGCCGGCCGACAAGGAGGGCAAGGCCAAGGCCCGCTTCCTCTACGTGGCCATCTCGCGCAATGAAGTCATCGGGCGCCATGTGCGCCTTTTTCAGGAGGCCGGGCTCGATCTGGCGACGATCGACATTCCCGAGATGGCCCAGCGCAACATCGCCTCGCTCTACGAGTCGCAGGACCGCAGCATCGCCATGCTCGGCTTCACCGCCGCCGGCGGCTTGCTGACGTTTTCCTATCGCGGCGAACTGCTGTCGGCGCGCCGCATCGATGTGTCGCTTGAGCAACTGGTCGGGGCGGACGAGGAACAGCGGCCGGCGATGTTCGAGCGCATCGGCCTCGAACTGCAGCGCTCGCTCGACACCTTCGAGCGCCAATTCACCTTCGTCAGCCTGGGCAAGCTGATCGTCAGCCCGATCGCCGAGAGCGTCGGCCTGGCGTCCTATCTGTCCGGCAATCTCTACGTCGGCGTCGAGACGATCGATCTGGGAAAAGCGCTGGATATCGACCGGATTCCGGCGTTGCGCCAGCCCGGTGTCCAGGCCCAACGCGCCATGCTTCTCGGCGGCGCGCTGCGCGAGGGGGCGTGAGATGAGCCGCCAGATCAATCTCTACAATCCGGACCTGCGTCTCGTCAGGGAATTCTTCTGCGGCCGCACGCTGCTGATCGGCATGGTGGCGATCGCCGCCCTTTCCATCGTCGCCTCCTCCTTCTACTCCTACCAGTCGATCGGACGCGGCGACGAGGCGCGCGCCCTGGATGTGCGCCTCAAGAAGCTGGGCGAGGAACGTGCCGCCCTGGAGGCCGAGATGGCGGGGCGGCGCAAGAGCGCCGAACTGGAACAGAAACTGCAACAGCTGGAAGGACTGGCGAAGGGGCGCGAGCAGATTGCCGCTTCGCTGGCGCTGGGGGCCGGCGGCCCGGCCGGCAGCTTCTCGGAGTACATGCGGGCCTTCGCCCGCCAGACGCTCGCCGGCGTGTGGCTTACCGGATTCACCATCGGCGCCGATGGCGGCGAACTGACTATCAGCGGACGAACCCTGAACCCGGACCTGGTGCCGGCCTACATCGCGCGCCTGAACAAGGAGCCGCTGCTGCAGGGGCGCAAGTTCGCCCAGTTCGCGGTGAGGCAGCCGGCCGGCGAGCGCGCCGCTGCCGCGGCGGTGAGTCAGCCGGCCGCGCCGGCGGCGGTGCCGTTCCATGAGTTCCGGCTGGTGTCCGCGGCGCCTGCCGGCGCGCCGCGCGGGAGCGAGGCGCAATGAAAGACCGGATCAAGAAGCTTCTTGCCCGCTTCGATGCGCTCAGCCGCCGCGAGCGCATCGCGGTCTCCGTGGGAGCCTGGCTACTCGTGCTGCTGGTGATGGACACCCTGGCCATCACGCCTGCGCAGCGCCAGAGCAAGGCGGCGGAGAATGCCATCGGCAGCAAGCAGACCGAGGTGAAGGGCATCGAGCAGGAGATCGCGGTCCTGCGCGGTCGCAAGGCGCAGGACCCCGAAGCCGCCGTCAAACAGCGCATCGGCGAGCTGGAACAGCGCATCGCCCTCATCGACGGTCAGCTGAAGAGCGCCAAGACGCAGATCGTGCCACCGGAGAAGATGGCCGGCCTGCTCGAACAGCTGCTCCGCCGCAACAAGCGGCTGGAGCTGGTCAGCCTGCGTTCGGTCACGCCGGAGGCGGTGGTGAAGAACGAAGCCGCCGCTGCGGCCGAAAAAGGCGCCGCGTCGCAGGAGGCGGCGCCGGCCGACGGGCTCTACCGGCAGGGCATGGAACTCACGCTGAACGGCAGCTATGGCGACATGCTGGATTACGTCGCGCAGATCGAGCAGCTGCCGTGGAAGATCTTCTGGGGGCGCATGGAAATGAAGGTGGAGGACTATCCGCGCGCGCGGCTCGTGCTCAACGTCTATACGCTGAGTTTGGACAAGACATGGATCAGCATCTAGTCGCGACGTCGTTGCCTGCCCGCCGGCTGCTGGCTGCCGGCTGCGCGCTACTGGGCCTCCTGTGGCCGGCCGCCGCCGCCGCGCAGTCCCTCGCTGATCCGACCCGCCCGCCGACCCATCTGATCGACCCGGCCCGGGGCGGCATGGCGCAGGGCGAGGTGTCGGCGAATCCGCTGCAGTCCATCATCCGCAGCGGCAAGACGCGCAAGGCGCTCATCAACGGCGAGTTGGTGAAGGTCGGCGACGCGGTCGGCGCCGCGGTGGTGGAAAGCATCGGCGACGCCGAAGTGGTGCTGAGGCAGGAGGACGGCTCGAAGGAAACGCTGAAGCTCTACCCCGACGTCGAGATCAGCAAGAGCAAAACGAAGCAGCGCGTCCCGGCCGGCAAGCCGGCCGGCGCCAAACCATGACAAGGAAAAGGCCATGAACCGCCTGACACTCATCTGCATCGCAATTCTCGTGACGGCCTGCGACATGGGACCGCGCCGCGGGGTGGTGAAGGAATCCATCGACGCGGAAATGAAGCAGGCGACGGAAAACCGCAAGGCGGCCACGCCCGAAGCGGTGCAGCAGGCGCTGCTGCCGCCGCTGGCGACCGGCGCGCCGACGAAGCCGCGCGAGCAGCGCTTCGACCTCAACGTAGCCAACGCGCCGGCCGGCCAAGTCTTCATGGCCATCGTCTCGGGCACGCGCTACAGCATGGTCGTCCACCCAGAAGTGACCGGCGCCGTCTCGGTGAACCTGAAGGACGTCACGGTGGGCGAGGCGCTGGAGGCGCTCCGTGAATTGTACGGCTACGAGTACAAGGTGCAGGGCAACCGCATCTTCATCCATCCGATCTCCATGCAGTCGCGCGTCTTCCAGGTGAATTACCTGACCTCGCTGCGCCAGGGCCGCAGCAACACGCGCGTCGCCTCGGGCTCGATCGTCGGCACGACGACGCAGCCCGCTGCCGCGACGCCCGGCCAGCCGCAGCCGGTCACGCCCGGCACGACCTCGACGCCCACCCTCGACGGCAGCCTGGTGTCCACCAGCAGCCGCAGCGACTTCTGGGGCGATCTGGAAGCGGCGATCAAGGCCATCATCGGCGGCGGCCAGGGAGGGCGCAGCGTAGTCATCTCGCCGCAGGCGGGCCTGCTGGTGGTGCGGGCCATGCCGCGCGAGCTGCGCGAGGTGGAGGACTTCCTGCGCGCGTCGCGCATTACGGTGGAGCGGCAGGTGATGCTCGAGGCGAAGATCCTGGAAGTGCGGCTTTCCGAAGGCGCCCAGGCGGGCATCAACTGGGCCGCCTTCAACAAGCACGGCGACCACGGCTTCTCGGTCGGCGCCGATCCGACCCGCTTCAACGTGCCGGGCAGCACGCTGCCCGGCGTGCGCGCCGGCTCGATCGCCACCACCACCGATTCGACCACCGGCGTGGTCACGGCCAGCACGCTGGGCCAGGTCCTCGCCAGGCCGTTCGGCGGCGGCATCCTCGGCCTGGCCTTCCAGACCGGCAGCTTCGCCGCGCTGCTTTCCTTCCTGGAGACGCAGGGCAGCGTGCAGGTGCTCTCCAGCCCGCGCATCGCCACGCTGAACAACCAGAAGGCCGTCCTCAAGGTCGGCACCGACGAGTTCTTCGTCACCAACGTGACGACGACCTCTTCCACCTCGGGCACGACGACGACCACCTCGCCGACGATCACCGTGCAACCTTTCTTCTCCGGCATCGCCCTCGACGTGACGCCGCAGATCGACGAGGACGGCAACATCATCCTGCACGTGCGCCCCTCGGTCAGCACCATCACCGAGAAGACCAAGAACATCGACCTCGGCACGCTCGGCACCTTCACGCTGCCGCTCGCCTCCAGCGCGATCAACGAGAGCGACACCATCGTCCGTGTCGGCGACGGCAACGTGGTGGCCATCGGCGGACTCATGCAGCAGACGCAGACCGATGGGTCGAGCAAGGTGCCGGGCATCGGCGAGATCGCTTCCGGGCTGGGCGGGATCTTCAAGCACGGCGAGAAATCGCTGACTAAGCGCGAGCTGGTGGTGTTGATCAAGCCGACGGTGATCCACAGCGACAAGCAGTGGCAGGAGGACGTCGACCGCACGCGCCAACGCTTCCAGGGCATGGTGCCGCCCGAGCCGGCCCGCCCGCCGGCCCAATAGGGATGACGCGATGTACCTCGATCACTTCGGACTGAACGAACTGCCCTTCGGCATCACGCCGGACACCAGCTTCGCCTTCTCCACCACGGCGCACCAGGAGGCGCTTAACACCTTGCTCATCGCGGTGAAGAGCGGCGAGGGCTTCATCAAGATCACCGGCGAGGTCGGCACGGGCAAAACGCTGCTGTGCCGGCGCTTTCTCGCCGCGCTCGACGGCAGTTTCGTCACCGCCTATCTGCCCAATCCCTATCTCGAGCCGCGCACGCTCCTGCTCGCGCTGGCCGAGGAACTGGGCACCGAGCTGCCACGGGACGCCGACCAGTACCATCTGCTGAAATCCCTCAACCAGGCGCTGATGGACTACGCGGCGCAGCGCAAGTCCGTCGTCGTCTGTCTCGACGAGGCGCAGGCCATGCCGCTGGAGACCATGGAAGTGCTGCGCCTGCTGTCGAACCTGGAAACGGAGAAACGCAAGCTCCTCCAATTGGTGCTCTTCGGCCAGCCCGAGCTGGATGCCAAGCTGTCGAATCCCTCGGTGCGCCAGCTGCGGCAGCGCATCTCCTTCAGCTACAAGCTGGGCGGGCTGCGGCGCGACGAACTGAATCTGTATCTGGCGCATCGCCTGCACGTCGCCGGTCATCGTGGCGAGCGCGTCTTCAGCGCGGGCGCATCGCGCCTCATCCACAAGGCGACCGTCGGCACGCCGCGGCTGGTGAACATCCTGGCCCACAAGGCGCTGCTGTCGACCTATGGCGAGGGGCGCCAGCAGGTGAAGGCGCGCCATGTGAGGATGGCCATCGGCGACACCGAGGGCGTACATATGCCGCGCTGGGCGTTCTGGTAAGCCGGCGTACCGATGAGCTTGATCAACCGCATGCTGCAGGACCTCGAGGCGCGTCGCGCCGCCGAGCAGGAGCAGACGCTGCTGCGCGACGTGCGGCCGCTGCCGGTACGGCGCGAGTCCTCCTGGCTGCGCCCCGTTGCGACAGGTGCGCTGCTGCTGGTGTTGTTGGGCGGCGGCTTCGTGCTTTGGCAGCAGTCGCAGGATCGGGCCGTCTCCGTGCCGCCCGCCGAGCCGCCGAAGCCGGTGGCCGTGACGCCGCCCGTGCCGCTGCCGCCGTCTGCGCCGATACAAGCGGCGCCTGCGCCCGCCGAGGTCGTGGCGACGCCTGCTGCAGCGACGGCTGCTGCGCCGTCTTCCCCTCCGCTCGAGCCGGCAGCCCAGACCCCCGTGGCTGTTTCTGCAGCACCTCAGCCGTCCCCGGCTATTCCGCCGCCTGCGCCGATCGGCGAAGCGCAGAAGGCCGTTCCCGCAGCAGCCGAACCCGCCAAACCTGCCGCGAAGAGCGAAGTCCGCGGCCAAGAAAAAGACGACGGCCTGAAGGTTGCCACGAGCCTGGCGCCGGCTTCGCCCAAGCCGGTCAAGGCCGAGCCGCCGCCACCGGCCGTCATCGAGAAGAAGGTCCGCAACGTTTCTCCGAGAGAGCGGGCCGAGAGCGACTACCGCAGGGCGCAGGCTTTGCTCGGCCAGGGACGCGCAAACGATGCCCTTGCCGGCTTTGCCGCTGCCCTGCAGGCCGATCCCACGCATGTCGGTGCGCGGGTGGACCTAGTCTCGCTGCTCATCGAACTGCAGCGGTTGCCGGATGCGCAGGCCCTGCTCGAAGAGGGGTTGGGCCTGTCGCCCGGCCAGACGCAGTTGACCATGCGCCTAGCGCGCATCCAGGCCGAGCGGGGCGAGTTGCGCGCCGCCGCGCAGACCCTGCAGAAAGCCGCGGCCGCGTCCGCCGGCCACGCGGAGTTCCGCGCTTTCCATGCCGCCGTGCTGCAGCGACTGACTTTGCACAAGGAGGCGATCACGGAATACCAGGCTGCGGTCCAGCTGGCGCCCCAGGCCGGCGTGTGGTGGATGGGGCTGGGCATTTCCCTCGAGGCCGAGGGGCGCCACGCCGAAGCGCGCCAGGCATACCTGAAGGCACGCGCCAGCGGTGTGCTGTCCGCCGAGCTCGATCGTTTCGTCGAGCAGAAGCTCAGGCAGCCGCAATAGGGCCGAGCAATTCGCGGCTTTGAAAGGAGGGGGCCGTGCTGCACCAGAAGATGCTTGAGTACGTCGGCGGCGACGAGTCGAAGTATCCGCACCGGCTGGAACGGGACTTCAGCCGCATATTCAACAAGGTGCTCGAGCTCTGGGGTACGGAGGAACTGGAGACCCTCCTGAATGGCCTGTTCCTCGACAACCGGGGAGGCGAGCGCCAGGGATTTCCGCCCGAGGTGATGAGCGAGATATTCCGCTTGTCCAGTCTGAACGAGGAATACCGCAAGAAGTTGGCGGCGACGCCCGATGCCTGGGAGATCGAGAACTGCCGGCGCGGCCTGCAGGAACTGGGCGTCGAGTTCTCCAATGCCGGCTATTTCTACGCCCTGCAGTCCGGCAACGACAAGGCGATCGAGTTCTTTCTCAGGGCGGGATACAGCGTCGACCTGTGCGACAGCAACGGCTGGACGCCGCTCATGATCTCCTTGTTCTTCGGCAAGGAAAGCACGGCGAGGCTGCTCATCAAGAACGGGGCGAGCGCGACGGCCACCGATCCCCAGGGCTATGGCCCGATGCACTGGGCGGCCCTGAAGGGATTCACCGGGGTGATCGACCTGCTGATTACGCGCGGCGCCAAGGTGGATGTGCAGAGCCTGAGAGGCCTGACGCCGCTGATTCAGGCGGCGGCCGGCGGCCACGCTGCAACCATTCAGATACTGCTTGCCCGGTATGCCTCGGTGAACCTGGCCGACGCGGAAGGCTGGACGCCGCTGCACAAGGCCGTCGCCAACGGCCATCTCCTGGCGGCGCACATACTGCTCAAGGCCGGCGCCGACAAGACGGCGAAGCACCGCGACGGCCTGACGCCAGCGGACATTGCCAAGGCCAAGGGCAGGCCGGACATGATGCAGCTGTTCGGAATGACCTGAGATTATCCTTGCGGTAGCGTTCGCGCCGCCACCCAGTTCTCCACCCGCACCGCGCCGTGCTGCTTCAGCACCCGCGCGAATTCGTTCAGCGTCGCCGCGGTGGTCATGACGTCGTCGACGACGGCTACGGTCTTACCGGTCAGGTCGCTGCGGCACTCGAAGGCGTGGCGGATGTTGGCCTGGCGTTCCTTCCAGGGCAGGCTGGCCTGCGGCGCGACGTCGCGCACGCGGGCGCAGGCATCCGCGACGAGCGGGAGGCCGAGCTGGCGCGCCAGCGGGCGGGCGATTTCATGCGCCTGGTTGAAGCCGCGCTCCTTAATGCGCGGCGCGGAAAGCGGCAGGGGGATGAGGCAATCGATCCCGGCCGCAGCGACGCGCGCGGCGAGCGCCTCGGCCAGCCAGCCGGCCAGGGGCAGGCGGTGCCGGTATTTCAGCCCCTGCACGATATGCTCCACCGGAAAGGCGTAGCGGAAGGCCGCGCGGGTGGCATCGAAATGCGGCGGGGTGCTCTGGCAGGCCCCGCAGACGGCACCCTCCGCCGAAGGCAGGGCACAGACCGGGCATAGCGGAGCCTCAAGATGGGGCAGATCGGCTTCGCAGGCGGTACAGAGCAGGCGCTCGCCGCTGTGCTGGCCGCAGACGGTGCAGTCCTGCGGCAGCAGGCCGCCCAGCGCCCGAATTGTCGTCCTGTAAATTGACAAGCCCCCACCCATGAACGATCATCCCCGCTCCGATTCTATCCGAAGCAATTTCCCACCATGAAGACAGCCGCCACCGAGCGCGT
>Ga0233425_10010547_pt1 | contig 11215 bp, 7 predicted proteins | sample Watercolumn_Towu_2_FD_181712 | JGI IMG/M metagenome (GOLD analysis project Ga0233425, IMG submission 181712) | Freshwater microbial communities from Lake Towuti, South Sulawesi, Indonesia - Watercolumn_Towuti2014_140_MG | ecosystem: Environmental > Aquatic > Freshwater > Lake | place: Indonesia...
ACGTCGTCGCGTCCCGCGACGCGGTTGAGCGTGCGGCCGAGCACGAAGAGCAGGTCGGAGAGGCGATTCACGTATTTCCTGCCGGTTTCGCTGACCGCCTCGGTGGCGGCGACGGCGACGAGCTGCCGCTCGGCGCGCCGGCACACGCCGCGCGCCAGGTGCGCCAGCGCCGCCGGCCGCGTGCCGCCGGGCAGGATGAATTCCTTGAGCGGTTCCAGCGCCGCGTTCCAGCGGTCGATGGCCGCCTCCAGCTCGCCGACGCTTTTTTCATTCAACAGTGCGGAGCCGGGAATCGCCATCTCGCCGCCGAGATCGAAGAGGTCGTGCTGGATGCCGGTGAGCAGCGTGCGGATCTCCTCCGGCAGTTCTTCGGTCAGCAGCAGGCCGACGACGGAGTTGAGCTCGTCGAGCTCGCCCAGCGCGGCGATGCGGGCGGAGTCCTTGGCCACGCGCGAGCCGTCGGCCAGCCCGGTCGTGCCGGCGTCGCCGGTGCGCGTGTAGATCTTGGAGAGGCGGTGTCCCATGGGCGAATTCCTTGAAGCGATCGCCCGGATTATCCCAGATTGACGCTAGGGTCTGTTCTCAGTTGTTTTATCGGTGCGAAAGGGTCTTTCCGGGTGCAGGGCAAGGCGCTGCGGCGAAGGCAGTGGTCGTTCCACGGCGAGCCGCTGCAACGCGGCCATGCGCCCGGAAAGACCCTTTCCCTTCGGGTTGAGGCCAGAAGCGCCGGCTGCGTCGTTGCGCTCCTCGTCAAGGGGGCGGCCATTGACTTCGTCGCGCGCCTAGCAGCCAACGCTTCTGGCCACAACGCATCCGATGAAACAATTGAGAACAGACCCTAGGGTCTGAGGGGATTTGTCTCGCCGGCATTCTCTGCGCGGGCGTAGACGTGGTCGATGGCCTGCTCGGCGGTGATGAAGAAACGCTTTTCCCCGATCGCCTGCCACAGGCCGGTCGCTTTCATGACGTCGGTGACCTGCTTCTTGAGGCCGGAGAAGAGCACGACGACGCCGCTCTCGTTGAGGCGGTCGACCAGATGGTGGATCACTTCCTCGCCCGAGGCGTCGACGTCGTTGATGCCGTCGCCGACGATCAGCAGGTAGGGCGCCTCTGGGTTCTCGGCCACGGCGTTGAGCACCGCGTCCTCGAAATAGGAGACGTTGGCGAAGTAGAGGCGTCCGTCGAAGCGCACCGCCGTGACCACCTTCGAGGTCGGCAGGTCGTAGAGGTGGGCGTCGCGCAGGGTGCCGTCCGGATGGCGGCCGAGGATGGCGACGCGCGGCGTCATGGTGCGGTAGAGATGCAGCATGATGGCCAGCGCCGCGCCGATCATGATGCCCTTGTCGAGATGCGGCGCGAAGGCGAGCGTGGCGAGGAAGGTGACTGTCGCGGCGGCGAAATCCATGCGGCTCGCCTGCCAGGTGTGCTTGAGCGCCGCCGGGGTGATCAGGCTGGTGACGGCGAGCAGGATGATCACGGCCAGCACGGCCTTGGGCAGGTGGTAGAGGTACGGCGTCAGGAACAGCAGCGTGACGCCGACGAAGAGGCCGTTGAAGACCATGGCGAGGCCGGTCCTGGCGCCGGCCTGCAGGTTGATGGCCGAGCCGGTGAACGAGCCGCAGGCCGGGTAGGACTGGAAGAAGGCGCCGCCCAGGTTGGCGATGCCCTGGCCGATCAGTTCCTGGTTGGGGTCGATCTTCTGCTTGGACTGGGCCGCCATGGCCTTGGCCATCGAGATCGACTCCATGAAGGCGACGAGGGCGACGATGAAGGCCGCGGATAGCAGCGACAGGAGGGCGTCGAGCGTCAGGGTGGGCAGGCGGAAGCCGGGCAGGCCGGCCGGGATGTTGCCGACCACGTCGCCGCCGCCCATCAGGTGCAGCGTGCCCTTCTCGATCTTCTTGACGTGCCACTGGCGGCCGTCGGTGTCGACGCCGGGCGGCACCCTGCCGGCCACGTGGAGCAGGGCAGTCGCCTCATCCGCCGCCTGGCTGCGCTCGAAGTTGATCCGGCGCAGCTGCTTCATGCGCTCGCCGTTCTGCTTCTCGGCGCCGGCCAGCTCGATGCGCAGCAGGTCGATCTGGTGGTCGAGATTGACGGCCGCCTGCAGCTCGCGCGCCTTCTCGGCCTGGCGCAGCTTGGCGGATTGCGCCGCGATCGCCTTGTTGAGCGTGTCGATCTGCGCGTCGGTCTGCACGTAGGCGGAGACCATCGCCTGGACCTCGGGGTCGGCGATCTCCTCGGCTGCGCCCCTGGCCTTGTGCTCGAAACCGATGAAGACGCTCACCAGCGTCGTGATGACGACGGCGATCAGCACGCTCGGCTTGGCGAGCGGCTTCAGCTTCTTCAGCCCCAGCATCAGCGCCAGGGCGAAGACCGACATCGCCAGCGTGGGGAGATGGGTCAGCGGCAGGTAGCCCGCCATCTCCCAGATGTCCTTGAGGAAGGAGCCGCTGCGACCTTTCGGGATGCCGAGCAGCATGTCGAGCTGCGACAGGGCGATGATGATCGCCGCGGCGTTCATGAAGCCGAGCAGCACGGGATGCGAAACGAAATTGACGATGGTGCCGAGCTTCACGACGCCCAGCACGAGCTGGATGACGCCGACCATCAGCGTGAGCAGCAGCGCCAGGCCGACGTAGTCGTCCGTGTATGGAATCGCCAGCGGCGTCACCGCTGCGGCGGTCATCAGCGAGACGACCGCGACCGGCCCGGTGGCGAGCTGGCGCGAGGAGCCCCACAGCGCGCCGAGGAAGGCCGGCACCAGGGCGGTGTAGAGGCCGTAGTAGACCGGCAGGCCGGAGAGCTGTGCATACGCCATGGCCTTCGGCACCAGCACCAGCGCGCCGGTGATGCCGGCGATCAGGTCGCCGCGCAGGATGACGGAACTGACCGGGAACCAGGCCAGGAAGGGAAACAGGCGCAACAGCCACTTGTTGGCGAGCATGGGCGGTCAGGACGGCGGTGAAGTCTTGCCGATGCGATGCGGATTGCATCGCAGGCAATGCGATATGCAGCGACTATTCTACCGTCGGATGGCGGTTTGCTGGCTAGAACCGCGTTATGCGCGTATCACGCTCGTCTATTTTCGGGATAACGCCATGCCCAGCGGGTAGCGCTTCAGCTTGCGCCGGAGCGACACCCGGTCGATGCCGAGGATCTGCGCGGCATTTGCTAAGATAGACGCCATCGCCATGCCCACTCTGCTTGCCATCGACGCCCTGCTGATCGCCGCCTGCGCCTGGCTGGCGATCGGGCTGGCCGGGCTGGCGGCGCCGCGCAACCTGCGCTTCATCAGCAAGCTCCTTTTTCCGCTCGGCGCCGCGGTCGGCGTGCTGGCGGGACTGACTTCCCTGCGCTTCCTCGGCGCCCCGGCGGAGGTTGCCGTGCTGGCCATCGGCCTGCCCGGGCTACCCTTCCATCTGCGCCTGGACAGTCTCGCTGCGGTCTTCGTCCTGCTGCTGGGCTTCGCCTCGACCGGCATCTCCATCTTCGCCGCCGGCTATTTCAGGAAAGGCGAGGGCGCCGCGCCGGGCCTGATGTGCCTGCAGTACCACATCTTCCTCGCCAGCATGCTGCTGGTGCTGCTGGCCGACGACGCCTACGCCTTCATGGTGGCCTGGGAGGGCATGGCGCTGTCCTCCTTCTTCCTCGTCACCACCGACCACCGCCATGCCGAGATCCGCCGCGCCGGCTACCTCTACCTGCTGATCGCCCACGTCGGCGCCATCGGCATCCTGCTTTCCTTCGGCGTGATGACCGCCGGCAGCGGCGACTACAGCTTCGCCGGCATGCGCGCGCAGCAGCTGTCGCCCTTCTGGGGCTCCGCCGCCTTCCTGCTGGCCCTGTTCGGTTTCGGCGCCAAGGCGGGCCTCCTGCCGGTGCACGTCTGGCTGCCCGAGGCGCACCCGGCGGCGCCTTCGCCGGTGTCGGCGATGATGAGCGGCGTCATGCTGAAGACCGCCATCTACGGCCTGCTGCGCGTCTCCTTCGACTTGCTCGGCGAGCCGCTCTGGTGGTGGGGCGTGGTGGCGATGGCGGTCGGGCTGGCCAGCGCCGTCTTCGGCGTGCTCTACAGCACGGTGCAGAGCGACATGAAGCGCCTGCTCGCCTATTCGTCGATCGAGAACATCGGCCTGCTCGCCGTGGCGCTGGGACTGACTTTGATCTTCCACGCCTACCGCATGGAGGCGCTGGCGGCGCTGTCCATGACGGCGCTGCTCTACCACTGTCTGGCGCATGCCGGCTTCAAGAGCCTGCTCTTCCTCTGCACCGGCTCGGTGCTGCACGCCACGCGCGAGCGCAGCCTGGGCAAGCTGGGCGGCCTCATCCACCGCATGCCCTGGGTGGCCTGGCTGGCGCTGGCCGGCGTCATCGCCAGCGCCGGCCTGCCGCCGCTGTCGGGCTTCGTGTCGGAGTGGCTGTTGCTGCAGGCGTTTCTTTTCTCGCCCGGCCTGCCGCACCCCTGGCTCAACATGGTGGTGCCGGTGGCGGCCGCGGTGGTGGCGCTGGTGGCGGCCCTGGCCGGCTTCGCCATGGTCAAGTTCTACGGCATCGTCTTCCTCGGACAGATGCGCGAGGAGGCGCTGAAGGACGCGCACGACGCCGGCCCCTGGGAGCGCATCGGCCTGGTCTGGCTGGCGGGCCTGACCCTGGCGCTGGGCGTACTGCCTTCCGCCGTGATTGCCTTCATCGATGCCGCCACGCAGCAGCTGCTCGGCACCGGGCTGGCCGACAAGGTGCGCGAGCACGGCTGGTGGATGCTGGCGCCGATCTCGCCGGACAGGGCGAGCTACGAACCGCTGATCTTCCTCGCCACCATCGCCGCCGCCGTGCTGCTCGGCCGCCAGCTGGTGCACCGCCTCTACCACGGCCGCCTGCGCAGGTCCGCGGCCTGGGACTGCGGCTACGTCTTCCAGGGGCCGCGCGCCCAGGACACGGCAGAGGGCTTCAGCCAGCCGATCCGCCGCATCTTCGAGCCGATGTTCCGCATGGAGCGGCATTTCCCGACGGTCCGCGACGGGAAGCCGTATTACAGCGTGAAGGTCGAGGACCACTTCTGGCACGGGCTGTACCTGCCGCTGGCGCGCCTGGTGAGCGGCGTGTCGGCGCTGATCACCGGGCTGCAGGGCGGGCGCATCGCCATCTACCTGCTCTACAGCTTTCTCACCTTGATCGTGTTGCTGCTGGTGGCCCGGCCATGAGCCTGTCCGGACTGCTCTGGCAGTTGTTCGCCATCGTGCTGGCCTTGGCGCTGGCGCCGCTCCTGACCGGCTGGGTGAACCAGTGCCGTGCCTGGCTGCAGAACCGCTCGGCGCCGCCGCTCCTGCAGCCCTACTACATGCTGCACAAGCTGTTCCTCAAGGACGTGGTGCTGGCGCACGGCGCATCGCCCTTGTTCCGTTTCGCGCCCTTCGCCGTATTCGGCTGCATGCTGCTCGCCTGCGCCATCATCCCGACGCTGTCCACCGATCTGCCCTTCGCGCCGACGGCCGACACCATCGCGCTGGTCGGCGTCTTCGGCCTGGCGCGCATTTTCATTTCGCTGGCGGCGATGGACATCGGCACCGCCTTCGGCACCCTGGGCGGGCGGCGCGAGATGCTGGTCGGCTTCCTTGCCGAGCCGGCGCTGCTGATGGTGATCTTCACCATGGCCATGATTGCCCAGTCCACCTCGGTGGCGACCATCGTCGAGACCCTGGCGCACCGCGAGTTCGTCATCTATCCGAGCCTGGCTTTCGCCGGCATCGCCTTCACCTTCGTCTCCTTCGCCGAGAACGCGCGCGTGCCGGTGGACAATCCGGCCACGCATCTCGAGCTGACCATGATCCACGAGGCGATGATCCTCGAGTACTCGGGCCGCCACCTGGCGCTCATCGAGTGGGCGGCGAGCCTGAAGCTCTACGCCTACTCCTGCCTCGGTCTGGCGCTGTTCTTCCCCTGGGGCATCGCCGAGGGCGACAGCTTCCTCGGCCTGCTGATCTCGATTCCGGTGCTGGTGGCGAAGCTCGCCATCGGCGGGGTGCTGCTGGCCTTCATCGAGAGCATCAACGCCAAGGTGCGCATCTTCCGCGCGCCGGAATTCCTCGGCACCGCCTTCCTCTTCGCCGTGCTCGGGCTGCTGGTGCGGCTGCTGCTGGAGAACCGGGTATGACCGACGTGCCCTTGGCTACCCAGCTCATCAACCTGTTCGCCGCGGTGATCCTGCTGCTGGCCTTCGCCATGCTCGCGCAGCGGCGCGTGCTGACGCTGATCAACCTGTTCGCCCTGCAGGGGCTGACGCTGTGCCTGTCCACGCTGGTGGTGGCGTTCACCACCAGCCAGGCGCATCTCTACTGGTCGGCCGGGCTGACGCTCCTGCTCAAGGCCATGCTGCTGCCGTGGATCCTGCACCGGCTGGTGCGGCGCCTGGAAGTGAAATGGGACGTCGAGCCGCTCATCAAGGTGCCCACCACCATGCTGGTCGGCATCGTGCTGGTCATCATCTCCTTCAACGTCGCCCTGCCGATCTCGCAGCTCTCCAGCACCATCAGCCGCGGCACGCTGGGCATCGCGCTCGCTTCGGTCATGCTGGCGTTCCTCATGATGATCACGCGCAGCAAGGCGATTCCGCAGGTGGTCGGCTTCCTCGCCATGGAGAACGGCTTGTTCCTTGCCGCCACCAGCGCCACCTACGGCATGCCGATGGTGGTGGAGCTCGGCATCGCGCTCGACGTGCTGGTCGGCGTGATCATCCTCGGCGTGTTCTTCTTCCAGATCCGCGACCAGTTCGACAGCCTGGACATCCGCCACCTGGAAAAGCTCAAGGAGCGCTGAGCCGTGGATCTTTTCGTTCTCCTCCTCGCCATTCCCCTCGTCGGCGGCGTGCTGCTGGCCGTGGCGGGCGAGCGCGCCTGGGCGCCCAACCTGAACGTCATCGCCAGCGCCGGCACCTTCGTCGCCTCGGCCCTGCTCACTGCCGAGATCGTCGCCGGCGGGCCGCGCATGGCCTTGGGCGAGATGTTCTTCATCGATTCGATGAACGTCTTCTTCGTCACGCTGACGGCCTTCGTCGGCATGACCACCAGCATCTTCTCCGGCCCCTACATGCGGAACGAGCGGGAGCACGGCAGACTCACCGCACCGCGCCTGCGCCTCTACAAGAGCATGTCCCAGCTGTTCATGTTCACCATGCTGGCGGCGCTCACCACCAACAACCTCGGCATCCTCTGGGTGGCGATGGAGGCGGCGACGCTGACCACCGTGCTGCTGGTCTCGCTCTACCGCACGCCGGCCAGCCTGGAGGCGGCGTGGAAGTACTTCATCCTCTGCGGCGTCGGCATCGCCCAGGCGCTGTTCGGCACCATCCTGCTCTACTTTGCCGCCGAGCGCGTGCTGGGCGAGACGGGCAACGCCCTGTTGTGGACCTACCTGGTCGACGTCAAGGGGAGCCTCGACCCGACCATCATGGCGCTGGCCTTCATCTTCCTGCTGGTGGGCTACGGCACCAAGGTGGGGCTCGTGCCCCTGCACAACTGGCTGCCCGATGCCCATGCCGAAGGCCCGACGCCGGTTTCGGCGGTGCTCTCCGGACTGCTGCTCAACGTCGCGCTCTACGCCATCCTGCGCGTCAAGGTGCTGGCCGACGGCGCCATCCATTCGAGCTTCGCCGGCAACCTGATGATGGGTTTCGGCCTGCTCACCCTCGTCGTCGCCGCCTTCTTCCTGTCGCGGCAGAAGGACATCAAGCGGATGTTCGCCTACTCGTCGATCGAGCACATGGGCCTGATCACCTTCGCCTTCGGCATGGGCGGGGCGGTGGCGAACTTCGCCGGCCTGCTGCACATGACCATGCATTCCCTGACCAAGTCGGCGATCTTTTTCGCCGTCGGCCACGCCGCGCAGAAGACCGGCACCCAGCTGATGGAGGACATTCGCGGCCTGATCAAAATCAACCCGGTGATCGGCTGGGGCCTGATGCTGGGCACCCTGGCCATCCTCGGCATGCCGCCCTTCGGCGTCTTCGCCAGCGAGTTCATGATCCTCACCCATGCCATGAAGCACCACCCCTGGGCGACGCCGATCCTGCTGCTGGCGCTCGGCGTGGCCTTCGCCGCCATCTTCGGCAAGGTGCAACCGATGGTGTTTGGCGAGACGCAGGCGAAGCGGCTGCCGCATGCCCCGGCCATCATGCCGGTGTTCGTGCACCTGGCCATTGTGCTGATGCTCGGCCTGTGGATTCCGCCTTATCTGACGCGCTGGTTTCACGAAGCCGCGCGCATGCTGGGATAGCCATATGACGACCTATCCCCCATCCCCTTTCCCGCGGAAAGGGGTGACGACGGTTCAGCCGCTACGCGGCTTCCATGTCGCTGGCTTCAGGCCTCCTTGGGACGGCCCGGCGGAGGCCTGGGAATGAGATTCTTCGGCGAACCCCTCGAATTCGAGAAGCAGGCCGGCATCGGCAGCCCGGTCTGGCGAGGCCGCGCCGCCAGCGGGGCGGAGCTGCAGGCTTTCGCCGTGGCTGCCCACCGCAACGGCGGACGCATCGCCACGCTGTGGGGAGAGGACTGCCGCCAGGCTGGCGAAGGTTTCAGTCTGCATGTCGCCTTCGGCCTCGACATCGGCCACGCCTGGCTCAGCCTCGACCTGCCGGCGGAGCGGCCCGCCTATCCGGACCTCGCCGGCATCTTCCCGGCCGCCAATCGCATGCAGCGCGCCACGCGCGACCTGGTCGGCGTGGCCCACGAAGGCGGTGACCAGCGCCCCTGGCTGCGCCACGATGCCTGGCCGGCCGACTGGTTTCCGCTGCGTCACGATTCCGGCGAGGGACGCGGTTTCGCCAATGCGCCCTCGGACTACGACTTCGTCCAGATCGGCGGCGAGGGCGCCCACGAGATCCCCGTCGGGCCCATCCACGCCGGCATCATCGAGCCGGGCCACTTCCGCTTTTCGGTGATCGGCGAGCGCGTGCTGCGCCTGGAGCAGCGCCTCGGCTACCAGCACAAGGGCGTCGAGAAACTGTTCATCGGCAGGAACCTGGCCGAAGGTGCCCGCCTCGCCGGGCGCGTCTCCGGCGATTCCACCTGTGCCTATGCCTGGGCCTATGCCGCCGCCGTCGAGGCGGCCTGCGGCGTCAGCCCGCCGCCGCGTGCGCTTGGCTTGCGCGCGCTGATGCTGGAGCGCGAACGCGTCGCCAACCACCTCGGCGACCTCGGCGCGCTCGGCAACGACGCCGCACTGGCCTTCGGCTTCTCGCAGTTCATGCGCCTGAAGGAGGACTGGCTGCGCCTGAACGCGCGGGTCTTCGGACACCGCTTCATGATGGATCGCATCTTGCCGGGCGGCGTCGCACTCGACCTCGATGCGCCCGCCCTGTCCGCCGTCGTCGAGCAAAGCGAGGCGCTCGCCCGCGACGTGAAGGAGCTCAGGAAGATCTACGACGAGCATGCCGGCCTGCAGGACCGTTTCGCGACAACCGGCGCCATCGATTCGGCTCTGGTGCGCGAGCTGTCGCTTACCGGCCTGGCGGCGCGTGCCTCGGGCCTCGTCCTCGACGGCCGCGCCCACCGGCAGGGGTTCACGCCGCCGCCGCCCTGGACCATGCTGGGCGTGCGCCCGGCCAGCGACGAGCGCGGTGACGTGGCGGCGCGCGCGGCGGTGCGCTTCGCGGAAATCTTCGAGTCGTTGCGCCTGCTGCGCGAGATCGCCGTCGGCCTGCCCGACGGCGCGGTGCGCGTCGACGTGCCGCCCCTGGCGGGCGCGAGCGGGCTCGGCGTGGTCGAGGGCTGGCGCGGCGAGGTGCTGGTCGGCGTGGCCTTAGACGGCGAAGGAAAGCTGGCCCGCGTGCATCCCCACGACCCGTCCTGGCAGGCCTGGCCGGCGCTGGAGCATGCGGTGATGAAGGACATCGTTCCCGACTTCCCGCTCATCAACAAGTCGTTCAACCTTTCCTACTCGGGACACGATTTATGATCCCCATGCTCCGACGCATCCTGCGCAGCGGCATCCTCACCGAGCCGCCGCCGCAGGCCGTTGCCGAGGAACAGCGCGAGTTGGCCCGCCTCGGGGGGGAGATCCTGCGCATCCTCGGCCGCGCGCTGACCATCCGCCAGGTGGACGCCGGTTCCTGCAACGGCTGCGAGCTGGAGATCCACGCCCTCAACAACCCCTACTACAACCTCGAGGGCTACGGCATCAAGTTCGTCGCCAGCCCGCGCCACGCCGACATGCTGCTGGTGACCGGTCCGGTGACGAAGAACATGGAGCACGCCCTGAAGGTGGCCTGGGACTGCACGCCGGACCCCAAGCTGGTGGTGGCGGCGGGCGACTGCGGCTGCACGGGCGGCGTCTTCGGCGAGTCCTACGCCAGCTGCGGCGCGGTGGAGAAGGTCATCCCGGTCGACGTGCGCGTGCCCGGCTGTCCGCCGACGCCGCTGGCGCTGCTGCGCGGCATCCTTGCGGCGGTGCGGCGCGACTGACTTTTTGCCTACGCAGGCGGCACGGTGAAGTAGAATGTGGCGCCGGCCTCCGGCGCCGATTCCGCCCAGATGCGGCCGCCGTGCCGCTCGATCAGCCGCTTGACGATGGCGAGGCCCACGCCGGTCCCCGGGAAATCCTTCTCGTTGTGCAGGCGCTGGAACATGCCGAACAGGCGGCCGGCGTAGCGCATGTCGAAGCCGGCGCCGTTGTCGCGCACGAAAAACACCTCCTCGCCGTCTTTCTGGCGGCAACCCACCTCGATGCGCGGCTGCGCACGGCCGGCGGAGAACTTGAGCGCATTGCCGATCAGGTTGGAGAGAACCTGGTGCAGCATGGTGGTATCGCCGTCGACCAGCGGCAGCGACGCCACCTCGATGCGCGCGGCCGGGTGGTGGGCGGCCAGTTCCTCGGCGACGGCGCACGCCAGCTTGCCGAGGTCGACCGTGCTGCGCTCGAGCGGCTTCTGTCCGGCGCGGCTGTACTCCAGGATTTCCTCGATCAGCGTGCCCAGCTTGTTGCTGTTGGCGACGACGCGATCGAGCAGGCTCTTGCCGTCGGCCGACAGGTTGGCCGACTCGTTGTCCAGCAGGAGGCGGGAAAAGCCGTTGATGGCGCGCAGCGGGGCGCGCAGATCGTGCGAAACAGTGCTCGAGAAGGCCTGCAGTTCCTTGTTGGCCCGCTCCAGTTCGTCCGTGCGCTCGGTGACGCGGCGCTCCAGCGACTCGTTCAGCTCGCGGATCCTGTTCTCGGCCTC
>Ga0233425_10010548_pt1 | contig 11209 bp, 15 predicted proteins | sample Watercolumn_Towu_2_FD_181712 | JGI IMG/M metagenome (GOLD analysis project Ga0233425, IMG submission 181712) | Freshwater microbial communities from Lake Towuti, South Sulawesi, Indonesia - Watercolumn_Towuti2014_140_MG | ecosystem: Environmental > Aquatic > Freshwater > Lake | place...
CTGGCGCGTCTGCTCCAATACCCGCTGCAGTAGGTGTTGGCCCTGGAATCGGCGGCGACGGATCAGCTCAGTGATATTCCAGGGCGTCTTGGTCTGCATTGGGAATTTGGCTTTCTGCTGGCACGGCAGTTGCTGGGAAGTGATTCGTCATCTGGCTGATCGTTAGCGCCAACAAGAAGCCCGCAAATTGCACGATCACCACGCAGGGCCCAGAGGGCAGGTTAAAGAGGCCTGAACCCAGCAGTCCCAACAAGGCGCAGCCCCCGCCGAGGCAGGCGGAGATCAGGGCATATTGCGGGAAATGGCGACTCACCAACCGCCCGCCGCAGGCAGGAATCACCACGAAGGCACTGATCAGCAGCACCCCCACCGCTTTGATCGACACTGCCACCACCAACGCCAGCAGCACAATGAAGGCCAGCCGGTGTTGGCTAGCTCCCACACCAAAGGCTTCGGCCAGGTCGCTATCAAGGGTGAGCAGCACCTGGGCGCGCAGGCTGAAGGCGAGGTAGGTAAGGGCACCGAGCAACAGCACCGCGATCACCGTCAGGTCGCTCCAGCTGATGCCAAGGATGTCGCCGAACAGCAGCTGCTGAATGCCGCCGCGGTAGGTCTCCACCAGGCTCAAGGTAACCACCGCCAATGAGAGCGAGGTGGAATACACAATGTTGAGGAGAGCATCGGCCGGTAGGCCGCTGCGGGCCACCAGCTGGTTCACCAGCAGGGCAAACAGCACCGCGAACGGGATCAGCACCAGGGTGGGATTCACCCCAAGCAGGATGCCCAGGCTGATGCCAAGCAGGGCAGAATGACCCAAGGCATCACTGAAGAACGAGAGCTGGCGCAACACCGCAAAACTACCCAGCAGACCACCCAAGGTGCCAGTGATTAGGCCACCGAGCAGGGCCCGCTGCATGAACGGCTGGTTCAACACCACCAGCAGCGATGACGGATCAGCCATGGATTCCGTCCACGGCAATTGCCTCGGCATGGTGATGGCGGTAAGGCACCACACTGGGGCCGTAGAGCTCCACCAGCCGCGCGGCGCTAAGAACATGGTTGGGGGCACCGCTGTAGCGCAGGCGTTGGTTCAGGCAGAGCACCTGATCACAGCTGCGGCGCACCATCTCCAGATCGTGCGACACCTGCAGCACGGTCCAGCCTTCCTGGCGGCACAGCTCCAGCAGCAGCTCCTGGAACCGCTCACTGCTGGGGGCATCCAGCCCCGTCTGCGCCTCGTCGAGCACCAGCAACTGGCGGGGCCGCACCACACAGAAGGCCAGCAGCACCCGCTTGAGCTGGCCGCTGGAGAGTGCGCTCAGGCGGAATTCCGCCAGGTCGTGGCAGCCGGTGCGCTGCACGGCATGCTGCACGGCCTCGCTGCGGCGCCTGCTGCCCAGCCAGGCCAGGCTGAGGCCTGGTAGATCAAAGCCATGGCCCACGAATTCACTCACAGTGAGTGGAAAGCGCCCCTGCAACGCTAGGCTCTGAGGTAGGTAGGCTATCTGAGAGCGCACCGCACGGGGCAATTCTCCGGCCGGGCCTAGGGTGTGGCCGAGGATCTGCACTCGGCCTGCGGCGCGGGGAAGCAGGCCAAGCACGGCCCCCACCAGGCTGCTCTTGCCGGCACCGTTTGGACCCACTAGAGCCGTATCGGTTTCGCGAGCGAGCTGAAAGCTCACCTGCTCCACGGCCAGCCGTTCACCACGGCGAACGCTTAGACCCTCCACCAGTAGCACTGGGTCGCTGTTTGTCATCGCCCGAAGGCCTGGCGTAGATCGGCAGCGTTGCGGAGCATCACCCTTAAATAGGTGGACGGATCATCGGCGGCCCGCTCGCTCGCTGTTTCCAGCGGATCGAACACCACCACCTTCACCCCAAGATCCTTGGCCAAGGCATTAAAGGAACGGTTGCCCTCCTGGGGTTCGCTCAGCAGGGCCTTGAGCTGGCTGGTATTGACCGCGGTTGCCACCCGCTGCATATCATCCGGTGATGGATTGAGCTCGGGCACATCAATCAGGTTCTCAGCCTTGAGGCCATAGCGCTGGGCGAAGTAGGGGGCAAAATCGTGGAAGGCTACGAACGTTTTGCCCCGGTAGGGCTGAAGCTGAGCGGCGATCTCGTTATTTAACTGCTTCAGCTCGGCGATGTAGGCGGCCGCGTTGCGACGGTATCCCTTCGCACAGCTGGGATCGGCCTTCACCAACCCATCGCGGATGGTCTCCACCTGCTGCACCGCCCGCAGCGGATCCAGCCAAATGTGAGGATTAACGGCTTCGTGCCCCAGGCCCTTCTCATCGCTATGGCCGTCGTGATCCTGCTCGTTTTCTAGGGTGGCGACGCCGCGGCTGGAGTCGATCACCTCCAGTGACTTGTTCTCGGCCGATGCCACAAGCTTGCCGAGGAAGCTTTCCATCTCCAGACCGTTCTTCACCAGCACCTTGGCCTGGCGCAGAGCTGCCAGGTCCCCCGGCCTGGCCTGGAAATCGTGGGGGCCAGTGCTAGCGGAGATCAGGGGTGTCACCGTGGCGCAGTCGCCGGCCACGGCGCGGGTGAACAGGGTGATCGGCAGGAAGGTGGTGACCACCTTGAGCGCCTTGCCTGCTGAGGCATCAGGGGACTCCTGGCGGGGCGCGCTGCAGGATGCCAACAGCAGGGCAAGGATCACCACACCGGTTCTCTTCAATTGGCTCTGAGGCACGGCAAGAGCAAGCATCTGCAACCAAATGTTGAGATTGGTTCCCATTCTAAGCCGTGTTGCTGGGGCGCGCCGCTAAAGTGGAAGTATGCGGGAAACCGGCCGCAGCCTAAATGTTGTCAACTTAAAATTATTTAACATTGTTTTAGAACCTTATGGATCGCGATCTCGCTCGTCAATTTGTTCTTGAGTCCCAGGCCAGAGCTATCGATGCCTGCAATGACGTAAACGAACTCAGGCATATCTCCAAAACTTTGCTGTCGGCTTGGCTTATGCAATCCGACATGACCCGCCATTTCGGCGGCCAGGCCTTAGGCATCTCCCCGCCGAAGCCATGAGTCTTTCTACTCTTGCAGTTGGTTTGTTGGCGCTAAGTGACCCCGTGGGGTTGCTTACTGTGGTGGGTCAGGCCGGTGCTGGTAGCGGTTCTCAACTGCGACGCATCACTCGTTTGGCTGTGCTCACTTACTTGGCGGTGCTGCTGGTGGCCTGCTGGTGGGGATCAGGCCTACTTGAATTATTTGGAATCAGCCTTCAGGCCTTCAGGATCGCTGGTGGTTTGATCCTGCTGCCCTTGGGGTTAAGGCTGTTGGAGGGGCAGCCCGCCTTGCAGAGCAGGGCTCTGGCGGATGATCCAGCGGCGGCAATTGTGCCGATCGGGGTGCCGTTGATGGCGGGCCCCGGCACGATCTCTCTGGTTATTGCGGAAGATCCCTCCGGTTGGACCGCGCGACTGCTGGTTAGTCTGGTGATCTGCGCCATGGCACTGGGGCTCTACCTTTTCCTGCGGCTCACGCCGCGGCTGCGAGGCTGGCTAGGTCAGACCCGCGAACGGGTGTTGCAGCGCTTGATGGGTCTGTTGATCACTGCGGTGGCCGTGCAGATTCTTGTTAATGGGCTGAAGGGTTGTTTCCCGATCCTGGCTTAAGAGTTATTGGGGCACAGGTTCAAGATCAGCCCGCAATGTGTTGAACACCCTTGATCCATTTGTCAGCACGTGCGGAAGCGAACCAACCTCCCTGAGGATTTGCCCTTAGACCAACCGGAGATTGCTTTCACCTCTTGCCATGGCAAGTGTCACCATGACCGATGCAGGCTCCCTGTCACTGCGGGAACAGGCCGCCAATGTGTTTCAAAAGGGTGGCTGGCAGATGCTCTTCCGTTGCAGCGGCGGCAATCGGGTGAGCGCAACACTGCTAGACCCCAGTGAGAGGCTGCAGGTAACCCTGCAAATACCCGTTGAAGATGACGGCAATGACTGGGTTCTCTGGCTCGAGGCCTGCGGTGAAACCCCAGTCAGTTCCAATGCCGCCCTCATGGAACCGATGGGCCTGAGACAGATGCTGGATGTGGCAAGCTGGTTGCAGGGCCCAATCGCTGAGATCGAGCGGATGGCTCTGGCCTCAGGCAATCAATTGGTATTGCAATTGGCTGGTAGCGGCCCCAACAGCTGAAACCAGAAATGAGGGGGGAGCTAAAGCCGCTTCCGGTAGAGTGCTATAGGCATCACCGACGGCCAGGTGGGTTAAACCAAAAACCCCCTAGAGAAATGGAAGCGGGCGGCGGGAATCGAACCCGCATCATCAGCTTGGAAGGCTGAGGTTTTACCACTAAACTACGCCCGCGCTGGAGATAATTGAGCTTTGCTATCTCCCAAATGATTCTGCAGCATGATGGGCGCCCCGTGCGATGAGTTGTTTTGTCTAGCTTGAGCGAGCTGCCCATTTCAACTCCAAGCCTCCTATCGGCTGGGAGCCAACGACGCTTGCTTTGGAGTTATGGCCTAGGTGATGCCGGCACTGGCATGGCCGCCACCCAAATGGGATTTTATTTATTTGTTTTTTTCACCTCTGCCGTGGGGCTTCCCGCCTGGATGGCGGGAAGTGTGTTGATGGTGCTCAAGATTTGGGATGGCATCAACGATCCATTTATTGGGTTTTTAAGTGATCACACCAACCATCCCCTAGGCCCTCGGATCCCATGGTTGCTGTTTGGAGCCATACCCCTAGGCATTTTTGTTGCCGCTAGCTGGTGGACGCCACCAGGGGGCATTTGGATGAAATTCGCGCTGTTAGTGGCAATAGCCCTCTGCACCCAGGTGGCATATACCTGCGTAAATCTGCCCTATTCCGCCCTAGCGGCGGAACTCACACCAGATATTGATCTACGCACCAGGCTTAATGCCGCCCGTTTTACGGGTTCAATCGTTGCAGGTTTAAGCGGTGTGGTGATCGCTGCTTTAGTTGGGGTGAGGGTGAATGAATGCGGCGGCGGTACAGACCTACGGGGCGGAGCCTTCATTGAAATGGGTGTAATCACGGGTTTGGTTGTTGCTGCTGGCACCTTTGCTTGCGGTTGGGGGCTTAAACCTTTTGCCCAACATTGCCAACAACCCAGTGGTAAGGAAGAACCTGTCAAACAGCAACTATTACGAATCAGCCGCAATGGCCGTTTTCTAAAAGTGCTTGGTCTTTATTTATTGCTTTGGTGCGCTTTGCAATTAATGCAAACTGTGGCCTTACTTTATCTCAATGTGGTGATGCAGATTCCATCGGCATGGAGCACCTGGATCCTGGTGCCATTTCAAATCAGTGCCCTAATTGGTTTGCAGTTATGGAGCTGGGTTAGCAGCCATTGGGGCAGGATCACCGCATTGCGCACAGGAGGTTTGTTGTGGATTATTGCCTGTTTTGTGGCGATGTTGCTAACGCCATTAAATAGTGCAATTGCTCCTTTAGGTTCCTTTGCTAATAGCCTTAATTTTATATTGTTAGTGGCTACAATTTTGGTTGTGGGATTAGGTGGATCAACCGCTTTTCTAATTCCTTGGTCTTTGTTACCTGATGCTATTGATGCCGATCCGGAAAAACCAGCGGGGCTTTACACTGCTTGGATGGTTGTAATCCAAAAGTTTGGCATTGGTTTAAGTGTTTTCTTACTTGGAAATATATTAACTTTTAGTGGCTATAAGGCATGCACAATTGCATCTCGATTACCCCCATCTGCTCTCACCACAATTCGCCTATGTATGGGATTGATTCCTGCAGTTATGGTGGTGCTTGGCTTACTGATAATGCGTCGTTGGCCAAGGCGAGCTCATCCCCAAGCCATTTATTCATGAAAGCTCCGCGTTGGTTAATTAGGCTTGGCAGCAGCGCCTTAATTGGCGGGCAAGCCCTAGCCGCCGCCACTCGCGGCAAAATTAATAGAAAAGAATTAATTGATAATCTTATGGAAGCCGGGCCCGGTAGTTTCCTTGTGGTTTTAATCACTGGCTTGGCTTCTGGCACTGTATTTAATATTCAAGTGGCAGCTGAATTAACCAAACAAGGGGCAGGTTCAACGGTGGGGGGCATATTAGCACTTGGCTTATCTAGAGAGATTGCACCCCTATTAACTGCCACACTTATCACCGGAAAGGTTGCTACTGCCTATGCAGCTTCGCTTGGCACAATGAAAGTAACAGAGCAAATTGATGCGATCACAATGCTGCGAACCGATCCCGTTGAATATCTGGTTGTGCCAAGAGTTTTAGCTTTAATTATTATGTCACCAGTGCAATGTTTATTATTTTTTGGGGTGGGGCTCTGGTCTGGTCAATTCAGTAGCACGCTTCTTTATCGCATCCCTCCAAATGTATTTTGGAATTCAGTTCGCAGCTGGATGCAACCAAGTGACGTGCCATCGATGTTAATCAAAGTTACAACTTTTGGCCTAATAATTTCAATTTTAGCCTGTGGCTGGGGCCTTACCACAAAGGGAGGGCCAAAGGAGGTGGGCACCAGCACAACTGGGGCGGTGGTGATGATTCTTGTTGTTATTGCGATTACAGACGTGTTACTCACCCAATTACTTTTTGGCTAACCAACCCATGAATGAACTAACAAACTTAAACACCAACCAAATTTCCCCTCGACCCTGGCTGGCTTTTGCTGTGATACTTATTGGTTGCACTTTTTGTTTAATCTATATACCCGCCGGTTTAGCGGTGGTTACATTTGGGGTGTTTTTATTGATCCAAACAGCCATATTGCAACTACATTTTGAGGCGGACTCTTTAGTAATTAAACAAAAGATTTTGGGTAAACCAACTAAAGAGATAAGGAATTTCCCTTACAAAGATTGGCAATATTGGCAAATTTATTTCTCAAAAATACCAATTTTATTTTATTTTCGTGAATTTAATAGCATACATTTTTTGCCCATGCTTTTTGCCGCTGAGGAATTAAAAGAACATCTCAAGCTGCGGATCGGTCCCAGCGGAAAAATTGAAATTGCGGAGCCACCTGAAGCATCTTCCCCTCAGCGTTAATACAAAATTTCGAGAGCTTTCCCTCAGATGCAAACAAGCCGCAAAAATTGCCTTCACCAGCGGCTGCCTTCCAACTCACCACTTGCACCTGCATACCGATTGCCCGGCTCAATCGCTTACGGATCAAACGCTTAATAGACAAGGAGGCAGCTGAATTCAAAGTTTAAGCCCCAGTTGATTTTTACTTCTAAAGCAACAGATCAGCATTTGCGAACAACAGCAGAAAGACTTTAGTATTCCTGAATACATATTCACAGCTGGTGCCACACTGCCCATAGCCACTTCAAACGCTGTGGATGAGCCGTGGCAGCAATTGGCGCTCCAGGAGCTGCAGCAAAAACGCATGGAGCTGGAGGCGGAAATCACCGTTCTCGAGAGCCGTAAAAATCAGCTGCAAATTGAAATCAATAGCCACTTTGTTGGTAATGCCGATGGGCTGAGTCGCCGGGTTAAGGGCTTTCAGGACTACCTTGCCGGTGCCTTACAGGATCTTGCCCGCAGTGTGGAACAGCTGCCGCTGATTCCTGAAACCCTCACGGTGCAACCATCACCACTAGATCAATCCACTGCTGGGGTTAGCCCCTCTGTGGCAGAGGATGCCCCCAGTACCGCCCTTGGCATCTTTAGTAATGAGGCCAATTTGATCCTGGAGCGGCTTACCACTTTTAAAGACAATCCCGATTTCTACGCAGACCCTTGGCAATTGCGCCGCAGCCTGGATGGGAATTCGGTTCAATTACTGCAACGTTGGTTTCTTGATCAGGGGGGCAGGGGGGCCCAACCCAGCGGGGGAAGCCGTAATCGCAATGTGCTCGTATCTGCTGCTGCAATCGCCATTCTTGGCGAGCTTTATGGAGATCGTTTTCAAACCCTTGTTTTAGCTGGAGAACCAGAACGGCTTGGTGATTGGCGTAGGGGTTTACAGGATTGCCTAGGCCTCATTAGGGAGGACTTTGGTCCAAATAGTGGTGTGGTGTTATTTGAGCGCCATGAGGCCCTGGTGGAACGGGCCGACAGATTAGAAGAACGGGGAGAGCTTCCCTTCATCGTTGTGGATGCGGCAGAAGCCACCGTGGCAATTCCAATCTTGCAATTTCCCCTGTGGTTGATTTTTGCTGCCGACCCGATGGAGCTTGATAACCCCGAGGATCTGCTGTGATTAATCAAGCGGATCTGAATCAATTTCTCTTGCCTTTGGTGGCCTATCTGCTGGGCTCAATTCCAAGTGGCTACCTCGCAGGCTTGTGGTTTGCAGGCATTGATATTCGTCAACTCGGTTCCGGTTCCACCGGTGCCACCAATGTGTTGCGCCATGTGGGAAAACCAGCTGCCTTACTAGTTTTTCTTGTGGATGTGCTCAAAGGTACTGCCGCTGTTTTAGTGGCAAAACAATTGTTTGGAGCCAACGCCCATGGCTGGCTTGTGGCCGCTGGCCTTCTTGCGTTAGCTGGTCATATTTGGCCCATCTGGCTTGGGGGAAAAGGGGGTAAGGCGGTAGCCACCGGCCTTGGCATGTTGCTCGGCCTGATTCCAGTAGTTGGCTTTGCTTGCCTTGGAATTTTCTTAACTGTGCTCAGTTTCAGCAAAATTGTTTCCCTATCAAGTGTGGCGGCAGCGCTTGCGCTGCCCCTATTGATATGGGCGGCGGGTTACGGCCAGATCCCCACCTATTTGGGGCTTGGTTTTTTAACAGCCGCATTAGTGATCTGGCGCCATCGCAGCAATATCAAACGCTTGCTTGCTGGCACAGAACCTGCCATCGATAAGCAAAACTAGGCCAATGCAACACTGCGTTCCGCCGCCTTAACCACTGCTTCCATCAAGGCAGAACGCACACCACAACGCTCCAATTCCCTTAAACCCGCAATTGTGGTGCCGCCAGGGCTACTAACCATGTCTTTGAGTTGAGCTGGATGCAATCCCTTTTTCTCCATTAATAAGGCTGATCCCCTCAGCATCTTGATTGCTAGTTCCAGGGCAGCCTGGCGTGGTAACCCAGCAGCAACAGCTCCATCAGCTAAACCCTCCACCACTAAAGCGGCAAAAGCAGGGCCTGATGCTGTTAAGGCTAGGAAGGCATCCAATTGGTTCTCTGGTAGTTCCAATACCTCCCCTACGGGTTTAAAGAAGCTCAACGCCTGCAAGTGCTGCGCCTTTGTTAATTGGGCTCCGCAGGTAAGCCCCACAAGACCTTCCCGCACTAAAACCGGGGTATTTGGCACTGCGCGCACCACTGCTCGATCGGGAAAAATCCCTTGCAAACTTTCCAGCTTTATCCCCGCCAAGACCGAAATCAAAAGAGGGCGATTCGATGGTGCAGGCAGTGAAAAGGCCTGATGTTGAAGCAAGCGTTCCAATTGCTGAGGCTTAATTGCCAGCAATAAAACTGAAGCATTCAAACAAGGGCTTGGATCTAAACCAACCTGCAAATTAAAACGATGCTGCAAATCTTGGGCAGAAGCCTGGGAAGCAACACAGGCAACAACCTGATCTGTTTTAAAAATTCCCAGATCAAGCAGGGGCTTTAAGAGGGCCTGAGCCATTTTCCCAAGGCCAATCACCCCAAGTTGGTAAGGGTAAGGAGATGCTTCAGACGTTTTTTCAGCCGTTGAGGGCATCTGAACGACCCCAAGCAGGGCTAGGGGCTGTGGGTTGATCCAAATTGCTATCGCGGGCAATAACGCTTGGAGAAGCAGATTCCTCTGTGCTGGCAGTGGTTACCGTTACGCAACTTGGAGCAAATAGGAAAATGCTCTCTCCAACCCGCTCTTGATGGCCATCAATGGCAAAAGTGCCGCCAGCAACAAAATCAACAGCCCGCTGAGCTTGATCAGGTTCCATCATCGTGAGATTGATGATGATCGTTTTGCGTTCCCGCAGGGCTTGAATTGCCTTAGGCATTTCATCAAAGCTGCGGGGTTCCATCACGATCACTTCCGCCGCGCTGGATGAAATACCAGGCATACCAATCACATTGGAACCAACAAAACTATCACCAAGATCGAATTGGTTCGCCATTGATAGGGATCCACCCCTATGGGCTGGTTCGCCTGCATCTATGCCTTCGTCATATTCGAGATCATCGTCGTATTCGGAATCCAGGTAGTCGTCTCCTGTAACAACTGATTTCAGGCGCGAGAACAACGACACCGTCAGTACCCCTTGTGACGTGATGCTCTTAGATAGCGCCCCTTGGGGGCACTTGCAAGCTCTTGGTTACATTTTGCGGTTCGAACAGGCTGCTTCCCACCCGCACCATGGTGCTGCCTTCCTTTACGGCCAAAGGCCAGTCTTGGCTCATACCCATCGAACAACCAGGTAATTGCAGATGCCGTGCCAGGTGGGCCCCCTCACGAAAAACCCCAGTGAGCTCTTCCGCACCTAAGCCTTGAGGTGGAATCAGCATCACCCCTTGCCAATTAATCGCGGCTAATTTTTTTAAGTCCAACCATTGCTGTTGAAGCTCTATTAAAGAGAATCCCCCCTTATTTGGATCCGGAAGCAGTTGCACTTGAACATAGGCACGGGGGCTCAGCCCCTCCTCAACAGCAATGCGACTAATTCTTTGCGCTAACGCTGAATTATCAACACTTTGCACCGTGCTAAACAGCCTTAAAACACCTCTAACTTTATTGGTTTGCAATTTGCCGATAAAGTGCCAATCAAGATCATTTAAATCCGCCAGTTGTTGGAGTTTTTCCTGAGCTTCCTGCAAACGACTTTCCGCGAAACTGCGCTGCCCGAGGCCATGCAAAAACCTGATTTCAGCAGCTGTTCGCCCTTTGCTAACTGCTAATAGCTGCACATTCGCCGGCAATTGGCTTCGCAACTGGCTGTAGCGCTGCCCGAGGGAATTCACGGATCAAATAAAGGTTTGATCGAACAACTTTTGCCAAAAAGGCAAGTCTACGGAACGATTACGCCTCTCTCTTAATAGGTTCTGTTCGGCAAGATGACGAGCATCCAATAACGGCATCGATTCAAAACTGGCACCACGGCCGTGCAGGGTTACTCGGAAAAACATCCTTTGGGCATAAAGGCTGGCAAATATTTCCTGCGCTTCCCCCGCCGGACAGACCCGATAAAGCAAACCAAAGGTGGGATGGTTGAGATAGCGCTCAGCACTCACTTGGGCTCACTCCTTGCTTAGTTCTCAATAGCTGCCAAAACGCATTCGCAGCGCCAATAGCATTATCAGA
>Ga0233425_10010549_pt1 | contig 11208 bp, 11 predicted proteins | sample Watercolumn_Towu_2_FD_181712 | JGI IMG/M metagenome (GOLD analysis project Ga0233425, IMG submission 181712) | Freshwater microbial communities from Lake Towuti, South Sulawesi, Indonesia - Watercolumn_Towuti2014_140_MG | ecosystem: Environmental > Aquatic > Freshwater > Lake | place...
TCGTTGCCAGCCTATCGGGGTACAATAGCGAGTCTCCCGAGGGTACGGCTAGAGGCGTTCGACCGTTACCCGCTCCGGAGCGGGATTCGGCAGTTCGGGCGTTCGGCAGTTCGGATGTTCAGGAAGGAACAGTCGAACACCCGAACCCTCGAACGTTTTTCGAGGCATGCGATGTCTCTTCGACTTAAGATGATCTTCGGGATCGGGGCGATCATGCTCCTGGTGATCACGGCGTACGCGATCGTCGCGTGGATGGGTCAGGTCAGGCACCGGCGGGAAATAGCCGAACACGAAGCCAACCTGATCGCTGCGGTCGCAGACCGAGCGTTGGCGCGCGGGATGGAGCGGGGAGAAACCGAGGCCGTGCGGGCAATCCTCGCGAGAATCGGAGAGCATCCGGTCCTGATCGCGATTCGGATCGTCGATGCCGATGGGAAAATCCTCCGCTCGAGCCGGTTTGATGAGCTGAGGCACACGCTGCCACAGGGGGAACGGCCTTCCGATCAGAAGACGTTGGGGCTCTTCCGGAGTTCTCTCGAACGGCAGGTGAGCGTCTTCCGGCCGATTCCAAATTCTCCGGGATGCCACGGGTGTCACCCTGGGGACCGGACGACCCTCGGGTTCATCAACGTCGTGGCCTCTTTTCCTCCGGCGCGGCCCGATGTCGCTCGCCAGTGGACCTTCCTGATCCTGACGGCCGTTCTCTCGCTCGTTGCGGCTGGGGGGTTGATTGCCGCGTTCTTTTCGTTTACTGTGGGACGGCGAATCGAGGGGCTTTCCCGAACCATGAGGCGGGTGGAGGCCGGGGACCTCGCGGCCCGCGTCGCCGTGGACGGCAAAGATGAATTGGCGCGGCTGGGCGAGAGCTTCAATACCATGGTAGAGCGGTTGGCTGATATCCGCCGGCAGCTTGAGGATCGCCATCTGGGGGCGATCCGGCGCGCGGAGCACCTGGCGTCGTTGGGGAAGATGGCGGCCGGGATCGCGCACGAGATCAACAATCCCCTGGCCGGCATGCAGAACTGCGTTCGGACACTCCTCAAGGGCCCGAGGGACGAGTCCCGGCGCGTGGAATACCTGACGATGGTGCGAGACGGATTGGGCCGGATCGAGCGGACTGTAGGGCAGCTCCTGGACTTTGCCAGAGAGGGAAAACCCCATGTGACCTTGACGCAACTGCCCTCTCTTCTGCGGCGGTGCCTGGCCCTCCTGGAGCACGAACTGACCGCCCGGCGGATTACCTTCTTCATCGGTCCGGAATACGAACACCCGCCCATCTCGGCAGATTCCCACCAGCTTGAACAGGTCTTCCTGAATCTCCTGATGAACGCGATGGAGGCCATGCCGAATGGCGGGAGGATCACGGTCTCGACCAGCCTGCGAGAACGCGAGGGACATCCCTTCGTTGAGATCCAGATGGCCGATACCGGCGTGGGAATTCCGCCGGAGCATCTGCCACGTATCTTTGACCCCTTTTTCACGACGAAGGATGTGGGCAGGGGGACGGGCCTGGGGCTGTCCGTGAGTTACGGGATCGTGAGGGCCCATGGGGGGACCATCGAAGTGAGGAGCGAGGTTGGGAGAGGCAGTACGTTCGTCGTCGCGCTTCCGGTGAACTCCGAAGGAGAGGATGATGCCCCACCGGATTCTCCTGGTGGAAGATGAGCCGATACTCCGGGTGACGCTGGCCAACGATCTGGCCGACGAAGGGTATGACGTCGCCCACGCGACGGATGGGGCGGAAGGGCTTCGTCTGATCCAGGGACAGGTGTTCGATGCCGCCCTGCTGGATCTGAAGCTGCCCAAGTTCGATGGGCTGACCCTCTTGCAAAGCTACAAGAGCGTGAACCCCGACGGCATCGCCATCATCATGACCGGCTACGGGACGGTGGAATCTGCCGTGGCAGCCATGAAAGCTGGGGCGACCGACTATCTTCTCAAGCCTTTCCCCGAGGAGGATCTGCTGACCCTTCTGCGCGGTCTTCTGGCGCAGCGAGGACCCAGGGCGGAGACGGAAAAGGGCGCCGGTCCGAGCCGGTTCGGCGATATCATCTATGCCAGCGAGAAGATGGCCCGGATCTGCGACCTCATCGCCACGGTGGCGCGCAGCGATGCCACCGTGATTATTCAAGGGGAGACGGGCACAGGAAAAGAGCTCGTGGCCCGCGCCATCCACCACCACAGCGGGCGAGCCGGACGCCCCCTGATCTCCGTGGCGTGCGCCGCCATCCCAGAGACCCTCTTGGAGACGGAGCTGTTCGGGCATGAAAGAGGCGCATTCACCGGCGCCATCCGGGAGCGCAAGGGCCGCTTCGAGCTGGCCCATCAAGGGACGCTCTTCTTGGACGAGGTGGTGGATCTGGGGCCGGCGCTCCAGGCGAAGCTTCTGCGGGTCCTGCAAGAGCGGGAGTTCGAGCGGATCGGCGGGACGCGAACGATCAAGGTGGATGTCCGGGTGATTTCCGCGACGCGAAAACGACTGGAGGACGAAGTGCTGGCGGGCCGACTCCGGGAGGATCTCTTCTATCGCCTCAAGGTGATCCCGGTTGCCCTGCCCCCGCTTCGTGACCGGAAGGAAGACATCCTTCCCCTCTCGGAACACTTCCTGAGAAAATACGGACAGCCTCTGGCAAAGCAGATGCAGGGGATCACCCCGGAGGCGTGCCGTCACCTCCTGGCCTATCCATGGCCCGGAAACGTCCGGGAGCTGGAGGCGACCATCCAGCGGGCAGTCACGTTGACGCGGAACGCGATGCTCACGCCCGAGGATCTTGCCCTCGAGCTCGATGCCGGCGTGCCGGATCGGCCAAGCGTTCGGGCGTATCCTTTGACCGAGGCGATCAGAGAGGCGGAGCGCCGGTACCTTCAGGAGGTTCTTCAGAGCGTCGCCGGCCAGCGGAAGCGGGCGGCGGAGATTCTGGGAATCAGCCGGAAGACCCTGTGGAAGAAGATGAAACTTCTGGGATTGGAGTAGGCCGGGCGAGAGAGGAGCCACGCCATGAGCGAAAGAACAAAAAAGATTCTCATCCTGGAAGATGAGCCCGATGTCGTCACCTATCTCACGGCGCTCTTCGAAGACCACGGGTACGCCACCGAGTCCGCCGGGAACGGCCAGGAGGGGATGGAGAAGGCGAAAGCGGCTCCGCCGGACCTGATCACGCTGGACATGTCCATGCCGGAAAAATCCGGCGTCCGTTTCTACCGAGAGATCAAGGAGGATCCGCTGTTGTCCAAGATCCCGGTGGTCGTGGTCACGGGGGTCACGGGGTTTGGGGGCAACCCGGAGGACTTCCGCCACTTCCTGGAGACCCGCAGACAGGTCCCTCCTCCCGATGCCTTCATCGCCAAGCCCATCGACCAGGATAAACTCCTGAAGGTCGTTCGCGAGCTTCTGCCGGCATGAAACCGATTGAGTGCATCAACGAGATTCCGGGGTGGCGGCTGCATTTCTGTCGCCTGCGTGCGGAACCGGGTCGTCACGACGGCGCGCTGCGTCTGGCCATCGGCGGGACCCTGGCCACGTTCCACGGACGCTTCACGGACAGAAGACTTTTCGAAGACCGGGTGGTCAGGTGCGTCCGGGAACTCCTTGCCTCGGCCGGGGTTGACCTCCACCAGCGGCCACCGGCCTCCGAGATCCTCGCCCAACGCATCCTTGCCGGCGAGGAGTTCTCTCGACGGAGCGCGGCCGAGGACCTCTGTAGCTTGCTCATGCTGAAAACACTGGTCCCATGGTTGGTGGCTGACTACTCCCGGATCAGTTCTCCATTACGGTTTCGTCTTGGGCGGCAGGGCGAATCATGCCGGGTGGGGCCGGAGGAGGTGACCGCCACGGGATGGCCGGTACTGGTAGATGCGGACCGGGTAGTCGGAAGCCCTCTGGCGGACACCGTTCTTGATCCCGCAGGAGAGCCGGACGAGGTTCTCCTCACCTGTTTCCAGCCGGCGGCGGTTGCCGAGTCCGTCGCGGCCAAGGTCCACCTGGCCAGGTTTGTGGTCATGACCTCGGCGTTCCGTTTCGTGGAAGAGCGTTCCGTTTCAGCAGGACGGTGACCGATGTATCTCTCAACCCGGGGACGCTACGCGACTCGCGCCATGCTTGAACTGGCGCTGCACTACGGCGAGGCCCCGTTGTCCACCGCAGCGATCAGCCGGAGCCAGGAAATCTCCGAGCGCTATCTCCAGCAACTCCTTGGAACGCTCAAGCGGGCCGGCCTGGTGCGCGTCGTCATGGGACCGGGGGGTGGGTACACGCTGGCAGCCCCACCGACGGAGATCCGGCTCAGTTCGATTTTGGATGCGGTCGAGGGACGGCTGGCGCTGGTCGAATGCGTCATGAAGGACCGCTACTGTCCACGGGCGCCGGACTGCCTGTCACGCGGCGTCTGGGTTGAGGCCAGTGAGCTACTCAATCGCTATTTCAACTCTCGCACCCTCGGTGACGTCTTGAGAAAATGCCGCAAAGGGAACCTCAAGCGCTGGGGTGCGCGCCCGCCCGAGATCCTTCCATCGCTACGCCGGCATCCTCGAAAGGCGAAGTAAATCAGCGAGCGTTCCTCATCCCTGCAGCCGGGCTAGCCTGAGGCAATGCCGGGGGGCGGTGGCGCACTCCAATATCCTAGTTCTCCTACTTGACAAGTAGGAGATATCGGTGATATGTGTATTCCGCCCTAACGACCCCCCTCGCCGATTCAATTCTGGAAAGGAGCCGAGTATGAGCGCTCTGCAATTCCTCGTTGGTGTATTGCTACCACCCGTCACCGCAGCGGTCCTCCTCGTCGGCGTCGGCATTCGTGTGAGGACATGGTATCGCGCGCCGATCGGCAAGATCACCCTCTATCCGGCGGCCAAGGGTAGCTCACACCTCTGGACCGGGGTGGCAAAGGAGGTCATCCTCTTCCGCAGCCTGTGGGGCGGTGATCCGGGACTCTGGGCGGCTGCCTGGGTGTTCCATCTCTCCTTGGCCCTGATCTTTGTCGGCCACCTTCGGGTGGTCACCGACTTTCCCCGCCTCTGGGCCGCCGTGGGGATGGGCGCGCAAGGCGTGGACACGATGTCCGCCTGGATTGGGGGGGGCGTGGGGGTGGTGATCCTGGGAATGGGTCTCTACCTCCTGGGCCGACGCTTCACGTCCCCGGCGGCACGGGACGCCTCGAAGGTCGAGGACTATGTCGCCCTGTTGCTCCTTCTCGGCGTGATCGTCACGGGCGACGCCATGCGCTTTCTGTCGCACTTCGACCTGGAGCAGACGCGGGCCTACTTCTATGGTCTGCTGACCCTGAACCTCCGGTCCATGCCGGACAATTCGCTCTTCTGGCTGCATTTCCTGTTGGGACAAATCCTTCTCATGTATATCCCGGTGGGGAAGCTCCTGCACCTCCCGGGTGTCTTCTTCAGCCATCCGCTCCTGCGGTGGGAGTGAGGTAACCCATGATCAATGCAGAACAGCGGCAGCAAATCCTGGATGAAGTCAGAGGCATCAACAAGGGTCCGCGGGCGCTCATGGTCTACATGGATATCTGTGCGCGGTGCGGGACTTGCGCGAAGGTCTGTCACGTGGCCCAGGCGAACCCGGATCGGCACACCAACCCGGCCGTGCGGGCCGATCACCTCCGGGCCCTCTACAAGCGCTACGGCACCCTCTCGGGAAAGATCCTGGGCGGCCTAGTGGGAGCCGACAACCATCGCTTCGGGGATGACATCCTGGAGGAGTGGGCCCGGGATTTCTACGAATGCTCCGGCTGCCGACGCTGCGCCCAGTTCTGCCCGGTGGGCATCGACAACTCCCTCATCACTCGTAAGGGGCGCGCCATCGTCCACAAACTGGGCAAGACCCCCAAGTACATCGTCAAGACCCAGGACATCTCCGACCAGACCGGCAACGACGAGGGGCAGTCGTTCGCGGCGTTCATGGAGGCGGTCCGCTTCCTCCGAGAGGAGATGAAGGAGGCGACCGGGCGGGATATCAAGATTCCGGTGGACAAGAAGGGGGCGGACATCCTCTTTGTGCCGGCCTCGGCCGACCTCATCTCCTTTCCCGATACCCAGATCGGCAGCTCGATGTTCTTCCACGTCGCGGGGATGGACTGGACCATGAGCAGCGCCGCTTTCGACGGCGCCAACTTCGGCCTCTTCTCGGGGGATGACGCCCACATGAAGCGGAAGCACAAGCTCATCCATGATGCCATGGCCAACCTCGGGTGCAAGACGCTCGTCATCGGCGAGTGCGGACACGCCTACCGCATTGCCAAACGGATGGCCCCCGGGTTCTGGGGTACGCTGCCGTACCAAGTTACCAACATTCTTGAGCTGGCGGCCAAGTTCGTGCGGTCCGGGAGGGTACGGCTCGACCCGTCCAAGAACCCCATGCGCGTCACGTACCATGACCCTTGCAACATGGCCCGCAGCTTGGGGATCGTCGAGGAGCCGCGCGAAGTGTTGCGCGCCTGTGTCCAGGACTTCCGGGAGATGACCCCCCAAGGAGCGGAGAACTGGTGCTGCGGCGGTGGCGGGGGGCTGGCGGTGATGGACGGCCAGGAGGGGGTAGGGCTGCTCGACGGCACCTTCCTTGATTACCGGATGAAGGTGGGCGGCGCGATGAAGTGGCAGCAAATCGGCGCCACGGGGGCGCGATACGTGGCGGCGCCCTGCTCCAACTGCAAGCGGCAGCTCTCACAGCTCATGCAGTACCACAAGTCGGATATCGAGATCGGGGGGGTCATGGACCTGTTCGCGAAGGCTCTGGTCTGGTAGGGCGGCCCCGCACGGCCGCCAGAAAAGGAGGCGGGTGATGGGAACGAGGACCGCCCTGGTGATCGACGACGAGGCGGACATCAGGAACTATATCTCGTCCATCCTCGAGGAACACGGCTGGACGGTCCAGACGGCGTCCACCGCCGAAGAGGGGGAGCGGCTTGTCCGAGAGAACCGCCCGGAGGTCATTCTCCTCGACCTGGTGATGCCGGGTCAAGGTGGTATCCAGCTTTTCGCCCGACTCCGTGGTGATGAGGGTACCAGCACGATCCCCCTCATCATGGTCACCGGCATCAAAGAGCAGCTCAACATCGATTGGAAAGAGATCGTCACCCGCTTCAAGACCCGGGCACCGGACGGCTTCATCGAGAAGCCGATCGACCCTACCCGGCTCGCGCAGTTGGTCGAAAACGTCGTGAGCCGACCGGAACGAGGGCTGCAGGTCGCGTGATCTGCCTGGTTCACGGGGTCGAGGAGGGCGGTGATGCCGTTCTTCCGCAGGCTGGCCCTCCGGCGCAAGATCATCCTCATCGTCCTGGCCATCCTCGCCGCCCATAGCGTGCTCGGCTTCCTGGCGCTGCATGGGATTCTCGGCAGGCTTGCCCTCACGGGCGGGCCGGAGTGGCACCGGCAGGCCGCCATCGTCGAGATAATCTACCTTGCCGTCCTCGGCGCTCTGACGGGCGTGGCCTGGCTGGTGACGCGGCGTCTGATCGGCCGCCTCACGCGCCCCGTGGCCGAACTCACCCACCTCGCGGACGAGATCAGCGTTGGAAACCTGGAGGTCGAATTCCGTTTCGGCCGGCACGTCAGGTGTTGGGAGATCAAGAGCTGCCAGGAAGCCGCCTGCCCCGCCCACGGGAGCACGGCTGTCCAGTGCTGGTACGTGGATGGCACGCCCTGCAAGGGTGTCGAGCCACGCTTTCCACAAAAGCTCACCCAGTGCCGGGGCTGTGAGGTCTATCAGGCCCACCGCGGGGATGAAATCGTACAGCTCGCCGATGCATTTCAACACATGACGAAAAGGCTTCGGGATTCCCAAGCGGAACTCCTTCGGGCGGAACGGTTGGCGGCCACGGGGGAGACCGTGGCCGTGGTGAGCCACTCCATCAAGAACATCCTGGACAGCCTCATGGGCGGGATCTATGTGTACCGACGCGGGCGTCGCCTGGACGACGAGAAGTTGAGGAGAACGGGCTGGGACATGGTGGAGCGGAACCTCGGGGCGATCTCCGAGCTGGTGCGCAACCTGCTCGACTTCTCAAGGGTGCGGCAGCCCTTCCTGGAGCCTTGCGACCCAGCCCGCATGCTCGCCGAGGTGGTGGAATTGCACCGCGAGCGCGCAGAGGCGGCGCAGGTCGATCTGGGGGTGCGGTGCAGCGACGGCCTTGGGCGCGTCTACGTGGACGTCCACGCGATGTTCCACAGTCTGGTCAACCTCGTGAGCAATGCACTGGATGCCGTGCCCCCGGATCGGCCTGGCAAGGTAGAGCTGGCGGTCTCCCAGGATGGCGATCGACTGGTCTTCAGCGTGTCAGACAACGGCAAGGGCATGAGCCCTGAGGTTCAAGCGAAGCTTTTCAAGGGCATGTTCAGCACCAAGGGTTCCAAGGGTACCGGTCTGGGGCTGCTCGCGGTGCAGAAGGCGGTCCGGGAGCATGCTGGCACCATGGAGGTTACATCGGAGCCCGGAGCGGGAACCACATTCCGGATCTCCCTGCCGCTCGTCACCGCGCTGCCCAAGAACGGTATGCTGGCGGCTTCACCCGATGAGGGACAGGCCGGTGATCGGCCGGGAGGCGGGATCACGTACGCTCAGGTTCCCCGCACCGGAACCGACTCGCAAGTGGAAACCCCACAGGATTCCCCCGCGGCCACGCTCGGGTGAAATGGGCTGGGAAGTCGGCCCTGACACCTACGGGCCAAGAAAGCTTGACTCGGCGCACTGACCCTCTCGATCCGAATCAGGAGAATCGATCCGCCCGTGCGCACGGTCGTCTCTGAGCGCGGCCATCCCCGCGAGCGTCACCCTGCCGCGGTGGGTGCCTGGCGCCCCACGAGCTTGCCGACGACGGCCAGCAGGGCCGTAGGGTCGATCGGCTTGCCCAGCACGGCGTCGGGGCCGCTGACGCCGTGCTGCGAGAGCAGGTACGACTGGCAGTCATCCTGCAGGACTTGGTCCATGCCGGTGACGACCACCAGCGGGATGTCCTGCCAGCGGGGATCGCGACGCAACGTGACCAGGAGGTCGAGCCCCGACCTGCCCGGCATCAGGACGTCGACCAAGATTGCATCGGGACGAAAGCCGTCGAGGACCAAAAGCGCCTTGCCGGCGTCACCAGCGGATCGGGCCTGGTAGCCATGGTCTTCGAGGAAGGAAGTGAGGTAGACCACGATATCGGGATCGTCTTCGACGATCAGGACGTTCTTGCCCGCCACGGCTGCCCCTCAGTTCGTCCTGGACGCCGTCTGCGCCTGCGCCTGCTCCGGCTGCGTGCTGGGACGTGCCTCGAGCGGCAGGCGGACCACAAAACGGCTGCCCCGCCCCGGCTCCGAGTCGACCTCGATCCCACCGCCGTGCTTGTCGGCAATCTTCTTGGAGATGAACAGGCCCAGACCGGTACCACTGACCCCCTTGGATGAGAAGAAGAGCGAGAAGAGCTTCTCGCGCGTCTCCCGGTCCATGCCGATGCCGTTGTCCTCGATCTCGAAGAGGAGCCACGGCGGCGAGCGCCTCACCTTGAAGTCGACGCGACGGGGCACCTTGGCGGTGTCGGTGCGGCAGGCGTCGAGCGAGTTCTCGAGAATGTTGGCGAGCATTGCCCGCACGGCCTTGGCATCGCCGGGAAGAACGCCGACCTCGGGCTCGATCTCGAGGGAGAGCGCGATGTCGAGATCGCTGGCGCGCTTCTGCATCGACTCGACGAGCTCGCTTGCCAGCTTAACAACCTCGATGGGCTTGACCTCGAGCTCGCGATCCTTGGCGTAGTAGAGGATGTCGAGCACCATCGACCGGATGCGCTCGACGTTGCGCTGCACCATCTCCCAGCCCTGCTTGACCCGCTCGGGGCGGTCCTTCGCGAAGCCCGAATTGACCAGGTACATGCCGCCATCGAGACCGGTGAGGAGGCTCTTGATTCCATGTGAAATCGATCCCACGAGCAGGCCGATCGAGGTGAGCTGCGACTGCAGCTCGCGCAACGGCGTGATGTCGGTCGACATCTCGATGACCGCGTCGACCTCCCCGGCCGCGTTGCGGATCGGTGCGGTGGTGCACAGCACGTGCATCGTCCGGCCGGCCAAAGAGACCACGACCTCCTCGTGCTCCGTCTGCACCCCCTTGTCGAAGGCCGGCTGCGGCGTGCACACCAGGCACGGCTCGTCGCGGTGCTTGTAGACACGCCAACAGTAGTCCCCGACGCCCTCGCCAAAGGTCTCGCGGAACTTCCGGTTGGCGTGCTGGATGATGCGGTTCCGTCCCTGCACCGAGATGAAGCACGGCACCTCCTCGAAGAGCTGGGCGAGGCGCGCCTGGCTCTGCTCGAGCCGCGCTTCCAGCAACTTGAAGCGGCGCAGATCGGTGTGCATCTCCATGACGGCCACGATCTTCCCGCCCTCATCGAGGATCGGCATGGTCCACACGCGGACGGGCAGGTGCTCCCCACTCGTAGTGACCAGGGTCTGCTCGCTGATCTGACTGCAGCCTTCGTGGAACGTCTTCTCGACCGGGCACTCGGGGCAGACTTCCTCACGCCCCTTGTAGGCCCGATAGCAGAAATCTCCGACACGCTGACCGAAATCCTCGCGGAACCGCCGGTTTGCCTCAATGATGTGGAAATCACGGTCGTGTACCGAGAGGTAACACGGCATCTCCTCGAAATACTGGCGGTAGTTATCGGGCGTCGCCGTCATCTGCGAACTCCAGGTCTGTGGGCCGCTCCCGGGCGCGCGCGAGCCGTCCCCGGGGTGTAACGCCGCCTCAGGCGTGCGCCTTGTGGCGTTCGGCCAGCTCGAGGATGCGCCTCAGGTTCTGGACCAGCTCGTCCTCTTTGATCGGCTTGTCCATGTAGCCGTCGGGGACCGGCACGGCACGCTGGTAGATCACCTCGCGGAACTCGGGGTGCCCGGTCACGACACACACTGGAATGCCTCGCGTCTCGGCGTCGGAGCGCAACTCGGCGAACGTCTCGATGCCGTCCTTCCCCTCCATCGAGAGGTCCAGCGTGATGATGTCGGGTTTGTGCCGGCGGGCGAGGGCGAGCGCTTCGTTCCCGTCTCTCGCCTCGTACACCTCGGCACCGGCGTCCTCCAAGACCGTGCGCAGGAAGACGCGGATGTCCGGCTCGTCGTCCACCACCAGAACTCGGCGGTGATGCAGGGGCAGGGCTGGCTTGGGCATCTCCATCACCTTCGGCTTTTTCTTCACCGCGCACTCCTCGATGACGAGCGCGTCGG
>Ga0233425_10010551_pt1 | contig 11207 bp, 8 predicted proteins | sample Watercolumn_Towu_2_FD_181712 | JGI IMG/M metagenome (GOLD analysis project Ga0233425, IMG submission 181712) | Freshwater microbial communities from Lake Towuti, South Sulawesi, Indonesia - Watercolumn_Towuti2014_140_MG | ecosystem: Environmental > Aquatic > Freshwater > Lake | place: Indonesia...
CCTGTTGAATTTTGTTTTTTGTTACTACAATTTTTTTAAGGTGTTTATTTGTTAGTCATTGTATTCGTCATGTCGGTCTTAAAATGCCCTATAACGGTTGGCGGTATGGCCAGTAAGGGATTGCGGGCGATTTCCTATCAAGGTACACGAAACGTTGAAGCGGGCAACAAACCTTCGCATACCACTGAAACCCTTATTGGCAATATTGTGTGTTGGCAATAGTTATTTTTTTGTCTGATTATATTTGTCCAAAATTGCAAACATCTCATAAACATTATCAGGCGTTAATGTTTTTATTTCTAATTCTTTAATAAGTTCAGAATTATCAGAAATCAAAGTTTTTAATAAATCTGGATTTAACCATTTTACAGAGCCGTCAGGCAATATTACATAGCCCGTTTTACAACAAACTCCTTTCTGTGGCTCTCCTTCTTTTATTATTCCAACTTTAATTTGTTCATCTATAAATCTCGCCGGCTCACCTATAAAATAAGAATAGTATCCAATTCCTAAGATTTTATTATATCCCAGAATTTTAGAATATAGGTAGCTATTAATGTAAATTGAATCCTCTACTAAGACGCCCCAAACATTTTTAGTCAAGTTTTCTGTTTCAGTTGAAGGGTTAACTTTTTTTATCACATGGTTAGTAATTCCACCCGTCATAAAAACATTCCCCATAGTCCTCTGTTTAAGCAGAAAATCAAAATGCTTTGAAGGTGTACTTGCCTTAAAGTCAGAATAAGTAACAAAAACATTTGCTTTTTCTTGTCCATAAGTCGCTGATGCTGAAAAAATCCATAAAATCAAAATAGTTATCTTTTTCATATGTGTTTATTTATCTGTTGCTGAGGTCTTTTTATAATTGCCGCATAACGTTTGGCGGTATGAAATGTTGGGGATTTCGGAGCTGCGTCTGTATCCCACGTGACAAACCACGATGCGGGACGAAACGCTTGCAAACCCACTTAAACCCAATATTTTATGACCGCGTGTTAGCAACTGTTGTTTTTATTCTATCTTATTAATTATCATATATTTAGCTCCTATAATTCTTATCAATTTGCACCAACCTATCCACGAAGCACAAATTTATTTTGTTTTTTTGAGCGAGGGCTAACCCAAAACCGTCCTGAAAGGCGGTTACTCGGGCTGGAGAGGCGGAAGCTCTTTTGCAAGCCTTTGGATTGAGTGTTGGCTTGCGGGGCTTTGGCAATGTGCTTGCAAATAGCGTTGGTTTAAACCTTTATTCCAAACTTCTTTAATTTCTTTATTGATTCATACGCTCTAATTAATGCCTGTTCTTTTACTTTTTCCTTTTTTGCTAATGACGTCTGAACGGATTTAACATTTGATAATTCTAAATTATTAAAAATTTTTGTCTGGTTTGCTACATCAATAATTCTTTTCCAATCGTCTTTTGAAACCAATAGAAGTTTATCATAAATAAATTTCACCTCAACAATTTCAGTTTCTTCAAGTTTTGATAGTGCTTTTACTTCATCTATAAGTTGTGGACTTGTCTGAATATAGTCTAGTACTTTTTTGCCAAAGGTTATTTCTCTTGATGTCAAGTTTTTGTTTTTACTAAGTCTGCCCACTAAGTCAAATGCGATTGACCAATCAAAGCCGTCAGGTTTGTTGTTATCAATATAGTGTCTAAAACCATCCCAGAATTTTAAGCCCATTTTTTGAATCTCACTGACAATGAAAACAGAATCTTCAACACTATTGGTGTCAATTTCTTTTTCATTTTCTCTTTGAATTTTTTCCTCTTCTGAAATCAAATAACTGTTCAAGGTTTTTATCAAATCTTCGGAATACGGAGTGTTTTTCAATTTCTCCCAAGAACTTTGGCGTTTTGCATATTCAGAAATCAAACTACCGCTTGCTTCTGTAATGATATGGTTGTAAACAAAACCGAGTAGTTTTGATAAATGATTATTCAGGAAATCATCTATTTTTTGTTCTTCATAAATCTTCCACAAATCAATTCTATTTTTTGTTAAATAGTGGAAATATGATACGGTATAAGCAACGGTCAGGGCTTTCAAACTAGTATCTCCAATTGCGTTTACGCCTTTTCTTCCAAAAAGTTGGTCAATGGTTTTAAACAAAATGGCATTCGCTATAAGTTTGCGATAAAAATTTTCACCTGGCAATTTATTCTTGCTTACTAAATCAGTAATCTTTTTAGTGTAATGAATAAAGTTTTTCTGTGAGCCTTGTGCAACAAAGTGTGGTTCAAGTTCCCAACCATTGATAAATTTTGCAATGTCTGATTTTACAAACTTTAGGTTAGAAGGATTTTGCTCCTTAAATTTCTTTTGCTGTGCTGGTGTTTGTTTATTCAGAGTTTCACGATATTGACCATTGGCACGTTCAAAGAACCATAATAATGATTGATTTTTATTTTCCGGGTTAACAACGTATTTTTTTCTTGATAGATTCTCAATCTGAATAAAATATGGATTATTAGAAGATAAATCTAACTCCGATACTTTGTTTTGACTATTTGCAAAACGAGAAATATTTGGAACCTCAATATTCTTTTGTTCTTTATCCTTGATAACTGTCAACTTCATTTGAACAAATATTTTGCTCAAATCGGCATCTTTAAATTTCTTTTGAGTGTGATAAAGTGAAGCTGTTGTTTGTCCACCATTTACAATTTGAAAGTCGTTAAGTTTTGTAATTACTAGTTGATTATCTATAATTTTCGTTTCTACGCTTTCCGCAGTTGCTGTAATTCCATTATTATATGGCAAGAACATTTGAGGCTTTGTGCGAATGGTATCTCTAATGCCTTTATTGAATTTGCCTGCTTGACCTAAAAATGCACGAACATTACTTTCCAATAATTCATTTGAATATTCTTTATACAACTTTGCTAAAATTTCTCCCGGAACAATTGCCAAATAGCAGTCATATAATTCGTCAATGCTTGGAACTTGCAAACATTGTAAACCTTTTCCGTCTTCTGTAAAACTATTAAACTCTATTTCTATAGGTTCGTGAACGCTGTTTGATTCATTGATTTTGAACAAACGTGTAACATCCCAAGTATGAACAAAAACATCAGAATCGGCAATTTCTATTTTCTCTTTTTCGTGATTTGAAAATCCATTTATAAGAAAATAGACATTGATACGGTCAAACTCTTTTCCTTGCTTTCCGATTGTACCAATCAAATGATACAATTCTGTGTGAGCTTTATCAATGTAATCAATGTGGCGTTTTAAAGCTGAATTAATGAAGCGTTTTATCTGGTTAAGTGACTTAGTGTAATCGTCTTTTGTGATGTTGTAATCATATTCATTCTTGTAAAAGGTAATGAACAAATCAAGTGTTTCGTAATACTCTTTTTTATTCTCGTCTTTGGCTAAGTCTTTCAGGCAAAAACCATTAATTTTCCAATCAATACCACCCTGACTATTTGGGTGAACATAAGACAAAACTCTTGCACCTTCTGATTTTCCAATAGATTCTAAAACTTCAATACAATACTCTGTGAATTTATCTTCAAAACTTGCTCCTTCGCCTTCCGAATAAACACGTGAAGCAACATCAGACTTTAATTCTTCAATATAGTTTTCTAAGGCTCTTTCCATTCGCTAAATCTTTTCAAATATGGTTTCAGGCTCTACAATAAAATTTTCCACTGCTGAAATTTCTATTGAATATGAAGTATCATAAATTCCTAAAGGCAATTGATCTTTTATAATTTTAGGAAATTCAGAACTTACGTTAAATACAAACGTTCTTTTGAGCGAATACATTCTTCCGTAATGTTCCTTGTCTTCATCAAAATATCCGTTCAACTGCAATTTTGCATTAAAAACACTTCGTTCTTCTTCGGTTGTAATTTTTTGCCTTGTTTGTTCAACAATTGAATTAAGCGAAATGCCGTTGTCTTTTACTGCTTCGGTTGAGTACAAAATCAAAAACAATTCGCTTAAATTTTCAGCATCTAGTTGCCTTTCGTTAGATACTTTTATTCTTGGCTGTTTTGATGCTGTAAATTTAACTTCAACACCAACAGAACCTAAAGTAAAATCTTTCGCCTGAAAATCTTGTTCTGCACCAGTCCAATAATTTACAGCATTTGCAATTGTTTTTTCGTCATCCAAAAGAATATTTAGAAACAATAATTCACCAATCAATCCTTTTTGTTGTTCGAGGGATAAGCCATTAAAGCTGATTTTGTCAAATAACTTTTTCCATTTTGAAACTACATTTAGAGTTGTTTTTATCGCTTCATTTTCTGTAACGCTATTTTCAATTTCTTCCAAAATGTTTTGAATAAACAATGAAAAAATGTCTTTCAAATCGTTATCCAAAAGATAAATGTAAAGCTCAATTTTGTTTTCGGTATCACTTTGTAAAGAGTAGATTTCAACGCCTTTAAAGCGATAATTTTTGAGTTCAGGGATAGTCACATTATTTGCAACAGCCATAATGTACAAATGTTGACCAGTAATGTGGTTTGTAGCCGCAAAGCAATTCAAATGAGGAATTTCATCAATTCTTGTTTTGATGATGATGTCGCCTGTTGGCTTATGATTTTCCCAAATTGATTTTATGTTTATCATTGATTATTCGGTTTCTTGGTTATCATCATCGTCCATAACTTCGTTATCAAAATCTTTTTTGATTGTAGTTGTATAGGAAACCTTTGTTTCATCTTCGATTCTAGGGAAATGCAAACTATATCCTACAATCGGAATATCATTTTTTACGTTTGGAGTTCCTCTTTCGTCTAATGCGTAAATCAACAGAAGTCCTTTCTTTTCAGCTTTACGTTGTTCTTTAATTTCAGCATAAGACATTTTTGAATAGTCTTTGTCTTTTGACAAATCAACGTAGCGGTCGCCTGTTTGGTCAATTTGATTTTTAGAAATCAAATAAAACTCACCACCACGCCCAATTTGTTGATTACGCACACTACAACTTAACGTGATAACTTCGTTATTGTGTTGTAAGTCGTATTTAGTAACATCTTCGTTTGCTTGTCTTTCGTTTCTTGTTTTTCCTTTGTAATCAATAAAAACTCTTTCATCCGAATTTGAAACAATGCAAATACTCCATTCTTTGATTTTATTACCTTTAGCTTGTGTTTTGATGTAGTCGCTTAGTGTTGCGTTGTTAATACTTGGTTGTTCAATTTTAAATGAATCAATAAAACTGCAAAGAGCATCAATGTTTGTGTTCGGATAAAACAAGTATCTTGTTTTGCCTTTGTTTTCAATTCTGTTTTCTTTTGTTGGGAAACCAATAGTGGAAATCAGTTTTTTCAAAGCATTAAAGTTGTTCTCAATCGCTGATTTCGTTTTAAGTAAACAATACGTTTGAGGATTTTCACCTGAAAACGAAATTTCAATATCTTCTGAAAAGTATAATTTGTTTAAACTAGTAATTGTCAGCAATCCGTGATGATTTCTAACTTTCAAACGAAAATCCTTTGGTCTTTGATGTGTTGCGGTCATTTCATCAAAGTCGGTTCTCATTTCTTCAGTGGCCATTGTAATGTGATTAAACCACTCAAAAATCTGGTTTGTGGTGTACAATCTGCATAAATCAACATAACCAGGGCGATAGCCAAACCAACGTCCCATTTGCATAAGGGAATCATACATTCGGGTTGTTCTTATGTAATAAGAAATTGATAAGCCTTCTAAGGTAATTCCTCTTGATAAACGGCTTCCTCCAACTGCAATTACAGATAAACCGTTTTCGTGTCGGTTATAGTCAATTTCTTCAATGTTATGATATTCCAAATTTGATGTTGAACGTGTGCCGTGAACAGAACGAACATCAATTTTCAAAACAGCATTTTTCAATTCCTTTTTGACTTCTTCCCAACTGTGCGGTTTTATTCTAATGTCGGTATAATCCAAATTTTCTAAAACATTTTGCGTAGTTGGTAAAAAGTCAGTTTCATAAATTTCTTGTAGTTCATTTATCAAAGTTTCATCTTCACTTTGAATTGCATTTTTGTACTCTTTCGTTTTCTCATTTACCAAATAGGCAACCCTGTCAATCCATCGTACTAACAATGCAACGTGAACTAACATTGAATTGTGTTTGTTTTCGTGTCCTCTCACTCTGCGAATGGCACAAGTAAGTATGAAAGATTTTATCGCACGTTCTAAGCTTGGAGGAAGATATTCAGGTAAAATATCTTTGTTTTCTCTGTTAATGGTACTGAAAAATGGAGGGTCAAAATCATTGATTTCTCTGAAAATATCCAACGGTTCTTTTGTGAGTTCTGGATTTGCATTTTCATAACCAAATATTTTAGCTGCACCAATGTAATTAGTTGGTGCTTTTATATTGATGATAAAGTCTCTTGGAAATAAGTCTTCACCAATTTTATATGTTTTGTTTTTGACTACAGTTGTGTTCTCCTCATTGTATTCTTGCGAAATAAATAAGTTAGCGTATGGTGTTGCGGTGTAGCCAACAAAAGTATTTTGATTGAAAATATTGAGCAATGTTCTGATTAATTTATTAATAGTTTTAATATCATTTTTGCTTGCATTAACAGAAGCTGCATCAGCTTCGTCATCGATTATCAATGCAGGAACATCAAATAATTTTGGTGTTCCATCTACAACTTTTGCATTTACATCTTTTGAAAACCAATCAATCAAATTTTCTAGAATACTTTTGTTCTTTTTGATTACAAAAACAACAGGATTTTTCCCGATTGGAATATTTAATCGTGTAGATATAGATTGATTAAAATCACCTTCGTCATTTTTCTTATAAAAAGAAGATGTAAATCCATAAACTTCTGGTGCAGGGTTTTTAAGGTCATTAAACTTACTATGCCCAACTCCAATTATCCTATTTTCCTTTTCTCTAATGAATGCTGAACTGTTTCTTCCAATATATCCAGAATCAATTCTTTCTTGTGTTTGTCTTCTTAATGAGCTAATTGTTCCTGCAATTACAATTATTACTTTGTAACCAGCATCAGTTGCTTTATTAATTAATCCTACATAGTTTGAAGTTTTACCCGACTGTACGTGTCCAACAACCATACCTCGTCTATCCCACGAACCAGTTTTTTTAGGATTAACACATTTATCAAGAATTTTATCGGTGAAATCGTCTAGTTCATTGACTGGAAAAGCAGAATCATTATTTTTAAGATATGCTTTATATCTATTCCATAAAGGAAATTTTAAATTTGCTTTTTCATCATTTAACCAAGGCTCAACATGCTCGGAAAGAATTGTAATTTCACCTTTTCCTATGCTTAATTCTGCTTTCAAAATTTCAAATAATTCACGCTTATCAAATTCCAAACCTTCAACAATATTAATTGCTGATGCCTTATCAACTAGAGCTAATAGGATTTGATCTGTTACTTCTCCTTTATGATGAGAAAGCAGAGTATAAACAATTGCTTTTGCAGATTCTAGTAAATTATTCATTTTAGATATTCATTGATAAGAGGAAATAGATTAAAAGGCGTTGAACTCATAATTTGTTGTTGTGCCAATTCTTTCGGAACTCCTTGAGACACATTTATTTTATAAAGTTCAACAGCCAAATTGATTAAATCATCACTTGGTTTTTCAGTTTGTTTTTCCAATTCGTGAAATGCAGGGTCTTCGTTTTGATTTGATAAAATCAACTCAATCGGAACATTATCTTCTAGTAATTTCAAGGCTTTGCCTGCCAATTTGTTGTTTTCTTCGAGTAATGATTTTATTATCGGGTGCTTTCTGTTGATTTTATATTTCTTAATTCCTTCTCTTGTTTTTTCATCAGTCCATAATGGCTCGTGATTTGTATTGCCGTTCTCCGAAACTATTTTTTGCCCTCGCCAATTATAGATTTTTGCAGACTTCATAATTGCGATTTTTGCAATTCGTGAAAGTTCTTTTCTAATTTCAATAGGTGGTGTTGCTGTTGACTTTTTAATATCTAAATGCCAGTTAAAATCATTTGCATTTGTAAAATTGACTGCAATTCTTGCCAATTTTGAGTAATCACGTTTTTTCTCAAGTCCCAACCAATCACCAGCAACAAGTAAGCGGTCACCTCTATAAATGTAGAAACCTTGTTCTTGAAACCAACCTAATGAACCACCTGAATTTTCATAATCAGTTTTACCGATTTCTGACATATGAGGGAGAATGAAGTACGTAATTTCCACATTGCCAAAACTCTCTGGCTGCCCCATTTCGGGTTTTGGATTTAGGTTGAGTAAAAACGGGTTATATGCTTCAATCTCTGTGTTTTGAAAAAATATTTTTATTCGTTTGCTTTCAATAAATTTGTGAAACACCAGACTTATATGATGTTTGACATTTATCATTTCTTGATAAAAAGCGTTTTTAACGCTTTCATTTTTAACTTCTGCGTTGCCTACAATTCTGTCTAATTTTTCCCAAAGGACTAAAGTGCCTGATTTTTGATTTTCAATTTTTTCAAGAAAAGAATTGTCAGAAACATAATCTATGAGCTGCCACTCGTTTTCTGTATTGATGTAATCTATATCCCAACAGCGTTTTATTGTTGCGTAACTTTCTTTTTTTGTAATACAAGTTAGGCGTTTGCATTGTGAAAATGATGCAGTTTTTAAACCCATTCCAAAACGACCCAAATCTTTTTCACTGCGTTCTTCCTCTGGGTCTTTACTTCCTGGGGTCATAGCCAAAACAAGTTCACTTTGATTCATTCCTATACCATTGTCGCAAATTGAAATGAATGAATCTTGCCCGTTCCATTTATACTCTAATCTTATTTCATTGGCATTTGCTGAAATAGAATTATCAATAATGTCTGAAATAGCAGTAGATAGATTATAACCAAAACTCCTATATGAGTTTATAGTAGATTTAGGATTTGGCTTAGCGATTTCGGCTTTTATATATTCTGGCATATCATTTCCCTAATTTTTTCTGCAATTTTTTGAGCCATCAATGGAGGAACGGCATTGCCTATTTGTTTAAAGGCGGCTGTTCTACTTCCTTCAAAGAAATAATCATCAGGGAAAGATTGTATTCTTGCAGCTTCTCTTACACTTATTGAACGATTTTGCTTTTTGTCTGGATGGATGTAATAATGTCCGTCCATTGCTATATGTGCAACAACAGTATGTGAAACACCTTTGCCATTTATAACCTGAAAACGATTTACAAAAGAATCTGTATTTGAATGTTTGATTAGTCTTTTTGGTAACTCAGCATAATTCAATCTTTTGCCATTGTTCCATTGGTCAATTGCAATTTGATAGATTTCTAAATCATTATCATTATTAGGTCTTACAATATGTTGTGTTACAAAGTCTAAACCATTTCTAATATTTGTTTGCTTTAAATATTCTGTTGTCGGCTTTGCATATTCTACTGCGTTCAGAGTCCCTTGTCCATTTTTTAATGGCTTCAAATCAGAAAACAAATCTTTTAAAATTTGAAAGTTATGTTCTGATGTCTCAAATTCAGGATACTTTAAGTTTAGCTCTTTTTTCCAGCCAATGATGATTACTCTTTTTCTGTCTTGTAAAACGCCAAAATCTTTTGCGTTCAAATGGTTTTTTGGTGGAATCTCAACTTCATAACCAGCATTTCTTACAGCCTTGAAAATTTTGCTTAAATACTCACCGTTTTTTGCAGATAAAATGCCCGGCACATTTTCAAACACAAACATCTTAGGTTTGTATTTTTCTAGAAATTTGACATAATGTTTGTATAAATGATTACGAGGGTCGCTTTCCATATCTTTTCTTGCACGACCAACAACTGAGTATGCCTGACAAGGCGGACCACCAATAATTAAATCAACTTTTTTTCCGTTCAATTCCTTGTCAATTGTCTTGAAAATTTCAGGCAATGTGTTTTCTGAAATTTCTTTGTTTATGACTGAATTGATTAAATGTTCGGGAATATTTTTCCATAGCTCTTCTTTGTTTTTAGTTTCAGATTTAAGATAATCATTATAGATTCTGGTTTTCTTATTCTCTTTTAACCAGTGGTAAGCTGTTCTGGTTTTAATAGTATCACAAGCATCTTTATTCATTTCTACGTGTGCAATAGGTTTAAATCCTGCTCGTATAAAACCTTCAGAAAGTCCTCCAGCACCAGCGAATAAATCTATGTAGTTTAATTCCTTCATATTTGATTTACAGATTTATTGTTTTTAGTTTCCTTTAATTGAAATTCAAAATCCAAGAACCAAGAAAATTTGGATAAGTAGTCAATACTTAAATTGAATTTGCCATTTTCTATTTTTGAAATTGTTGAACGGTTGACATTCATTATTTCAGCAAGTTCATCTTGGCTGTAACCTTTTTTCTCACGAATATTTTTAATTGCATCACCAATTTTAATACGGTAATTCAGAATGAATTTTTCTTTGTTTTCTAATTCCATTTTCATAAACGGTTTGTTAATTCACAAAAAGAGTACCTGTATGTTCTTTGCCGCTTTCGTCTTCAATTGTCAGCCATACATTTGTTTCAACTCCTTTTACACCTTTAGTTAAGTCAAGCATAATTTTTTGTTCACTTACTTTTACAACTTTTCCAGTCGCTTGTGAGTAGTCAGCTTTGTTGATTGTAACTTGGTGACCTACGAGGTCAGCTGTATCAACTTCAACAACTTCTAGGTCGTCAAGCAAAACGGTATTAATTGGAGGGAAGGAAAGACCTGTGTTCAATGCTTTGATGTCGGCTCTTGGTCTTTCATCGCCTTCTTTGATTTCTAAAACAACATAAAGTTGGTCTGGATTTTCGTCTGGTAGCGGTGTGTGAAACCTTGCTACTTGTCCAATTTTGTTAGGTCTCATTTTTATTGTTGCAGAGTTTATAGCGTTGCCCCCGCTGTTAAATTATTTAATGTGTCAAATGTAGTATTAATAGAGTTAAAACGTGCAATATATTAAACATTTCTTTTCAGCATTTTATTGTCAAGTTTCATAATGTGTTTATCAGCGTGGGCAAAAAAATGGCTCTTTTGGTTTTGCGAAGGGTCGGCTTGTGTGTAGGGCAAAACCAAATGTGCCATTTGTGCGGTTGGCTAAAATTGTTAAAAAATGTGCGGTGGGAAAAAATAAAAATACAGAAGCGTTGGCTTTTGGGTCGGCTGTCTGTTGGTTAATTTGTCCCGTCACTTTATGTTTATTTCTGTCGTTCATATTCGCTGTGTCGTCTTTTAGGCTTGCAGGTAACGTTTTGGCGCTTGGCGCAGTGG
>Ga0233425_10010552_pt1 | contig 11203 bp, 10 predicted proteins | sample Watercolumn_Towu_2_FD_181712 | JGI IMG/M metagenome (GOLD analysis project Ga0233425, IMG submission 181712) | Freshwater microbial communities from Lake Towuti, South Sulawesi, Indonesia - Watercolumn_Towuti2014_140_MG | ecosystem: Environmental > Aquatic > Freshwater > Lake | place...
GCTTGGGCGGCGTCGGCGGCAGCGGCGGCTTCGGAGCGACTGGAGGCTTCGGCGGCTCCGGTGGCACCGGCGGCACCTCCGGCACCTGCTGCGTGGTCCATTCCACGCCGAGCTGCAGCAACTCGTCCGTGGCGTCCTGCGTGTGCGTCTACGATTCGTACTGCTGCACGGTCAACTGGGACAGCCTCTGCGTCAGCGAGGTCACTTCCTACGGCTGCGGCACCTGCTGACAACTTGTCGCGCCCCCCAAGGGGGCGGGGCCCGAGCGCGTCAGAATGACCAACGCGCCACCTCATGACGCCGCGGAACCCCGGGTTTCTCGGCGGCACGGCGCTTGCTCGGGTCCCTGACGTGTCTGGTTTCGGTCGCCCCTCCCGCCGTCGCTTCACCTGGCTCGAGCTCGCGCTCGGGGCTGGCATCGCCCTGGTGCTGCTGACGGCCGCTGCGGCCCTCTTCGCCCCTCGCGCCGCCGTCGACGAGGCGGATCTCGCGCTGCGTGACGGCCAACGCATCCTCGAGGCCGCCGTCGAGTGGCGCGAGCAGAACCCCAAGGGATGCCCGACGCCGAGCCAGCTCAAGCACGAGCACAGGCTGGCGTCCGACGCGCGCACCGATGACCCGTGGGGTGGTCGCTATCGGGTCGCCTGTAGCGGGGACCAGATCAAGGTCTTCTCTCCGGGGCGCGACCGAAAGGCTGGGACCCCGGACGACGTCACGGTCCCGAAGAGCTGAGTCTCACGGCTTCGCCGGCGGCTCGCGGAGCGGCGGTCGCCCGGGCGGAGCGGTGAGCATCGCCTCCGACAAGTACGGCATGGCCAGCGGCACCAGGTCGATGGACGGATCGAGCTGCTTGCCCAGACCCTCCGCCACCAGGAGCGCGATGTTCACCACGGTGAAAGACGGGTCGATCTGCACGCGGTGGCGGCGCAAGATGTTCATCATCCCGCTCACGGCTCGGCTCACCTCGACCTCGCCGAGCTTCTTGTCGTAGAGGCCCTTCAGGTACGTCACGACGTCGTGCTCGAAGGCCCAGTAGTCGGTGCCGCTGACGGTTGGGGCGTAGATGTAGAAGAGACGCGCGCACTCGGCGCCGTTCTGCTGCGAAAGCGCCACGAAGGTCTCGACCCAGGGCCTGAGCAAGTCCGCCGGGATTTCGCTCACCATGCCGAGGTCGATGAGCACCACGCGGTCGTCGGGGGTCAGGATGATGTTCCCCGGGTGGAGATCGGCGTGAACGAAGCCGTCGGTGAAGATCATCTTCAACACGGCCTCGCCTCCCAGGCGGGCGAGCTTCGCGCGATCTCCGCCCACTTTCTCGGGCTCGGTCGCCTTGACCCCCTCGACGAACTCCATGCACAGCACGCGGCGCGTGCAGAGCTCGTCCACCAGGGCCGGTACGCCCACGTTCTCGACCTCGGCGAAGCTCCTGGCGAAGCGGCGGTTGTTCTCGGCCTCGCGGCGGAAGTCGAGCTGACCGTGCAGCGCCTCCCCGAAGCGCTCCACCGCACCCGGAAGCGAGAGCATGCGGACGGCCTCGAACCCATCCAGGAGCCTGGCCCAGAAGCCCAGGATGCTGAGGTCTCGCTCGATCTGCAGCTCCGCGTCCGGCCGCTGCACCTTCAGAGCCACGACTTCGCCGCCCTTCAGGCGGGCACGGTGGACCTGCGCGACGCTGGCCGCGGCCACCGGTGTCTCGTCGATCTCGGCGATGAGCGCGCGCTCCTTTTCTTCGCCGACCTCTTCGTCCAGCACGCGGCGCACGGCGGGGAAGGGCGCCGGCGGGACCGCGTCCTGCAGCCGCGCCAAGGGCTCGATGAAGCCCGGGCCCAGGAGGTCGGGGCGCGTGCTCAGGATTTGACCGAACTTGATGAAGGTCGCGCCGAGCTTCTGGAGCAGCTCGGCCATGACCTCCCCGCGCAGCCGCTCCACCGCATCCGCTGCGATGCGACCGGCGCGCGCGCGCCTCCACAGGTACCCCGCGAACGCGAAAGTGCACGTGAAGAAGATGTGCAGAAAGCGCAGCCAGAGCTGGAAGCGACGCTGCACGGCTACTGGCTGGACTCGACCGCGTTGTCGCGCTCGGACTCGGGGGTGCTCGCCGCGCGCCGACCGCACTGCCGCACGGCGATCACGATCACGACGGTGATGACGATGATCGCGTACCACTCCCAGCGTGTGCGCGCCGCGGGGCGCGGGGTCGCCGTCGAGACTGCGGCGGGCCGCTCGGGCGCAGGGCCGATGGCCGCCTGAATCACGCTCTGGTGCTGCTCGCGTCGCACCGGAGGCGTGCCCTGGAAGGTCAGCCAGAACGAGCTCGCGCGAGCCTCGGCCTCGCGCGAAGCAGCGTAGAGCTGCATCGCCGTCGGTAGCTCGGTGCGCAGCCAGCCGGGCGCCTGGAAGGTCGTGGTCTTGGTGCCGCACTTCGTGCACTCGAGCGTGTCGTCGGTGCCGGGCTCGACCAGCATGAGCTCGCTCTTGCACTGAGCGCAGGTGGGCGCACCGATGCTGTAGCGCGCGGTCAGGCGGCCGTCGGGTGTCGCCTGCTCGGCCACGCGCGTGTCGGGGTCGGCGTCGGGTAGGTCGAAGCTCCGTTCATCGATCTCCGCGAACAGGTGGGACCAGGTCGTGCTGCCGATCTCGACCGCCTCGCCGCAGGCCGAGCAGCTCACGCGCAGGTGCGGCGCGCCCATGCCCACCGGCCGTCGACACGCGGCGCACGTCGCCTCGATCTCCAGGCGGACGGGGCGCTGGACGGCGGCCCGGGGCGCGTTCGACATCGGGCGCATTCTATAGACCAAACCCAGAGGCGGGCGCCATTCGCCTCGCGGCGAGCTCTGCCGTAACATCCCCGAGTGCGCCGCCGCCGTCCGCCCCACTACATCGAGCCCGGCGGCCCGCTCTTCTTCCCGAACCCGGCCGCCTTCGACGACGAAGGTCTCGTGGCGGTCGGAGGGGACCTGGGGATCGAGCGCCTGCTCTTGGCCTACGACAGCGGGGTCTTCCCCTGGTACGACGAGGGTCTGCCGCCGCTCTGGTGGTCGCCCAACCCGCGGGCCATCTTGGAGCTGGATTCGCTGCACGTCTCTCGCAGCATGGCCAGGGAGATCCGCCGAGGGGCGTTCCGGCTGACCTGGAACCACGCCTTCGAGGCCGTGATGCGCGCGTGCGCGGAACGAGAGGAAGGCACCTGGATTCTGCCGGAGATGCTCGAATCCTACGCCGAGCTGCATCGCCTGGGGCATGCGCACAGCATCGAGGTCTGGCGCGACGCCGAGCTCGTCGGCGGGCTCTACGGCGTCCAGCGCGGGGCGCTGTTCGCGGCGGAGAGCATGTTCCACGGCGTCACCAACGCCTCGAAGGTCGCGCTCATCGCCGCCGTGCGCGCCGTCTTCGCGCGCGGCACGCGGCTCTTCGACACCCAGCTCCTCACCGCGCACCTCGCCTCGCTGGGCGCCAGCGCCGTTCCACGGCGGGTCTACCTGGAGAGGCTCGGGCGGGCCAGGACCGTTCCGGTGGACCTCACCTCGATCGATCCAGCGCAATTCATGCTGGAAGCGCAATCTTTATAAACCCGATGGGAATAGTGCTAGATTGCGCCCCGTGCCCGAGCTCGAACGCGCCTTGCCCCCGGAGCGGCTGAGCCACCTCGCGCGGCTCGAGGCGGAGAGCATCCACATCCTCCGCGAGGTCGCGGCCGAGTTCGACAACCCCGTGATGCTCTACAGCATCGGCAAGGACTCGTCGGTGATGGTGCACCTGGCGCGCAAGGCGTTCCACCCGGCGCCCTTGCCGTTCCCGCTCCTGCACATCGACACGACGTGGAAGTTCCGCGCGATGATCGAGTTCCGGGAGCAGTTCTGCAAGGTGCTTGGGCTCGACCTGCGCGTCCACGTGAATCAGCAGGGGCTCGACGAGGGCATCAACCCCTTCGACCACGGCAGTCAGAAGTACACGACCGTGATGAAGACGCAGGCGCTCCTGCAGGCGCTGGCGGCCGGCGGCTACGACGCCGCCTTCGGCGGCGCACGCCGTGACGAAGAGCGCTCGCGAGCGAAAGAGCGCATCTACTCCTTCCGCGATCGCTACGGGCAGTGGGACCCGAAGAACCAGCGCCCCGAGCTGTGGAGCCTCTACAACGCGAAGATCACCAAAGGGGAGAGCATCCGCGCGTTTCCTCTGTCCAACTGGACCGAGCTCGACGTCTGGCTCTACATCCACCTCGAGGGCATCCCCATCGTGCCGCTCTACTTCGCGGCGGAGCGCCCGGTGGTGGAGCGGGATGGCGCGCTGATCATGGTGGACGACGAGCGCATGCGGCTCCGCCCCGGCGAGCAGCCCCGCCTGGAGCGCGTGCGCTTCCGCACGCTGGGCTGCTACCCGCTCTCCGGCGCCATCCGCTCCGACGCGACGACGCTGCCGGAGATCATCCGCGAGATGCTGCTGACCAAGCACTCGGAGCGGCAGGGGCGCCTCATCGACTTCGACGAGGAGGGGTCGATGGAGACCAAGAAACGCGAAGGGTACTTCTGAGTGGGCGACGAAGAGCTGATCGAGCGGAACATCGGCGAGTACCTGCGTCGCCACGAGCGGAAGGAGCTCCTGCGCTTCGTCGCCGTGGGGTCGGTGGACGACGGCAAGTCCACGCTCATCGGTCGGCTGCTCCACGACACGCACGGCATCTACGAAGACCAGCTCTCCGCGGTCAAGCGCGCCACCAAGCAAGGCAGCGACGAAATCGACTTCTCGCTCTTCACCGACGGGCTCAAGGCCGAGCGCGAGCAGGGCATCACCATCGACGTCGCGTACCGCTACTTCTCCACGGACAGGCGCAAGTTCATCATCGCGGACACGCCGGGCCACGTGCAGTACACCCGCAACATGGCCACCGGCGCGTCCACCGCCGATCTCGCCATCATCCTCATCGACGCGCGGCTCGGTGTGCTGCAGCAGTCGCGGCGCCACGCCTACATCGCGGCGCTGCTCGGGATCCGGCGGCTCTGCGTGTGCGTCAACAAGATGGACCTGGTCGGCTTCGACCGTGACACTCACGAGCGCATCCAGGCGGACCTCCGCCGCTTCACCGACAAGCTCGGCTTCGCCGGCGTGACCTTCATCCCCGTGAGCGCGCTCTGTGGCGACAACGTCGTCACGCGCAGCGAGCAGTCGCCGTGGTACGCGGGCCCCACGCTGCTCGAGCACCTCGAGACCGTGGAGCTCCCCGGCGCCGGCGTCTCGGAAGCGTTCCGCTTCCCGGTGCAGGCCGTGATCCGGCCCGATCTCGACTACCGCGCGTTCGCCGGGCAGGTCGTCTCGGGTAGCGTGGCGGCCGGCGACGAGATCCTGGTCTTGCCGTCACGCAAGCGGTCGCGGGTCGCCGCCATCGATCGCTTCGAGGGCGAGCTCGCGTCGGCGTACGCCCCGATGAGCGTGGCTCTCCGCCTCACGGACGAGATCGACGTCAGCCGTGGCGACATGCTCGTGCACCCGAGCGCGGTGCCGAGCGTCGGCCGGCGCTTCGACGCCATGCTGGTGTGGATGGGCGAACGGGCCCTCGACCCGCAGCGCAGCTACTTCCTGAAGCACACCACGCAGTACGTCCGGGCGGAGGTCGAGAGCGTCGCCCACACCATCGACATGGAGACCCTGGAGCCCGTGCCGGCGACGCACCTCGAGCTGAACGACATCGGGCGCGTGACCGTCAGCTGTCACCGCGCGCTCCATTTCGACCCCTACACGACCAGCCGGTCGACGGGCGCCTTCGTGCTCGTCGACGCCATCACCAACAACACGGTTGCGGCGGGCATGATCCTCCCGGGTGACCTCGCCGAGCCCGAGGGCGAACGCCAGGGTTCCCCCGGTCGGCCGCGGTCGCTGGTCAGCCGCGCGGAGCGCCACGCACGCCTGGGGCAGTCCGGCGCCGCGGTCTGGCTCGCGGGGCTTCCCGCCTCGGGGAAGAGCAGCATCGCGTACGCGCTCGAGCGCGCGCTGTTCGAGCGCGGCAAGGTCGCCCTGGTGATGGACCCCAACGACGACGTGACCGGTGAGCTCGGTCCCGGGGGCGGCAGCCCGCCGCACGCTCCGGAAATCGCGCGGCGCCTGGCCGATGCCGGCCTCATCGGCATCTTCGCCTTCGAGTCCCCGCTGGCCTCCGACCGCGCGCAGATCCGCGCGCTGGTCGGCCCGAGCCGCTACTTCGAGGTGCACGTGGCCACGCCCCTCGAGGTGTGCCGCGCCCGCGACTCGCACGGCACCTACGATCGCGCCCACGGCACGCCGGCCTTCGAGCCGCCGAGCCAACCGGACATCGTGGTCTCTGCGGAAGGGGACGACGCCGACGCCATCGCCGGCGCCATCTGCCGCGCGCTCGAAGCGCGGCGCATCGTGTGACGCACGAGAGTTGTCGGCCTCACCCCACGCGGGCCGGCTTCGCCGGCTATCGGTCTGCCGATTGCTCTTCAGAGCTTGATGCGGCGGATCACCGTGCCTTCGGCGACGTACAGCGTGTTGTCGATGAACACGATGTCGGTGGGCTCGGTGAGCTTGGCGGCCGTGCCGACCCCGACCACGTGGCCGCTGTTACCGTCGCCCGCGATGGTCGTGGTCGCATAGCCCGACCCGGGGATGGCCTGGCGGATGGCGTGGTTTTCCCGATCGGCGATGAAGATGGTCAGCGGGTTCTGGCGCACGGAGATGCCATGCGGAGCCTTCAGGCGCGCGTTGTTGCCCTGGGTTGCGTCCACGTAGCCGCTCTGCCCGTCGGCCCCGACGCCGATGAAGCTGCTCAACGCGGACTCGCTGGCCTTTCGGACCACTTCGCGATCGGCGTCCGTCAGGTAGAACAGGCTGCCCGTCCACGCCAGGGCCATGGGCTCCGACGAGGCTGGCGAAGCCGATGTCAGAGGGACCGGCGGCCCGCTGGTGTAGCTCACCGAGAACACCGAGTTCGTGGATGGCGAGGTGACGAACAGCTTGTTGGGGTTCGTCGCGGCTCCCACTGGCTTCGTCACGGTCGCGTGGGTGGTGACGTTACCGTCCAAGAGCGCCACCTCGCGGACGCGGTCGTTACCCGTATCGGCCACGTAGAGGATCCCGCTGTGCAAGGCCAGGCCGCTCGGGCAGTTGAACGAGGCCGAAGTGCCCTTCCCGTCCGCATTCCCCGGCTGGCCGGTGCCGGCGAGTGTGTCCACGACGCCCGACGTCAGGTTGACCCTCCGGATGGCGTGCGCGGTGCTCACGAAGAGATGCGTGTCGTTCGCGGCGAGGCCGTAGGCTCCGACGAAGCGCGCGCTCGCGCCGGTCCCGTCGGCCTCGCCGGGCATGCCGAACGCGCCGGCGAAATCCTCGACGCAACCGGCCCCGGTGGTGCAGCTGGGCGAGCTCGGGCTCGAGCCCTGGTTGGTGAGGACGTTGCAGACCCGCGACGGATAGCTCACGCCCCCGGTGCCGCCGGAGCCGCCCGCGCCGCCCGCGCCGCCCGCGCCGCCGCTCGCGCCCGAGCCCGCGAGCCCACCGGAGCCGCCCTGGCCCGCCGAGCCGCCCTGGCCGCCCGAACCGCTCAGCCCGGCCGAGCCGCCGCCCGCTACGGCGCCCGAACCCGAAACCCCACCACCACCGCCCGACACCGCGCCGCCCGCGCCGCTGGCTCCGCCTCCGTTACCGGAGCCCGCAGCGCCGCTGGAAGCGAACTCCTCGCCCGCGCACCCCGAGACGATGAGACCTGATGAAGCACACACTAGAAGCCAAGCACGCGTCATGGTCGCACCTCACGCCGAGCCTTCAGAATAGCACGGGCGCAGGGGATCAGAAGCGTCGCACCGCGCGCACCCAGCCGGGGCCGACGCCGAGCGCGGTCGAAGGCTGCTTCTCCTTGCTGCTCAGCAACAGAAAGGTGCCACCCGCGAGCGCGAGCCCACCGACGATGAAGCCCGCGCCCGAGACCGTTCCGAGCGTGCGCCCCCGATCCACGGCATTCATGCCGCTGGAGTTGCAGCGCTTTTCGGCGTCGCAGTTGTCGTCCACCTTGCGCTTCTCACCGAGGACCATCAGCCCCGTGACGGTCCCGGTAGCCACACCCAGCGCACCCACACCGGCGAGCGCCCAGCCCCAGGTCCGCTTCGAGTCGGGCGCGACGGAGGCGCCGGCACCCGCGCTCGACGCAGGCCCGCCGACCTTCACGACCACGCGCTCGGACTGCCCCTCGGCGATCGACACGCGCCGCGTGCTGGTGGCTCGCCCGGGCGCTTCCACGCTGAGCGTGTGCTCCCCGGGGTCGACCGGCAGCGCAGTGTCGAGGGCAGCGGCGCCCAGCTCGACGCCATCACGCCGAACCCGCGTGCCGCTCGGCGCGCCCGGCGCGAGCACCACCGTGAGCTTCGGCAGCCGAGGCTCGAGGGCCTTGGCGCGTCCGAGCGCGAGCGCGTGGCGTTCGTCGGACTCGGGGACGCGTTGCGTGACCTCTCGGAACAAGGTCCACGCCGTCGCGACGTGGCCCAGGTGCTCCTCGCAGTCGGCGAGGTTCAGCACCGTACCGGGCGCGGGGTCGAGGCGGTTGCTCTCCCGGAATTTCGGGCACGCTCGCGCGAAGTCGCCGGACTTCGCCGCCTGCCGCCCCTCGTTGAACAGGGCCTCCGCCGTCGTCGCGTCACGGGTCTGCGCGCTCACGACCGGGGACACGAGCGCTAGAGCGAGCGCGAGGAGGGTGCGCTTCATGCCGGACTAGAGCCTCTTGTCGAAGGGATTACCACCGCTCGGCTTGGGCTGCACCAGTGTGGCGGTGTCGGCAGGCACGCCCGCGGCGGCCGGCGCGGCAGCGCCCTTCGACGTCGCGCCGACCGTGGTCTTCTTCTTCACGGGCGTCGCGCTCGCCACGGCCGGCGCGCGCGCGGCCGGCGCCACCTCGGGCGCGGGCTCGACGGCCGACGGCGGCGGAGTGGGGACGAGGACGGTCTCCTTGACGGTCGGCGCCAGCGCGGCCGGAGCTCCAGTCGGCGTCGACGGGCTCGTCGTGCGCCAAGCAAGGCCGCCGACGCCGAGCCCCACCAGCAGCGCAGCGCCAGCCACGGCGAAGATCCAGCGGCGGCGGGGGCTCGCCTCGCGCACGGACTCGACACCGGTCGTGACCGGTCGGGCGGTGGTGAAGCTGCGCCCGGTGATCACGCTGGCCAGCCCGGGAGGTGCGACCAAGGTCTGCGCGTCCGTCATGCCGGGCGCCGAAGGCGTGGGGAGCGACAGCGGCGCGTCGTGCTCCGAGAGCCCGACGGCGGCGAGCAACGCGAGCTGCATGGCGCGCGCGTTGGGGAAGCGCTCGGCCTTCTCGAAGGCCAGCGCCCGGTCGACCAGCGCGGCCGTGGCCTCGGGCGTGCCGGGCAGCACTTCTGCGAGCGACGGGGCCTTGACCGTGGCGCTCTTGATCAGCTGCTCCTGCACGGTCTCCGCCTCGTGGACGTGGCGACCCGTCAGCAGGTTGAAGATGGTGGCGCCGACGGCCCAGATGTCGGTGCAGGCGTCGACCTCTTCCCAGCGCCCGCGCGCCTGCTCCGGCGCCATGAACGCGGGCGTCCCGAGCAGCGAGCCCGCGCGCGTCGAGCTGCCGTCGGGCGACAGCTCGCGCAGGCGCGCGATGCCGAAGTCGAGGATCTTCAGATCGCCATCACGGGTGAGGAAGAGGTTCTCGGGTTTGAGATCGCGGTGGACGACCCCGCGCTCGTGCGCGGCGCCCAGGACCGAGAGCACCTGATTCGCAATCGCCAGCACCTCGGCCGGTGCGAGCGGCCCCTTCCGTGTCAGTCGCGCGTCCAGGGTCTCGCCGTGGAGGAGCTCCATGACCAGGAACGGCGCGCCGTCCTCGGTGACGTCGTCGTCCAGGACCTTGACGGTTCCCGGGTGGTCCACCGCGTTCGCGACGTAGCCCTCCCTCAAGAAGCGCGCGGTCACCTCGGCGTCGATGGCCAGCTCGGGGTGGAGGACCTTGATGGCTACGCGCGACTTGTTGCGGTGAGTGGCCGAATACACCGTCGCCATGCCGCCGACGCCGACCACTCGCTCGAGCCGCCATTTGCCACGGAGCACCGTGCCAAGGCGCGCTTCAGCGCGATCGGAGACGTGCTCGGCGAGGGCCATGGTGTCCATGAGACGTTCGATCAACGACGTTGGTTCGAACGCTCTTACGGGGGGTCATACGCCATGAAGTTCCGGGGTCTTTCGCTCCAGGCTTCAAGTAGGTGGTCCTCTCTCCGTCCAGCGCACACAGGCCGGCACATCCGCTGTGTCGGCCATTCGCCCACCCCAGAGTAGGGCACCCGACATGCTCACACCAAAAACGTGTCGGGTGGGAAGGACGATTCGAGGTGCGCGGGTAAGATGACTCGTCTTTTTCTGGCGGAGGTTAGGGATGAACCAGGGTCTGAAGCGGCGCGGGTTGCTGGTGAGCGTGGTGGGGCTCGGGATGGCAGGTGCTTTCTACGCGGGGGTCGCCTACGCCGCGGATCAGCGGCTCGCCGACGCCGACGCAGCGGTCGAGAAAGCCATCCTGCTGCTCAAGGCCGCCGAGAACCCTGGCGTGACGCCGCCGTTCGGTGGGCACCGCGAGAAGGCCATCGATCACCTCGAGAAGGCTCGCGTGCAGATCAAGAAGGCGCAGGCGTACGCGGACGACCCGAAGCACAAGCCCAAGCCCAAGCCTCCCAGCACGGCCCCGTGAGGGCTGCCTGATGCGGAGCTCAGCGCACGCGCTGGCCGGTGCGGTCATGACCGCGCTCGCGGTCAGCGCGTGCGTCGTCTCGTTCGACGGCTACCAGCTCGCGGCGAGCGGCGGCGCCGCTGGTGCCGGCAGCGGCGGCGCGAGCAGCGGCGGCGCCAGTGGCAGTGCCGGTGCGAGCGGTGATGGCGGGGACGCGAGTGGCAGCGGCGGCGCGAGCGGTGGCGGCGGCGCGAGCGGTGGCGGCGGCGGCGCGAGCGGTGGCGGCGGCGCGAGCGGTGGCGGCGGGGGCGCGAGTGGTAGCGGCGGCGCGAGCGGTGGTGGCGGGGGCGCGACCGGCGGCAGCGGTGGGGCGACCGGCGGCAGCGGTGGGGCGACCGGCGGCAGCGGTGGGGCGACCGGCGGCAGCGGCGGGGCGACCGGCGGGACGGGTGGCATCGGCGGCGGTCCGACGTGTCCGAGCTCGCCGGGCGTGACCGGAATGGTGCTCGTGCCGGGCCCTACGAA
>Ga0233425_10010553_pt1 | contig 11201 bp, 8 predicted proteins | sample Watercolumn_Towu_2_FD_181712 | JGI IMG/M metagenome (GOLD analysis project Ga0233425, IMG submission 181712) | Freshwater microbial communities from Lake Towuti, South Sulawesi, Indonesia - Watercolumn_Towuti2014_140_MG | ecosystem: Environmental > Aquatic > Freshwater > Lake | place: Indonesia...
CGATTTCTTCCTCTCGAATGTCTACAACTACCCCACTTATGCGGAGTGCTACAAGGTCGCCGCGCTCAATGCGGCGAACAACCTTCGCAACAACGAGTATCTCGGCAATGGAACGGCACCTTGACCAGTCCGCGACCTGACTACTCGGCAACCTGAGGCGCACCCAGCGGGCGCACCCAGATGTTTCGGAAGGAGATTGGGTCGCCGTGATCCTGAAGGCGGATGGAGCCAGTCTCTTCGTGCGCCGAATACTTGGCGCGCGCCGCGTGTGCGGTAGCGCCGAGCATCTCGACATCGTCCTGGACAAGCACACCGTTGAACAGCACCGTCACGCTCGCCGCGCGCACAAGGCCAGCTGCGGCATCGAATCGTGGTCCTCGGAAGATGATGTCGTAGGAGTTCCATTCGCCCTGCGGCCGGCAGGCATTCACGAGGGGCGGGTACTGTCCGTAAAGCGATCCAGCCATGCCATCGGGATAGGTCGTGTTGCCGTTCGAGTTGAGAATCTGGACCTCGTAACGACCCAAGAAGAAGATGCCGCTATTGCAGCCGTGCTGCCCATCACACTTCAGAGACTTCGGAACCATCCACTCGATGTGAAACTGGCAGTCGCCGAAGGCTTGCCTAGTCGCGATGTCCCCCTTGCCCGGGGCGACGGTTGCGACACCATCCGAGACACTCCACTCGGCGCTCGTGTTCGCGCCCGCCTTGGTCCAACCATCTAGCGAGTTGCCATCGAACAGGACGACCGCGTCGCTAGGCGCAGTCGATTCGCACACCTTGCCCGGAACCACGACACCTGGCTGGGGTCGGGTCTTATCGTGCACCGGGTACTTGAAGCTCCCGTCAACCACCTGCTGCGCGGCGCCGAGAAAAAGCGTGCCAAGCGCGGCAAGGGTGAACCAATGGCGATTTCGCGTTTCGGCGCGTGATGGGGGAACGAGGCGTGCAAGGGTGGTCATGGTTGGGTGCCCTCAAAAAACTTCGATTGACGCTTGCGGATGGCTGGATTCGGGCAATACTCTAGTCCACTGCTGCGGGTAGTGGCGCGGCGCACCGTTGGAGAGAGGTCGAGGGGCATTTGCGCCTTCCTCACTTCGACAGGATCCAAGTCCAATGAAGAACCAAACACTTGTCGCGCTCGCGTCAGTCGCGATCTCCGCCTCCGCTTTCGCTGGAGCTACCGCGTACACCGAGTCGTTCGGCGATGCGCAGAACGACCTGTTCGACAACGGCTTTGGAAACCTCGACATCACAAATGTCGATGTGACCTATCACTCGGCTGGCTTCTTGCAATTCGATATCTCGACCCGGGCGTTCTCTTCGTGGACCAAGTATTGTCTCTTTATCAGCGCCGGGTCGGGAGCCTCGACAGTGTCGAACCCGTGGAATCGGCCGCACAGCACCAATGGCCAGACGATCACACACTTCGTCGGGTCATGGGTAGATCAACCCGAGAACAATTCGCAAACTTGGCAATTTGGGGCGTCGGGGGGGGAGTTATGGGCCCACATCTCCAACGATTCCAATAGCCAGGCGGGCAACACCGTGAGTTTGTTTCTCCGGGGAATCACGCTGAATGCTGGCGATTCAATCCGCTTTGATGTCGGCACTTCCGGCGGTGGCAACGACCCCATGGTCGACCTCCTAAGCCGCAGCAACCAGTCGACAATCAGTTGGGGATCTGCCTCTACTTCAGGCAACTTCCTTACGTTCACGATTCCTGGCGTCCCAGCCCCCGGCGCGATTGCGCTGTTCGGAGTCGCAGGACTCATGTCACGCCGTCGCCGGGCGTGAGTAAGCGGGCGGTTCGAATCGGAGCCGCCTTACTTACCAGCATCGAGCGGGTGATAGGTGAACTTCTGTCCACCGACGGAAGCTTCCACCATCGCACCTTGCAGTGAGTTGATGAACACCGCAACGCCGCCCTGGTAGTCGGCCGCAGCTGCCCCCCCTGCCTGCACCATCACCGCCGAGACCTGCGCTGCGAGCGCCCATTCACCTGTCACAAACTGCCTGTACGCGGCTTCGTCCTTGAAGAAGATGAACTCGTCAAAGGCCTGGCCGCCTGCGGTCAGGCCAATCGAGCCTTGTCCCATCGAGCAGTACCCGGAGAGTGTGCCGTTATGGAAGAGCGCGCCGTCCCCGCCAGCGCCGGAGACGATGAAACCGCCCTTGCCCACTGACGGCAGAACCGCGTAGCCGGCGGATGTGTCGAAGAACTTCGAGATCGTCGGGTCGTCGCGCTTCACCTCTGCGATGGCGGACTGGACTTTTGCGGTGAGCGCATCCTTCTGCGCGTCCGTAGTCGGTGGGCCAGAGCATCCGGCGATTAGTGACGCGCAGGCGACGATGAGTGAGGCGTAGTTCTTCATGGGTGCTTCATTTGTGGTGGCCCTGCGTGGGCCACGCCCACGCGGATCTAGGGATCATAGCACGGCGAGCTCATTCCTGCGGTAGAACGCTGCCGTGTCGACCACCCGAGGTGCCGCCGACTCGCATGACCGGAACGCGCGCGTCGCGCTCGTGACGCTCACGCTCCTCAATCTACTCAACTATCTCGATCGCTATCTCGTCGCAGGCATCGTTGCCCCCCTTGAGGCCGAGCTCGGCGCAACGAAGGCGCAGATCGGACTTCTGACGAGTGTGTTTCTGCTTGTCTATATGGCAGCCTCACCGATCGTCGGGCTCCTTGCCGCACGCAGAAGTCGCACGCTCCTGTTGGGCTTCGGAGTTCTGCTTTGGAGTTTGGCGACCATCGGATCGGGGTTTGCAAACTCGCTCGCGCAGTTGCTGATCGCTCGCGCGCTAGTTGGCATCGGCGAGGCCGCCTATTCGACGGTCGGCCCCGCCCTGCTCTGCGATCACTACGAACCACAGCGGCGCCCCTTCGCGCTCAGCCTCTTCTACGCCGCGATTCCTGTGGGTAGCGCGCTCTCCTACATCGCCGCGGGCCTCATATCGCAGGAGTGGGGTTGGCGCGCGGTCTTCTACGCGGGCGGCGTGCCCGGCATCGCGATGGCGATTCTCTGTTTCCGGTTGATGGACCCGCCGCGCGGCGCTCTCGACAGTGAGCCGGTTGCGCGATCCGCTGCGACACCGGGCTCGCGCTTCGCGATGATCGCGACGCTAGTTCGCTCCCGAGAGTTCGTTATGTCGGTTGCGGGCTACGCGGCGTTTACATTCGCCTTCGGCGCGCTTGCTGTATGGATTCCGAGCTATCTCCAGTCAGCGCGGGGATGGAGCATCGACGCGTCTACTTCACTCTTCGGGATTGTGCTCGTCGCATCGGGCTTCGCCGGAACGCTCGGAGGCGGATGGGTCGCGCGAACATTGGGTGGAGGCCAACGAACCTCCCTCCTCCTCTGCGCCGTGTGCATGGGCATCGCGGTCCCGGCGACGCTGGTCGCGGTGTACGCGAGCGAGGGGTGGCTAATCGTGATCGGACTCGCGATCGCATCTACATTCTCGTTCGCAACGCAGGGTCCAGTGAACGCGGTCATCGTCAACAGCGTCAGTGCTCCGCTGAGACCATTCGCTCTTGGTACGAGCGTGCTCGCGATCCATCTGTTCGGTGATGTGCCGAGTCCCTGGCTCGTGGGCGTGATCGCTGACGCCGGTTACGGCATGGAACGCGCTATGGCTCTGATTCCCGCGGCGATGGTGCTCGCGCTCGTTGTGTGGCTCATCGGAGGACTTCGACGGTGACCGGAGCCCCCGCCGCGCAGCCGTCGTTCAGGAGTGCGCTAGGTTGGGCTGCCGTCGCGGGTGCGGTCGCCGCCGTGCTCGCATTCTTCGATCGCGAACTCGCGCTGTTCGGCGCAGGACTTCCATGGGCGGTGGCCGATGCGGCTCGCGTCCTAACTGAGTTTGGCGAGGGACAGTGGACGATGATCCCAGCGGTCGCGCTCTTTGTCTGGGGATGGCGCAGCGGCCGTGACAATCTCGCGCGCTGGGCGTTTCTGCTCGGCGTCACCGTCGCGACGAGCGGAGGACTCGCCAATCTGCTCAAGGTGGTGTTTGCGCGGTGGCGACCGATGGCGTTCATCGAAGGAGAGGAGTACGGCTTCGTCTGGTTCGCCACCGGAAGCGTGCGCGCGAGTTTTCCGAGCGGTCACGCGACAACTGCCGGAGCGGCGGCGCTTGTCCTCGCGCTTTGGTTTCCGAAGTGGCGCTGGCTAGCGATGACCATCGGGGCCGCCATCGCACTTACGCGCGTTGTGCTTGGGATGCATTACGCCAGCGACATCGTTGCAGGACTCCTACTCGGCGCGCTCACCGTCGCGGCAACGCTCGCGATCTGGTGGCGCCTTAGTCCGTCGACCGTGCCTCGCGAGATGAACATCGCACTGCCCCGTTCGCCGGTCGCGATCGCGTGGTCGGCGATTCTTCTCGGGACGCTCCTGCGAGTTCTCGCTGGAAACTGGCTGCCGCTAGGAATCGACGAGGCCTACGAAGTCGCAACCTGCCAGTCTGTCGCGCTCTCGGGATTCGATCACCCGCCACTTGTCTACTGGATGACGCGCTTTGGGCTATGGCTCAACGGCGCTGGGCCGGTGCTCCCGGTGTTCATTCGACTTCCATTCATCGCGCTCTTCGCATGTACCACATGGCTCGCGTGGCGGCTTGCCAGAGCCTGCTTCAGTGATCACGCCGGTGCTTGGACTGCAGTGCTGCTCCAGCTCTCGGCTCTGTTCGCCGTGGCGCATGGCGGATGGGCACTTCCTGACGGGCCGCTCCTGTGCGCCGCGCTCGCGATGGCGCTCGCACTCGCCCACGGTGGCGTGCTCGGCCCCCTTCCGAGTCCCTCTCGGTGGGGACCGTGGCGCACCTGGCTGCTGGCGGGCGCAGCGCTCGGATTGGCAACACTCGCCAAGTATCAGGCGGCGCTGCTCGGGCTATCTGTTGCGATCTATCTCCTGTCGACGAAAGAGGGGCGCAGGGCTCTTGCCCATCCCGCGCCCTGGGTCGGAGCGCTCCTCGCGCTTTCGTTCGCGGTCCCGGTTGTCGTGTGGAACATGCAAAACGATTGGGCTTCGCTGCGCTTCCAAGGGAGTCGCGCACAGGCCGACGGCGGCATGCACTTCGCACGCCCACTCGAGATGCTGCTCGCGCAGGCCGGGATCATCCTCCCGTGGATCTGGGGGCCGCTCCTGTGGGAATGGATGAAGGCGCTCGCCGAACGCGGGCGCGCATCCGCGCGTTGGTTCCTCGCGTGCATGGCTGTGGTTCCCATTGTGCTCTTCCCGGTGATTTCTCTCTGGAGTCCCAAGGGGCTGCCGCACTGGTCTGCCGTCGGCTACCTCTTTGCGTTCCCCCTCCTCGGCCTCGCGACCGCGCATGAGCTAGCGCATGGCAAGCGAGCTCTGGTGCGCAACTGGCTCGTGTTCAGCGCGATCGCGCTCGTGTTGGCCGTATCTGTTGGTGTATCGCAGTCCGCGACCGGATGGCTGACTCGTGCGGTCGAACTCCCCGCCACGGTGAAGGATCCGACGCTTGAAGCGCTCGATTGGTCGGCGATGCGCACCTACATCGAACGGCGGATCGCAGCCCGAGTGGCACTCAATGCGCGGAGCGAGTTCACACCGCCGGCACCACGCTGGACTGGTGCTGAGGAGGGTTTCCCATGCGTCGACGACGATTCAGAGCCCGCATCAGAGTCGGGCGTTGTCGCGGCGGTGTCGGCGGCTACCGTCGAGTCCTTCCGGCCCGCGCCACCGGATGCCTCGACATGGAGGCGAACTCCGCCGAAGGTCACGCGACCCGCTCGCGCCGCGGATACAGATCCTCCACCTGTCGCGCTGGACTTCGATGTGATCGCCCGCTGCGGAGAAGAAGGGCTGCGATCATCGGGGTTCTTTGTCGGCGCGGCCAACTGGCGCGATGCGGGAAAGTTGGGAAGCGCAGTGGCTGGGCTCGGGATTCCCGTTGCGTGCCTCAACGACGATGACCGGCAGTTCGGGTGGGCTTCGCCGCACGCGAATCTCGTGGGCGCTGACGCGCTCGTCTTCGCACGCGACAGTGACGTGCGCTACGCGTCGACGACCATCGCCGCGCGATTCCGAGCGTTCGCGCCCATAGCCACGATCCGCCTCGTGCGCGGGCGCAGCGTCGCCGATGTCGTCACCGTGTTCTGCGGGATCGACTACCAGGGGGAGTGATCGCGCTAGCGCCTCCTAGGCGAGCCCCGAAATTCCCGGCACATTGTCGAAGCCTTTGCGGTACTTCGGAGTCAGGAGTGCCGTCGCCTCGGCGGAGTTGCGGAACCTCATGCCGGCGTAGTCGTAGTCCAGCTTCTTGCCTGTGACGCGGCCGCCGATCACGCCGAGCAACACCGTCTCGTTGACTTCGGTCGCCAGATCGAAGTTCGCGATGGTGGATCCATTGTTGATGATCGCATCAATCCATGCATGCCAGTGGTTGTAGTCCTTCTTCTCCGGGAGGGGGAACGCGGCCGCGCGCTCGGGCGGAAACACCTGCGGAGTCCCGGAACATGGAATGATGAGCGAGCCCTCGGTACCGATCGCGAGGATGCAGCCATCGGGGCTGATCTTCGCGAGGTCGATGTCCTTGGGAAGGTGCGGGCAAACACTGGCGTTGGGTATGCGACCACCGTCGTACCAAGTGAGCGACAGAGTCGGCTGTGCGTACTCGCCACCGGCGAAGGTGATCGTCACCGTCTCCGCATTCGGATACTGGTCGTCCGTGAGACCCTCCGACTCTCCATGCAAGGAGATCGGCGTTCCCATCTTCAACCCGAGGAAGGGTGCGTCCATGAAGTGGCAGGCCATGTCGCCGAGCGCTCCAGTGCCGAAGTCGAAGAAACCGCGCCATCGGAAGGGCGCGTAGGTGTCCTTCTTGTAGGGTCGATGGGGCGCGCTTCCAAGCCAACACTCCCAGTTGAGTCCCGCGGGAACTGGGTCGCTCCCCTGCGGACGCGAATGTCCTTGCTGCCACCATCCAGCAGGACGATCGCACCAGATGTGCAACTCGACCACTTTGCCGAGCACGCCGGACTTCAGAAGCGCAACACCCTGCTGGCGACCAGCGCTCGCTTGGCGCTGGATGCCCATCTGCGTAACAAGCTTCTTCTGCCTAGCCATCGCGCGCATTGCGCGGGTTTCCGCGATCGTGCGCGTGAGTGGCTTCTGACAGTAGCACGCCTTGCCCAAGTTCATCGCGCCGAGTGCGATCGGCGCGTGATGATGGTCGGGGGTGCTGACGGACACCGCGTCGATTGTGTCGCCCATCGCGGCGAGCGCCTCGCGGTAGTCAGAGAATGTCTTCGCGTTGGGAAACCGTTGCTTTGCTCCGTCGATCGCCTCGGCGCTCACATCGCACAGCCCTGCGATCTCGACCATCGGATGCGACGCGATCTGAGGGACGTCTGTTCCGCCCATACCACCAACACCGAACGCCATGACGCGCACCTTGCCGTTGGGGCTGACCCTGCGAATGCTGGGCGCACGCTTAGGTAGCGCGGTCGCAGTGCTCCCAGCTGCAAGCGCTGCAGCAGTAGCCACGGAACTAGCGAGAAACTGACGGCGATCGAGCGGTGGAAGTTCGCGCATCGCTGAACTGTCCCGCAATCGCGGCGCTAGGTCAACCCAGTCCGAGACGTTTTTTCCCAAGAAACCCGATCGGAAGTTCCGTGTGCCCCGTCATCGCAAGGTCCGCAAGTGCGGAGCCGATGACGGGAGAGAACTTGAACCCGTGCCCGCCCATGCCAAAGGCGGCGAAGACAGACGCGGAGGTAGAGACGCGATCAATGATGAAGTGATCGTCCGGAGAACTTGAGTAGATGCAGACGCGCGCTGCACTCACAGAACCAGCTGCGCCGGGCACGGCACGTGCGAGCGCTTGCGAAAACTGCATGCGCTCGGCATCCGTGACCACGCGATCCATCGAGTCTGGATCGCACAGCGACCCGCCACCGTGAAAGCCGACTTTGACCCCCTGCTCTCCCGGTTGATCGCTCGCCATGGGAACGCCGTAGATCGGAGGGCCAGCATCGCGCTCGATAAAGAACGCGGGGAGCGAATGCTCGTCGCACGACCCTGGCGCGCGCGGCGTCACCCACGCCATCACTTGGCGCGTGTTCGTTATGACGCGCGCTGTATCGGGGAGAAGCGTGGGTGTCCACGCGCCAGCAGCGAGGATGAGTGTGTGCGCTCGCTCGACCCGTCCCTGCATGCACACTTCGATCGTGCCGTCGTCCTCTCGCCACGAGTCAACGCGTGCCTGCAGTCGGATGTGTGCACCAGCACGAGACGCGACGTTAGCCATCGCGGTGATCGCGCGCTCCGGCCTTGCGAATCCCGCGTTGGGTTCGAGAAGGAACTCGTCGACCGGCTCAGCGCATCCGAGAAGCGCAGGGAAGCGCCGCGCCGCACCCGTCGGAGTGAGCGATTCGATATCGATCGCGTGCATCGCTGCTGAGCTTTTCACGCCCCCCAGCACGGAACTCGTCGACGCTCCTCCATAGAGAACGCCGCATCGATGCACGATGCGCGTGCGAGACTCGCGCTCGAGTTCCCCCCAAAGCTCATCTGCGCGCGTCAGCAGCGGGACATAGTTGGTGTGTTCGAAGTACGCCTTGCGCACGATGCGGGAGCCGCCGTGCGAACTTCCGCGATCGTGCGCGACGGAGTGTCTCTCCACGCCGAGCACGCGCGCCCCCCTTGTTGCCAACTGCCAGAGCGTCGACATGCCCATCGCTCCCAGTCCAACCACGACCGCGTCCCACATGCGTTCCATGGCGCGATTATCGCCGCAGCTGCGGCAATCCGGGCACTGCGCGCAGGAGGCCTAATACCGTGCCTACACTCTCGGATTCGCCCCTAGTGCCGCAAGTGCGGCACGCACTATGGCAGACTCCCCCGCTTCTTCATCCGCGACCGCGAGCGCGGCAACGCTCACGCGATCCAGTCACACGGTCAACGGTGTACTTGCTGGGCTCACGCTCGGCGCGCTCGGTGTCGTGTTCGGAGACATCGGCACTAGTCCGCTCTACGCCTTCCGCGAGGGCTTTTTGGGCGCAGGTCACGAGGCGATCAACACGGAGTCTGTCTTCGGCCTCATCAGCGTCTTCTTCTGGACGCTCGTACTCGTCATCGGCATCAAGTACGCCTTCTTCATCCTTCGCGCCGACAACCGCGGCGAGGGGGGGATCTTCGCCCTCTTGGCGCTGCTCCCCAAGGGAGACGAGTCGTCCGTGGCGCGACTGCCCAAGAGGTACATCGCGCTTGCGCTCGCCGGCGCGGCTCTGCTGTACGCGGATGGGCTTATCACGCCAGCCATCTCCGTTCTGTCCGCGCTAGAGGGGCTCAAGGGTCGCACGCCCACCATCGCGGCGGGAACGCACGCTCCCTCCACGGACAACATGATCATCCTGGGCGCGCTGGGGATTCTCTTGGGCCTTTTCGCGATACAGCGCTTGGGTACGAGAGTCATCGGGAGGCTCTTTGGCCCCGTGATGCTTGTGTGGTTCGTCACGATTGGGCTGCTTGGGATTGCGAGCATTCTGAAGACACCGGAGGTCCTCCAGGCTCTCAACCCTTCGCACATTCTGGACGCGCTCGCCACATCGGTGCCGCGGACGATTACGGTGCTTGGCGCGGCGATGCTCTGCATCTCCGGTGGCGAGGCGCTCTACGCCGATCTCGGACACTTCGGCCGCAAGCCGATCGTCTGGGCTTGGTACTTCGTCGCGATGCCGGGACTGCTGCTGAACTATCTCGGCCAAGGCGCGATGCTCATTCGCGATCATGGCGCGATCGCCAATCCGTTCTATGCCCTCGTTCCTGACTGGGCGGTGATTCCCATGGTCGGCCTCGCGACCGCAGCGGCGATTATTGCGAGCCAGTCGATCATCACGGGAATGTTCTCGCTGACGAACTCGGCGATTCTCATGGGCTTCCTCCCACGCCTGCGCGTTGTTCACACTTCAGATCACGGCGCGCAGGTGTATGTCCCGGCAATCAACTCGATCGCCGTCGTCTTGGTCTGCCTCATCGTCATCACCTTCCGCACTTCGGACAATCTTGCGCACGCCTACGGACTCTCCGTTGCCGGTGGCATGGTGATCGTGACCCTCCTCTACGGGATCCGCATGCGACGGCAGGAAGTCTGGGGCCGCGCGCGGACCTGGGCATTCCTCGCCATCTTCGTGACAATCGACGCGGCGTTTTGCGTCACCAACGCCTCGAAGATCCCGAGCGGCGGCTGGCTGACGCTCGTCGTCGCGTGCGCTCTGCTTTATGGAATGGGCACATGGCTGCGTGGAAAACGGTTCGTTTCCGAGCGATTCGCGAAGCAGTCGCTTGGGTATGACCACTTGCTCAACAACCTTGCGACGCACCCCGTGCCGCGCGTGCCAGGCACGGCCGTCTTCCTGACTCCGCAGGCGGAGGGACTGCCTCCGACACTCCTCCACCACCTGAAGCACAACAAGATGCTCCACGAGCAGGTGGTCATCATGTCCATTCAATCGACCGCGGTCCCGATCGTTCCCGATGAGGATCAGGTCGAAGTTCAGGAACTTCGCGACGGCTTCTGGACGCTCAAGGCTCGGCACGGTTTCATGCAGTCAGCGGATGTGCCTCGCATGCTCCGAACTGCCGGCACGATGGGCCTAGAGACGAGTGAGGGAACAACGACCTACTTCCTCGGCCGCACGATCGTTACCCCCCGAGGTCGCTCTCCCATGCCCGGCTTTCAGAAACGCACATACTGCTGGCTCGCTCAACTGAGCTCCAACAATCCGCTCTACTTCTCGATTCCACCTGGCCGCATGATCGAACTCGGAGTGCAGATCGATGTCTGAGTTCGTCGGAGGGGCGCCACTGTGGGCTTGGATCACACTCATCGGGGGCGTTGCTCTCTCCGTGGTCGTCGACCTCGTGCTCTTTCATCGGAAGCCACACGAGATCCGATTCCGAGAAGCGTGCGTGATGATCGCCTGGTGGTTTGGATGGGCGGCACTCACCGGTCTCGCAATTGGGTACGGCCTCGGGAATGATCGCGCGCTCGAGTTTGGTTCGGCGTACCTTATTGAACAGTCGCTCTCCATCGACAATGTCTTCGTCTTCGCAGTGATATTCCGGCGGTTCGCTGTGCCGGCAGCGCTTCAGCCGCGGGTCTTGTTCTGGGGGATTCTCGGGGCCGTCGTGATGCGCGGAGCTTTCATCGCGGGCGGGCTC
>Ga0233425_10010554_pt1 | contig 11199 bp, 6 predicted proteins | sample Watercolumn_Towu_2_FD_181712 | JGI IMG/M metagenome (GOLD analysis project Ga0233425, IMG submission 181712) | Freshwater microbial communities from Lake Towuti, South Sulawesi, Indonesia - Watercolumn_Towuti2014_140_MG | ecosystem: Environmental > Aquatic > Freshwater > Lake | place: Indonesia...
TGTTGAGGGGAATCCCAGCAAGTCGAGACTGACGAAAGCGACGCGCACGCGGTCTCGTTCGAATACCACGGCCCGCGCGGTCAATTCTCCGCGTTTCTCCTTCACGGGTTGGGTAGGTCCAAAGCCACCCGAAACCGGCAACAGGGGATCCGGTGTAATGATCCGCTGGCCCGTACCCACTCGAAATGGTTCATCCGCTGCAACGCCGATTGAACTCGAGACCACCACGACTACGGCCATCCACGGAAATCGCAATGACATACGGTGACTCCGATAGGAATTGGGACCGATGCTGCACCGAAGATGTTTATCCAGGGTGTGTTCCAGAGCCGCGCCATGGATTTTATATTCAATACACCTGCAATCCGCCATGCAGGTGCGGCGTTGTCGTGCCGGTACGGGAGCAAGGGTTGCCCCGGGGTGTTCGCTCGTCATTCCAACCGGAAGGGTCTGATCGTGCGTTCAAGTCACTGGTTATTGTTCCTGGCGTGTTTGGTGTCCGCTGGGCAACTCTCGGCGGACGACAACTGGGTTCCGTTTTCCGTTGACTGGTCTGTCACCGTTGATTCACCAGCGGATATGTCTTTCCTCCTCGTGGCACCTGCGGGAAAGGACGGACCGATTGTCGTGCGCGACGGTCACTTGTGCTATCCCGACGGGAGCCGGTTCAGGGTGTGGGGCGTCAACGCGACGGGAGGAGCCACCGTGCCGGCCAAGGAGCACGCCCCGGTGATCGCGCGACGACTGGCTCAATATGGCATCAACTGCGTGCGATTCCATTTCCTTGATCGGTACGCGCCGGATGGATTGATCGCTGCTCAGCGCCCGGATAGCCGCACACTCGACCCGGCGCAGCTGGATCGTTTTGACTTCTTCGTGGCGGAACTGAAGAACGTTGGCATTTATTCGAACATCAACCTCAACGTGGGACGCACCTACCGAGCGGGCGACGGCGTGCGCGATTGGGAGTTGCTGGGGTTCGCCAAAGCCCTCACCTATTTTGACCCGCGATTGCGCGAATTGCAGCAGGAGTATGCCCGGCAATTGCTGTCGCATCGGAACGCGTACACGGGGGCGGAATATCGGCACGAACCGGCCGTCGCTACGGTGGAACTCGTGAACGAGAACTCGCTGGTGGAATCCTGGTTCAGCGGCCGATTGCTGGGCAAGAACACCACCAAGAACCCAGGCACCTGGACGGACATTCCCGCCGGTTACGAGCGGCAACTCACGGAGCAATACAACGAGTGGCTGCTGAAACGATTGCCTCCAGCCGAACTGGCAGCACTGCGCAAGCAAGCAGGAATCCAAGAAGGGGAGCCCGTTCCGCGACTGGCTCCCGGAGAATTCTCTGCCGCGTCCGCACAGCGATTTCTGACGGAAGCGAAGTTCTACGTTGATATGGAACGCACGTATTTCGAGGACATGGGACGGTTGCTCAAGGAGGAACTGGGAGTGTACGCTCCGGTCGTCGGCACCAGCGACCACAACCACGGGCGCAGCGGATATCCGTTGCTCAGCTCCACGTCGCTGCTCGATATCGTCGATGGACACGTCTATTGGCAGCATCCGCGGTATCTGACGAACGCCCAGGGACGGCGGTCGGGATTCGCCATCACGAACTCCCCGATGGTCGATGACCCGCTGCATTCCACGGTGGTGGAACTATCGCGTTCTGCCGTGGCGGGAAGACCCTATACCGTTTCCGAAGTGGGGCATCCATTTCCCAGTGAATTCGCGTGCGAGGGGATTCCTATCCTGGCCGCCTACGCCGCATTGCACGACTGGGACGGCATCTACTGGTACACGCTGGCACATCGGGATGTCGTTGTCGCCGGATCATCCACGATTGGCCATTTCGATCTCTACGCCGATCCGGTCAAGATGGCTCAGTTGGCTGCCGGGGCCTTGTTGTTCCTGCGCCCCGACGTGAAACCCGCTGTGGCGACGCTGAATCGCTCGTACACCCCGGAACAAGTGCTCGAGAGCCTGCGGCTCGAATGGAAGGACCGCCCCTATTTCACGCCAGGGTTTTCCCTGAGCCTGCCGCTCCGGTCGGCGACGCGAATCAGTTCCTTCCAGGGGCCGGCCACAGGTCCGTGCACCGACGCTGCTTTGGACCCCTTAGTTTCGGATACGGGTGAGCTGTCCTGGTTTCGGCCGGACAAGGGACAGGGACTGGTGACCATCAATACACCGCGGTCACAGGCCATCGTGGGTCACTGTGCTGCGAACAGAAAGGAAGCGGACAACCTGGCCGCACGCATGGAAACGAAGTTCTGTGCCGTGACGCTCAGCGCCCTGGACCAGCAGCCGATTGCCCAATCCACCCGACTCCTGCTCACGTGCGCGGCACGGGTCGAAAACACCGGCATGGTCTGGAATGGGGATCGAACGAGTCTCACGGACTGGGGACACGCACCGACACTCCTGGAGCCGGTGCGAGGGACGATCGAATTGCGAAACCTGCAAGCCGTCGTCGCTGTCAGTGCCCAACCGCTCGACGGTGCCGGCCGACCGCTGGGTGATCCCATTGCCGCGCAACAACAGGCGGCCGGCTGGTCGTTCGAACTTGGTAATCCGTCCTCACCGTGGTGGGTCCTTTCCGTAAAGCGATAGTCGTGGTTCGTTACCGTCTGCATGGAGAAGATTGCGAGCATGCTTCTGCGCAGCACAGTGATTTGCCTACTTGCGTTCCTGCCGGTCCACCGTGTCCTGAGCGCCGCTGAGCATCCTGCCGGTGAGGAGGCGATGCGCGCGTGGGTGAAGGCGGAAACCCCGGCGCTCGTTCCCCTCTATCAACACTTCCACGCGCACCCGGAACTCTCCTTGGAGGAACGTGAAACGGCGGCGCGATTGGCGGAGGAACTGCGCGCTGTGGGCGCTGAAGTCACATCCGGCGTAGGGGGACACGGCGTGGTGGCGGTACTTCAGCACAACGCCGGACCGACGGTCCTGGTCCGCACGGACCTGGATGCCTTGCCGGTGAGTGAGACCACAGGCCTGCCGTACGCGTCGCAAGTGAAGGTCCGTACGGACGATGGGGTGGACGTCGGCGTGATGCACGCGTGCGGGCACGATATTCATATGACGTGTCTTGTCGGGACAGCGCGGTTCCTGGCTGCGCACAAGGAGCGATGGCGCGGCACGGTGGTACTCATCGGGCAACCGGCGGAAGAGAGGGTGGCGGGTGCTAAGGCGATGCTGGCCGGCGGATTGTACGAGCGTTTCCCCAAACCCGACTACGCGCTGGCTCTCCACGTGGATGCGGCTCTGGCTGCGGGGCGCGTGGGCTGCCGGCCGGGATATTGCCTGGCGAACACCGACAGCGTCGACATTACCGTTCGCGGAAAAGGCGGCCACGGAGCCTATCCCTATACCACCGTCGATCCGATCGTGGAAGCCACACAGCTCGTCCTTGCTTTACAGACCATCGTCAGCCGTGAGGTGAAGGCGACAGAGCCCGTGGTGATCACCGTGGGCAGTATCCACGGAGGAACGAAGAGCAATATCATTCCGGACAACTGCCGCCTGCAGCTCACGGTCCGCACCTACTCGCCAACCGTCCGGGAACAGGTGTTTCAGTCAATTCAACGGAAGGCCAAGGCCATCGCGGCGGCATGCGGTGCTCCGGACCCGGTGATCGACATCCACCCGGGAAGTCCGGCCGTGCGTAACGACGATGAACTGGCCGCGGCAGCGATCCGCGTGTTCGGCCGAGTGCTGGGACCCGGGAATGTGGAGCCGGCGGAACTGTCAATGGGTGGCGAGGACTTCAGTCTGTTCGGCCGGGATGGCGTGCCGATTGTGATGTTCCGGCTTGGTTCGGTGGACGCGCACCGCCTGGCGCAATTCGAGGGACTTGGCCAAGCACCGCCGTCGCTGCACTCGGCCGCATACTACCCCGACGCCGAGCTGACGCTGCAGACCGGCGTCATGGCGATGAGCAGTCTGGTGCTGGACCTGTTGCAGCATGAAGGCAGCGAGGGAGCGAAGACGCGCCCGTGATGCAAGCCGCGCTGACCCAGAGCATTCACCACACAGGCACAGAGGGTGAAGAAAGGACAAGTAAGGGAGGCGGTTGCGCAAAGATCTTGATTGGACTGAATCCGACAAGCTGTGAATTCCGCCGCTCTTGCGTTCCTCTGAGTTCTCTGCGGCTCTGCGGCGGCTCCTTTCGTTTCGTGCATCATCCGCGCTAATGACCCGCGTGGGCGAAGTGGCGAATGCCGGCTTCGGTCAGCTTCTGATAGAGCACGGTGATATGTTCCCGGTCGCGGGTCTCGACTGTGCACAGCACATTGACAGCGGCAACGTTGGGACCGGAGAACGTGCGGTCGTGCGTGATCTCCTTCACGCTGGCGCCGGCTTCGGCGATGACACTCGTGAGACGAGCAAGGCCTCCGGGTCGGTCGCTGATGGAGGCCGTGAAGCGCACCAGTCGGCGGTCGACGACCAGCGCCGTGTCGATCAGGCGGCTGAGAATGGTCAGGTCGATATTGCCGCCGCAGAGCAGGAGAACGACGCGCTGATTCGCGAGATCCAACAGTTGGCCGCTGAGAAGTCCGGCCAGGGGTGCGGCGCCGGCACCTTCCACGACGCTCTTCTCCATTTCCATCAAGCGCACGATGGCCAGTGCCAGTTCGGCTTCGTTCACGGTAACGACGCGGTCCACGTGTTGGCGCGCGAGGGCGAAGGCGTTTTCTCCCACGACGCCCACGGCCAGCCCATCGGCCAGCGTCGGTTCCGATCGCACTCTCACGGGATGGCCGGCTTGGAGAGCTGACGAGTAGCAGGTCGAATTGGCGGGCTCCACGCCGATGACTTGTGTCCGGGGGCTCTGATGCTTCACCGCGAGCGCCACTCCGGCAATCAAACCGCCACCGCCTATGGGGACGACGACCGCGTCGGCGTCGGGAACCTGGTCCAGTATCTCCAGGCCTAACGTCCCTTGGCCGGCGATGATGGCCGGATCGTCGTAACCGTGAATGTAGGTCAGGTGTCGCTGGCGCGCCAATTCGTCAGCAGAAGACTTCGCCTCAGCGAAAGTCGCTCCGGCCAGCACAACGTCGGCGTCAAGTCGCCGGCAGTTGGTCTGCTTCACCAGCGGCGCGTAACTCGGCATCACGACGGTGACGGGAATTCCCAAGGCACGCCCGTGGTAGGCCAGGGCCAAGGCGTGGTTGCCGGCGCTGGCCGCAATGACGCCGTGCTTGCGCTGCTCCTCGGGCAACTGCAGCAGCGCATTGCGCGCACCGCGTTCCTTGAAGCTCCCGGTCCGCTGCAGGAATTCGAACTTGCAGTAGATCTCGCAATCGTACCGCTCCGACAGCGCGGCCGAATACGGACAGGGCGTGACCAGAACTCCCTCCGCAATGCGCCGGCGCGCGGCCACGATGTCCTCGAACGCGATCGTCTCCATCAAGGTCTCCGTGCGGCGCCGCGACTCCCCTCAGGCATTGTGATGATGACCCGCGCCGCGCGTGCGATGCACAACGAACCGCGCGTGGCGCACGGTCCGTGGTACCCGCTCATTCCTCGGCCGAAGCGTCAGGTGCGGGACCAGGCTCGGCGGTTGGCGCGACGGGGTTCGGTTCCGCCGGCTTGGGCTTCGCCGGTTCCCACTCCTTCTTGGTTGACCATACGTTCTGGAAACCGGGAGCTTGGAGGTTGTCGACCACCATGCGCACGCCGCTCGTGGCGCGGCAAGCGTGGACGGCAGCTCGCTTCTGGTACTCATGCTGCACGCTTCCCGACAGAGTGACCACGCCGTCGCGGACCGTCACTGTGACGTGACACGGCGGGCGCATGCCGTGGGACAGCATCTTTTGCTCGAGTTGGTGCAGCAGTCGCTCATCAGCCTTGCGATTCATAGCAGATCCTCCCTCGCCGATTCAGCCCTGTATTACAGATTACGGACGATGCACGAGTGTGGAACTGGCTCATTAGCCGGCAAAGCTGTAGCAGGTCTCCGGGTGTTTCGAAAGGAACTCACCAGCCAGCGGCCAATATTCTACGGCCGAGGCTGGGAAGTCCGCAACCTTCTCGAGCGGTTGTTACCGGGGCTGCCGCACAAGCCGGCGCGAGCGGCGCTGCAGCTTCATTTACGTTGCGCGCGGTATTGGCTATCCTGGGATGGGCTTGCCAGACCCCCTGCAGTTGCGGTCGCGCTCGGGTGACGACCGCCGTTTCCATCCATGGCCGCGATTCTGGACAGATCATGCAGCACACGTGCCGGACAGGACCGCAAACGAGCACTTCGCCGTGGTGGCGGATGGGCTGGCTGATCGTGATTGCGTCGGGTTGCCATGATTCTGCGGCCCGGCCCGCGCCGGACAACTCGCCGACGTCGGCCGATTCGGCCACGGCACAGGTTTCCGTGGCCGCTGCGGAGGTGATTCCGTGGCCGCGCACGGTGCATGTCCAGGGGAGCCTGATGAGTGACGAACGCGTAGTGGTGGGCGCCAAGGTGGCCGGCCGGATTGCGGCCTTGGGGGAAGACTCGAATCACAAACCGATCGACCTGGGTGCGGAAGTGCGCGCGGGTGACGTGCTCGCCCGGCTGGAAGCGGAGGAATTCCAACTCAAGGTCCAACAGGCCGAGTCGCAGGTGCAGCAAGTCTGCGCCGCACTGGGGTTGAAGCCGACGGATGATGACTCCAAACTGGATCCGACCAAAGCACCCACGGTAGTGCAGGAGAAGGCCCTGCTGGACGAGGCGCAGGGCAACTGGGAGCGGGCCGAGTCGCTCAATCGGCAGAAGGCAATCTCCGCGGAAGAGTTGCAGCAGCGCAAAGCCCAGTTCGACGTGGCAGCGGCGCGATACGAATCGGCGCTGCACGGCGTGGATGAATCCATTGCCCTGCTGAAGATGCGCCGCGCCGAGCTGGCACTGGCGCAGCAGATGTTGCAGGACACGGAAACCCGTGCGCCGTTCGAGGGTGTCGTGGAGGAGCGGTTTGTGGCACCGGGAGCCTTCGTGCAAGTCGGGGAGCCAGTGGTGACGCTCGTCAAGATGAAGCCGTGGCGTTTTCGCGCGAGCGTACCCGAACGCGAGGCCGCCGCGTTGCGCACCGGTCAGGCGGTGAGCATTCACATAGAAGGCGACCAGCGCAGGCTGGACGCGGTCATTATCCGCCATAGCCCGTCGCTGGATATGAGCACTCGGTCCTTGGTCATTGAAGCCGTGCAGCGTCCAGACGCAGCGGAGTCCTCAACGGCAGCCGAGGCAGCTTCCTCCGAGCCTGTGGTACGTCACGGGCAGTTTGCCGAGGCCGACATTGTCGTGGATGCGAACGCGCGTGCGCTGGCCGTACCGCAGTCGGCGGTGCGCGAATTTGCGGGCGTGGAGAAGGTCTGGCTGGTCGTGCGGGGGGAAGCGGTGGAGAAACCGGTGGTGATCGGACGTCGGCAGCCCGACCGCGTCGAAGTCCTGGACGGTTTGGCGGAGGGGGACCTGGTGGTCGTGGAGAATGCCCCGAAGCAAGCCGGACCGGTTCAAATCGTTCCCAGTCCGTAACGGAGGATCGACCGGGTGCAATGGCTGGCTAGAGTCTGCGTCGAACGACCGGTCTTTGCCATGATGCTGATCGCAGCCATGGTCGTGGCGGGCGCAGCGTCCTACCTGCAGCTGGGTGTCGACCGGTTTCCCCGCATGGACTTGCCCAGCGTCTACGTGCGGACGACGTATCGGGGAGCTGCCCCACAGGAGGTCGAGACCGAAATAACTCAGCGTCTGGAAGACGCGGTCGCGACGGTGGAGGGCATCGACGAACTGCGGTCGATTTCCAGCGATGGCACTTCGCTGTTGCTCCTGACATTCCAGATCGACCGTGACATTGACGCCGCGACACAGGATGTTCGCGACGCCATCAACAGCATCCTGAATCGGTTGCCGCCGGACACGGACCCGCCGGTGATTCGCAAGCAGGACGTGGATGCGTCGCCCGTGATGAGTCTGGCGATCGCCGGTCAGCGCGATCCCCGCGAGCTGTACGTTTTGGCGGATCGCGATGTGAAGAACATCATTGAGTCCGCGCGCGGCGTGGGGCAGGTATCGATCGCCGGGGCCGCCGATCGCGCGGTTCAGGTCAACATTGAAGCCCGCCGGCTGGCAGCTTACGGCCTTTCGATCATGCAGGTGCGCGAGGCGCTGGAGCGGCAGAATGCCGAGATCCCCGGCGGCCTGGTCGATACCGGGCCTCACGAGCTGAACCTGCGGACGCTGGGGCGCTACACCGAACCGCGCTCCTTCGCCGATCTGGTGGTGGCTACCGTCCACGGCATTCCGGTGCGCGTGCGCGATCTGGGCACGGTTGTGGATGCGACGAAGGAAGTGCGCAGCTTGGCGCGACTGAACGGCCAGCCGGCGGTGGTGTTGGAAATCCAGCGCCAGTCCGGCACCAATACGGTGGAAGTGATTGAAGCCATCAAGGAGCGGCTGAATCGTTGCCGCGAGGTGCTGCCCACCGACGTGACACTGGAGATCGTTCGCGATCAGTCGCGGTACATCCGTGCTGCACTGCACGAAATTCAGAAACACTTGATTGTCGGGAGTATTTTGGCCAGTGCGGTCGTGCTGCTCTTCATGCGCTCGTGGCGTTCCACGTTGATCGCCGCCGTGGCGATACCCACTTCGCTGGTGGCCACATTCGCCATGATGCGCTTCATGGATTTCACGCTGAACAACGTCACGATGTTGGCGCTGGTGCTGATGGTGGGCGTTGTGATCGATGACGCGATCGTGGTCCTGGAGAACATCTTCCATTGGATCGAGGAGCGTGATCTGTCTCCGATGCAGGCCGCGATCGTCGGCACCCGGGAGATCGGCCTGGCGGTCCTGGCGATTACCATGTCGCTGGTGATCGTATTCCTGCCGGTTTCGTTCATATCTAGTGTGGCCGGGAAGATGCTTTTCGAGTTCGGCTTGACCGCCACGGTGGCCATTCTCGTGTCGATGATTGTCAGTTTCTCATTGACTCCCATGATGTGTTCGCGGCTGTTGCGCGCGGCGCCGCGCGCGGAGGGAGTCGCGGCATCGCGACGCGGCTTCTACCACTGGATCGAAGTGGGTTACGACGTGTGTTTGCGCGTCTCGCTGCGATATCGTTGGGCTGTGCTGGCAATCTCGTTGCTGGTCATCGCCTCGAATGTGCCGCTTTACTACCTGGTGAACAAGGACTACATACCCACGAATGTGGACGAAGGCGAGTTCGAGGTGAACGTCAGCGCGCCGGAGGGGGTCACGCTCCGGACGATGGCGACCACGCTGATCGCGGTCGAAGCCGACTTGAATCAGATCCGCGGCATTACCACCTTGCTTTCCACGATCGGTTCGTCAGGCATGGGACGCATCAATTCTGCCTCCATATATGTGCGGCTGACGGACATGGGTGAGCGTGTTTTCTCGCTGGGGCGATTGTGGCGCGCGGTGTGGGCCGGGCAGCCGCGGTCCGCGTTCGCGAACAATTTTTCGCAGCGGGACAAGATGCAGGAGATCCGTGCCCGGCTGGCGCGCTATCGCGACCTGCGCATCTCCGTCCGTAACCAGACGTCCCTGCGGCAAGGCGCGCCCGTCGATATCGATTTCGCCATCACCGGCCCGGATCTGGTGAAGCTGGCGGAGTACTCCGAAGCGTTGCGGCAGCGCTTCGTGCCTCCAGATCCGCCGGGCGATGCGGCCGGCGAAACCCCTGCGCGCCCCTTGCCCGCCTACATACCCGGCGTCGTGGATACGGACACGACACTGCGCTTGAACAAGCCGGAGTTGCTGATCGATATCGATCGCGAACGGGCGGCCAGCCTGGGCATCGACGTGGCCGAAATCGCCCAGACGGTGCGCGTGGCCATTGGAGGCGATGACCGTGTCTCGCGCTACCGGGACCCATTGCTGGATGATGTGTACGACGTGGAACTGCGACTCGTCGGGATCGACCGCAACAACGCCGAGGACATCTCGCAGCTCTACGTGCGCACGCGAATGCCTCCGGAATCACGCGGTACTCAACGGGCAAACGGCGACAACGGCGAACGCGGCAGCGGCGCGCAGATCCGGCTGGACAATGTCGTCCATTTCCACACCGCGAAAAGTACCGCACGTATCGATCGACTCGACCGGCAACGCATGGTCGCCTTTCGCGGCAACGTCGCGCCCGGTTTCGCCTTGGGAGACCGGATCGAAGCCGTACGGCAGGCAGCGGCGGAACTGGGCATGCCCGCCACCTACGGCACGCGCATCATGGGACGCGGTCGCGAGCTGGAGCGGACGTTGCGCGATTTTCAATGGACATTCATCCTGTCGTTCATCTTCATGTACATCATCCTGGCCGCGCAGTTCGAACACCTGGTGCATCCACTGACGATCCTGTTTTCGCTTCCTCTGGCCGTGCCGTTTGGCCTGGTGAGCCTGTGGCTCGGCGGCGAATCGCTTAACCTTTACTCGGCACTCGGTATCCTGGTGCTCTTTGGCTTGATCAAGAAGGCTTCCATTCTGCAAGTCGATCACACGAACCAACTGCGGGCGAAAGGCCTGAACCAGCGGGACGCTATTCTGCTGGCGAATCGCGATCGCCTGCGGCCGATCCTCATGACGACCATAGCCTTCGTCGCCGGCATGCTGCCACTGCTGCTGGCGACCGGACCAGGCGCCGAGGAACGGCGGTCGATCGCCGTACTGGCCGTTGGCGGCCAGACCCTGTCGCTGATCCTGACTCTGGTTGCGGTACCGGTCGTCTACTCGTTGCTGGACGACTGCGGCGCCTGGTTGCGTTCTCGACGGGAGCCCCGAGCGGCGCCTGCCCCTCCTCCAGTCGCTGCCGCAGCCAAATGCGAGCATGGACACAAGACAACATTGGCCGGACCGTATCCAGTCGCCGTGCGCAAGCCTATCGCTCATTTCAAAAAGCGACCAAAACCACCAAAACCCTGAAAACTGCTGCTTAACACATTTGAGTCAGGCCACCCCCGACCCCTCTCCCCCAGCAAGGAGGTCGTGCGGTTTAGAAGTGGTCGCACTGGCGTGGCTCTTGCTTCACTCTCCCTCTGGGAGAGTCGGGCCGAAGGCCCGGAGAGGGCTACCGGGCCGCTGCTCATCGAATTCACTGCTGGTTCGGAAGACCCTCCCCGACCGCTGCGCGGCCGACCCTCCCGCACGCGCGCTCGTTGTACTACACAAGTCTTTTGCGTTGCTAGCATTGTGGC
>Ga0233425_10010555_pt1 | contig 11198 bp, 5 predicted proteins | sample Watercolumn_Towu_2_FD_181712 | JGI IMG/M metagenome (GOLD analysis project Ga0233425, IMG submission 181712) | Freshwater microbial communities from Lake Towuti, South Sulawesi, Indonesia - Watercolumn_Towuti2014_140_MG | ecosystem: Environmental > Aquatic > Freshwater > Lake | place: Indonesia...
GTCCCGCCCTGGCAGTTGATCAGTGACGTTTCCAAGCGAAACGGCTTGCCGGTTTCCAAAACGGTCCGTTTGATGGCGGTGAGTTTCTCGGCGTCGGCCGCCTCCAGAATGTCGCAGTCGGTCTTGCCGAGCATCTCGGCCTCGGTCAGCCCCAGTTGGGGATTCAGGACGAGGGTGTAGCGCAGGTCCCGGTCCTGTATGAGGACATGGTCCGGCGTATGGGAGGCGATGGCGCGGAACTTCTCCTCGCTGACGTGCAGTGCCTCCGCGGCGCGCTTGTGCTCCACGATGTCCCACGCAAGATCGGCGAGGCGAGAGATCGTTTGGACGTCCGCATCGTCATAGGCATTCCCCTTGTTGCCGACGCCGAGGATCGCCACAATGCGTCCGTGGCGCAACACCGGCACAACGAGTTCGCGGACCACCGGCGCATGGCCCGGCGGGAGCCCTTTGCGGTGGGGCAAGGCGGCGTAGTCGTTATGCACCACCGGGCCGCGCGCGCGGACGCAGTCCACCCACACCCCCGCCTCCGAGACGTCGTAGTGGCGGCCCTTCCCTTCAGCGGTACAGGAATCGCGGCGCGTGCGCGCGGACCAGGCTTGGAGGGATACCGTGCGCTCGTCCGCTCCCAGGAAATGGTAGAAGCCGATCTGGCTGCCGGTCAGCGCCTCGGCCTCGTCGAGCGTCGCCACCAGGAACTCCTCCACCGACTGCGCGTCGCACCGTTCGAGCAGGCGGAGGCGCGCGGCAGTGATGCGGTCGGCCCGCTTGCGCTCGGTAATATCGCTCATCAGGGCCAGCACGTGCGGAACGCCCTCTTCGGCGGTCAGCACGCTGGTCGAGATCAGCACCGTCCGCCTTTCCCCGTCTGCCATGGTGATCTCCCACTCCTCCGCGAGCAAGTCGTCGCCGTGCCGCATCCGTTCCATTCGCTGGACGGCGTTCTGGCGGACCTCGGGGTCCGGATAGACCGTCTGGTACCAGCCCCGCTCGTTGATCTCCTTCATCGTGTACCCGGTGATTTCGGTCATCCGGTCGTTCCACACCGTGAATTCCACGTAAGGGAATTGCTCAATGGCGTGGCACACGCACACTCCCTCCGCAGCCCGTTCAATCACCGTGCGGCGGAAGGCAGACTCCTTGCGCAGCGCCTCCTCGGCCCGTTTGCGGTCCCCGATGTCCATGAGCAGGCCCATCGTGCCGACGAAGGCCCCGCTGTCGTCTACCAACGGGCTGGCCGACAGGCTGAAATACCGCAATTCGCCGCTCTTGTGGCGAAGCACCGTCTCGTAGCAAGACGACCGGCCGTCGAGTCGCCGGCGCGTTTCCTCCCGGTACTTCGCAAACTCGCCATCCCCGGCCAGCCCACGAAGATTGAGTCCCACGAGTTCCACGGGCTTGTAGCCGAGCATGTCGGCAAAGGCCTGGTTCACGAAGACGACGTTCTCTTCCCTGTCGACAATGCCGAGGCCCTCTTGGGCCGTCTCCACGAGAGAGCGATATCGTGACTCGGACTCGCGGAGGGCCTTCTCCGCCAACCGCCGCTCGGCAACGTCGCGCGCGATATGGACGCTGCCGGCCAGGCGCCCGGCCGGGTCCCGCAACGGAGACACAGTCACGTGGAAATTGCCGCCCAGCCTTTCGCCGCGGACCTCGGCCGTGCGTTCCTTGCCGTCGTGGAGCAGTTGCGAATGCGGGCAGATCGGAGGAGGTTCGTCCGCGCCGTGAAGGCAGGAGCAGCACATCTGGCCGACGCACTGGTCCTTGGCGACCCCCAGCCGGTCGGCCATGCGCTGGTTGACCCACACGATCCGGCGCTGGGTGTCCACAATCGCGATCGGATCGGGCAAGGCGTCCAGGCTGCGCTGCCAGAACTCGGCGTCCTGCAGGCCCGGCCAGGCCGCTGGCGTAGTTCCGACGGCCTCTTGGGCGCGCGTGCGCTCGTTGTCCTGCGCGGCTGCGCAGGGGGAGTGAGGCCGGAAGGCGGGGCCGTGTTGTTCCTCATGGTTCATAGAGGGTCCCTTTGGCCAAGCGGGATTATTGCCGTCGAGGCTAGTATTATATCGCCAAAGCTCGCGTGTGGAGAGCCGGCGCAGCAATCTTGCCACCTCGCGCGCAGTGGGTGGTGGGGGGCCGCTGTGGTTGCAAGTATACTCGTAGATGAGCATGACCGAACCCAAGGAGTCGAAAATGAACGCCATCGCGATTACGCGCGACCAGTCCCGCCAGGCGGACCGTCGGGCCGTCGAGAACTACGGGATGTCCGGCCTGGTGCTGATGGAAAACGCAGGACGGGGAACGGCCGACGTGCTCTGCGCGCGCCTGGCGCGCGACCGCCAAAGCTCGGACACATCAGTCGGCCCCGTCGCCATTTGCTGCGGCAAAGGGAACAACGCGGGCGACGGTTTTGTCGTTGCCCGCCACCTCGATCTGCGAGGCTACGAAGTCCGAGTTCTAGTGTGGGCCGAGCCGTCGGAGTTGACCGGCGATGCAGGCGTGAATTTCAACATTATTGACAAGGCCGGTCTTCCGATCGAAGTTCTTGGCAATCGCCACGACTCGGCTCGTTTAGCGCGGCGGTTGGCGGGGGTGTCGTGGATCGTCGATGCCCTGCTGGGGACCGGCGCGCGCGGAGAGCCCCGCGCGCCGCTGGACAGCGTGATCGATCAGCTCAATGCGGCCCCCGCGCCGAAACTGGCCGTGGATTTGCCCAGCGGCCTCGATTGCGACACGGGCGAAGCGGCGCAGCACACGGTCCGCGCCGCCGAGACTTGCACTTTCGTGGCCATGAAACGGGGCTTTTTGGCGCCCGGTGCCGGTCAATACACCGGCCGAGTCCATGTGCTCGACATCGGCGCCCCCCGCCGCCTGCTGGAAGAGATCTTGGCAGCGGCCACGGGATGACGGGCCGCTGGCGTCCGCGCGTGGGGAATTGTGGTACAATTCGCCTGTGTGCCGTTGATCCGTGCAGGGTCCGGCCGACCACTCCCCATTACCCCCGAGCAAAGGAGGACCCCACCATGTACCTGCGGCCAACACTTGCCATCTTGCTGACGCTCATAGTTTTGCGCGCAGGCCCCGGCGCCGCTGCCGAGCCGCTCACGCTGGCCGACCAAGGGCTATCGGCCTACCGGATCGTGGTGGCCGACGATGCCTCGCCCTCGACCCGTCACGCCGCCGAGGAACTGCAGTCCTTCCTCCAGCAAATCAGCGGCGCCAAATTGCCAGTAGCGTCGGACCGGACCCCGGCGGGAGAGCGCGAGATCCTCCTGGGCGCTAGCGCCCATCTTAAGCAGATCGCGCCGGACCTCGACCTGAAGCCGTTGGGTCTTGAGGGCTATGTCCTTCGCACCGTGGGCAACCACCTGGTCATTGCCGGCAGCCCGGTGCGCGGGAACCTGTACGGCGTGTACGGCCTGCTGGAAGACCATTTGGGCTGCCGTTGGTTTGCGCCCGGCGTGAGCCGCATCCCCCAGCAGAAACGCCTGACCGTAGGCCCGCTGGATGAGCGGCGCGTGCCGGCGTTGGAGTACCGCGAGCCCTACACCACCGAGTGCTTCGACGGCGACTGGTGCGCCCGCAACCGCATGAACTCGTCCAGCGGGCGTCTGGAAGCGAAGCACGGCGGCAAAGTCTGTTTTGCCAATGGGTTCTTCGTCCATACCTTCGACCGCCTGGTGCCGCCCGGCAAGTACTTTGAGCTGCACCCAGAGTACTTCTCGCTAGTCAAGGGCAAACGCCTTAAGCAGCATTCACAGCTTTGCTGCATCAATGAAGACGTGGTGCGGCTTTGCACGGAGGGCATCCGCACGGCAATGCGCGAGCAACCGGCGGCCTTCGTCTTCTCCGTTTCCCAGAACGATTGGGGGAACTATTGCGAGTGCGACAAGTGCCAGGCCCTGGCCAAGGCCGAAGGCTCGCAGATCGCGCCGGTGTTGCAGCTTGTGAACCGCGTGGCCGAGGCCGTGGAGAAGGAGTTCCCCGACAAGGCCGTGGAGACGCTGGCCTACCAGTGGACCCGCAAGGCCCCGAAACAGATGCGCCCACGTCCCAACGTAATCGTGCGATTGTGTTCGATCGAGTGCTGTTTCTCCCACCCGCTCTCCACCTGCGACAGCCCGGCGAACCGGGCGTTCCGTGAGGACGCCGCGGCCTGGGCCAAGGTGGCGAACCGCTTGTGGGTCTGGGACTACGTGACCGATTTCAGCCACTACTTGCTCCCGTTCCCGAACCAGCGCGTGCGCCGCGAGAACATTCGCTTCTTCATCCGCCACAACGTGACAGGGATTTTCGAGCAGGACACGTACAACTCGCCGCACAGCGAATTGGCCGCCCTGGGCGGCTACCTGACCGCCAAGTTCTTGTGGAACCCCGACTACGACGAAGCCAAGGCCATGCAGGAGTTCCTGGATGCCTACTACGGCAAGGCAGCCGCTACGGTCCGCCAGTACATCGACCTGCTGCACGACCGCGTGATCAAGGAGAACCTGCACGTGAACATCTGGGCCCCGCCGGAAAGCCCCCACCTGACCGACGAACTGCTGGTGAAGGCCAGCGAATTGTGGCAGACCGCCGAGGCCCAAGCGGCCGGCGACGCGCCAGTGCTGGCGCGCGTGAAGTTGGGGCGGATGAGCGTGGACTACGCCATCGTCGAGCGGGCACGGTTGCAGGCGGCCAAGAAATTGCCGGCCAACCCGGCCCTGCAGAAACTGGCTGCCGACCGTCTCGGTCCCTTCATCGCCGTCCTGCGGCCCAGCGGGCTGACGAACCTCCACGAATGGACGAGGCTGAACGTGGACGATTACGAGAAGAAGCTGAAGCAGGCGTTGCACGTCGGGCCGGCGGGGAAATGAACCGGGCCGAAGGCGAAATGGACCGTCGGGCCGCGGCGTACGTCAGGCTTTCCGGCCTGACCTCGCGCCGTGTTGTGAGGCCGGAAGGCCGTCGCCGCGCCATCGCCACCACCGCGCGTCTGACCGGCGGCAACAGGAGGCACAGCCCCATGAGGTCCGTGACCAGTCGGGGAACCAGTAGCAGGCGACCCGCGGAGGCCTAGCCCGGATTATTCACGGCCCGGGGCCAACGTCGCGCAGAGTGCGCCATCGAAACCCGACGCGTAAGCGAGGCTAAATCGTTACGCCGTCCTCGCTTACGCATCGGGTTACGACGACGGCGTGAATGATCCGGGCTAGGTGGTCGGCGGCAAACTCACGCCGGCGGACCTTCTCGCCGGCCTTTTCGCAAACAGATCCTCGAAGGCCCCAGCCCACAGAAGCTGGCCGGACATCGGCCCAGTAGTGTTCGGGACCCGCTTTGTCTCCGTGCGAGCCGGGGATCCGGCCGCGGCCTGCGCCGTCTCCAGTCGATGGACCGAGCGAGGAGGCGGAGCGGTCATCGCCTGCCCTGAGTTGGCGGGGGCTGCGGCGGCCACGCCACGGTCGGCAGCCACGGTGATCGGCGCGCCGGGGAATTGCGAGGCCGCTGTCTCGGAAGCGGCGTTGTGTTCCGCCGCCGGGCACGCGACGCTCGCCACGACCGCTCCGGAGAGCCCGGCGCCCAGCACCACCGCGCCGCCGGGGCCAATGGTGAGGGCTTGGCCGTCGGGCAGGGCATCGGCGCTGCCCACGAGGAGCGTGCCTGCGTTGACGCTCAAAGAGATGCCGGGAAGAACGGCGTTGTGGCCGACGAGCGTTGCCGTGGCGCCGCCCAGCTCGAGATCGAGCGACTCGATGCCGGTGTAGGCGATGGCCAGCCCGTCGGCGGTCGTGATCTGGCCGGCGATCATGGTCAACGCGTCGCCGGCCGAGGCGCCGGCGATGAGCAGACTGTCGCCGCGCGTCCCATGTGCGCCGCCGTCATAGATCAGTCCGCCGCATGGCAGCGGCTTTCCACGGGAGAAATCCACGGTGAGCGCGTCATCGTCCTCTCCCGCCGCGACCTGCCACTGCGCATAGGAGTCGCAAAGGCAGGTCTGCGGCGCGCCCCCGTTGACAACCAGGGCCACCGTACTCGGATCGGTCGCGTCGCGCACGCAGAGGAAAGTGTCGCGCGCCGTTGTCCCCGGCACCACCACCGGCTGAACGCCCCTGACGTTGCCGAAGTCGCGGCCTGCGGCGTTCTGGCCCGCGCCGAGCGTCACGATGTGGTAGTGGCAAAAGTTTGCGGCCATCGCGGCCGAGCCCCACCACGTCTGCTGGAAGGCCGGCAACATGCCGTACTGCTCCCAAAGCGCGGCCGAGATGGAGTACACGCCCGAAGCGAGGCCGCTGATCACCAGGGTTTGCTCCTCCGACAACACGACGGGCAGCCCTACCCCGCCTGGCGACTCGCCGTACATACTGATGTTGATCTGGCTTCCCGTGACAGAGCAAGTCGTGAGTTCCTGGCGCAGGTGCCACGTGCTGTCGCGCCACGTCACGGCCATCTTAAGGCGCAGGCTGTTGGTGCATGCCACAGCCACCGAGGAGATGTTGAAATCCAGCGCGCCGACGTTCGTCACGCCGGGGACCTGGCCGCGCTGAAGGTTGCTCACCGTCGCGCCCGGTTGGGGGCAGGTCTGCCGCCAGCCGGCCTGCGCCTCTTCGGCCACGAAGTAGTTGCCGGGGGCCAGGCCGGTGAACAAGTAACTGCCATCGGGCCCGGTCGTCTGGAACGCCTCGGCCGCCTCGCGCTGGCCGTTGCGGTTCTGATCCAGGTAGATGGTCCAGCCGGGCAGTCCCGGGTCGCCAGCGTCTCTCAGGCCGTTGGCGTTGAGGTCGTTGAACTTCGCGCCGGCGATGCCGCTGAGCAGCGCCCGGGGTTCGAGCAATTCCAGGCGCGCGGTGCGCCAAAGCGCGCGGCCCCGTTGCGCGCGTGGGGTGTGGCGGTTCTCTGCACTGCGGCGGCAGGCAACGGCCGCGAAATGATCCATGATTGCGAAGAACTTGTTCATGATCGGACCTCTCGATTTGAAAAAAGCCTTCTTGACCGGCAAACCTGCCGGCCGGAATCACAACCTCTGATGTCACTCGTGTTTCCACGAACGACGTCGCGGCCGCTCCGCTGCACCTCCGACGCGCCCTGGGAAATCGCGATTTGAGTTCTGCCTCCGTGCTGTCCGTCCCTCGCCCCGCCTCAGAATTTGACTACCCCCTGCTTCTGGAGCGAAATCGCCAGCTTGGGGATTTCCTCCATCTCCCGAGTGGGACTTGCGCCGACGTCGCAGTCACTCCGGGTGCAATAGGGGGAGTCTGCGGCCAAACGCCGTAGCCGGGCCACCATCGAATCGCCCGCATCGCCCAACTTGCGCACCAGGGTTTGACACGCAGGGCAATCGGTCAAGTCCCCTCCCCAACTGCGGTCCCTTCCCTTGCAGCGTGACACGGCCGGCGCCGGCCGTTATAATCGAGCCCGTGGTTGGCCTTCCTGTCCCCAGAACTTTCTTTGAGAGGAGCGTGTCCAATGATGTCGTCAACAGTGCGTGTACTGGTGTGCCCGAGCATCTTGTTGTGGGCCTTGTTGATTGCGGGCGGCGCTGTGGCCGTCGGCGCCGAGGACGGGTTCGTGCCGTTGCTGAACGGCAAGGACCTGACGGGCTGGAACACGACCGGCAACTGGATCGTGGAGGAAGGCGGGGTTGTGGCCTTGCATCCGCGCCCCGGCGAGCACGGCTGGACCCGCTACGACGCCTACCTCACCACGGCGCGCAAGTACAAGGATTTCGTCCTTGACCTGGAGTTCAAGTTCAACAAGGGCGGCAACTCCGGCGTGTTCCTGAGGGTGGGTGACCCCAAGAACCAAGTGGCCAGCGGCTTCGAGGTGCAGGTCCTCGACACCCACGGCAAGAAAGTGGTGGGCGAGCACGACTGCGGCGGAGTGATCGGCACCATGGGGCCCTCGAAGAACATGGTCAAGCCGGCCGGCGAGTGGAACCGCTACGTCATCACCTGCCAGGGCAGTCAACTCAAGGTGGTGTTCAACGGCGAGCAGGTCATCGACCTGGACCTGAGCAAGACGGGCCTGAAGAACCGCCCCCTCGAAGGCTACATCGGCTTCCAGGACGAGGGCAAGCCCGTGTGGTATCGCAACGTGCGGATCAAGGAACTGCGATAGGACGGCTTGGCGGACCTGCCAGCCCGGGTCCCTCATGGCGGCCTCGTGACCCGAAGCGTGAGCGAGGGCCGCGCCAGGGCCGGTTGCAGGCGTCAGAACGCGAAGCCGGTCTTCAGCCCCACGGTGTACATCATCGAACTGGGCTGGTAGATGATCGCCCCGTCTTCGTAGGGGTCGTTGACGCGAGGGGAACGGGACCAGGTCATGGCCTCGAATTCGCCGGCTATGAAGAAGTGCTGGGCGCGGAAACCGAACTCCGTGCCGCCCATGACGCCCAGTCGCGGATACAGGGCCACGTCGAAGAAGGAGACGTGCTCGTAGGTCAGCGGCGTGAGTCCCACGCGGCACGAGGCGTAGAACTCGCCCCCGCCGCCCAGCGCATAGCGGCCTTCCATTCCCATATAGGGATAAAATGTCCACCAGGTTTCCCGGTAGCCCATGATCGGACTGCCGTAGTCGCCCACGCCGTCCTTCAGGTCGCGGATCGACAGACGTGTGCCGACGCCCAGGAAGAACGTGCGCTGCGGCACCCCCTCGGGCTCGATGAGGAACTCGTACTCGCCGCGGAGGCCCAGGTAGTCGGTCCTCGAGGACAGCGGCTCGCTGGTGCCGTCGTCGAGCTGCGCGCCGCCTTGGTAATCCACGTCGCCGAAAAAGAGTTCGCCGCGAAACCGCTCGCGGCCCACGCGACGCTGGTAGCCTACGGTCCATAGGGCCCCGGACTCGTTCACAAAGTCCTGGCCGTCAACGCGTTCATTCCAGTGAAAATAGTCAATCCGTGTGTACCAGGACGATTGGGTCAACGGTAGGACCGCGGCGGCCGGCGCGGGCGCGGCGGACGACGGAAGGTAACTGGGGATTTCCGGCCGAGGCGCGTCGTAAACGGCCGGCGCGGACGAAGGCAGCACTGGCCCAGCCGAATTCGACGGTGACGGGGAAGGCTGGTACTCGAGGATGCCGGGACCGTACGCAGGAGGCGGCCCGGGCGGCGAAGGCCCATAAAGCGACTGCGCCGCGGCCTGAGAGCCCGCCGAAACGGTGGTCACAACAAGCAGAAGTCGCCACATCGGTCCATGCCGTCGCCTTTCGGCCATCGGCCCTCGCGCAGACTGTCCCCCTGGTGCGAACGCGGGATGTTAGCGTGTGCTGGATTGCCGGTCAAGGCCGGCTGCCGCCTTTTCAGCCGTGGCACGGTGGGGCACGCTTTCAACTTGCTGGGAAAGAAGGCTTGATTCTGCCGCCCATGATTCTGCCAGGGTTGCCTTCGATAAAGTCTCGTAGCCGCGCGGGCATCGCTCATTTGAATCGGTCGTCTGGCGCATCCAGCAGTTCCAACTCGAACAGCAGGCAGACCCCATCGGCCCCATTCAAGAATCGATAGCCAATAGTCTTGATTCCTCTTACATCCTCTGCTTGCACGACAACCACTGGCGTCTTTTCGCCCGTTTGCTGGTTAGTTTGAATGGCGCATCGTGGAAGTCTCAGGTCAATCGGCTGACTACCGCTGCCAGGGGCGGCAAACACGGCACGCCCTGCTTCCAAGTCACCCTGTGTTGCCGCTCTATCGGTTAAACACGGTGTCTCTTGCCAATGCGCGAGGTCGATTGGCGTGAGGGCCGCTGAGTGAGACGGGTCGGACGGCTGAACCGACGGCGTACGCTGTGAGTTCTGCTTGGAGCAGCCGAAGAGACTGAAAATTCCCATAAACAGCAATGAGATGAAGTGGTGTGGCCGAATTGTCATCGCGAGTATCATAACCTAATCGATCCTGTGATTCGTTCTCACTGTAAGTCCGCTTACTTTGCAGCCACATCCACCACTGCAATCTCATAGACGGCCACTTGCGGCACGCCAAAAACCACCTCGCCGTCCTGTTCCTGAAAGGCAACGCCGGCGACGTCCTCGCGTTCCGGGCTGACCAGCGTGACTCGCTTGACTCGCTTCCCTTCCGGCAGGCGGAGGCGCACGCCAACGTCCATCAGCGGGCCGTCGTTGCGGTAATTCACCAGATGCACGAGGCGCCGCTGCGGTTGTTCGGTCACTTGGGCGCACAACCCTTCGGCCGCCTTGGCCTGAACGGACAGGGAGAACCGCCCTTGACATGCAGAGCGGATCCCGGCCAGCGGGTCGTCGTCCTGGCCAACGCGCACCACGCGGCCCGAGGGCAGGTCGTCCAAGCCCGGCCGAGCGCGAGGCGTCATCCACGGATCGTGCGTGGCCACCGGACCGATCGTACACACCATGCCGCCCGAAGCCGCGTAACGGCGGATAGCAGCAATCTGACTATCGCTCAGGGCCGTGCAGCCGGCCAGCACCAGGCAGCGGTAGCGCGCCAGGTCCTCAATCTGATGATCGTGGAGGATGTCGAAGCACGCACAACTGCGGATCAAGGCATCTTCGACCTTGGCCGTCAATCGCCAGCACGGCTCGCCGCCAGACACCTGCGAAGGAAAACTGCGGAGCACGGCAACGTCGGCCACCACCCGATTCTTGCTCAACAGGTCGTGACGCCGGTGGTAGAACCGCACGTAGCGGTCCAGGGCCGGCGACACCGGCTTCGACGATCCCGGCTGCTCCGTGATTTTGGCATATTCGAACCAGCACACGGCGCCCAGGCAGTCGAGATTGAAGGCCATCGACTCGGCGGCTTCCAAGGGGTTAGTCACGTATGCGAACACCATGTTGTTCATGGCGCGCGCCACCTTCAATGTGCGGATTCGCGTGTGCAGCACCCCGTTGCGAATGCCGGGGGCGCGAGAACTCTCGTCCCAAAACGCCTCGCCCCCTTGCAGCAAGCGACCGTGGTCCACCGGGGGCCGGATGCTCGGCTCGACGCCGTTCGGATTGCACTCCACCAGCACGTCGGGCCGCAGCGACCGGGCAAACCGGTTCAGCGTCAGGTACGAGTCGGCCAGCGATCGGCAGGTGAAATCGTGCCAGGCGTTGCGCAACAGGCCCGGCGCATTGCCGCGCGGCGGCTCGACTGCCGACACCTCGCCAATGCCCGCCTTGGCCAACTGGTCGGGCGAAAACGTGTCGCGCAGGTATCGGCGGAACCGCTCCACGGAGTTCGCGTCCCAACCGGGGCCCACCACATAATTATCGAA